>Ga0334883_1000414_pt1 | contig 77776 bp, 60 predicted proteins | sample GraSluR1_MG_6_FD_207230 | JGI IMG/M metagenome (GOLD analysis project Ga0334883, IMG submission 207230) | Sludge microbial communities from methane-producing bioreactor in Wageningen University, Netherlands - Granular Sludge_09_05-R1 | ecosystem: Engineered > Bioreactor > Anaerobic >... | reverse complement strand
CGGTCCGCAGGGATGCCCTCCAGCATCGGCTTGTGCAGGCCGTGCAGGCTATCAATCAGGATGATCTCATCCGACCCGATCTGCAGGGGGGTACGCTCCAGGGTGCGCCTGCCCGTCTTGAAATCATAGTGGGGCAAGAGCACCTGCTCGCCGGCGATGAGCTGCTGCAAGTGCTGGTTGATCAGCGCCAGATCCAGGGCCTGCGGCGTCTCGTAATCATAGTCGCCAAACTCGTCTCGGGGGTGGTTCTCCAGGTCGTAGAAATAGTCATCCACCGTCAGTGGCACCAGGCGTAGACCCATGCTGGCCAGCAGGTGGCTCAGTTTGATGGTGGTCGTGGTCTTGCCGGAGGAAGAAGGCCCCGCCACGATGGCGATGCGGATCTCGTCGCGGCGTTCGCGGATCATCTCGGCGGCGCAGGTCACATCCTCGTTATAGGCCCGATCCGCCTCGCGCACGATCTCGGGGAACTCGCCCCGCTCGATGCGGGCGTTGAGCTGGGCCACGGTATGCACCCCGTGATCAACGGCCCAGTTGAGCACCTCATAGATCTTGCGCCAGGGGATGTTCTGCTGGGCCTGAGCCTCGCGGTGGGCGCGCTCCTGGCGGCGCCGGGCGCGCTCATCGCGATAGAGGATAAAGGCCTTGGCCGTGCTGGCATAGCCGTTCTTGATCAGCACCCGCTCGACGGTATCCTGGATGCCCTCCACCATGGGGATCTCGCCGGGCGGGGTCTCGCACTCGAGCAGGGCCACCACCTCGTCGGCCAGCCGCTCGGCGATGGCGCGGTCGCGCCCGCCCACGGCCACCGCCGCCCGATAGATGGCGTTGGTGATCCGTTCCTGGTTAAAGGGCACAACGGCCCCTGTGCGCTTGATGACCTGTTGGATCTTGGGCACGTATGCTCTCCTTGGGGACCCACATACCGTATCTGGCACCAGTATAGCGCCAGCGACCCGGCGTGTCCAGACGCGACTGCGCAAAGGGCAGTTGTGGACAAGGAGGGCTCTTTTGCATCCTTAGGTCAAAGCCGCTACACCGCCATCGCGGGAGGGCGCCGCACAATTCCCCCGCCCCGGTACGTATCCCCTCGCCGCCGCTTGCCCCTGCGCCCCGCTTGCCCTATCCTATGGTTCGAGGTGACGCGATGGATGAACTCTTGGACGCCCTGCTTCCGCCCGTGCGCCGCTGGTTCCGCCGGCGCTATGGCAATCCCACCCAGCCCCAGACCCTGGGCTGGCCGCCCATCCAGCGCGGCGAGCACACCCTGATCCTGGCCCCCACCGGCTCGGGCAAGACCCTGGCAGCCTTTCTTTGGGGCATCAACCGCATTTTTGGCCAGCTCCTGGCCGACCCCAAGACGCCGGGCGTGCGCCTGTTGTACGTCTCGCCCCTCAAGGCGCTGAACAACGATATCGCCCGCAACCTGGTCGAGCCCCTGGCGGGCATCCGCGAGGCTGCCGCAGAGCTGGGCATGGCCCTGCCGGAGCTGCGCACCGCCGTGCGCACCGGCGATACCACCTCTGCCGAGCGCCAGCGCATGGTGCGCCAGCCGCCCCACATCCTGATCACCACGCCCGAATCGCTCTACCTGATCCTGACCAGCCCGGCGGCCCGCGACATGCTGCGGCATGTGGAATCGGCCATCGTGGACGAGATCCACACCCTGTGCGGCGAAAAGCGCGGCGTACATCTGGCCCTCAGCCTGGAACGGCTGGGCGCTCTGGCGGGGCAGCCCGTGCAGCGCATCGGGCTCTCGGCCACCCAGCGTCCCCTGGACGAGGTGGCCCGCTTCCTCGGCGGCCAGGAGTGGCGTACCGATGAGGAGGGCGAGCGAGAGCTGGCGCCCCGCCCGGTGACCATCGTGGACGCCGGCGTGCATAAGCCGCTGGATCTCCAAGTCGTGACCGTTGTGCCCGACCTGCGGCGGCTGCCCGGCGGCTCCATCTGGCCCTCGCTGATCCCCCAGGTGCTGGGCGAGATCCGCCGGCGCGACACGACCCTGGTGTTCACCAACAGCCGCCGCGCCGCCGAGCGCGCCGCCGACCGGCTGAACGAGCAGTTCGCCCTGGAGGATGGCGAGGAGATCGCACCCGGCTCTATCCAGGGCTTGCTGGTGGATGGCGTGCCCAAAGGCCAGGGGATGATGGGCACCGGGCGGGTGGGCGGCCCCTTTCGCGCCCACCACGGCAGCGTCTCGCGCGAGGTGCGCTTTGAGCTGGAGCAGGACCTCAAGAGCGGCGACCTGGCCGCCCTGATCGCCACCAGCTCGCTGGAGCTGGGCATAGATATCGGCTCCATCGAGGCGGTGCTCCAGCTCCAATCGCCTCGCAGCATCGCCCGGGGGTTGCAGCGCGTGGGGCGCTCGGGCCACCTGGTGGGCCAAACCAGCGTCGGGCGCATCTATGCCACCCACCGGGAGGACTTGCTGGACGCGGCAGCGGTGGCCCACGGCATGCTCACCGGCGATATCGAGCCCACCTACACACCTCAGAACTGCCTGGATATCCTGGCCCAGCAGATCGTGGCCCTGGTGGCCGTCGAGCCCCGCGAGGTTGAGGCCGTGTACGACCTGCTGCGCCAGGCGGCGGGCTATCAGGGGCTCAGCCGGACGGCCTATCGCGCCGTGCTCAAGATGATCAGCGGGGGCTATGCCACCGACGCCTACAAGGGCCTGCGCCCCTGCATCGAGTGGGATCGCGTCAACGACAGGCTGTTGCCTCTGCCCGGCAGCCGTCTGTTGGCCATCCGCAACGGCGGCACCATCCCGGACCGGGGCGAGTTCCGGGTCTACCTGCCCGATGGCCGCACCAACCTGGGCAACCTGGATGAAGAGTTTGTCTTTGAGACGCGGGTGGGCGACGTGTTCACCCTGGGCAGCAGCACCTGGCGCGTTATGGACATTGACGAGGACCGCATGGTGGTGGCCGACGCCGCCGGAGCCACGCCGCGCATGCCCTTTTGGCGGGGCGAGCTGCCCAAGCGCGATTACCACATGGGCTTGCGCCTGGGGGCCTTTCGGCGCGAGCTGGCCGAGCGGGCGGCGGCCCTGCCCTGGGCGCCCGAGGATCCCACGGCGGCCTGGCCGCCCGAGGCCGAGCCCCTCTTGCGCTGGCTGGCCGAGGAATACGCCATGGACGAGAACTCGGCCTGCAACGCCGTGGCCTATGTGCGGCGACAGCTCGATGCCATCGGCGCCATCTCCACCGACCGCACCATCGTCGTCGAGCGCTTCTCCGATGCCCTGGGCGATCAGCGGCTGGTGATCCATTCCTGCTTTGGCGCGCGGGTGAATAGCGTGTGGGCCATCGCCCTGACCCACGCCCTGCGCGAGCGCCTGGGCACCACCGTCGAGGTGCAGGTCAACGACGACGCCATCCTCTTTCGCCTGGTGGAGGGCGAGCGCGAGCCGCCCCTGGACCTGATTTGCGGCATGGGCGCAGAGGAGGCCCGTGAGCGGGTGCTGCAAGAGCTGCCCAATTCGGCGCTGTTTGGCGCCCAGTTCCGCATGAACGCGGGCCGCGCCCTGGTGCTGCCCCGGGTGCGGGGCGCGGGCCGGCGCACGCCTTTTTGGCTGCAACGCCTGCGGGCCAAAGACCTGCTGGCCATGGCCAAGGGCTGGGACGATTTCCCACTCATCGCTGAGACCTATCGCGATTGCCTGCGCGACGTGCTGGATGTGGAGCACCTGGGCGAGCTGCTGGAGGGCATCGCCTCGGACGAGATTCGGGTGTGGGATACCGAGACCCTGGCGCCCTCGCCCGTGGCGGCGGGGCTGCTGCTCCAGTTCGCCGGGATCTATCTCTATGAGGGCGACGCCCCCAAGCTGGAGCGCCAGATCCAGGCCCTGAGCCTCAACCGCGAGCTGCTGAGCGAGCTGCTGGACGACGGCGCGCTGCCCGAGCTGTTGCGCCCAGAGGCGGTCGAGAGCGTGGCGGGCCAGTTGCAGCGCACGGCCGATGGCTACCAGGCCCGCACCGCTGACGAACTGGCCGGCTTGTTGCGCGAGCTGGGCGACCTGACGGCGGACGAACTCCAGGCCCGCAGCCTGGGCGACGCCCGCGCCTGGCTCTTGCGCCTGCTGGGCGAGGGCCGTGCGCTCCAAGTCGGTATCCCCACGGCCCACGGCCCTGTGGAGCGCTGGATCTCGGCAGAGGACTATGCCCGCTACCGCGACGCCCTGGGCCTCGCTGGTGAGCCGCCCGTCGCGTTGCCCGATGAGTTGCTGCAAGCCCGCCTGGAACCAGGGGCGGCCCGCCTGGCGCTGCTGCGGCGGCTGTTGCGCACCCATGGCCCCCTGACGTTGGAGGCGATCCGGGCGCGCTATGCCTTTGCCCCGCCCTGGCCGGAGGATGCCTTGGAGCAACTGGCCGAAGAGGGGCGCGTCGTCTCCGGCAGGCTCAGCCCGGGGGGCGTGGATGCCGAATGGTGCGACCGGCAGGTGCTGGAACGCCTGCACCGCGAGACCCTGAGCCTGCTCCGCCACGAGATTCGCTCCGTCGAACTGCCCGCCTATGCCGATTTCCTGTTGCGTTGGCAGGGGCTGCACCCCCTGCACCAGCGCGAGGGCGAGGCCTGGGAGGAGGCCCTGGACCAGCTCACGGGGCTGGCGTTGCCCGCCGAGGTGTGGGAGCGCGACGCCCTGCCCTTGCGGGTGGCGGACTATGACCCGCGTCGGCTGGATGCCCTCTGCCGCCAGGGGGAGCTGGTCTGGGTGGCGGGTGGAGCCGACGCCCAGCATATGACGCTGCGCTTTTTCTGGGCGGGCGAGGGGGCTGCCTATGGCCTGGCCGAGCCCGACGAGGCGCTGCTGGAGGCGTTGAGCCCGGAGGCGGCCCGCATCCATGCCTTTCTGCGGGCCGAGGGGGCCATCCAGGCCCGCGAGCTGGAGCGCGCCCTGGGCTTGGAGCGCCTGACCTGCGAGCGCGCCCTGGCCGAGCTGGCCCTGGCGGGCCTGGCGACCGGGGAGGGCCTGGATGCCCTGCGGGCGCTGCTGGCGGGCGGCCTGGGCGCGCCCGAAGCGGGCGGCGTCGCCAGCTCGCTGGATGAATCCCTGGCCGAGTGGCGGTCTCGCCGCCGCCCCGCCGCATTGCAGCGGCCTTCCCGCTCTGAACTGACGGCGGGGCGCAGGCGCGTCTCCGAGCGGATGGCCCGCCCCCAACGTACAGAGGATCGCTGGACCCTGGTGCACCGCTACGCCGTGTTGGGCGAGCCCCTGGCGCCGTCGGAGCAGGCCCTACACCAGGCGCGCCGCCTGCTGGTGCGCTATGGCATCCTGACGCGCGACCTGCTGGATCGCGAGCCCGGCGCGCCGCCCTGGATGGCCCTTTACCCGCACCTGCACCGCATGGAGTTGCGGGGCGAGCTGCGGCGGGGTTATTTCGTCCAGGGCCTGGCCGGGCTGCAATTCGCGCTGCCCGAGGCGGTGGAACAGTTGCGCGCCTGGAGCCGGGCCGACGCCCCGGGCCGCGAGGACCTCGCCCTGGTCAACGCCGCCGATCCAGCGGTGGTATATGGCCCGACGGCGGTGTTGGAGCGATTGGGGGACCTGTCCGGCGGCCTGCCCCAGGGTCTGGCGCCCGAGGCCAACCCCTACCGCTTTGACCGCATCCCCTCCAACTATATCGTCTTGCAGAACGGCGCGCCGATCCTGCTCTATGAGCATGGCGGGGCCCGGTGGAGCACCCTGCCCGGCGTGGGCAACGACCTGGCCTGCGAGGCGGTCTCGCTGTGTCTGGCGCACCTGACGCGCCCGGGCGGCCTGGCCACGCGCCCCACCCGGGTGCTGGTGAACACGTGGAACGGCGACTCGCCCCAGGAGGGACGCATCCAGGCGTTGCTGATAAGCCTGGGCTTTCGCCGCGAGGCCCTGGCGATGGTGTGGGACGGGCTGTAGGGCGTGATCCGGCGCCGGGGACAAGGACGTTGGACTGGCGCCCATGCGTGAGGGCTGCCGTTCCACGCGCACGGTAGGGAGCATGGAGAGAGAGCCGATGCAATCCAAAAGCCAGCAGCCCCAGGGCTGGCGCAATTCCGTATGGGGGCCAACCCTCGCCGCCGCTCTGGCCTACCTGCTTTTCGCTCTGGCAGCCCTCTGCCTCCACGGCGGCGATCCCCTGTGGTTCGCCTGGCTGGGCGAGCGCTATATGTCCGGCGCGCCAGATGGCTCCATCGGCTATGATGGGCAGTTCGTCTATGCCATCGCCCTGGATGGCCTGGAGGCGACCCCCCGGCTGGATAACCCACCCTATCGCTTGCAGCGCATCCTGTTGCCGCTGGCGGTGGGGCTCCTGTCGGGCGGGCGCGCCCAGGCCGTTCTGTGGCTGATTCCGCTGGTCAATTGGGCCGTCATCGCAGGCGCAGGGTACCTGCTGGCGCGCTGGCTCGCCGAAAGGCGGCTCTCGCCCTGGTATGCCCTGGTCTATATCGGCTATGTGGGCACGCTGATGGCCTTTTCGCGCAACCTCACCGAGCCGCTGATGGCGTTCCTGGCGGTGGCCGGGGTGGTGGCCTGGCAACGGGAGCGGCCTGGCTGGGCCGCCCTCTGGCTGGCCCTGGCCATGCTGGCCAAAGAGACCGCCCTCCTCTTTGTCGCGGGGCTGGCCATCCATGCCCTGTGGCAGCGGCGCTATGGCGCTCTGGCGTGGTTGGGGGCCAGCTTGCTGCCCCTGTCGCTCTGGCAGGGGGCGCTGTACCGGCGCTTTGGGGTGCTGGCGCTGCGGGCCGGGCCGGGCTTTGAGCTCATCCCACTGCGCGGCATCCTGGGCCAGTTGACCTGGGAGCCGGGGCGGCTCTCGGCGCTGCTATTGGTGGCGCTGCCTGCGCTGGCCCTCGCCATCTATGCCCTGTGGCGCTTGATAAACGAGCCAGGGGCCCAGGGCCTCTGGCTCGTGCTGGCGCATGCGGTTGTGTTGCTCTTTTTACCCGCCGCCGTGTACGATCACCTGATGCACGCGGGGCGCAACGCCGCCGGGCTGGCGGTCAGCCTGGTGTTTGCCATGCCCTGGCTGGGCTGCCGGAGCCGCCGGTTTGCCCTGGCCTACTGGGTGGCGCCCAGCCTGGTCTGGCTGATCCCGATCTTGCGCTGGACGCCCTGGGTCTAGCTGGCGGCCTGGGCCGAGACGGCCACGGGCGCGCGTTGCGCCTCGGCGACGCCATGCAGATAGCGGGCCAACCGGGGCAACCCCTCGCGGATCGCCTCCTCTCTGGCGCACAGCGAAACGCGCACATAGCGGTCGCAGCGCTCGCCAAAGGCCAGGCCGGGGGCCGCCGCCACATTTTCGGCATCCAGCAGGTCGCAGCAAAAGGCAATCGAATCCTTGGGCTGGGCGGCGATATCCACCAGCATATAGAACGCGCCGTGGGGGTACGAGACGGAGAGCTCGTTCTCCAGGGCCAGCTCGACGGCGATATCGCGGCGGCGCCGGTACTCGGCGCGCATGGTCTCGACGCAATCCTGGGGGCCCAGTAGCGCGGCGATGGCCCCATGCTGCGCCACCGTGTTCACGCAGGACATCATCGGCTCCTGGATCTTGGTCATGGCCGAGACGATGGCTTTGCTGGCCACAGCATAGCCCACCCGCCAGCCGGTCATGGCATAGGTCTTGGAGGTGGTCAGGATGCTGATCACGCGGCCCTCGTCGTCCCACTGGGCCGGGCTCACATGCTCGCCCTCGAACACCAGCCGATCATAGGTCTCGTCCGATACCAGATAGAGATCGTGCCTGCGGCAGAACGCGAGGCAGGCTTGCATCACCTCGCGGGAAAAGACGGCGCCGGTGGGGTTGGAGGGGCTGTTGATGAACAGGACCTTGGTGCGCCCGGTGACCAGCGCCTCCAGGGCGTCCAGATCGGGCTCAAAGCCGCGCTCCGCCAGGGTGGGGTAGAACACGGGGGTGGCGTGGCACAGCCGCGCCGCCATGTTGAAATTGCCATAGCCCGGGTCGGGCAGCAGGATCTCGTCGCCCGGGTTCAGCAGCGTCATCATGGTGGCGTACACGGCGTGCATGGCGCCCACGGTGACGATGACGTTTTCGGGCGTGACGTGCAGGTTGTTTTCGCGGGCGAGCTTGACCACGATGGCCTCACGCAGGGCCAGCATGCCCGAGTTGGCCGTATAGCCGGTATACTCGTGGCGCGTCACCCGGACGGCGGCCTCGATCACATGGGCAGGGACGGCGAAATCGGGCTGTCCGATCTCCAGGTGTATAGCTCCCGGGTAGGCAGCGGCCCGATCGAGTATGAAACGGATCGGCGACCTGTCAATGCCCGTGACGCTCCTGGATAGCGGCTTCATGCTCCTGCTCTCCTCTGCTCCCGTGATAAACAAAAAAAAGCCGTGGCGAGACGAGGTCCGGCCTCGCTGCACGGCATTGTTCTCTAGCGAACATGGTCACTCGATCTCCATGAACGAGTGGGCGCAAGTATACACGATCTGTGCAAGTTGACCAACTGGGCATTCAAGACGGTGAAAGCGAGAGGGCTGCCTTTGCCACACAAGCCGCACAAAAGCGCATTGACAGCGACCTCCCATGATGCTACCATCAGAGTAACAGAAGGGCTGGCGACCGCCGCCCGGCTGTCTTATCGGGGCCATGAGCATATTTGGTGTCCTCAGCTCATCGTCCGCAATACAGTAAGGAGGCTCGAGCATGGAAGTGATGATCAGAAGCCGAGGTGTCGAGTTCGGCGACGCGCTGCGTGATTATGTAGAGCGTAAAGTGAACAAGCTCGATCGCTTTTTCCCGGACATTCGCGAGGCGGAGGTGGATCTATCGGTGCAGAACAGCCGCTCGGCGGAGGAGCGCCAGGTGGCCCAGATCACGCTACGCGCCAACCACGGCGTCATCCTGCGTTCCGAGGAGCGCTCCGCCGACATGCGCTCGTCCATTGATACGGCGCTGGACAAGTTGGAGCGCCAGATCAAGCGTTACAAGGGCAAGCGCTGGTCCACACGGCCCCGCCACCAGGCCCAGGAGGCCGAGCCGATCATCGAGGAGTTTGACGAGGAAGAGGCCGGCGAGCAGATCGTGCGCGTCAAAGAGTTTCACACGCGCCCCATGGATGTAGAAGAGGCCATCGAGCAGATGGAGCTCCTGGGGCACGACTTTTTCGTCTTTTACAACGTGAACACCAACAACTATAGCGTCGTCTACCGGCGGCGCGGCGAGGGGTACGGGCTGCTGTTGCCCGAGTTGGTCTAGCGTTGATCGAAAAGAGCGGGGTGGGGATGCGTCCCCACCCCGCTTTGCCATTCCAGGGAAGCTATCCTTCGGCGCGGCGTAGCTGCATCAGCCGGCGCGTCACCTGAAAGCCGTAATAGTAGGCCACCAGGGCGCACAGCTTGAGCCCATGCCAACCGTCGCGGTAGCCCTCCAGCGTGATATAGCGCCGCCAGAACTCTCGCAGAGGCAGGGTGAGCAGGTGGCGGGGCCGGGGGCGCACGCCCTCTTGCAGGCGGATGCGCGCCTCCAGGTCAATGTACTGGCGTTGCTTGGCCACGAACTGGGCCATGGTGGTATAGTTGTAATGCAGCAGATGCTCCTGCAGGCGCCCTTCGGGGCCATCCAGGAGCACGACTTCATGGACGCGGCGCGCCGGATCGTAGCGCGCCTGCCCCACGCGCAGCAGCCGGAGCTGGTAATCAGGATACCAGCCGCCGTGGCGCGTCTCTTTGCCCCAGATATAGTTGCGCCGGGGCGCCCACCAACCGGCGCAATCATCCTGCCCGGCTCGCCGGCGGATCTCTTGGCCCAGGGCCGGGGTGGTGCGCTCGTCAGAATCCAGGTAGAAGAGCCACTCGGTGCGCGCCTGCTCCAGGCCAAAGTTGCGCTGGCTGGGGAAATCCTCAAAGCGGTGGGGGATCACCCGCGCGCCCAGGCTGTGGGCGATCTCGGCGGTGCGGTCGCTGCTGCGGTCGTCCAGGATCACCAGCAACTCGTCGGCCCAGGCGGCGCTCTCCAGGCACTCGGCGATGATCCCCTCATTGTCCCCGGCCAGGACGCCCACGGTGATACGGGCCATGCTACATCTCCCTCACGGTGCGATAGGCGTCGAGCTGCCGCCGGGCGGCCTCGGGCTCCAGCTCGCCATTGGCCAGCGCCCGGCGCACGAGGCAGCTCTGGCGGGCCAGCCCGGCGCGCACGATCAGCCGCACCCCGGCGCGATAGGCCGCGCTGTAATGCTTGGTGAACAGACGAAAGCGGCTGCGCCAGAGGGCGATGAACATGCGGTCGCGGAACTGGCGCGTGCTCTGGCCCTCCAGGTGGATGATGCGCGCCTGGGGCACGCAATAGATCCCCCAGCCAAGGCGCTTGGCCCGCAGACACCAGTCAATCTCCTCACAGTACATGAAATAGCCCTCGTCCAGCAGGCCCACCTGCTGCAGCGCCTCGCGGCGGGCCATCAGGGCGGCGCCGAGGGGGTGGTCAATGGGGAACGGCTCGCCCGCCTCATACAACCGCCGGGGATAGCGCCCGTTGAGTCGCGAGTTGATCAGCCGGTGGTTGATGGTCCAGAAATCGAACAGGGCCATCCAGAGGGTGGGAAAGGAAAAGGCCCCGTGCTGAAAGCTGCCGTCGCCATAGGCCAACTGGGCCCCTACGGCGCCCACCTCGGGGCGCGCATCGAGCAAGGCGACCATGCGCGTCAGGGCCTGGGGCTGCACCAGGGTATCGGGGTTGAGCAGCAGGATATGGCGGGGCGCGGGATCGAGGGCCAGCAGGCGGGCCAGCCCCAGGTTGGTGCCCCCGGCAAAGCCCAGGTTCTCCTGGCTGCGGATCAGGGTCGCCTGGGGGTAGCGCGCCGCGATCTGGGCGGCGCTATCATCGCCGGAGGCGTTGTCCACCACGCAGACCTGGGCCGACAACCCCTCTTGCGCCAGGGCCGCATATACGGAGGCCAGGCAATCCAGGGTAAGCTGGCAGGTGTTATAGCTGACGGTGACGATGCCCAGATCCACGGGGATCCCGCCTAGAAACCGATGGCGATCTGGGTGGGCTCCACGCGGTCCTGGACGATCCAGACCTGTTCGTGGATCAGGCCCAGCCAGTAGTAGGGTTCGGTCTTGACGGGCGCATCGTCAATGCGCAGGCCGCCCCAGACCATCACCGTCTGGCCGGGCATGAGGTACTGTTGCGGGCCAATGACGGTGTCAATGACGGTCAGCTCGTCATCCATGCCCAGTTGCCAGCGGAAGGGGTAGCTTCGGCCCCCCGAGTTGCCCTCATAGTCCAGGCCGATGCGGAACAGGCCCGGCTCCTCGTATTCCGCCAGCGTGTTATAGTTCTCTAGCGTGCTATAGACCGTGCCGGGCTCCGGGCCCTTGGTGCGGATGGGCACCGTGCCGATGTTCTTGACGGTGCAGGTGAAGTAGAGGGTGCCGCCCAGGGGCACCACCGAGGGCTCGAACACCGCCGCCCGCTGGATGATCTCCACAAGAGGCAGCCCACCCCCCTCGATGGTCAGGGCGCCTCGGGCCTCGGACCGGTTGCCCACAGCGTCCTCGGCCATCACCACCACGGTATAGTCGCCATCGGGGGGCGGCGTGGCGCCCATGTCAATGCCCCCGTCATAGTCGTGCTCGTGGGTGCCCGGCGCGCCCGGCTCGCGGATCTTGTCCTCAGGCACGGGGTACTTTTCGCCCCCCGGCCCCAGGATATAGACATCCACCCTGGCGGCCTCTTTGTTCAGGTTGTAGCCGATCTTGACCCGGTCGGCGATGCCGTCGCGGTTGGGCTGAAAGGTCTGGGGCCAGATGTTGAGGTTCTCGACCTGCATGGGCACCGGGTCGCCATCCACCAGGGTGAGGGCCTGTTCCGTGCGCTCGCTGCGCCCGCGCTCGTCGGCGGCCTCAAAGACCATGGTATAGTCGCCATCGGGCAGCAGGCGGCCATCCACCACGCCGCCGAAATAGAGGGTGCGCTCGCCCCTGGAGCGGCGCTCGTTCACCCGCAGGTCGTGGCGCTGGCCGCTCTCGTCCAGCAGATAGATGGTGACCCAGGAGAGCCGCGAGAGTGAGTATTTGATCTCGGCGACGTCATCCTGGCCGTCGGCATTGGGCGAGATGAGCGCGGGCCGGATGGACACGTCATAGAGCAGCCGCCGGCCGCCGCACCCTTGCAGCGCCAGGGCCAACAGGGCCAGCAGAACGATCCCATAGCAAGCGCGGCGTAGAGCCAATGTGACCTCCCCAAGAGCCGTGGCGCTGTTGACAGGGCCGGGTTGCGCCAACGGCGTCAGTGTAGCCCATTGGCAGGGCGGGGTCAAAAAGGGGCGGGTGTGGCGAGCGGCCGGGCAGGGGAATCAGCAGTAAAGGGATATATCCCAAGCCGTATGGGGAACAATCCCAAATTATCCCCAAAATGGGTTCGTTTGGTAAAAAAGATAATCCTCACGATGTGGTCTATGCTGGGGAGCGACAGATGCTGCGGGACAGTATGGGAGCAGGGCGCCACGCGGGCAAAAGCAGAATAGCACATTTGTTCTGGATGTGCAAGGGGGAATTTGGCAGGGTCTTTGTCAGTATCTGTTCAGATTCAAGGGGACGAGTTCCTAATTGACCAGGAAGTGATGCCAATATCCTGCAAACGGTGAGCACACGGCCTCGCTATGGACGCATACATGCGTCTGGCATCAGTCTTGCCCATACGTGTTTAATGCGTTTTTCTATGGTTTTATGGTAGGGGCGCGGCATGCCGCGCCCCTACAAGGCGGGCGAGACGCCCGCCCTCCACGGTTCGCTGCCGCCGTCCCCAATGTGTTGGCCTCTTCCCCCCCAATTCTGAACTGATACCCAGGGTCTCTTCAGAGTCGCGATTATGTGCATCTAGCGGGCGAAGCTTGTCTTTGCCCACGTCAGCCGAAGGCTGCCGACTTAAAGACCCTGTGCTTTCCCCGAAATGCCTTGCGCAGCCTTGTCCGTTGTGTTACCCTGCGCCCAAGGCATAAGTGAAGGGAGCGTTAGGCCATGAGCCAGCCGGCCCATCAGCGCGTGATCGAGATCCTGCGTGACCTGGTGCGCATGGATACCACCAATCCCCCCGGCAACGAGATCGCTTGCGCCCGCTATCTGGCGGAGCTGCTGGCGCCCGCCGGCATCGAGACGCGCATCATCGAGCCTGCGCCCGGGCGGGGCAACCTGATCGCCCGTTGGCGCGGCACAGGCGAGGCGCGTCCTTTTATGCTCATGGGCCACCTGGATGTGGTGGCCGCCGACGCCCAAGAGTGGGCCCACCCGCCCTTTGGGGCCGCCATCCGGGATGGCGTGCTGTGGGGGCGCGGCGCCACGGATAACAAGCAGATGGTGGCCTATGGCGCGGGGATCCTGCTGCGGCTGGCCGAGGAGGGCCGCCGCCTCAAGCGCGACGTGATCCTGGCGGCCACCGCCGATGAGGAAAAGGGCGGGCGCTGGGGCATGGGCTGGCTGGCCCAGCACGAGCCCGCAGTGCTAGAGCCCGCCTGCGCCCTGAACGAGGGGGGCGGCAGCCCCATGCGTGTGGGCGAGCGCACCTTTTACACCATCCAGACCGCTGAAAAGGGTGTCTGCCGCACCGTCTGGACGGCGCGGGGGGCCAGCGGCCACGCCTCGCAGCCCCGCAACGACCTGGCGACCCTGCGCTTGGCCCGCGCCCTGGCCCGCCTGGGCGACGGCCATCTGCGGGGCCACACCATTGAGACCATGCGCCGCGCCCTGGTGACCATCGCCGAGGCGCAATCGGCTGCGCAGGGCCACAGGGTGGCGGCGCTGCTGGCCAGGGACCGCATCGAAGAGGCCCTGGCTGCGGCGGGGTTCTCGCCCGAGAACGCGGCCCGCCAGCGCGCCCTGTTCTATGACACCGCCTCGCCCACGGTGCTGGCCGCGGGCGATTTGGATCGCATCAACGTGCTCCCCTCAGCGGCCCAGGCCTATCTGGATGGGCGCATCCTGCCGGGTCAGACGCTGCAAGGCTTTGTTGCCCTGCAACAAGAGCTGGCGGGGGAGGATGTGGCCGTCGAGTTGCACCAGGGCCAGTATTCGCCCGGCCTGGAATCCTCGCCCGACGCACCCGTGGTGGACGTGATCCGCGCGGTGATCTCAGAGCGGGCCGATGGCGCGTCGGTGGCGCCCTGGCAGTGCGCCGGCTCCACCGACGCCAAGCACCTGATCCCGCGCGGGGTGCCGGTATACGGGTTCATCCCCTCGTTGCCGCTGCCCGAGGGGCTGCACACCGGCGGCGCCCACGCCGTGGACGAGGGCCTCTGGCTGGAGAGCCTGGCCTTTGGCTATGAGGTGCTGTACGAGGTGACTCGCCGGTACGGGGAGATGGGGGAGTGAGGGACGAGAGGGTGGCCGCTATGCTGTGCGGGTCACATGCCGCAAGCAGGGTCAGGTAACCGGAGGACCGACCATTATGCCGTTTTGGGCTGGCTCCGCGACGACAGGGGGCAATCTGGACCAACCGACCCAGGAGAAGGTCGAGGGGTTTTTGGGGCTGATAGATGAGCAACTCGCGCGCATCGGCCAGGAGCGCTGCCTCTATGCCGCACAGATACGGCTGTTGCAGCCGGTCAGTTTCTGCGCCTTTGTCCTGGAGGAGACCGTGCTGGTGGTCGCGACGAACCGTAATGTGGGGGCCGTGCCGAGCCAGCGCTTTTTCGACCTGGAGGGCCATCGGATTGATCTCCAGACCGCCCTGACGGTGGCGCGCCGGGATCTGGCGTTCGAGGAGCCCTTTGGGATCGCGTTTGCGCGCAACGTGCTCGATCTCCCCGATGAACAGAGGCATGAACAGGCGCGGCTCGTTGCAGAGGCCCATATTCAGGACGAGCTGCGCAACGCAGAGCGGTTGCGGTCCATAATGAGCATCAACCCGGTGTTCCGGGGGCGTGATTTCGCCGCCGACGCCCGCTCGGTGTTCGTGCTCTCGCCGCTCTCGGAGCCGTTCCATACGCTCTACAACAGCCATGTCAGGCCGGTTGTCGAGGGTCTGGGCTATACCTGTATGCGCGCCGAGGACATCTATGCCAACAAGCCCACCATCGAGGAGGTCTGGAAGGGCATCAACGAGGCGCAGATCGTCATCGCCGACATGACCGATCGGAACCCGAACGTATTCTACATGGTGGGGATGGCCCATACGGTCGGCAAGCAGGTGATCCTGTTGACGCAATGGCTGAACGATGTCCCTTTTGATCTACGCCATTTCTGCTGCATCTTTTACGAGCAGTCGCCGCAGGGGATGGGCATGCTGGGGACCAACCTGCGGAACACGATCGAGGGCGTGAGCCGCCGGGGGTAAGGAGGCGGCGGGGGGGGCGTGGGTGTGGGGGAGTGAGGAAATTTGGTTGGCAGAGAGTCCATTTTCGAAAGGAAAGGGTACCATGGACCTGAGCAAGCACCCCTGTCGCAATCTTTTCCGACTTGCTAGTTTGATGATTATGCGCGACCGCATGAAAAGAAACAGGCATGAAAGGCTTTGGTTGTGTCTTGGCGCAACCCTGGTCCTCCTGCTAAACCTGGCATTGGGGCAATCGGTAACAGCTCAAGGAGAAACAGGTATCGCCGAGCAGGTACCCGATGACGTTGTTTTTACAGGCCCTTGTGGCCGATCTGCCCCGGAACAACCCATTCCCGGTGATGGTCGCTGGCTTCAGATCTGTCTGCTCGATCCGCTCGCGCCAGAGGGCACCACCGTTACCACAGTGCACATAAGGTACTTGATCGAGCACGCTGATCCGAATCAACTGGAAGTACGCCTAAGCCGGGATGTGGGCGGGGAGTTGACATTATGGGAACAGGGCAAGGGTGGCGATACGGCCGAGTTCGGGAAAGCAACCGAACTGGACGGTTTCCAGGGAACGCCTTCCCAGGGCTACTGGTATCTGTGGGTTCGGGATACAGAGCCTGGCAAAAGCGGTTGGCTGAACGGCGCCAGTCTGGTGGTCGAGTATGTTCCGGTCGGCCCTCTGCCGGAGCTGCTATCTGGAACTCCGGGTCGCCTAACCTCTCGTCGCCTGTCAGAAGGGGCAGTGCCCTCTCAAACGCCAGACCGTGACCCAGAGAAACAGGAGAATGGCGAGTCTGTTACTTTGTCTCTTGGGGGCTGGCAAGAGATCAAACGGGAAGGTTTTGAGGGACTCTTTCCCAATGCGGGCTGGATATTGGTTGATGACTACCCCGATGATGAGAAGGAATACTTGTGGGATGATGACGACTATCGCGCCCATCCTGACCCCCATAATCCTTATCCCTGGGCGGCTTGGCCGGCCAACGGAGGGGCTGATGGGTATGATCCGGCCACGAATCCTCACTATCCGCCCAACATGGCCAGTTGGATGATCTATGGCCCTTTTGATCTGAGCGACGCCGCAGCCGCCGAAGTCGTTTTCTGGTTTTGGCGGCAGATCGAGCTGTACTATGACTATCTCTACTTTGGGATTTCCTCCGATGGCGAGCATTTCTTCGGCTTCTCCTGGAGCGGTCTCGCAAATTGGGAGGAACAAACTATCAGCTTGGAGCAGTACCTGGGGGATTCCAGCGTATGGGTCGGATGGTTGTTTTGGAGCGATAACATCGTGCAGTATGAAGGCCCTTGGGTGGATGACATCCTGATCCGCAAGTACGTGCCGGGACAGGTCACCGTTCAGGGGACACTTACCTATGCAGATCGAAGCGGCAACAGTGCGCCGGGACGTTACACCAAGGTCTATCTTTACGATCAGGACTCGGGAGATGAGGACGAGCTTCTGGCTGAGACAATCACGGATGAGAATGGCTTCTTTCTCTTCCCTTCGCGCCTAAACTGGGATGAGGATGATCCGGACCCGGACCCCGCGAACCGCCGGCTGGATCTATATGTGATATGGGAAGCCGAGGATCCGATATCTGAACATCGAGTTACCGATTTGGCGGGACAAGTGTATCAATGGCATAGTTTCACCAGTCTGAATGTGTCGGATGGAGCTATTGTGGATTTCAGCTCTATTATTCCGAGCTATTGGCCTACGCTCTCTGCTATGTGGGTATTCCAGGATCTATACCGAGCTTGGGCGCACATTGAGGCGTATGCAGGTATTGACCCTGGCGGTATTACAGCGCGTTGGGAGCAAGACCAGAATAGCCTTTTCCCCTGCAACAGCTCTTGTTTTTATGCCGGGCCGGGCGGTCCTTGGGTATTTATTGCAGATAGGAGCGTATTGTCCGAGGATACGGTGGTGCACGAAGCAGGGCACCATTACATGTGGAACCAGACCGGCTGGTGGCTTTGGTGGGATATCACCTGCTACAATCATGAAATCTTTAGCCAAGAGACTGAAAGGTGTGCATGGAGCGAGGGTTGGGCTGATTTCTTGCCCCTGGTCGTGAATGGCGATCCTTGCTATGATTTTGGGGCTGGACCATGTGGAGCTGGAGGCGGAGCCTTTGAGAATCTCGAAATGCGAAGTCGTAATGACTTCCCCCCCTCATTCCCTTGGGGCGATACAGTGGAAGGACGCGTGGCGGGGGCATTGTACGACCTCTATGACAGCGCCAATGAGGGCTTTGACAGCGCCACTTTCGGTTTTGCCCCTCTCACCAGCATCGCCTTTCAAGCGCCCCATGAGGACCGCTTTTCTACATTCTGGGAAAGCTGGAAAGACAGCGGACAGAACCAACATGATGCTGTGCGGGCGATATACCAAAACACCATAGACTATGACACGCCACCCTACTTTTGGCTGCCGTTACCAGACCGCACCGTCTTGCAGGACTCTGGATGGGAGGATGCGACTAACTTGGGGGCGTATTCAGCAGATGCGGAAAGCGAGGTTTGGGAGCTGGGCTGGCAGATCATGTATACCAGCGATTGGCGTTGCGGGGTGACGATAGATGCCGAAGGCTTTGTGGACATTCATCCGCAGGCCGGATGGCTGGGCAGTTGCGCTGTGGTCATCCGGGTGAGCGACGGCATCAAGTCATCCGACGACACCTTCCAGGTGAGCGTCGTGCCGGTGCAAGCGCGGGTGTATCTGTCCATTGCCTTGCGAAACATCCCCTAAAGGTAAAGGAGATCAAGATGAAACACGCATGGTTGCTCGCGCTTTTGATGGTCGTAGTGGCAGGTTGCGCGGGGGCGCCCGATTCTGGAAGAGGACAGTGCAACCAGGGCCTCTGCGTCAAGATCGAGGTGGCCGAGCCGGTTCGCAGGGAAGAGTCGGTAATGATTAGAATAACTGTCATGGCTGAAAAGGACATCCCCGGTTTGCAGGTCTCTCTTATCTCCTATCCGCCAGCCTCCATAGAGGATCAGGGAAGATGGATAGAAGGAGGGGTGAGATCGGACGTCAACATAACGGCCAAGCAACCTCTGATCCTTGAGCGAAGGGTACGCATCCCTTCTGAGGGGTCCCTTAAGTTGATAGCGGGGGTCTATACACCAAACCTGCCCTACATCAGTGACTCCGTGCGCATCCATCTCACGTCTGAGGGTGCCCAAGTCTACTACGAGGGAACCCCGGTGCCGATCACGCTGGGGCCGTTGCCGACGCTAGACCCTGTTCAGCGGGCAACCCTGGAAGCTCTGCCTACCAGTACGCCTTGGGTAACGCCCACGCTGCCCCCGACGCCGACCCATCCTCGCTTTCCCTTGACGCCCACGCAGGAGCCGTATCCGCCTGCGACGGCCCTTCCGCGGGCGCCTCTGGCCGCGCCCACCGAAGCGGCCTACCCGTAAACAAGCGTTAACTTTTAGAGCTTCAAGAGGAGTAACCCAACATGCAAGTCAACGTCGTCCAGGGCGCGATACAAGAGACCGGCGCCGAGCTGATCGTTGTCAACCTGTTCCAGGGTGTGGCCGAGCCGGGCGGCGCCACGGCCGCCGTGGACCGCGCCCTGGGCGGCGCCATCAGCGAGCGCATCCAGAGCGGCGATTTCGACGGGCGCCTGGGGCAGATGGCCCTGCTCTATACGCGGGGGGCGATCCCCGCGCCCCGCGTCCTCGTCGTGGGCCTGGGCAAGCGGGAGGCATGGAGCGCCGATAGGCTGCGGCAGGCGGCGGCCATGTTGGCGCGCCAGGTGCGCGAGCTGGGCGTCACCCGCTATGCCAGCGTCGTCCACGGCGCGGGGGCGGGCGGCCTGGCGCCCCAGGAGGCGGCCCAGGCCCTGGTGGAGGGCACGCTCCTGGGCGGCTATCGGTTCGAGGCGGCGCGCCAGCCCGATCCCGACCGGCGCCCGCCCCTGGAGGAGCTGACCCTGGTGGAGTGGAGCGGGGAGGCCCTGGCCGCCGTGGAGCACGGCGCCCAGGCCGGGCGCATCATCGGCGAGGCCGCCTGCTACGCCCGCGACCTGGTCAACCGGCCCGGCAACGAGCTGACCCCCACCCTGCTGGCCCAGGCGGCGCAAGAGATGGCGGGCCAGGTGGGGCTGGCTTGCCGGGTGCTGGACGAAGACGAGATGGCCGCCGAGGGCATGGGGGCGCTGCTGGCGGTGGCCCAGGGCTCGCGCGAGCCCGCCCGGTTCATCGTACTGGAGCACAAGGGCGCCGATGGGAGCGCCCCGCCCTATGTCATCATCGGCAAGGGCATCACTTTCGATTCCGGCGGCATCAGTCTCAAGCCGGTGGAAGGGATGCAGCAGATGAAGTACGATATGGCCGGGGCGGCGGCCGCCTTGGCGACCATGCGGGCTGTGGCCGAGCTCGATCTGCCGCTGCGGGTCATCGGGCTGGCGCCCGCCACCGAGAACCTGCCCGGCGGGCGCGCCTACAAGCCGGGCGACGTGCTGCGCTCGAAAGCGGGGCTCACCATCGAAGTCATCAGCACCGACGCCGAGGGGCGCCTGATCCTGGCCGACGCCCTGGCCTATGCGGGCCGCTATGCGCCCCGGGCCGTGGTGGACCTGGCTACCCTCACCGGCGGGTGCGTGGTGGCCCTGGGGCACGTGGCCGCCGGGCTGATGGGCAACGACCAGCCCTTGGCCGAGACCCTTGCGGAAGCCGCAGAGCGCTCGGGGGAAAAGGTCTGGCAACTGCCCCTGTTCGACGAGTACGGCGAGCAGATCAAGAGCGATGTGGCGGACATCAAGAACGCGGGCGGGCGCGAGGCCAGCGCCATTACGGCGGCCAAGTTCTTGGCGCGCTTTGCCGAGGGATACCCCTGGGCGCACCTGGATATCGCCGGAACGGCCTGGTCCGGCGAGACCAAGGGGTATATGGCCAAGGGCGCGACGGGCTATGGCGTCAGGTTGCTGACGGCCTGGCTGCGAACGATGGGAGAGCCTATCGAGGAATGAGTTTGTGGTTCGGTGGGGGAGCGCCCGGGCAGGGGCCTGATCTCGCGCATATCGTGTTCACGGATCGGTCACAGATAGACCAAGGCATGTAACAACCGCTCCATTCACTTTCAGAGCGAAAGTGAGTTGGGTCGTTGAGCGTTGCTGGTTGGGTGGTCCGCGTTCATCTCCACAGGAGGAACACGATGAACAGAGTTACTGGCACCTTGGTTGGAGTGGTAGCGGTGTTGTGTTTCGGGCTGGCGCTCACTCTGTTGGTCTGGTTAAGCAACGCACATCCTGCCCGGGCCTCGGGCGTGCTCTATGCCGCGCCGCAGCAGCAGGGCAGCGGAGACTGCTCCAGTTGGGCGAACGCCTGTATCCTGCAGAACGCGCTGGCCCTGGCCAACAGCGGCGACCAGATCTGGGTCAAGGAGGGCGTGCACTATCCGGGCAACCAGCGCATACACTCCTTTGCTCTGAGACCGGGCGTGGCGCTATACGGCGGCTTTGCCGGGGACGAAAGCGACTTTGACCAGCGCGACTGGCAGGCGCACCTCACCGTGCTGAGCGGAGACATTGATGGGAACGACCTCACCGACCCTCGCGGCGTGGTCACCGACACCGCGAACCTTGTCGGCGCCAACGTCTATCATGTCGTGGTTGGCAACAATGTGACCGAGACCGCGCGGCTGGACGGCTTTGCCATCACGGCCGGGTGGGCCAACGGCCTCGGCGACGACGCGTATGGCGGGGGGATGCACCTCTACCAGAGTAGCCCGACGCTGGCCAACCTGCTCTTTTCCGGCAACGCCGCCGACGACCGATGGGGCGGCGGCATGTACCACGGGTACGGAAGCAACGCGACGTTGACCAACGTCACCTTTGCGGGCAATGTCGCCTATGGCGATGGCGGTGGGATGGCCAGTGAGCTGAGCAGCCCGACGCTGACAGAGGTGGTCTTTGCGGGCAATGTCGCCGAAAGCGGCGGCGGATTGTCCGCCATCAACAGCGACGCAACGCTGACCAACGTGACGTTTATCGAGAACCATGCTGGCCACAGCGGTGGCGGGATGTACCACGGGGGCGCCTCTGGTGACGCGACGCTGACGAACGTGGCGTTTACGGGCAACACGGCCGACTTGGAGGGCGGCGGGATGTACATCTCTTACCGGAGCCCGACGCTCACGTCCGTGACCTTTACCGGCAACACGGCCGGAAGGTGCGGCGGTGGGCTCGGCAGCTACTCTAGCGACTATGCCTTGACAGATGCGCTCTTGACCGGGAACAACTCTGAAAACGGCGGCGGCATATGCAACCTCTATTACGGTAGCCCGACGTTGACGGACGCGGTCTTGCTCGGCAACACCGCTCAAGAGATGGGCGGCGGGACGCCCTACTATCACGGCCAAGGCATGGGCGGTGGGATGTACAACTACCACGACTGCAACCCGACGCTGACGAACGTGGCTTTTGTCGGCAATGGGGCCGAGAGTGGCGGCGGCGGGCTCAGCAACAACGTCAGCAGTCACCCGACGTTGACGAACGTGAGCTTTACCGGCAATGACGCCGAGGACGGCGGCGGGATGTACAACTATCGCTTCTCTGATCCGGCGCTGACGAACGTGGTCTTTTTCGGCAACACAGCCCAACGCTGGGGCGGCGGGATGTACTGCGAGCAAGAGAGCCAGCCAACGCTGACCAACCTGACCCTCTCAGGCAATGCCGCCCAGGATGGCGGAGGCATGTACAATGCGGACAAGTGCCTGCCGACTCTGGCCAATAGCATCCTGTGGGGCAATGTCGCCACCTTCAGCGGGCCAGAGGTGTTCAATGACAGGAGCAGTCCTGACGTCTCTTACAGTGACATCCGTGGTTGCGGGGGTTCTGGCAGCGGTTGGGATCACACCTGCGGTTGGGATGACGGCGGCAACATTGACATTGACCCGCGCTTTTTGGACACCGCTGCCGGTAACCTGCACCTGTGGGTCTGCTCGCCCGCCATAGATGCCGGCGACAACAGCGCCGTGCCGCCCGGCGTCATCACCGACCTGGACGGCAATCCGCGCATCGTTGACGGCAAGGGGAACGGCGTCGCAGTTGTGGACATGGGCGCCTATGAGACGCCGCTGGGCCCATGCCACTGGATCTATCTACCGGCCACGCGCGGCGCCCGGTAGCGATACACAGGCGCCGCCGACTTTGCCATAGGACTGCGCGCTCGCTTACAATACCCCTCGCAGCGAGGGACCGGAGAGCTTGTCAGAGACGCAAAGAGTGAGGGCATGAGGCAGCGATGGGAAACGCATTGACCAAGTATCGCAGCCACATCTACCTGACGCTGGCGCTGGTCTCGGTGTTCGGGCTGTACCTCTTTTACGAGCGGCGGCCCCAGCCGGAGGCGATCCAGCTCGTGGAGGCCACCGGGACGGCTGCCGCGCCGACGGCCACGCCCACCAGGGCGATCCGCGTGCACGTGGTGGGGGCTGTGGCCGCGCCGGGCGTGTACGTGTTGGGCGAGGACGCCCGCATCATTGACGCGGTGCAGGCCGCCGGCGGCCTGACCGAGGAGGCAGACCCGGAGGGCGTCAACCTGGCCGACCACATCTGCGATGGCCAGCAGATTCGGGCGCCGCTGCGAGAGGCCACGCCGCGCCCCAGCCTGACGCCCATGCCCCAGAGCGCCGGGACATCCGGCGGCGCAGCGACGGGCGCGACGGGGCTGATCAACCTGAACACGGCGACCGCCGCCCAATTGGAGCAGCTCCCCGGCATCGGGCCGGTGTTGGCGGCCCGCATCGTGGACGATCGCGAGCAGTACGGGCCGTTTGCGACCGTTGACGAGATCATGCGGGTATCGGGAATCGGCGAGGCCATTCTTGCGCGCATCCGCGATCAGGCTACAGTACAATAGGGGCGCGAGATAGACCGAGGCGTTGGTTCGTTTTCAATAGGAGGAGCATTATGAAGGCCGAAGTCGTTCTGACCGTATCCGAGTCCAAGCGGCTGATCGCCAAGGGCGTGGTGGCCCTGCGGTTCATCCAGGAAAAGCTGGAGAAGGGGATCATCGTCTTGCCCAGCGGCAGCACCAACGCCTATATCTATGAGGAGCTGATGGGCCAGGAGATTGACAAGCGGGCCTATCTCTCGGGGCGCACCTTCCCGGCCAAGGATCGGCCCCATTGGCAGGTGGAAACGCTGCCCGACCTGGTGCTGGTGAACGGCCAGCCCGATCCGAGCCTGGATCGCTTTACCGCTCTGGCCCAGATGAAGCCCGGCGACGTGTTCATCAAGGGGGCCAACGCCCTCAACTATGAGGCCGGGGTGGCGGGCATCAGCGTGGGCAACCCCACGGGCGGCACCATCGGCGGTGCCATGGGCCCCATCACCGGCAAAAAACTGCGCCTGCTGATCCCCGTGGGGCTGGAAAAAGAGGTGCCTTTTGATATCGTCGAGGCCTCGGCCCTGATCGCCGCCGAGGACGAGCAGATGGGGGCAGTGCTCAGCCTGTGGCCCGTCTTTGGCGAGATATTCACCGAGATCGAGGCCCTGGCCCTGCTCTTTGGCGTGGACGCCATCCCCACGGCGGCGGGTGGCCTGGCCGGGGCCGAGGGGAGCGTGCGGCTGGTGTTGCTGGGCGAAAAGGACGACGTGCGCGACGCGGTCGCGTTCGTCGAGAGCATCCAGGGCGAGCCGCCCCTCAAGTAGCCATGCCTGCCGATAGAGATCGCGGCGAGCAAGCGCGCCATAGGCTCGGGTTCTCCATCCGGGCCTTTGGCGCGCCCGATCTGCCCTCCTACGATGGGCGCAGCCCCGCTGCCTCGGGGCACCTGAGCGTCAACCTGGCCTACCTGCGCGATATCGCGCTCTACCTGGCGGCCAACGGCATCGGCCTGTACCGCATGCACTCTGGCGTGCTCCCCCGCGCCCTGCACGAGGACCCCGGCGAGCTGGCTCGCCAGATAGGCGAGTGCCGCGCCCAACTCGACCAACTGGCCGGATTGATCGCTTCGTTGGGGCTCCGCCTCTCCTTTCACCCCTACAGCCTGGTGTTGAACGCCCTGGACGAGGAGCAGGCCGAGCGCTCGATCCGTTCCTTGACGGCCCATGCCGCTTTGCTGGACGCCCTGGGGTTGGGGCCGGAGGCCGTGGCGGTGTTGCACGTGGGCGGCGTGTACGATGACGCGGCGACGGCGCGGGAGCGGTTCGCACGCCGCTACGAGGCGCTGCCCGAGGCGGTGCGGCGGCGGGTGGCCCTGGAGCAGGACGACCGGCGCTTTGGCTTTGCCGACGTGCGCCGGATCCACGCGGCTTGCGGCGCGCCCCTGGTGTTCGACTATTTGCACCACCGGGTCTGGAACCCGGAGGGGATCGAGCTGCACGAGGCGCTGGCCATTTCGCTGGAGAGCTGGCCCGCCGGGGTGCGCCCCAAGGTGCATTTCTGCTCGGCCCGCAGCGAGATGCGCCGCCTGGAGGGCTCGCAACGCCTCAAGGCGCCCTCCTGGAACGAGCACGCCGACTATGTGGTGCCGTGGGAGTTTGCCGATTGGCTGCGCGGGGCCCAGCATCTGCGCCCCTTTGACATCATGCTCGAGGCCAAGGCGCGGGACATGGCGCTGCTGCAACTGCGGCGCGACCTGGCGCGCCACGCGCCCGACCTGGCCGGGCGCGTGTGGTAGTTGGCAGGTCGTAGAGCCCAGAATACAGGCGCCAAGAGCGCCGGACAAAGCTGCGCTTCGGACGCTGCGTCGCAGCGTGGGCGGGCGAGACGCCCGCCCTCCAGCGCTTTGGCGCACGGGGCTGCGCACCAAGCGTGCTGAACCTGGTCGTTCCGGGTTCTCTTTTCGTCTTGGTCAGACCCAAGAGCCGTCTATTTCTTGACCACGTAGGTCCCCGCCACACGGTCGCCCACGCGCTGTTTCTTGTCCGAGCTGGCGATGGACAGGATCCCGACGAGATACATGACGGGCAGCCCATCCACGATCCGCATCAGGTTGCGGACCAGGGAGCGCTTGAAGCCGGGAGCGCCGCCATCATCCGCCGAGACAATGCGCATCCCCAGGATACGCTTGCCCAGGGTGCCGCCGCCCGCCTCTAGCAAGAGGGTATAGGCCAGAGAGAGCAGCATGACGATGGTATAGACCGCATACAGGGTACCCTCGTCGTACATGCCGCCGCCGCTCATGGCAAGCGCCATGATCACGGCGCCCACAAGGCCCACGATCGCGCCATCAATCAGCGCGGCGAAAAAGCGCGGCATGACGCCGATGAACTCGTAGCCAGTGTGGGCCGCCTCGAACCCGGCCGGAACCTGCCAGCTCGGCGCGTTGGCCGGAGGAGGGGGCGCCGGCTGCCAGGCGGAAGGGGCCGCAGGGGGCGGGGGCGGGGCCTGCCATGCCGGGGCGGGGGCGGGCGCCGCAGGGGGCGGGGGCGGGGCAGCCATGCCATACTGGGTGGGCGCCGGGTAATTGGGCGCCGGAGCAGAGGGCGCCGGGCTCGCTGCGGGCGGCGGAGGCGGCGACGGGAATGCCCCCATCAGCCCCGCTTTGGTATCGGCCTTGGCGCCATCCTGGGCGCCCAGCCGCGTCCCGCAGTTGCCGCAGAACCGGACCCCTGGGGCGGCCGTCTGCCCACATTGGGGGCAAACGATCTGCAAGGCGCCGCCGCATTCCTGGCAGAACCGGGCGTTATCCGGCGCAGGAGCGCCACAATGTGGACAGTTCATGATCCCCTCCTGGTGCGCGATATGTTCATAGAGCGATTATTCCGGCAGCCCCGTCAGCAGCGCGCCGCATTCGGGGCAGAAACGGGCATGGGCGGGCACGAGCACGCCACACTCGGGACATACGGGCGCCTCGGGCGTGGGCTCGGCGGCGCCGGTGGGGGCGCCGCAGTTGCCGCAGAACCTCTGCCCGGGCTGCAACTCGGCCCCGCAACGGCCACACGTGGGCGCAGCGCCTTCCTCTTCCGGCTCTGGACCCGGCTCCTCTGCGAGCGCCTCTGGCTCTGGCGCAGGCTCCTCCACAGGGGGGAACAACTGCTCGAACCACTCTTCCGCGTCCGGCGCACCGGGCAGGCCGGTCAGCCGCACATGCAACGGCGAAAGAGGGCTGGCCTCTATACGCAGGCAGCCATCGTGCAGGATATGGAGCAGGATCGCGCAGCCGCCATCGCCCGCGCCCTGGATCGAGATCGCATCCTGCACCAGGCCCGGATCCAGCCAGGGCCGCAGCTCCTCGCCCAGCGCCCAACTATCGCGGGTGGCCCACAGGATGCCCCGCTGCACCAGGCGCGTCGCCGTGGCCTGGCGGTGCTCGTCGCTGGCCACATACTCGCACAGCGCCTCGGCGCTGATGGGCAATGCGGCGTCCTGGTCTCCCCAGAGTTCCAGCAACGCTTGGGGCGTGAGGGCGGCCAGCTCCGGCCCGCTGACCCACAGGTCTGCGCCCCGGAGGGGGGCCGCCGAGGCCGCACGTTGGCGGTAGACCGCCTGCAGGCCCAGCAGGATCAAAAGCTCGCCCAGGGCCAGATCCAGGGAAAGGACGGGAAGCGCGCTCTCGCCCGGGGCCAGGCCGCCGCATAGCTCTTGCACGAACCACCCCTGCATCTGGGCGCGCTCTAGCGGGCAGGTCAACACCAGCAGGTCGGCGTCGCGGGAGAGGGCCAGCAGCGCCCACAGATTCCCCCGGCGGCATGCGATGGTCTCGCCCACGGCCAGGCTGCCTTGCCGCCCAAAAGAGGCCACTTGCTCGGGGGCGTGCAAGATCGCCAGGACGCTCTCCCATTCGGGGCTCAGGCAGGGCGCGCCCTGATCGTCTGCCAGCACCATACGGCGCTCCACAAAGCCGGGCAGGCTGCGCTCCAGGATCTCGCCCCAGGGGCGTTGCAGCGCGGCGGCGCACACGCGCCGCAGGGGCGAACGCTCCGTGGGCGGCTCTTGGGCCAGGGCCGAAAGCAGCGCCATCTCGCGCAGATCGAGGGCCAGGTTCCACATGATCTCCTCCTCCTATTGGAACCAAGGAGCGCGCGGCGAGGCGCTCTCGGCATCGGCGATATTGAGCATCCGGATCAGCTCTTCGGCCAGCTCGGCCAGGGCGTCGGCGGCCAGCTCTCCGGCGCTGCAGAGTGGGTGCTCGGGCGCATCGGTTTCGCCCACTTGCTCGGCCAGCCCGCGCAGCCACGGGCCATAGTGGCCGGCCAGGGCCGCCTCCCACATCTGCGCGTCGCTCATCTGGCGCTGGGCCTGGGCCGTGAGGGCTGCCAGGGGACCCTCGACGGGCTCACGGGGGGCGATGCGCGCCGAGGCCGGGGCCGCGCCCAGGGCGACGAGCTGCGCCAGTCGTAGCACAGCCTCGGAGGGCGCAAGCTCGTCCACCAGCTCCATATCGCCCAACGGCGCCATATCCGCCAGTGCAGCCAGCGCACCAGCCAAGTAGCCGGGGGCGATCTCGCCCGGCGGCGTGTCATCATCTATCAGCGGAACGGCGCGCAACGCCCGGCGCAAGGCCGCGATGTCCTCATCGAGCCGGGCCTCTGCCGCTGCTATGGCAGGCTCTGTGGGCGCGCCGCGCAGCTCGCCGAGCAGCGCTTGCGCCTCGGCCTCGGAGGCGGGCTCATCGGGGTCGAGGCAGCGCTGGATGCGCTCCAGGGGGCTCAAACCCTCGGGCGCGGGCATCTCCACGGGCGTCTCGGCCTCGGGGGGCTCTGCCAACGCAGCCTGCTCCTCCACCGGCTCGGGCGCCGTCGCCATCTCGGACGCCGGCTCTGGAGTCGGCTCTGGGGTCAGCTCCGGCATAGGCTCCGGCAACTCCTCTGGCAGATCCTCCGGCAGCTCTTCCGGCAGATCATCAGGAGGCAGGGCAGGTGGCGCCGCCGCCGGAGGGGGCGCAGGAGGCCGGGCCGCCGGAGGGGGCGCTGGGGGCGCGGATGCAGCGGGCGCGGGCGGCGGCCCTGGCGGCGCGGCAGGGGGCCGGGCCGCTGGCGGAGGCGCCGTGGGCGTTGGGGCAGACGGCGGCCCTGCCACGGGAGTTGGCGGGCGCGCGGGCGCGGGCGGGCGCACGACGGGCGGCGGGGGAGGGGGTGGCTTGGGCGGCGCGGCAACCGGCGGCTGCCCCGGCTCCCAGGCGTTGTTCTGCCACACCAGCCAGCCGCCGGTGTTGGCGTCAACGGTCCACCAGCGGCCATCGGGCCCCTGGGTGCGCAAGGCGCCCAGGGCTGCGAGAAAAGCCTGCCGCTCGATCTGGCCCTGGGCAAGCTGGGCCGCGAGGCGGTCGTATTCCTGGCGAATCTGTGCAAAATCCATGGCGCCCCTCCCGCTGTTGCGCGTGCTCTCGACCGTGGTTTATGCAGCCATTATAGCATCGCCAAGGGGGCTGGGGCAATGAGGTTGCGCAGTTGGCCCGCGCCGCGCCAATTGTCGCACATGGCCCATGTGGCTATAATGGGGCCGCAAAGGAGGGGCATGAGCCAGAGCGTCTCGGTAATAGCGACGGTGCTGAACGAGGCCGCCTCGATTGACCGCCTGTTGCGCTCGTTGGCGGGCCAGACCCGCCCGCCCGACGAGGTGGTGATCGTGGATGGCGGCTCGACCGATGGCACGACAGAGGCGCTGGAGGCGTTTCGTCGCCAGGCGCCCTTTGCGATGCAGGTCTTGGTGCGGCCGGGCGCCAATATCTCGGCGGGCCGCAACGCCGCCATCGAGGCGGCGGCGGGGCCCATCATCGCCATCACCGATGCCGGCGTGCGCCTGGAGCCCGACTGGCTGGAGCGCCTGGTGGCGCCTTTTGCCGCCGAGCCCGCGCCGGATGTGGTCAGCGGCTTTTTCGTGCCCGAGTACCGCTCGCTGTTCGAGCTGGCCCTGGGCGCCACCACGCTGCCCCGCCTGGAGGAGCTCGATCCGGAGGTATTCTATCCCTCCTCGCGCTCGGTGGCGCTGCGGCGCGAGGCCTGGGCCCAGGTGGGCGGCTATCCCGAGTGGCTGGATTATTGCGAGGACCTGCTGTTCGATTTCGCCCTGCGGGATGCGGGCTATCGCTTTGCCTTTGCGCCCGACGCCGTGGTGCACTTTACCCCGCGCAGCAGCCTGCGGGCCTATTACCGGCAGTACTATCGCTACGCCCGGGGCGATGGCAAGGCCGACTTTTGGCGCTATCGCCACGCCCTGCGCTATGGCACGTACTTGATCGGTGGGCCGCTGTTGATCGCCCTGGCGCTCTGGCATCCGGCCTGGCTGCTATTGGGCGCGGCGGGGGTGGCGGCCATGCTGCGGGGCGCTATTCGGCGCTTGTGGCCGCATGTGCAGGGGCTGCCCTGGCGCGAGCGGGCCATCGCCCTGGCCTGGACGCCGGTGATCCGCCTGGTGGGGGATGTGGCCAAGATGCTGGGCTATCCGGCAGGCATCGCATGGCGCCTGCGCCACGCGCCGCCCGGCCCCTGGCCCAAACGCCAGTGGTAGCGCGCCTGTGGGGAACGTGGCGCGCCGCGAGCGCGTCTGTAAGACAACGCCCAGCCTGAACCAGGAGAGATGTGCTCGACTTGGGGATCGTGATCGTCAACTATAACACGCGCGACGACCTGGCGCGCTGTCTGGATTCCATCGCCGCCAGCAACGGGCGCTATGCCTATGCCGTGGTGGTGGTGGACAATGGTTCGCAGGATGGCAGCGCCGAGCTGGTGCGGTCAGGGTATCCCTGGGCGCGGTTGATCGTCTCGGAGCGCAACGGCGGCTATGCCTATGCCAACAACCTGGGGCTCCGGCTGTTGGGCTATGGGACGGGGAATGGGACGACCGAGTTGCCCCGTTACGCCCTGCTGCTCAACCCGGATACCATCCTGCCGCCCGACGCGCTGGATGCCATGCTCGCCTATCTCGACGCACACCCCGAGGCCGGAGTGGCCGGGCCGCGCCTGGTGCGCCGGGATGGCAGCCTGGATCGCGCCTGCCGGCGCGGGTTCCCCACGCCCAGCGTCTCGTTCTATCATATCACCGGCCTGAGCAAGTTGTTTCCCCACAGCCCGCGTTTTGGCCGCTACAACATGACCTATCTGGACGAGCACGTCGAGACCGAGGTGGACGCCGTGGTGGGGGCCTTTATGCTGATGCGCTCTGAGGCGCTGGAGCAGGCCGGGCTGCTGGACGAGAGTTTTTTCATGTATGGCGAGGATCTGGACCTGTGCTATCGGATCAAACAGCGCGGCTGGCAGGTCCGCTACGTTCCCCAGGTGACGGTGCTGCACGTCAAGGGGGCCTCTAGCCGCAAGAACAGCTTGCAGGCCACCATGGCCTTTTATGACGCCATGAAGATCTTTCATGACAAACACTATCGCTCCGGATCGTTTTTTATGGTGAATTGGGCGGTGGACCTGGGCGTGGCGCTGTTGCGCGCCAAGGCGCTGCTGGCCAACCGCCTGCGCCCGCCCGAGCGGCAGCGCGTGGCATCGGCATAGGTGGGGGCAAACATGTCCAAGCGTTCGAGCGCCTGGCTGAGCCTCCTGGTCCTGGTGGTAGATCTGGCCATGGCCGGGCTGGCCTACTATGTGGCCTATGAGGCGCGCACGCGCATCCCCATCCCCGCGCCCCTGCGGCTGGCGCCGTTCCGCACCTATGCAGCGCAAGCCGTCATCCACGTTTTTTCCATCGGCATCACCTTTTTCTTTTTCCGGCTGTACCATATCCGGCCCGGCGGCTCGCGCATTGATCTCTTTTACCGCATCCTCTCGGCGGTTTCCATCGCCACGCTGCTGGCCACGGCGCTGAGCTTTCTCTCCATGCGCACCGATCAAGGACTCACCCGCGGGCTGATCATCTACCACTGGGGTTTTAGCGTCGTGCTGCTGGCGATCGGCAGGGCGCTCACCGGCTGGGTGCGGCAGATCGTGCGGCGCTACCGGCCAGAGCGCCTGGTGATCGTGGGGACGGGCGAGATCGCGCGCATGATCCTGCAAAAGACGCAACAGGCGCGGCTGGGCTACCGGGTGATCGGGTTCGTCAACGGTACGAATGGCCCCGAAGAGGTGGCCAACCTGCCGGTGCTGGGCTCTCGGGCCGATCTACCGCGCATCTTGCGAGAGCACAGGATCGATGAGGCGGTGATCGCCCTGCCCGATGCCTCGCATGAGGACCTGTTGGCGCTCATCGCCGCCTGCGAGAGCGAGCGCGCCGTGGTGCGCGTGTTCCCCGATCTGTTCCAGATCATCGCCTCTGAGGTCTCGATCAGCGACCTGGACGGGCTGCCGCTCCTGACCGTGCGCGACGTGGCCCTGCGAGGCTGGAAACGCTCCGTCAAGCGCGGCATGGACCTGATCGTGAGCGGGGTGGGCCTGGTGCTGCTCTCGCCCTTTATGCTCTTGGTGGCGGCCCTGGTGCGGCTCGAATCCAGGGGGCCTGTCTTTTACGCCCAGGAACGGGTGGGGCTGGATGGCAAGCCGTTCCCCATGCTCAAATTCCGTTCTATGCGGGTGGATGCCGAGGCGGCCAGCGGCCCGGTGTGGGCCTCAGATGACGATCCGCGCAAGACGCGCCTGGGCTCGCTCTTGCGGCGCACCTCGCTGGACGAGCTGCCCCAGCTCATCAATGTTCTGGTGGGCGATATGAGCCTGGTGGGCCCCCGGCCCGAGCGCCCGATCTTTGTGGAGCAGTTCCGCCAGGTGTTGCCCCGCTATATGGAGCGGCACTCGGAAAAGGCCGGCATGACCGGCTGGGCCCAGGTGAACGGCCTGCGGGGCGATACCTCCATCGTCGAGCGCACCAAGTACGACCTCTACTATGTGGAGAACTGGTCGTTCCTGTTCGATCTCAAGATCATCATGCGGACGTTCATCAACCTCTTCAAGGGCGACCGCAACGCCTACTGACGTAACTGCTCAGATTTGAGGGGATGGGTTCTTGACTGTCCGGGACGGGATGCCTATAGCCTGCAATCGGTGAGCACATAGACTCGGCTTGGGAGCGCAGTTGGACGGCGCGTTACGCTGCGTACGCAGCGTGGCGGGCGAGACGCCCGCCCTCCAAGGTTCGTCGCCGACGAATCCAACGTGTTGGCCGCTTTCCCCAAGAATCTGAACTGATACCTATTGACCGGGCCCGCTAGGCCCCCGCACGGATCCTCTGGGCCAGGGCGCCAAAGGCGGCCCAGGTGCGCTCCAGATCGGCCTCGGTATGGGCCATCGAGAGGGCGCCCAGCCCGTGCACCACGTTCACCCCTTGCAGCAGCAGCCCGATCTTGAGCACGGGCTCGGCCAGGGTCAGATCGCACAGGCGCGGGTCGTGCAACGCCTCGGGGCCCTGGGGCGCCAGGTCCTCTTGCAGCGGAAAGTAGACCGTGGAGAGCGAGCTGCCCTGGACGGCGGCGTTGCCCCGGCCGGTGCAGCGGGCCAATACGCCCTCTGCCGCCATCGCTTCTTCGATGCCCTGGCGCAGCCGCTCGCCCTGGGCCGCCAGCGCCGGGTACACCTCATCTTCGTGCGCCACCAGGTAACGCAGCATGAGCAGGGCGCCCAGCACCGAGAGGGGATGGGCGGAATAGGTGCCGCCGTTGAACCAGACGCGGGGCGAGGCCCCCTCGCGGATCAGGGCCATCAGATCGGCGCGGCCCGCCACCGCCGCAATGGGCATCCCCCCGCCGATGATCTTGCCATAGGTGGTCAGGTCGGCCTGCACGCCATACAGGCGCTGGGCACCGGAGGCGCAGTAGCGAAAGCCGGTGATGACCTCATCCAGAATGAGCAGAGCGCCATGCTGGGCCGTCAGGCGGCGCGCCGCCTGCATATACGCGGGGCTAGAGGGGATGAACCCGGCGATGCTAGGGCAGGGCTCAAAGATAAAGGCGGCGATCTGGTCGCCATACAGGGCAAAAACGAGCTCCAGCGCCTCGACATCATTAAAGCGCGTGACCAGGATCTCTTGATCGGCGGAAGAAGAGATGCCCGCCGAATCTATGCGGTCATAGCCGCCATCGCTGTGGGCCACGCCCTTGAGGGCCAGGGGGTTGGCGCCGTGCCAGCCGCCCCCCACCTTGAGCACCAGCTTGCGCCCCGTATAGGCCCGCGCGACCATGAGGGCGTACATGGTGGCCAGGGTGCCAGAGGTGGTCAGGCGCACCTGGTCGGCGCCGGTGGTTTGGGCCAGCAGCTCGGCGTATTCGGCCTCGCGCTCCTCAGGCAGCCCGGTTTGCAGGCCATAGCCCGCTTGCAGCATGGCAACCAACCCCTGGGTAACCTCGGGGGGGTTGTGCCCCAGGATGTTGGCATAGTGGCCCTGCCAATAGTCCAGCAGGCGGCGTCCGCCCACCTCGGTAATATGTGCGCCCTGGGCGGCGCGGATGCGCAGGGGGAACGGATTATGGGTGCGGGCGCCATGACTGATGCCATCCACCAGCACGCGCGAGGCGCGCTCATGGGCCGCCCCCGATGGGGCGTAGGCTTGCCGGTACTCTTGGGTGAGGGCGTTCAGCAGGCGTTCGTGGCGTTCGGGCATGGCGGCGGGCTCCCTTCTCTACGGGTATCCAGGGCGGCGACCCTGCCGCCGGGCGGTTGCAGTTGCCAATGATAGCTACGTCATCGGGGGTGTCAATTCTAGGGGCCAGGGCAGCATAGCCGTATCAGTTCGGATTCGAGGGGACGAGTCCTCGACTGTCCAGAACGGTGCTGCCAGCACCCCGCAAGCGGTGAGCACATGTCCTCGGCTATGGACGCTGCGGACGCATACATGCGTCTAGCGTCAGCTTGACCCATACGTGTTTAACGCGTCTTTCTATGGTTTTGTGGTAGGAGCTAGGGACGGTGGCTGCGCCACCGTTGGTCTAGCCCCTACCAGGCGGGCGAGACGCCCGCGCCCCAAGGGTCGCCGCCGCCGTCCACAACGTGTTGGCTGCTTTCGCCGCCAATTCTGAACTGATACCATGGGCGGTGCATGCCCCTATCCCCGCCGGCCCAGGGTCTCGCTCAGCCGCTGGAGCGCCCCCGTCAGCACCCGGATGGCCCGCAGGTATTCGTCCAGATTGATCTGCTCATCGGGCGTATGGTCATAGGCGGAATCGCCGGGGCCATAGGCCACGATGGGGCAGCCCCAGCGCGGGCCGATGACGTTCATATCCGAGGTGCCCGTCTTGGTGACAAAGGCGGCGCGCCCGCCCTCGGCGCGCACCGCCGCCAGGAACGCGCCGGTTAGCTCGTTGCGCTTGTCCGCGCGGAAAGGCTCCTCGCGGCCATGCAGCGTCACGCGGGCCTCGCCCGCCCAGGGGCCGGTGAGGTTGGCCTCCAGCGCATCAATATCCAGCCCCAGGGGCAGCCGCAGGCCGATCCGCATCTCGACCCACTCGCGCAGGCCGTCGCCATCGGAGCGCAGGGCGCGCAGCGAGGGGTCCAGCGTGGCAAAGGCGCCGGCGTCGGCGCCATTCTGGTCGCGGTTGTAGGCGGTGGCCCAGTCGCGCACGGCCAGCCAGTAGGCCACGGCCTGCTCGCAGACGGCCACGGCCTGGCCCGCCGTGTGGGAGACGGGCTGCTCCAGGCGGTAATCCACCAGCAGGCGCCCCTTGTAGCCCAGGGTGACCCGGTCCCATCGGCTGGGCTCGCCAATGACGACGGCGTCGGCAGGGGAGTGGTGGGCCACCACATGATACGCCCCGGCGGAGGTAGCGGCCTCTTCCTCCACTGCGCCCACCACGACGATGCGCAGGTCGGCCCTCGCCAGGCCGCCGGCGGCAGCGCGGGCAGCAGCGCAGACAAAGGCCGCGAACGGCCCCTTGGCGTCCACGGCGCCCCGGCCATAGAGCAGATCGCCCACGCGGCGCACGGGCACATGGCCCGGCACAGTATCAATGTGCCCCAGCAGGAGCACGGTGCGCCCACCCTGTCCGGTGCACCCCACGGCGTTGCCCACGGCATCCACATGGGCGTCGAACCCCCAGGCTGTCATAGTCTCCACGGCGGCCTGGGCGACGGCGGCCTCCTGGCCCGAGGGGCTCTCGATGGAGACCAGCCGCTCCAGCAGGGCGATGACCTCGGCGTCGGTGGGCGCGTGGCTCTTCACGCCCTAGAGCGCCTGGTTCAGCACGCGCTCGACGGCGTCGCAGGCCGCAGCCAGATCCTCATCGCTGATCACCAGGGGCGGCAGCAGGCGCAGGACGGTGCTGCCGGCGGGCAGCGCCAGCACGCCCTCATCCATCAGCGCCCGGAGATAAGGGGTGGCCCGGCGGCGCAGCTCGATGCCGATCATCAGGCCCATGCCGCGCACCTCGCGGATCACCCGCGCATCCAGGGCCCGCAGGCGCGCCAGCGCCCACTCGCCCTTGCGTTGCGCCTGGCCGGGCAGGTCGTGGGCCAGCATATAGTCAATGGCGGCCAGGGCGGCGGCGCAGGCCAGAGGGTTGCCGCCAAAGGTGGAGCCGTGCACGCCGGGCTTGATGTTCTGCACGCGCTCGCCGATCAGGACGGCGCCCATGGGCACGCCCCCGGCGATCCCCTTGGCCACGGCCATCAGGTCGGGGCGCAGGCCGTGGTGCTCGCAGGCGAACATGCGCCCCGTGCGGCCAAAGCCGGTCTGCACCTCGTCCACGATCAAGAGGGCGCCCACGGCGTCGCACAGCTCGCGCGCGCCTTGCAGGTATGCGGCGTCACCGACGTTTACGCCGCCCTCGCCCTGCACCACCTCCAGGATCAGGGCCGCCGTCTCCTCGCTCAGCGCCTCTTGCAGGGCCTCCAGGTTGCCATAGGGGACGTGGCTCACGCCGGGCAGCAGCGGCTCGAACGGCTCGCGGTAGGCGGGCTCCCAGGTGGTGGAGAGGGCGCCCAGGGTGCGCCCATGAAAGCTGCGCATGGTGGCCACGATGCCGGGGCGCCCGGTGCTCAGCCGCGCGAATTTCAGCGCGCCCTCAATGGCCTCGGCGCCCGAGTTGACCAAAAAGGCCCGCTCCAGGCCGGGCGGCGCGATGGAGATCAGGCGCTCCAGCAACTGGGCGCGCACGTCGTTGTAGAAAATCTCGGGGCAGGTGATCAGGGTGCGGGCCTGGTTGCAGAGCGCCTCGACCACGGCGGGGTTGCAGTGGCCCACGATGGCCACGCCGTGCCCCGAGACGCAGTCAATGTACTCACGGCCCGTATCATCCCACAGGCGCGCGCCCTCGCCCCTGACGATGGCGATCTCGCGCTTGGGATAGCACCCGCTGGTGTAGCGTTGCTCGCGTTGGATGGTGTCCATGAAAAGCCCTCCTTGATGGTTGCGGGCGATGATGTTGGGGCACGGCATGCCCGTTGGGGCGCCTCTTTCGCGTTCCCGTTGGGGCACGGCATGCCCGTTGAGGCGCCTCTTTCGCGTTCCCGTTGGGGCACGGCATGCCGTGCCCCTACCCCCGCCCCTACCGCGGACCGATGACGGTGCCCTTGCCCGCCAACGCGGCGCGCACGGGCGCCTCGATGCGCGCGTCGCCGAACACGACCTTGCCGATGCCCTCCTCCAGCGCCTCGATGGCGCCCAGGACCTTGATGCGCATGCGGCCCTCGGCGTGGGCCATCATCTCTTGGGCGCGGGCGGGCTCAATATGCTCGATCAGGGTGCTCTCGTCGGGGAACTGGCGCAGCAGCCCCGGCACGTTGGAGAGGATGATCAACTGCTCGGCCCCCAGCGCGGCGGCGATCTTGGCGGCGGCCCGGTCGCCGTCCACGTTGATGGCGACGCTCTCGACGCTGATGCCGGGCGGCGAGATGACGGGGGTATAGCCGTTATCCAGCAGCAGGCGCAGCAGGCCCACATTCACGGTGTCCACCGTGCCGGTGTAATCATCGCGCACCACCATGCGGCGGCCCTGGTGCATCACCTTGAGGGCCTCTTTGCGGCGCCCCTCCAACAGGCGCCCGTCTATCCCCGAAAGGCCCACGGCGTTGACGCCCAGGGCCTGCAGGCGCTCCACCAGGCCCTTGTTGATCTCGCCGCAATAGACCATCTCGAAAATCTGGAGCGTCTGGCGGTCGGTGCGGCGGCTGGTGAACCCCGAGACCGAGGTGAGGAACTGGGGCGGATGGCCCAGCTTTTCGGCCACGACGTTGGTGCGGGCCGAGCCGCCGTGCACAAACACCAGTTCGCGGCCCTCGTGCACCAGCGCGGCGATATCGCAGCACACGGCGTCCAGGTCAATCCCCTCGCTGCCGCCCACTTTGATGACGATCATCTCTCTCTGCCCCCTCGTTGCTACACCGGATGCAGGCCGGGGAAGGTGAGCCCGGTGGTCTCGTCCCAGCCGCACATCAGGTTCATGCACTGCACCGCCGAGCCGGCGGCGCCCTTCATCAGGTTGTCAATGGCCGCGATGGCCACAATGCGCCCGCTCTCGGGATCATAGTCGAACCCCACCTCGGCATAGTTGCTGCCCGCCAAGATCTTGGGTTCCGGGTAGCGATAGACCCCCTGGCGCTCGCGCACGATGCGCACAAAGGGCTCGCTGCCATAGCTCTGGCGATAGACTTTCCAGAGGCCCATGACGTCCATGCCCTCGCGCAGCTCGGGGCGCACAAAGGCGTGGGCCGTGGCCAGCACGCCGCGCACCAGCTCGATGGCCGTGACGGACATATGCACCTGGGTTGCGACGCTCGCCTGGCCCAGGGCCTGCAGCACCTCGGCGGTGTGGCGGTGGCCCGTGGGCGCAAAGGAGCGCACGGCATGGCTACGATCCGGGTGGTGCGACGAGGGGCCCGCCGTCGCGCCGCTCTCGCTCGAGCCCGCCTTGACCTCGACGATGACGCCCCGCGCGGGGTCGGCCACGCCCTGGGCAAAGAGGGGCCAGATGGCCAGGTTGGTGGCGGTGGCGTTGCAGCCCACGCCGCTCACATAGCGCGCCCCACGGATCTGCTCGCGATAGATCTCGGGCAGGCCATAGACGAAACGCTCCAGCCAGTGGGGCGCCGGGTGCTCGTGCTCATACCAGCGGGCATAGGCGGCGGCATCCCGCAGGCGAAAGTCGGCGGAGAGATCCACCACCCGCTCGGCCAGCTCGGCAAAGCGATCCATGCGGCTGGCGGCCTCGCCGTGGGGCAGGGCCACAAAGAGCAGGTCGCAGGGCTCCAGCAGCTCCAGGGGCGTGAATTTCAGCCTGGTCACGCTGCGCAGGTTGGGGTGGCGGGTGTGCACAAAGCGGCCCGCCGAACTCTCGCTCGTCACCTGGCCGATCTCGACCTCGGGATGAAAGAGCAGCAGGCGCAGCAACTCGCCGCCCGCATAGCCGGAGCCGCCGACGATGGAAACCTTGATGCTCACGCCTCGCCCCTCCCTACCGCAATGCAATAGTCCGCCACATGGCCGGGGATATTGACGCCGGTGGTGTCAATGCTATTGCGGAACTCCATAGTATAGTTGACCTCGCACACCGTCAGGCCGCCGTGGGCATCCTCCAGGATATCAATGGCCACCACGCCGCCGCCCACCGCTTTGGCCGCCGCCTGGGAAAGGGCGTCAATCTCGGGGGTGACGGGGCAGTTGCTGGCCTGGCCGCCCCGCGCCGTGTTGGTGATCCAGTGCTCCGAGGAGCGATAGATCGCGGCGATGGTGCGGTCGCCCACCACAAAGCTGCGGATATCCCGCTGGGGCTTGTGGATATACTCCTGGATATAGTAGATCGAGTGGTGATACGAGCCCAGGACGTGCTTGTGCTCCAGCACGGCCTCGGCGGCCTCGCGGTCGTTGACCTTGGCGATCAGCCGCCCCCAGGAGCCCACCGCCGGCTTGAGCACGGCGGGGTAGCCGAGCTGCTCGATGGCGGCCAGGGCCGATTCGGGCGTATAGGCCATGAGCGTGCGAGGAGTGGGCACCCCCTGCTGCAGCAGCGCCAGCGACGTGCTAAACTTGTTGCCACACACGTTGGCCACATGGGCGCTATTGACCGTGGGCACCCCCCAGGCGTTGAGCATGTCCAGGGTGTAGAGCGCCCGCGAGTGGTTGATGCAGCGCTCCACCACCACGTCATAGCCCTGCATACGCTCATCGCCGGCCATATCCAGCACCAGGTCGCGGTCGTCAATCAGGTCCACGGGGTGCCCGCGCTCCCGAAAGGCCTCGATGAGCAGCTTTTCCTCGATACGCACCCGCGAAAGCAGCATTCCGATCTTGATCATCTCGTCTCCAACAGCCGTTCGATACAGGCTTTTGTCACTTGTTCCGTGGTCGCGTCGCCGCCCAGATCGGGGGTGAGCGGCCCCTCCACCAGCACGGCCTGGATGGCCGCCTGCACCCGCCGGGCCCAGAGCGGCTCGCCCAGGTGGTCCAGCAACATGGCGACGGCGCCCATCGTGGCCAGCGGGTTGGCGATGCCCCGCCCGGCGATATCGGGCGCAGAGCCGTGCACCGGCTCGAACAGGGCATGGCGCTCGCCCACGTTGCCCGAGGGGGCCAGCCCCAGGCCGCCCACCAGGGCGGCGGCCTCGTCCGAAAGGATGTCGCCGAACAGGTTAGTGGTCACGATCACGTCATACTGCTCGGGCGCCGTGATCAGCCGCATGGCCACGGCATCCACCAGTTGCTCCTCCACCGTTACCTCGGGGTACTCGGCGGCGACGGCAAAGGCCGCCTCGCGAAAGAGCCCGCAGGTGGCCCGCAGCACGTTGGCCTTGTGCACGATGGTCAGGTGTTTGCGGCGCCGGGCGGCCAGCTCCAGGGCGCGCCGCGCAATGCGCTCCGATGCACTGCGGGTGATCACCCGCTCGGTGACGGCGCGATCCGGCTCGCGCCGCTCGATCCCCGAGTATAGTCCTTCGCTGTTCTCGCGCACAATCAGCATGTCAATGCCGGGGCGCGAGCCGGGGATCGGCTGGGAGACCACGGGGCGCAGGTTGGCGTACAGGTCCAAGTGTCGCCGCAGGGCCACGATGGGGCTACGATAGCCCTCCACCGGGCTCAGCGGCGACGAGACCGCGCCAAAGAGGGTGGCGTCGGCAGCCTCGACGGCGGCCAGGGTGGCCTCGGGCAGGGCAACGCCATAGCGCTCGAACGCGCCCCAGCCCGCCTCGGCCTGGACAAAGGACCAGCCCAGGCCGGTGGCCTCCAGCAGGCGCCGCCCCGCCGGGATCACCTCATGGCCGATGCCATCCCCCTCGATGAGGCAGATGACGCGACTCATGCGCCCTCCTCCAGGGGCAGATGCCCGTGGTTGAGATAGTACTGGATGATGCCGCCCTCGGCCCAGGCCTCGCGCAGCCACACAGGGGGCTTGGGTAGCTCCAGCCACTCGCCTGCCACGAGCAAACCCGGCCGCGCCAGGTCCAGCTCGACGGCCTGGCGGTCAGAGACGCGCTCGCGGATGTCAGTCTCGAACAGCCGCAGCCCCAGGTTGAGGGAATTGCGGAAAAAGATGCGCGCAAAGCTGGGCGCAATGATGGCGGCCACCCCCACGACGCTGAGCGCCCGGGGCGCATACTCGCGGGAGGAGCCGCAGCCAAAGTTCTTGCCCGCCACGATCACGTCGCCGGGCTGCACCTCGCGGGCGAACTCGGGGCGCGCCTCGATGAACGGGTACTTGCCCAACTCGGCCTCCGAGTTCATATAGGGCGCATAGCGGCCTGGCACGATCTGATCGGTATCTATATCATCGCCAAAGAGCCAGATGGTTGCCATGTGTTGCCTCCTAGAGCCGCGAGGGGTCGCTGATAAAGCCGGCCAGCGCGGTAGCCGCCGCCGTCTCTGCCGAAGCCAAGTACACGCGCCCATTGGGCGAGCCCATGCGGCCGCGGAAATTGCGGTTGCCGGTGGAGAGGCAGGTCTCTCCCGCGCCGATGACGCCCATATGCCGCCCGATGCAAGGGCCGCAGCCGGGGGTGCCCAGGGTGGCCCCCGCGGCCAGCAGGGTCGCCAGGGTGCCGTCGGCGGTGGCCTCGCTCAGGATGCGGTGCGAGGCGGGGATCACCAGCAGGCGCACGTTGGGCGCCACATGCCTGCCCGCCAGGATGCGGGCGGCGGCCTGCAAGTCGCTCAGTCGGCCATTGGTGCAGGTGCCGATGAACACCATATCCACGGGCACATCGCCCACCTGGGCGATGGCTGCCACATTGTCGGTGGCATAGGGCATGGACACCTGGGGCGTGAGCGCGTCCAGATCCAAGACGATGGTGCGGCTATAGACGGCGCCCTCTTGCAAGGCCAGCCAGTCAGGCACGCCCCAATCCGCCGCCGCCGGGCCCGTGGGCGGGATGATGCCCGCCTTGGCGCCCAGCTCGGTGGTCATGGAGCAGAGTGTCTCGCGGCCATCCAGATCCAGCCAATCCAGGCCGTGAAACTCGACGGTCTGATAGCTCGCGCCATCCAGCCCCAGCAGGCCGCAGAGGTACAGGCTCACATCCTTGGGGCCGACGCCAGGCCGAAAGCGGCCCTGGACCTGGACGCGGATCGTCTCGGGCACGCGCAGCCAGTTGCGGCCGGTGGCCATGGTGAGGGCCATATCGCGAGAGCCGACGCCGGTGCCAAAGGCGCCCACGGCGCCATAGGCGTTGGCGTGGGAATCGGTGCCCATGGCGATCTGGCCCGGGGCCACCAGCCCCTCCTCGATCATGACCACATGGCACACGCCATAGCCCACGTCGTAGAACTGGCGGATGCCCTGCTCGCGGGCCCACTGGCGCACCAGCACCTGGGCGTCCGCCGTGGCCACCGAGGCCGCCGGGGCCACGTGGTCAATGAACACGGCGATGCGGTCGGGGTCATATACGCGCTCGGCCTTGAGCTCGTTTCGCAGAGAGTCAATCACCTCAGGGGTGAGCGAATCGTGGGACATGCAACGATCCACCTCCACGATCACCAGGTCGCCGGCGTGCACCGGATGGCCCACGGCGTGGGAGAGGATCTGTTCCGATAGGGTGAGGGCCTGATCAGGCATGGTGTACCTCTTGCTGATGATGGTCGCCGGTCCAGCGGCGCAGGATGGCGTCTACGTCGTCCAACCCGATGGGCTTTTCGTCCGCCAGGGCCTTGATGTGTTGGGTGGCCGCGCGCAGCTCGTCATCGGGGATATCGAGCTGCAACTGCTCGGCGCGGGCCTTGATGGCGTTCCAGCCGGTGAGCCGGTGGGCGATGCTGATATAGCGGGTGAGCCCGAAATCCTGGGGCGCCAGGATCTCATAGGTCTCGGGGTTGTTCAGCACGGCCTTGGCATGGATGCCCGCCTTGTGGGTAAAGGCGGTGATGCCGGTGATATAGTTGTTGAACGGGATGTCCACGCCCACGATCTCGGCCACCATGTCATCCAGCTCGCGGATCACGGGCAGGTTGTACTTATGCACGAGATCGCGATCCAGGGCATACAAACGAGCTATCATGCCCCCCAAAGAGGCGATGCCGTTGCGCTCGCCGATGCCCAGGATGCTGGTATCCACATGGGTGGCGCCGGCCTCCAGGGCGCAAAAGGCGTTGGCGATGGCGCAGCCCGCGTCATTGTGGCCGTGGAACTCGATATCGCACGAGACGCGCTCGCGCACGCGCCGCACCAGATCATAGACCTGCAACGGCGTCGCTACGCCCACCGTATCGGCGATGCCCACGCGGTTCACGCCCAGGTCGGCGACGGCCTCATAGATGGTGAGGATGTCATCCAGGTTGCTGCGGAACGAGTCCTCGGTGCTGAAACGCACCTCGAACCCACGATCCAGCACATGGGTGATCACGTCTCGGGCCCGATCCAGAATGGCGGGGATATCCATGCCGTGGCTGAACTTGCGCAGCATGGACGAGGTGCCGATGAGCAGGTCAATGCCATCCACGCCGGTGGCGATGGCGGCCTCGGCGTCGGAGAGGGTGCAGCGCACGTGGGTGAGCACCTTGGCCTTGAGGCCCAGCCCGGCAATGGTGGTGCAGTCGTGCATACTCTGAGGCGAGGCTACGGGCGAGGTCACCTCGATATACTCGACGCCGAACGCGTCCAGCGCCTGGGCGATCCGGACTTTTTGCTCGGTGGTGAAATTCGCGCCGACGAATTGCTCGCCTTCCCGCAGTGTTGACTCGATGATGCTGAACGGACCTATGGACATGTTACTATTCTCCCCAATCTTCCTCTTCCTCGGGCGCCACATCCAGAACCAGCGGGTCTACCGCTACGACCTCCAGTTCGACGCCGCAATCGGGGCAATCCACGATCTCCCCTTCGAGGGGATCGTCTAGCTCGATCTCGGCTGCACATTCGGGGCAGGTACCGATCATCTCTCTCACCTCCTTTCTGATCCAGATTGTCCATCACCGGGGCAACACTGCGGGCCCGGACGCCGATGGCGGGCATGAAAAAAAGAGCGCTCCCCTCTGGTCTGGGGAGCCGCTCTTGTTTTCAGAATACCTCTTGTTGCGAGGCGTGAGCAAGCTTAGCCTGACCAGGGGGCCAGCTTTTGACGCTTGCTCTTCTTCAGCCAGAGGGACTGGGCCCTCTGCTCAATTATACTTGGACGGCTGCTGTGCATCTCTGTACCTCGCAACGTATGGCGGGCATGATAGCACGAGGAGGGCGGGCTGTCAAAAAGGGCGCAACGTTTACACGGGGCAGGCAACTGTTCAGATTTGGGGGTCGGCCAATGAAGGTCTGTCAGTTCCAAGTCTGAACTGATATGGCGGGCAGGCGCCAGGGCGTGGTTTCACGCCCTGGCGCCTGCTTTGAGCCCGCGATCACAAGGGGGTATCCACGAATCCCGGCTCCACCGTGGCCGAGATGGGGGCCGCGTTGCACGAAAAGCCGAACTCGTCCTTGCGATCCACCTGCACAGAGCCGGTGAGCGCCCCTTGCCACAGGTTCCGGTTGGGTACCCACTCGCCGACGAACTGTGCGGTGAGATGCTCCCTGTAAATGCATCCGTCCGGCCCGCAAGGACATGGTCCCTCATCGCATGGCTCGCGGGTGAAGACCACGACCATATCCAGCGTAAGCCTGCCTTGGGCGTCTATGCTGCCCGAGCCCGTGGCCACCAGGTGCTTGCCATTCGTGAATTTGTCATAGTCAACGGTGGCCTGGTTGCCCTCGATCTTGACCGGGAAGCGATTGAGCCGCGCCCACGAGTTGTACCCCCCGGAGAAATGTGCGTCGCAGCCATCGTCGAACTTGAGGTACATGGTGTACATGCCAGAAGGAATGGCCGTCTCGGCGACCCGCAGGTTGAACGCGATGCCGCTGCGCCCCGAAGCGTTGGTGGCCTGGATAAAGAGGCGGTCGCCGGAGGCCAGGTGCAGCGAGATCGGCTTGCCAACCTCGACGGCCAGCGGCCCCGCGACGATGGGTGAGAGCTTGTCGTCGCCCCGCACCACCGTGGCAAAGACCCAGCCGCCCTCGCCCCCCAGCCGCTCGACCGTCACATCCCGCTCCTTCTGGTTTTCGATGGCCCATATCTTGGAGGCGTAATAGTCTACCGAAAGGGTATGGGTCTCTTCCGTCTTTTCCACCAGGAACCGGCTGAGCTTGTCCGCCACCTCGCCCGAGAGACTGGCCACCGAGGGCATGGGGCTGATGGCATCAAAGACATAATGCTGGGCAAAGCGCACATACCAGAGCCCCAGCGGCGCGCCTGATTTGGCCGTCACCACGGGATCCAGCAGCTCTAGCGTATTGTCGCCCCCGGCAGCGGCATCCCACAGCTCTTTGAAGGTCATAGTCGGGATCTGGGTGTGCAAAAAGGCGAGGAAATGGGCGGTGGCGTAGTCGTGATAGTCCTCACGCGAGACGATGGGCAGCTCCAGGTATTTGGGGCGGATATCGCCGCCCATGGTGCCCGTGCCCCCGATGGCGGCCCAGGCTACCTCGCTGGAGGCATACTCGGCAGTAGCCTCCATCCACCAGAGGCGGCGGTCCATGGTGCGTGTGCCAAGTTGGTGCATTTGCACCACGTGAAAGAGTTCGTGGGCCGCCTGTTGCCGCAGCAGGTTCACATCGTACCAGCTCTCCAGCGTAATATGGATCACGCCGGTGAACGCCTCGGTATAGGGGTCCGCAAACTCACCGATGACGACTTTGATGCGCCCCTCTGGCATGGCAAAGCCCGCCTGCTTGTAGGCAGCGTAGGAGGTGTTGAGAAAGTTGCACACGTCCGAGATGATGGCGGGCCGAAGCGCAAGCGCGGGTTGGGCATAGGGGCCAGCATAGCTTGCAGAAGACCCCGTCGTCACTGCCTCCTTGTCATACGCCAACACAAAGTGGTCGCCGCAGTAGAGGGTCTCATAGCCGCGCATCCAGCGGAAATAGGCCCACACGGACAGGTGATCGGTATGCACGACAAGGCGGTGGCGCGCCTCGTCCACAAGGGCGGGCACGGTCACCCAGGCGCCCCGCTCCTCGTCATAGTAGGCGACGGTCAACTGGGCGTCGGCGGGCGCGTCAGGATCGAGATCATCGGGGTCATAGGCCAGCTCCAACGTCAAGGCCTGATCGAACTCGGCCTGGCCGCCCAGCCCAATCTCATAAACGGCCAATGCCTCTCGGCTTGTGGGCGGGGCGGGCGCGCCCCGGCTGATCTGCGAGACGCTGAGGGTGGCCGCCTCGGCCAGCGCGCCGCCGGGCAGGGTGAGGGAGAGCTGCTGGCCGATGGCGATGGTCTGCTCGGCGGCCGAGGGCGCGAGTTCTTGGGTGAGCAGTGGCTCGGAGCGAGCCTTGGAGGCGGCGGCGCCCTGGTCAGTGGCAGAGCCGGTCTCTGTGGCAGGGCCCTGACAGGCGAGCAAGGAGGCGAGGACAACGATGATGAGCAACCCGAGAATACGCCTGGTCATGGTGGCATCTCCTATAGTGGGCATGCTCGGCAGGTTCGCCGTGATCTGATTGTAGGGCGGCGCGGTTGGGGCGTCAATGGTACGCGCCTGATCATCCACTGTGGCAATCACCTGAACAGCGGCGGCGTGAACTTGGCGCAGCTGCTCGCCTGAGACGTTCCGCAGGGAAGGGTACCTGGGTTGAGTGAGTACCTCCCTGCCTCCCTCTCAGGTGCCAATATGCTCCACCAATACTCGAACAATCACTATGCAGAACGCAGGGCTTTGTCAAAGTCGTGGTTATGGTAAAGCGAGCTGCTTTTGCTTTGCTGCGGCCAGTCGCCCTCATCCCCGACGAAACCCGCTTTGTGAGCGGGTTTCGTCGGGGATGAGGGCCCCACAGAGCACCGAGAGCATCTCTCGCCGCGAAGGGATCTGTACATAATACCGACAATGAAAAGACCCAGCAATCGCATCCAGGGCTCTGTCAGCGTCCGGATTACGTCGCATAGCCCGATGCTCTTGCCTTGGGCGACGCCGTCGCCTGCGCCCGTCCCGCTCTTGCCCCGCCCCCGCCCTGTGCTACAATCAGGGCACAGAACCGCACTGAGAAAAGGCCATCGTCACCATGCCCATACAGATCCTGCCCCCCGACCTGGCAGCCAAGATCGCCGCCGGCGAGGTCATCGAGCGCCCCGCCTCGGTGGTCAAAGAGCTGGTCGAGAACGCCATTGACGCCGACGCGCAAGAGATCCGTGTCGAGATCGCCCAGGCCGGGCGCCAGCTCATCCGCGTCAGCGACGACGGCTGCGGCATCCCCACCGACCAGGTGGAGACCGCCTTTGCCCGCCACGCCACCAGCAAGATCGCCTCGGCAGAAGAGCTTTACCGGGTGCGCACGTTGGGGTTTCGCGGCGAGGCCCTGGCCAGCATCGCCGCCGTCTCGCGCCTGACCCTGGCCACCCGCAGCGAGGACGAGCCCGTGGGCACCCTGGTGCGCTACGAGGGGGGCATCCTGGTCCACCGCGAGGCCCTGGCCCGCAACCGGGGCGCCGATATCCGCGTCGAGAACCTGTTCTACAATACCCCTGCGCGGCTCAAGTTCCTGCGCGCCGATCCCACCGAGGCAGGCCATGTGGCCCGGCTGATGGGCAGCTATGCCCTGGCCTTTCCCGAGCGCCGTTTCGAGCTGCGCAGCAACGACCGCCTGGTCAGCCGCACCACCGGCACCGGCCAGATCCTGGATGTGGTACTGGCCCTCTATGGCCTGGATGTGGCCGAGCAGATGCTCGAGATCCCCCAGGGCGAGTATGAGCGCGATGGCGTCTCGGTCTGGGGGCTGACAAGCGCCCCGGGGCTGCACCGTTCCAACCGCCGCGACATGATCCTGTTCGTCAATCATCGCTGGATCCAGGATCAGTCCCTCTCTTTCGCCATCAGCCAGGCTTACCATACCCTGCTGCCCCAGGGCCGCCACCCCCTAGTGGTGCTGAACATCGCCCTGCCGCCGGAGGAGGTGGATGTCAACATTCACCCCACCAAGCAGGAGGTGCGCTTTCGGCAACAGAATGCCGTCTTTGGGGCGGTGCAACGCGCCGTGCGCAGCACCCTGATGGCCCAGCGGCCCGTTTCCTCGGCGCCGTTGCCCGGGCGCACCGCCGCGAGCTGGACGCGCCAGTTCGACGCGCACCGGCTGGCCCCGGGCGTCTCTCAGGCCGCCATCGAGTTCCAGAGCCCGCCCGCAGCAGCCCCAGAGCCCGCGCAAGAGGGCGATTTGCAGGCGCCCCTGGCGCGCCCCACCGAACGGCTGCCCATGCTGCGGGTGGTGGGCCAGATCGCCCAGACCTACATTGTCGCCGAGGGGCCGGGGGGCCTTTACCTGATTGACCAGCACGCCGCCCACGAGCGCATCCGCTACGAGGCGCTGCAGGCGCAGCGGGCCATGTCCCAAGTCGCCACACAAGAATTGCTGGAGCCTCTGACCCTCGATCTAGAGCCCCAGCAGGCCACGCTGCTGGAGGCCCACCTGGAGCAACTGGCGGCCTGGGGGTTCGGCCTCGCTCTCTTTGGGCGCAATACGTTTCTCATCAAGGCCTCGCCCGCCGGGTTGCCCCCCGACTTGTTGCCCGTAGCCATCTCTGAGCTGCTGGACGCGGCCAGCGAGGGCGGCCCCGGCTTTTCCTGGGCCGACCAGGCATTGATGACCCTCTCGTGCCATACGGCGGTGCGCGCCGGCCAAACCCTGACCCATCAGGAGATGCGGGAGTTGGTGCAGCAGCTCGAACGCACCGCGTTGCCCCACACCTGCCCCCACGGGCGCCCCACCATGCTGCACCTGAGCCAGGCCCAACTGGAGCGCCAGTTCCTGCGCAGCTAGGGGACGTCCCCCGACCTGCAACCCCGTCCCCCATCCTGCGTATAGTCGGTGAGCGATGGCCCCGTGCACGGAATCAGCAGGCCATCCGATCCTACAAGGGGGACAATCAACATGAAGCATCTCTATCGCAGCCAGCAAGACAAAGTGATCGCCGGGGTATGCGGCGGCCTGGCCCTCTATTTCGAGCGCGACCCGCTGCTCTTTCGGCTCTTGTTCATCATTCTCACGCTGGCGACAGGCACGGGCGTGGCGCTCTACCTGCTGCTCTGGCTCGTGCTGCCCAACGCGCAGCAAGAGCTGGCCCAGCAGGAACAGGTGATGCGCGAGAACCTGAACGAGATGCGCACCCGCGCCCGCGAGTTGGGCGCCGAGGCGCGCGGCTCTTTTGTGCGGGCGCGCAAGACCGGCTCCGCCGATGACACCCTGATCCTCGTGGGGGCCATCCTGGTGGGGTTTGGGCTGCTGCTGCTATTCCGCAGCGTCGGGCTGCTGGCCTGGGTGCGCTATCTGTGGCCCATCGCCCTGGTGGGCCTGGGCGTGGCCATCCTCATCAACAACCTCAAGGAGCGCTGATATGCCCGAGAACCGCCACCGCAACTATACCTTTGCCATACTCCTGATCGTGCTGGGCGTGGCCCTGCTGCTGCAACAGCTCGGCATTTGGCAGATCTCATGGTCCAGCCTGTGGCAGCTCTGGCCCCTGGCCCTGGTCTTTATCGGGCTAGAGATGCTGCTGCGGCGCGCACCGATGGGCGGGCTGATCTACTTGCTCTTGGTGGCCGCCATCCTGGCCGGCGTCTGGTTCCTCTGGCCCAATCTGGCCGATGGCTGGGGCCGCATGGAGATCCAGACTGCGGAGCTATCAGCCGGCGGCATCTCTTCCGCAGAGATCGAGATCACCATGGGCGTCGGCGAATTGGAGGTCGCGGCGCTGCAAGAGCCCGGCCTGCTGTATCGGGCCACCCTGCGTCACGATCCCCGCCGCACCGAACTGAACGAGGCTCAAGAGGTGCGAGAGGGCCACGCCGAGGTCGCCCTCGAATTCAGCGGCATGGATAGCGGGCCGTTTGTGACGGGCGACCGTGGCCGCCTGGAGATCGGGCTGGCCCGCGATATCCCCCTGGCCCTCAACATCAGGACAGGGGTAAGCAAGGCGCAGATCACCTTGAGCGACCTGACCCTGGCGAGGCTGGACCTACAGAGCGGCGTGGGAGATGCCCAGATCGCTCTGCCCAGGGGAACCTATGAGGTCACGGTACATGGCGGCGTGGGCGCGCTGGCGATCGAACTGCCCGAGGATGTAGGGGCCCAGATCGAGATCGAGGGAGGGCTGGGCTCGGTGCAGGTGGCGGATCGTTTCCAGCGCTCGGGCGACAATACCTACACCGCCAACGGGATGGGTAGCATCCGCGTATACATCAAAGGCGGCATTGGGACGGTGCGGGTGCGGTAGAGGAGACGGTCTATTGTTGGGGCGCACCGGGCCTTGGCGGCAGGATCAGGATGGGGTAAACGAAACTCGCTCTGAGAGCGAGTTTCGTCGGGGGCGCGGCCCCCCCCCCCCCCGACTCTCCCGCGCCCCAGCCCTCCCCCGCTTTAGGGCAGGCGCATTTGCACATTACGGCTGCTTGTGAGGCTTCGCGTGGCCTCGCCGCCGTGTGGCTCCCCCGCTACAGCTCCTCAGGGCGTGCGCCCCCGCCGCGAAAGAACCTGCCGCGCATCAGCAGCACCAGGCCCACGGCGATCAGGATCAGCGGGCCGATGAACCCCATAAGTCCGCCAAAGTCGGAACCAATGGCCAGGAAAAAGAAGCCGCCCACGCCAATAAAGGCCGCCCCGACGATCCCCAGCCCTTTGGGCCGATCCGTCAGGTAGTAGAGGATCAGAAACGATAGCCCCAATGCCATCGGCTCCAGAACCCAGAAGGGCCAGAACTGCCAATCCTTGGTGACGGCCATGTACAGCAGGATCAGGCCGTTGACCGTGAACAGGCTGGCGGGCACGGCCAGCCCGGCCAGCTCGCTGCGCCGGCTCCACCAGATCACGATCGGCAGCCAAAAGGCCAGCCCCACCAGCAAGAGCAGCAGCGGCCACAGGTTGTTCCATCCCAAGGGGATGCCAAGGGGCCGTAGCAGCCGGTTGGCCCCCTCGATGAAAAAGAACACCAAACCCAATAGCACCAGCATCACACCGACATAGAGTGAACCCTTGTTCTGCATCGCCTCGCTCCTCTCTGTGAACTCTATCTCTCTACGTATCGGCGGGCGAAACGTTCCGGAGAGCCCGCGCGTGCGCGAAAACGCCCTCGGCGCGGGTATCTCGCGCCGAGGGCGTTCGGATGGCGTGGGGCCGACCGGCTAGTCGTAGAGCAGATTGACCCGCGCCAAGGGATCCGCATTGGGAGAGAGCGCCACGGGCAACACCTGATCCATCGAATCCACAAAGACCAGGTTCAGCCGCCGCCGCAGCCTGGCCGGGATCTCGGACATATCGCGCTTGTTGCGGCGCGGCAGCAGCATCGTTTTGAGGCCGGCCCGATGGGCAGCCAGGATCTTTTCGCGGACGCCGCCGATGGGCAGCACCCGGCCCCGCAGGGTGATCTCGCCGGTCATGGCCACATCGTGTATCACGGGCCGCCCGGTGAGAGCCGAGATCAGCGCCGTGGCGATGGTGATGCCCGCCGAGGGCCCATCCTTGGGCACCGCCCCCTCGGGCACGTGGATGTGGATGTCCACCTTGTCGAAATCCAGGTCCTCCAGCCCCAGCTCCTCTGCCCGCGAGCGGGTATAGCTGAGCGCGGCCTGGGCCGATTCCTGCATGATCTCGCCCAATTGGCCCGTGAGCAACAGGCTGCCCTTGCCCGCCAGCACGCTCACCTCGATGGAGAGGGTATCGCCGCCCGATTCGGTCCAGGCCAGGCCGGTGGCCACACCCACCTCGTCGTGATCCTCGGCCTCGTTGGCAAGGTAGCGCGGCGGCCCCAGATACTTGTCCAGGGATTGCTTGCCGACGACCTTGGGGGCCGGCTTGCGCTCGGCCACGCGCCGGGCCACTTTGCGGCAGATGTTGGCGATCTCGCGCTCCAGGTTGCGCACGCCTGCCTCCTGGGTATACTCGCGGATCAGCTCCAGCAGCGCCCCCTGCGAAAAGCCCAATTGCTGTAGCCCGTTCTGTTCGATCTGCCGGGGGATGATAAAGCGGCGGGCGATCTCGAGTTTCTCCTCTTCCATATAGCCGGGGAACTCGATCACCTCCATACGATCCAGCAGCGCATCGGGGATGGTATCCAGCAGGTTGGCCGTGGTGACGAACATCACCTTGGAGAGATCGTAGGGCACCTCGAGATAGTGATCGGAAAAGGCATAGTTCTGTTCCGGATCCAGCACCTCCAGCAGCGCCGAAGAGGGGTCGCCCCGAAAGTCCGTCCCCAGCTTGTCAATCTCATCCAGCATAAAGACGGGGTTGCGGGTCTCGGCGCGGCGCATGGTCTGGATGATGCGGCCCGGCATGGCGCCCACATAGGTGCGCCGGTGCCCGCGAATCTCGGCCTCGTCGCGGATGCCGCCCAGGCTGACGCGCACAAAATGACGCCCCAACGCCTTGGCGATGGATTGGCCCAGCGAGGTCTTGCCGGTGCCGGGCGGCCCCACAAAGCACAGGATGGGGCTCTTCATGCGATCCGCCGCCAATTGGCGCACGGCCATGTGCTCCAGGATGCGCTCCTTGGCCTTGGGCAGGCCAAAGTGGGTCTGCTCTAGGATGCGCTCAGCCACGGCCAGGTCCAGGTTGTCCTCGGTTTCCTGCGTCCAGGGCAGCGAGATGATCCAATCCAGATAGCCCCGGATGATGCCCGTCTCAGGGGCGATGGAAGGCAGCCCCTCCAGGCGGTGCAACTCGCGGGTGGCGCGCTTTTCTACCTCTTCGGGCAGACCCAGCGTGGCAAGCTGCTCGCGCAGGTCCTTGACCTCCTCGACATAGGGGTCGCCCTCGCCCAGTTCGTCCTGGATCACACGGATCTGCTCGCGCAGGAAATACTCGCGCTGCCCCTTGTCAATCTCTTCCTGCACCTGCGATTGGATGCGGTCCTCCAACTCTAGCACATCCAGCTCGGTGGCCAGTTCGATGCTCAGGTACTCGAGGCGGCGGGTGGCGTCCAGCTCCTCCAGGAGCCTTTGGCGGCGCTCGATATCCAGGCCGAGGATGGACGCCACCAGGTCTGAGAGCAAGGCCGGATCCTCGGCATTGACCGCGGCCACATAGGCATCCTCGGGCAAGTTGTGGTTGAGCTGCACCACCTTCTCAAAGAGCGCCAGCACGGCCCGCATCAGCGCTTCGGTAGAGAGGGTGTTCTCCCAGGTATCTTCCAGCGCAACGGCGCGGGCCACCAGGTGCGGGCGCAGCCGGGTATAGCCCTCGACGCGCACACGGCGCTGCCCCTGCACCCAGACGCTGACAGAGCCATCGGGCATACGCAGCCGCCGCCCGATCACGATCTCGGTGCCAACGGTGTACAGGTCGCCCTCGCCCGGCTCCTCGGTTTCTTCTTGGCGCTGGGCGATGGCAATCATGCGCCGGTCGTCCTCCATAGCGGCATCCACGGCGCTGAGCGAGCTATTGCGCCCCACCAGCAGCGGCGCCATCATGTGGGGGTACATGACCGAATCGCGCAAGGCAAGCACAGGCAGCTCTAGCTCGCCCTCAGAGCGATCGGCCTCCAGATCTCCAAAATCCTGTTCGATCAGGTCGTCAAACAATTCGGCATCATCGGGGTATTCGTAGGCCATACGGCGTTCACCTTTTAGGGGCATTTTGCACGCAAAAGCGTTTGGCGACACATGATATACCAATCAGATAGCTTTAGCAAAAGCCCCTCGATCGGGTATAATGCGATTGGCATCGGCTTTGGCCCTGCGCAGCCCCAATCAAGGGCGCAGCGCGTTCCCCTTGAACCCACTGGGAGGCATCCTGTGACCCAATCCGGCTCGCCTTTCGTCATTTTGATCATAGCGCCGCGCCCCCCTGCTACCCGAGACACCCTGACATACGCTACGCTGGAGGGCTTGTACCAGGGCATCGAGGCGCAGGGCCCCCTGGTGCGTGCCGAGCATCTGCGCCCCGCGACCCCGGCGGCGCTGGCGGCGCGCCTGGGCGCGGCGCAACAGCCTCGTGTGGACATGGTGATCGTGGATGGCGCGCTGGACGGCCAGAGCGCCGAGGTCCTCTTTGAGGGCGAGGGCCAGGCGCAAGGGGTGGGCGCCGACGCGCTGGGGAGCCTGTTGGCCGAGGCGGGCGTCTCGCTGGCCCTGCTGCGCGTGCAATCCGGCGCTGCCGAGGCGCCCTCCCTGGCCGAGGCGTTGGCCGCCCAGAGCGGCGCGCCGGCGCTCTGGGTGCGCCCCGATCTTTCGGGCAAGCTCGCCCATACCCTGATGTCCGAGTTGCTGGCCCAGCTCTTGGCCGGGGAGCCGCTGGGCGTCTCGGTCGAGAGCGCCGCAGCTCTTGTGGGCCAGGCTACGCGCCGCGCGGCGGACGCCACTCCCGCGTTGCGGCTCTACGGGCGCAGCGATGCGCGCTGGACCTCGCCCGCCGGCGGCCAGGCATCCGGCATCAGCCAGGTCGCGCCCTTGGCCCGGCATACCTTGGGCGGGGCGCTGGAGAGGCTCCCTGGCCCGGGCGAGCCGGGCAGCCTGCCGGCCGAGCCCCCCTTGGGGCTGGTGGGCCGCAGCCGCGAGATGGTGGAACTGGAGAGCCTGCTGGCGCCGGAGAAAGCAGCGCCCGTCTGGATATACGGCTACGATGGCCTTGGCAAGACCGCCCTGGTCGGCCAGACGGCCCGCTGGCTGGTGCGCACAGGCCGCTTCGAGCGCGTGGTCTATAGCAGCCTGGGCCGCTCGGGCATGGCGTCTGTCGCCCTGTACGACTTGGGGCGGCGCCTGCTGGACAGCGCCCCGGCCGGCGACGACGCCGTAGACGCCATCATCGCCAGCCTGCAAGAGAGGCCGACTCTGGTCATCTGGGATGATTTCCAGGCCGTGCTGCCGGGCGGCGAGTTGATGACAGGCCCTGTGGAGGTGGGCGAGTGGTATCGGCTGGCCAACCGACTGGCCGCCGCCAGCCCCAGCCGGCTCTGCATCCTCACCGACGGCGCGGCCCTGCCGGAAAGCGCCCGCCGATTGCAGGGCGCGCGCAGTCTAGAGCTATCCCTGCTGGGCGAGGAGGATGCCGCCCAGCTTCTGGCGCGCCTATGCCGCTGGCTAGGCGCGCCCCCGCCCCAGCCGGAGACGCTGCACACGCTGGTCAGCGCCCTGGGCGGGCACCCGCTGACGCTGCGCCTGATGGCGGCCCGCCTGGTTGGCGCCGCGCCGGACAAAGCGGCGGCCAGGCTGCTATCCGATCTCCCCGGCCTGGCCACGGGCGAGGCTCGTTTCCGGAACGAGGCGCTAGAGATCCTCTTTGATCGCTTGCTCCAGGCGTTGCCTGAAGCGCTGCGCCTGTGCATCCCCTCCCTGGGCCTATTCATGGGGGGCTTTCCCCAGCACATCGGCCTGGGGATCATGGGCCTGGACCCAGCCATCTGGGAGGAGCATGAGACCGCTCTGGCGCAAGCCGGCCTGGCAGGCCAAGAGGCCGTCGCCGATCTATCCACCCCCTATATCCAGATGCACCCCGCCCTCAAGAGGCTGGCGCGCCAACGCCTGGATTCTCGCGCCCGACAGCAACTCGGGGCAACCTTTTCCGGCCATTATCTGGCCTTTCTCGGGTGGCTGTTGCGCATGCGCGAGCGCGCGCCGCAGAGCGTTGCCGCCCTCACCTATCACGATATCGGCAACATGGGCCGGGCGTTGGATCTGATCCTGGAGGATCAGGACCTGGTGCTGGCGATCAACTATGGCCGCTTGTATACCCAACTGCTGGAGGCGCTTGGGCTTGCCGATGAGGCCCGCCACGCGACCGAGCGCGTGCAAGAGGCCACCACCAAGGCCGTCCCTCGCGAGGGACCCCTGGGGCGCCCAGGTGTGCAGCTCTTGTGGAGCCAGGCCGACCGCATGATCGAAGCGGGCCAATTGGCCCCGGCCAGCGCCCTGCTGCGGCAACTGGTCGAGAGGATGAACGTTCAGGGCGGCCTGAACTATATCGGCATGGAGGCCGATCTGGACCGCGCCCGCACGCTCTGCCGGCTGGGCCGGGCCATGCGCCTGGGGCGCCGTTACGACCTGGCGCTGGTGCCGCTGCAACGCGGCATCGAGGCGCTGAACGACCTGGGGCGCGAGCCCGCCGCCCGGCGCGAGCGGGCCGAGCTCTATGCCGAGCTGGCCGAGACGCTGATCGCCACGGGCCAGTATCAGGAGGCTGAGCAACAGTGCCAGGCGGGCCTGCGAGAGATAACCTCGCTCTCTGACCCGGCCACCGAGGGTGGCCTGCACGCGCGGATGGGCGTGATCGCCGTGCGTCGCAACCAGGCCGAGCAGGCGCGAGAGCACTATGCCCGGGCGCTGGAACAGATGCGCCGCGCCCAGGATGCGCCAGGCATGGCCGCCATCGAGACCCAGTTGGCCTCGCTGGCCATGCGCCCCCCCGCCGATCTGGATCGGGCCAGGGAGCATTTGGCGCGCGCCCTCGGCCATGCCCACGATAGCGAGAACGCCCTGCTGGAGGGCCAGATCGTGGTGCAATTGGCCCAGGTGGCCGCGCAATCCGGCGATGGGGCCGAGGCCGAGCGCCTCTTTCGGCAGGCGCTGGCGCTCTATGCCGAGCACGACATCACGCCTGGCCTGATCGCCAGCCGGGCGAGCCTGGCCGAGTTGTTGCTGCAACAAGGCCGCGCCGAGGATGCCCGGGCCGAGGCCGAGGCCGCGCTAGAGACCGCCGAGAGCGCAGGGCCAGACATGGTTCCCTGGGAGCTGTACCTGCTCCTACAGCGCATCGCCCAAGAGCGCGGGCAGGCCGAGGAGCTTGCCCGTTGGCGGGCTGCCACCCAGACGGCCTTTGCCCGCTCGCCGCAGGCCGGGCCCATCCGCATGCGCTGGCAATCGGTGATCAACGCCGTGGCGCAGGGCGCCCGTGGCGAAACGATGGATGCTGAGGTCGCCCAGACCATCGAGGAGATGGAAACGGTCGCCGATTGGCGGAACCTGGGCCGCGCCATCATGCGCATCCTCTCGGGCGAGCGCGGCGATGCGCTCTGGCGCGATCTGGACCATATGGACGCCGTGATCGTGCGCGCCATCCTGGAGGCCCTGGCGGAGCAACCCGAGCAGGACGCGCCGCCTTCCTGAGGGCACACCGCAACCGGGCGGCCCCTCGCGCTGTATAGAGTGTGAGCGCCTCCGGCAGCGGGGGCGCATGATCGCAAGCCGTACATCAGGGAGAGCGACCATGCCTGATCTGGGCAATGCCTTTACCCAATGGCTCCTGAGCCAACTGGATAGCCTGCCGACGAACCTGCTGCGCGAGGGCGCCGAGTTCCTGACCGTGGACCGCGTGTTGGCGCACGTGTTCGAGCAGCGGGAGACCGCCAATGTGCGCGCGCTGTTGCGCCCCCCGCAGGGGCAAGAGGCGCGCGTCGCCACCATCCTGTTGCCGGGCATCTTGGGGTCGCTCCTGGCCAGCACGCGCGGCCTGAGCGCCCTGCTCTGGTTCAACCCCATGATCATCATGGATGGCCACCTGAACCTGTTGGACCTGGCCCCCGACGGCCGCTCCGATCGCTCGCCCGATGTGGAAATCACGCCCGTCGGCATCGAAAAGATGACCTATCTGCAACTCATTCGGGCTCTGGCCTCCCACTCGCGGTTATACCAGTTCCCGTATGATTGGCGCCGCCATATCGAGGGCAATGCCGACCAGTTGCACGCCAGCATCCAGCGCTGGAATACCGCCGAGCCCGGGCGCCGTTATGCCATCGTGTGCCACAGCATGGGTGGCTTGGTGGCCCGGGCCTATCTGGCGCGGCATCCACAAGAGGCGGAGCGGCTGATCGAGCGTGTCATCATGATCGGCACGCCGTTCCACGGCGCCCCCGCGACGGCGCTGACCTTTACCGATGAGCAGAACCCCGCCCAGTTGGTGGCCCGCCTGAACGAGCAGAACGACATGACGGGCTTTACGGCCAATCTACCCTCGCTCTACCAATTGTTGCCGGCCCCGCCGGAGCTGTTTCGCCCGCAGCGCGACTATCCCTTTGATTGGGACATATACGATGCGTCGGCGTGGGGCCTGCCCTGGATCCGCCAGGATTACCTGGACGATGCCCGCGCGCTGCACGCGGCGCTGGCCGCCTCCGATCCCCAGGTCGAGATGGTGAATATCGTCGGGTGCCACCAGCGCACCATCCGCGATGTCCGGCGCGACGATGGGCAGCAGGGGTGTCCTCTGGTTGCGGTCTATCAGGATAGCGGCCCAGAATCGGGCGATGAGCAGGTGCCCTTGTGGTCGGCCCAGGACAAGCGCTTGCAGGTCTACTATGTGCAAGATACCCACGGGCGCCTGGTGAGCAACGACCAGGTGCTGCAAGCGGTGGTGAACCTGCTGTACGGCCAGCCTGTCGAGCTGCCGGCCGAGCTGCCGGAGCCTGGCCATCCCCTGCGCAGCCTGCGGGCCAGCCCTCTGATGCAGCAGGTGGCGGAGATCAAAGAGCACATCGAGCAAGGCCGGCTCTCGCGCAAGGACATCGAGCGGCTCTTTTTCGACCGTTAGGCGCATCTGCATAGCTCCGGCGGGCGCCACATGACGCGATACCTCAAGGCCATGTTTTGACAGCCTCTGCCCTCTCCCGTATAGTTGCGCGAGTATATCGAGTGCCCGCAAGCTATTGGGAGGATCGTATGCAGACTCTGAGCCTATACCGTGAGAATAGCTCGGCTCGTGTCCGGGTGATCGGCATTCTGCTGTTTGCCGTGGCCACGGCCATCAGCGCGCGGCTGAGCGCCCTGGTGCCCAATTCGCCCATCCCCCTCACGATGCAGATGATGGTGGTGGTGTTGAGCGGTTTGGTGTTGGGCCCCCGCGACGGCTTGCTGGCGCAAGTGATCTATCTACAGGCCATTCTGGCCGGTGCTCCTCTGACGGCTGCGGGGCTGGGCGGGCCGGCCGCCTTTGTCTCGCCCACGGCGGGCTATTTGGTGAGCTTCCCGCTGGCAGCGATGGTCGCGGGCTGGCTCGGCCAGCGCGCCAATGGGCGTGGCTGGCTCTGGCGCGCCCTGGGCGGCCTATCGGCAGTGGCGGTGATCTATAGCCTGGGCATGGCCTGGCTGGCGGGCTTTGTCGGCAACTTGGGCAACGCCTGGAACCTGGGCGTCGTGCCCTTTATCGGCGCCGACCTGCTCAAGGTTGCTATCGCCACGGCGGCGCTCTCGCTTCGCCGTCGCTAGACCCATTCGACCGCATACGCCCCTCGGCCTATCGCCGGGGGGCGTTTTTGCGCCTCTCCTCCGGCGGGCGCTCGAACTGGGCATGAATCACCTGGCGGATCTCGGGGTAACGGGCCACGGCAGCGCGGATAAAGCGCATGCCCGGGCGCCGCTTGCCGGAAAAGATCATCGAGAGGTGCCCGGCGGAAAAGCCCAGCCGGCGCGCCAGCCCCTGGGCCGAGAGGTGCTCCTGCTGCATGATCCGTTTGAGGATGCGGATCACGGCGCGAACCTCGTCATCTAGCATCGGCCTCTCCTCCATCAGTTTCCGCCGCTGCGGGCATACCGTGGGGATAGATGGTTTCATAGGCAGTATAGAACATATGTTCTATATCTACAAGTGGCGAGCCATCCCAGGAGTGATTTGCACAGGGGTTTCAGGGCGTGGCCGGCCGCCAGCTCCAGGCCACGGTGCGGTCGGTCTCTAGCGTGGTGAGGAGCGAGAGCGCCCCGTCGTTGCGCTCCCACCCCACTGCATCCAGGCTGGCGGGGGAAATGTTCGCGCCCACGGCCAGGGGGGTGGCCTCGGCGCCGGCCTGCTTTTGCACCGTCAACCGGTATCGGCAGAGGCCGTCGGCGCAGGTCACCACCTCGGCAGGCAGGCGGTAGGCCAAGGTCAGGGTGCGCTCTTGGCCCGGCGGCACGACGAGCAGGGTCCCCAGGCTGGCGCGCCCCTGCTCCTGGCCCACATCCAGGGGGTGGTCGCCACCCGTTACGTCAAGCAATTCGATACCCCGGGGCGCCAGCACGCGCACATAATTCCAGTAGCACTGTTGGGTCAGCGCCTCGTACGATTCCAACACCTGGGGCTCGTGGATGCAGGAGTCCAGCTCGGCGGTGGCGTGGTTGCGGTAGGTCAATTGGAGCGTGGCCACGGGCGCGCCATCTGCGAAGGAGAGGTTGTAGGAGATGGCGCGCTCGATATTGCGATCCACCTTGTTATAGCCCACGTTCGCATCCACCACCATGAGGTAATCGCCCTCGCCCCGATGGATCGCCCCGGCCCAGCCTGCGCGGGCCAGGTCTTGGCGGGCGCCCTCGTTCTCAAGGGCCCACGCCTGGAGATGCTTGCGGCGGGCGCCCTCGCCCAGGGCCGTCGCCAGGCGTAGCCAATCTCGCGGCGAGAACTGCTCCAGACGCGCCTGGCCCGCCTGGATAAAGACGCCGCCAAAGTCCTTGCGGTGCTGGAGCCAGCTCCACAGGTTGACCGTGCGCTCGGCCAGCGAGGCGCCCTCCTGGGGGGTCTCCCAGAACGCCTCCGCCGTCTCCAGCAGGTTGTCGGCGGTGATGGTCACGCCATAGGCGCCCACAGGGATAGGCCCCGTGGCATCGAGGGCCAGGCGCAACAACGCCGTATCCAGGGCCACCACGCCATGCACCGTCTCGCCACGGCTGGCCTGATAGAGGGCGGCCAACACCTGGGCCGAGGTGGGCCAATCGGGCGACCAGTTGGCATCGCGAAAGACCAGGCCGGGGGCTAGCATGTAGGTCTGCAACGGCTGGGGCGCCGGCGGCATGAGATAGCCCTCGGTCTCGACGTCATAGCTGTTCATATAATCCAGGGAGAGCAGCCGGTAACCCTCCATGTGGAGCGCCACCACGCTGCTGATAAAGCCGCCTGTTGCGCGCAGCTCGTCGCTGTTCTGCACCACAACCAGGAACAACCTCTCCTGGCCGCCGCCCAATAGCTCGGGCGCCAGCAGCAGGCCATCCACCGCCAGGGTCGGCAAGGGGGCCAGGGTGGATAGGCGCGCCAGAGGCCAGGAGAATGCGCCCAGGGCCGCCGCCAGACGCTCGGCTCCGGGGCGCAGGCCCAGCAGCCGCTGGCGGTCGCGGCCCAGGCGCGTCAGGGCGCGGTCCAGAGGGTCCTCGGCGTGTACAAAGGGCGCACCGGGGGCCGTGGTCACCTGGCCGTACTGGGCGGCGGCGCTCTCCAGCTCCAGCGCCCCCCACCAGGCCGTGGCCGCCAGGCCGATGGCCAGATCGAGGCCATCGCAGCCCAGGATGCCCAGGCGCTGAGCCGCAGGCCAGAGGGATTGGCGGGCCAGGGGGCAGGCCAAGGGGCGCACCAGGCGAGCGAGCCCCTGCACATGCGCCTCGAATGAGCCAAGCTGGGAACGCAGGGCTTGCGACGGCGCGGGCTGGACGATGCCCCCGGCGTCGCGGGTCTGCCACACCTGGCGGGCGGACTGGGCGGCGCCCCGGGCGTGGGCATAGACGCCCAACAGGCGATAGCCCACCAGGGCGCACCAGAGCAAGGCCGCGACGGCGCAGGCCCGCCCAAGCCGGCGCCCCCAGGGGTGCGCGGTGCGGGGCGCGTCGCTCATCGGCCAGCCCCAAAGAGGGTGCGCATATAGGCGGCATAGTGCCGGCCATAGGTGGTCAGTTGCTGGGTAAAGGGGTCGGCCAGGCCGCCGTTAAAGCCACTCATGCCGCCGGGGAGCTGCTCCCACGAAGGATGGTTGAGGCTGAACCAGAGCCAGCGCTGCACCAGGCGCCCGCCATCGGCGGGGTGGCCGATCTCGGCGTCCTTGGCCGTGAGCAGGAAATCCAAGCTGGCGCTCATAAAGGCCATGACGCGAGCCTGGCCTGCGCCAGGGCCATCCAGCGCGTCAAAGTGGGTCGTGGGCATCAGCACGCCAAACTCGGAGATGATCAGCGGCTTGTTCTGATAGCCCCGGGCCGCCATCCAGCGGCGCATCTCCCACACCAGTTGCTTGAAATGCTCGATGCTGTCGTTCTCCCACCAGGGGTACAGGCGGCCCTCGTCTGCCGCGATCCCCACGGGGATATCGGCGCCATATTCGCCCCGTTTCTCCTGAAGGATCTGGACGTGGATGTTCCAGACATCCACCGGCATGGCGCGGCCATAGGCGGCCCGATAGTGGGCCAGCACACGATCCAGCCATTGCAGGCGCAAGGGCGTGGGCTGCACCACGCCGCCAATGGCTATCTGGGCCGTGGGATCGTGGCGTTTGATGTAGGTGTATAGGGTATGATAGATCTCGGCGTATTCCTCGGGCGTGCGCCGGTCCTGGTGAATGCACTCGGGCTCGTTGCCGATGATCCAGAGCGACCCGGGGTTGGCAAGGATAGCTCGCTGCAACCCCTCCCAGTGGGGCGGATAGTGGTCGGGGCTGACTCGGATGGTCTGGGCGAACTCGTAGCGGCCGGCCAACTGGGGGCGCTCGCGCACGGCCCAATCCGCGTACCAGCCAAAGGGCAATTGCTGCAATGGGTAATCGGCCAGGGCGCCATAGCCAGGGCTAAAGGCCAGGCCAAAGCGCTGCAGGGGCGTATAGAGCTGGGCAGCGCGTGGCGGGGCTGGCGTGCGGGCGGATTGGGGCGTGGCCGCCGGTGTCGGCGCGCGGGTGGGTCGGGGCGTCACCGTGGGCAGCCCGCGTACGAACTCGGCGTCGTCGAGCAGCCAGGGCCCGGCTGCGGAGGCCCCTTGAGCCCCGGCAGCGCTCAGGGCTGCCAGGGCCAGGAGCAAGAGCCCCCACAGCAGGCCGGGCAAGCGGCGCGCGTTCTTACGGAGCATCTTTCCTTCCCTCTTGGTTCCCGATCGCCGCGCGAATGGCATCGCGATAGGCCACGCCATAGGGTGTCAACCGTTCCTCTGCATCGTACAGATCGCCGTTAAAGAGGCCCGAGGTATGGTTGGCGAACCAGGCCCAGGCTTGCACATAGTCCGTCGCGTAGAGCCAGGCCACGGTCTCGTGGATGTAGGCGCTGATGGCCTCGGGCGGCGCGTAGCGCGTGTCGTGGCGTTCCAGCCCCATCAGCACGCCAAACTCGCTGAGCACCAGCGGCTTGTGGCCCTCGCCTGCACGGGCCATCCACTCGCGAAAGGCGATCAGGCGCGCCCGAAAGGCATCCTGGTCGAGCTGATCCAGATCGGGCTCCAGAATATAGTTGTGCACGTTCCAGGCATCCACGCGGGGATGGCGGCCATAGGCCCGGCGATAGGCCGCGCGAAAAGCCTCGGCCCACTGCCAGTCCGCGTTGGCGATGCCCGCCGGCATCAGACGGGCCGTGGGGTCCACCCGCCGCGCCAGCCGCTCAAAGCGATGATAGAACGCGGCATACGCCTCGGGCGAGAGGTTGTCCTGATAGGGGTCGTTGGGCTCGTTGCCCACCAACCACCAAGCGCCGGGGTTCTGGCGCATGGCCGCCGCCAGCCGCGCCTCGTCATAGTGCGGCAGGGCCATCAGCACCCGATGATGGCCCGAATAGACGGGGCCCTCAAAGCTGTAGATATAGTACCAGACGCTCCCGAGTTGATCCAGCGCCTGAGAGGTGGGCCACTGCACGGCCACCAAACCGGCCCTGGGGCCGGGGAAGGCGGGCGGGGGAAGGGAACGCGCCAAAGCCACGAGGGCCAGCCCAACCAGGGCTGCGCGTAGGGTGCGCCATGAGGCAGGCCAGGGGAACACGGGCGCTACGCGAGAGGGACTGCGGGGCATGGCCTACGGCCCCTGCACGACGCGCCGCGCCGCCGCGCCATCACGAGCCCTCCATCCGCAGCAGAACCCGCAAGGTGTAGAGGCAGATGAGGGCATCCAGCACGGGGCCGCGCCGCTTGATATAGTAGAGATCGTAGCATAGCTTTTGCAGGGAATCATCCACGCTGCTGGCATAGCGAAACCGCACCTGCGCCCAGCCGGTGAGGCCCGGGGTGACCGAATGGCGGATCGGAAAATAGGGCAAGCTCCCGGTCAACTGCTCGACAAATTCGGGGCGCTCGGGGCGCGGGCCGATCAGGGTCATGGTGCCGTTGAGGATATTCCAGAACTGGGGCAGCTCATCCAGCCGGGTGCGCCGCAGAAACGCGCCCACGCGCGTCTTGCGCGCATCATCCTTGGCCGCCCAGACGGCCCCCTGCTGCTCTGCATTGGGGATCATGGAGCGGAACTTGGTCAGCCAAAAGCGCCGCCCGCCGAGCCCCACCCGCTCTTGCCGGTAAAAGACCGGCCCGGGAGATTCGAGCACGATGGCGAGGGCGATGAACGGGAACAGGGCGCCGGTGACGAGCAACCCCAGGGCGCCGGCCACCAGGTCGGCCAGACGGCGAAAGACCAACCACAAGCGCAGGCCCACCCCAACCTGAGTGCTGGCCAGCGCGAACAGGTTCTGCCCCAGGTGCTCCGCCGGGATGGCGCCGACCACTTGCTCATAGTAGACGGGCATCGGGAGCACGCTCATCCCGTTGATCCAGCATTCGATCAGGGCCTGCATCAACTCGGCGCGGATCACCTGGGTGTTGGTGATCGCCACCACGATATCCACAACGCGCAACCGTCGCGCCAGAGCCGCCAGATCGTGGCTATCGCCCAGGACGCGGTAGCCGGCCACCACCTCCTCGCCCCGCAGCGCGGCATTGTCATCCATAAAGCCGACCAGATCCACCCCGGCATACTCCCCCAACCGGGCAACCTCCTCGGCCAGAGCCCGGCCCGCCCCGCCCGCCCCCACGATCAGGACACGGCGGGCAAAGGGCGCCTGCCGGAAAAAGCGGGCATAGCCCAGGCGCCACAGACCCTCGCCCGCGACAGCGCCAAAAGCGAACAGGAACCAGGCCAGGCGCGAGCGCGTGAGGGGCGCCGAGTAGATGGGGATGATCAGATAGATCACCGAGACAAACAGAGCGCACCCCATCGCATATACGATGCCACGGCCGGGCTCTGATGCGAGCTTGAGGTTGTAGCAATCAAAGACAAGGGCGAGGGGCGCCCACACCGCAGCCAGGACAATCCACCAGATGGGGCGCAGGGGAAAATAGCCCACGGGCTCCATCTCGCGAAAGATCGCCGAGCGCGCCCAAAGAGCCAGGAGCAAGGCCGCCGAGATCACCACCAGATCAATGATAAAGAGCAAGAGCCGCCGCTCGGAGAAACAGAGCCCCAGGGTGTTTTGAGAGAGCCCCAATACCCTGGCCAGCCAACCAACGCGGGGAGGCTCGTCGAGGGGCATTGCATCAAGAGAGGGGCTCTTTTCGGCCATTGCGTCGTCTCCTCAAAACGGATATGAGCCATCGAGCAGATGAACAGGGCCTCGCTGGGAAAGATGGTTCTCCCCCAACGAGGCCAAGACTAAAGGGCCCCGGCCAAGGCGCATCCGGACGATGCCGCCCCTATTCACCTACCTCGGGCAGCGCGGGGCAAGGCGCAGTCAGCACAACCTGCCGAAAGACGGATGCCTCGCCTTCGCATTCGAGATAGATACGGATCACGTATTCGGTGCAGGGCAGAGCATCCTCGGTGAGGCGCACGACGATCTCGACCACTACCTCTTGGCCCGGCTGGATCGTCCCGATATGGATCTCGTAGGGCGCTTCGACCACCTCGCCATCGATGATGTACTCGACGCCCTCAACCGGCTCGAGGTAGATGACGCAGTCTTCCATCGGGTCTTCGCGCTCGTTGCGCACGGTGATCGTGATGGTCACCGGCTCTTCCGGCTCGACGACCTGCTCCTCGATGATAATGACCGGCGTGGGGGTGGGCGGGGGTGGAATGGTCTGGCGGCCGGGCTGCGCCAACGGGCCGGCCCAGGCGACAGGGATAGCCCCCAAGAGCAGCAGTACAAGCACTGCCAGCACCCAGATGTAGGATTTGCGGTCAGATTCTTCGTGCATCGTTTCCTCCTATCGGCCACCGAGGGGAAGCGGATCGCGCAGGCCCTCGCGAGCCGGGCATCCCTCTATGACCACAGCACAACCCATGCGCCCGAGCCAGGCTGCGCGCCAAGCAGCCTCAGGAGCGCGTCCCCTGTACACTAGGCAACAGAAATCGCTTTGGCACTACGTCCCATTATAGCACATCTCGCCCAGAGTTCAAGTCCCAATGGCGTAAAAAGCGCGTGCGCCGCATGAGGTTACCTGGCCCCGACCTACCTGGGCTTGGCGATCACGATCACCCGGTGGGTATATACCCACTCGGGCCAGCAGGTAACCAGCGTGAGGCGCGTGTCATCGGTGGGTTGCAGGTAGCGGGCGTTCTCCTGGCGCTGCTCCACAGTCAGCCCGATCTCCTGCAGAATCATGACGCTCTCCACCAGATAGATGTGCTCCAGCCCCTGGGCGTCGTACAGGCGCACCTCTTGGCCCTCCTGCAGGTCCCACAGGTTCTGGAACTCGCCCAGGCCATCGCCCCTCGTGTGGCCGGTAAGCACGGTGTTGCCCGGCTCGCCCAGGCCGGCCGAGCCACGATGGTGCCCAACTGCGCCCTTTACCGTATCCCACATGGCCACCGGCTGGCCGTCAATCACCCGCATCCGCCAGGAGACCGGCACAATGGGCTGGTCAATGCCCAGGGCCGGGATCTCGATACGCCCGGTGGCCCCCGCCAGGGCATCGCCCGGGGCGGCATCCGTTGTCTGGGCCGTGGGCGTGGGCTGGCGCGGGGCAATCTGCACCGCCGAGATGATGTACAGCGTGGCCGTGGCGGTCGGCTCGGGCGAGCGAGCTGGCTCGCCGGTGGGGGGCATACGCGAGGGAGTGGGGCTGGGCGCCTCGGTTGCCACAGCCTCCCGAGTCGGCTCCGCCGTCGCGTTGGGGAGCGCCGCCGCCGACCCCGCAGGTTGGCGCAGGCTCATGGCGCCCCATGCGGCGGCGGCCAACACCGCCACGACCGCCAGTGCCCAGATAACTGCGCGCCTGCCCTGCGATCCTGCCACTTTTGTCCCCTTCTTTCGCGCCATACTGGCGCCGATTATACACCCATTGGCCGCCAGAGGGCCACTCGCGCTGAGATGCGGCGGCGCGCCCACGGCGGCGCCCACGGCCCGCATTTGCCAAGGCGCCCCGGCGGCGTTACGATTCATACCGGCCTGCCAAACACCCGCCGCCGCGCTGCCTCCCGCCCAGATAGAGGGGGAACTCTGTTGACCCAGCCAGTGCTCCAGATCAACCGCCAGCTCGCGATCCCGCTAGAGGAGATCGCCTTCCGCTTCTCGCGCTCCAGCGGGCCGGGGGGCCAGAACGTCAACCGCACGGCGACCCGGGTCGAGCTGCTGTTCGATGTCGCGGCCTCGCCCAGCCTCAGCAAGGAGCAACGCGCCTTGCTGCAGGAACGGCTGGCCAACCTGATTGACGGCGCTGGCACGCTGCACCTGACCTCACAGGATACGCCCAGCCAGTGGCGCAATCGCCAGCAGGTGTTGGGGCGTTTTCGGGCGCTGTTGGCCCAAGCGCTGCGCCAGACGCCCAGCCGCATCGCGACACGGCCCTCGCGGGCTGCGCGCCAGACCCGGCTGGAGGCCAAGCACCGCCGGAGCACAGCCAAGCGTCGCCGAAGGCCGCCTTCGCACGAAGAGTGGTAGGGAGCAGGGAACGCCCATCGCCTGGCCCGCCATGTGGTCGGCCATCCACAGCCCCTGGCTGCCAGATTCCATTCCCGCCAGGCTCATCCTGGTCAAGCCCGTTCATTTGCGTTATAGTACAGCAGCATCCCTGCACCCCAAGGAGAATCGCTCATGCCGGTGCTCGTAGCCTTTGCCAGCTTGCCATTCGGCCTGCGCGAGGGGACCTATACCATCGAGACCTCTCACGGCCCGATTACGGCGCACATCTCGGCCCGGCGCTACCAGCCCTTTTTCTCGGTTGGCCCGCAAGCCGAGTTGGCCGAGAGCATCCCCCCCAATGCCGTCGGTGACGGTCTGACGACCTACACCTGGTACGACCATCCTTTTGTGCTGCAGGTGGTCTTTGGCCCCAACGTGGCCGCCCTCGGCTCGATCAACTCGGGCGCAACCGTCGTCGAGCCGTTGGATGAGGCCACCCTGGAAAAGCCCCAGGCGCTGGATGCGCTACGTGAGAGCTTTTGCGCCAGGGCATTGGAGGCGATGAACAACCTGGTCGCGGTGGTGCGCCGCCAGGGCCACATCTATCACCTGTTCGACCTGCGCCGCGACGATATTGATCTGACGGTGCGCAGCGACGACGGCGCCGTACTGCTGGAAGACCCCCTCCAGGAGGATCTGATCCGCAAAGAGATGGCCCACAGCGAGACCTTTGATCTGGTATCTCGCAGCGATGCCTGGTATCGGGAGTTGAGCCACGCCCTGAAGGATGAGCAGCCCGTGGATCTGGCCGATGAGCTGCTGATCGAGGCCGAGCGCGCCCTGATGCAGCGTTTCCCGCGCCAAGCCATCGCCACCTGCCACACGGCCCTGGAGGCCGCCTCCTCGTCCCTGCTCACCGGCGCCATGCTGCTCCGGGGCGTGGACGACCATCAGGTAGACCAGATGCTCTCGACCCGCAACCTGACCTCCAAGCTCGGCCCGCTCATGGGCCGCTATTGTGGCTACAATCTGCGCAACGAGAACCGCACGCTCTGGCAGGGGTTCGGCCGCGTCAACGATCTGCGCAACGACATCGTGCATCGCGGCTACAGGCCCACCCACGATGATGCAGAGCAGGCGCTGCGCATCACCCGCAGCTTGCTGCGCTGGCTTCGTATGGTACGCCAGCGCAACAAGGTCTCCTCCGCGCCCCCGAGACACGAGCGCCGCATTTGACACCCCCCGCTCTGGCGCTAGAATGGCGTGAGAACCTGTGTGGGCGACCGACGCTGTGCGCAATGGCCCTCTGTATATGCGCTTTGCGTGCAGTGGCGTAGCATGATCTGTGGTCGCTCGAAAAGACGCCCCACACCCACACTCTCCAAGGGCCTGTGTACGATGCAGCCCTATCGGGACGAGCCCTGGCAACCACGGCTCGCTCGCCGCGCGGGCCGCATTTGGGCCGCACCAGAGACAGTTGGAGGATAGAGAACGATATGGCAGAGATGAAAATGCTGGCGGCCAGCCCGCGAGATCGAGACATGACCCCCCGCGCGATGCGCCGGGCGGGCTTGATCCCAGGCGTCCTGTATGGCTACGGCTATGACGCGCGGCCGCTCCAGTTTAACGAGCACGCCCTGCAGCAGATCATTCGCGCGGCAGGCACCACACGGCTGATCAACCTGACCATCGAGGGCCAGCCCGAGAACGAGATCGTATTGGTGCGCGAGATCCAGCGCGACACGGTGTCAGGGCATATGCTGCACATTGACCTGTATCGCACCATCGCCGGCCAGGCGATTACGAGCACGGTGCCTCTCATCGCCCATGGCCAAGCCCCTGCTATCGAAGAGGGCGGCGTGGTGAACCAACTGCTGGATCAGTTGGATATCGAGTGCTTGCCCAAGGACCTGCCCGAGGCCATCAGCGTGGACCTGACCCGCCTGGATAGCCTGGATTCGGTGATCTTGGTGTCCGGTCTCGACATTCCCGAGGGGGTGACCATCCTCAACGACATGGATGCCGCTGTGGCGCGCATCGTGATCCCGAGGGCGGCCATCGAGGAAGAGGAGGCGCTGGAGGCAGAGGCCGAACTGGCCGCAGAGGTCGAGGGCGCGGAGGGCGCCGAGGAGGCGCCTGCGGAGGATGCGAGCGCCGACGAGTCCGAAGAATAGCGCTAACGGATGCGCCAAGGCCCTGGGGGATAGCCCCAGGGCCTTTTTTTTGCGCCCCAGCGCGCCGGCGGGCTAGGCAGCCGCCGGGCGCGCCGTCTTGTCGCTGGCGCGCGAGCGCGTCTCTTGGGCGAACAGCCCAAAGGCCAGGCCCACGGCGACGAACAGCAGCCCGTTGACCCACAGCGCGGCGTCATAGCTGAACTGGTCGCTGAGCCAACCCAGGAGGATGGGACCCACGGTGACGCCCACATCGCTGACGGTGCGATAGACGCCCATGGTCAGGCCACGCCCCCCGGGCAGCTCCAGATCGGCGAGATAGGCCGCCGGGGCCGGGCCGCCGACGCCGGTGCCCAGGCCCAAGAGCACGCTGCTGAGCATGAAATGGGTATAGTTGCCCCCCAGGGTGTAGGTCACCAACGCCGCCCCGCACAGCAGGCAACTCGGCACAATGGCCGTCTTGCGGCCATAACGGTCGCAGACGATGCCCGCGATATTGATGGTGAGGAAATTGACGACGGCGATGAGGGTAAAGGCATAGCCGAGCTTGGCCGGGCCCAAGTCCAGGCGCTCGTTGCCCAACAAGGGCAGCACGGTGTTCTGGCTGCCGGTACGCGTGAAAAAGACCGCCAGAGTCACCAGGCTCACCAGCAAAAAGCCGCGGTTGAGCAACAAGCCGCTGATATCGCGCCAGGTAACCTTTGGGCGGGCGGCGCGCAGGGCGGCGATCGGCGCGCCAGGTTGCTCCTGGTCATCCGTGGGGCGCGTCTCGGGGACGCGCGTCAGCGCCCAAATGGCCCCGCAGAGGGCCAGCGCCGCATAGACGAAAAAGGGCGTGCGAAAGCCGAAATGCTCGCCGACAAAGCCGCCGATGATGGGGCCGACGCTGGTGCCCAAGAGCAGCGAGCCCTGGTAAAAGCTCATGGTGCGGCCCCGGTCGCGCGGGGTGCTGATATCGGCCATGACGATCATGGCCGCCGTCATCTGAAAGGCCGAGCCGACGCCCTGCAACAGCCGAAAAAAGACCATCTGCCCAAAGCTGCCCGCCAGTCCGGTGAGCAGCGCCGAGAGAGCGATAATCAGTGGGCCGGCCACCAGCAGGGGCTTGCGCCCCAGGCGCTCGGCCAGGCTGCCGGCGGGCACATTGATCGGAATGCGGGCGATGCCAAAGGCCGAGATCAGCAGACCGACCAGGGCGGCGCTCACGTTGAACGAGTTCGCATAGAGGGGCAGCACCGGTCCGACGATGCCAACGCCCAGCATGTTGAGAAAGGTCTGGCCCATCATAGCCAGCAGGATACCGGGGTGTTGCGACCAGCCGACGAGGCGGTTGAGGCCGCGTGGCGGCGCACTGGGACGGGATTCGATCTGGTTCATGGGTTTACCTCGTTTCACCGGATGACGCGGATGATAGCATGATGTGAGGGCGGCGGCAACCGGCCGATGCGTTTGACAGGTTACATCCGGCGGCCCTATACTCACTTGTGGTCAAGCTAGGTCTGGTAGCGTTGGCAAAGGGGAGGGCAGTAACACGATGAACGACAAACACAAGGTAGCTCTGGTTACGGGCGCTGCGGGCAGCGGAATGGGGCGCAGCATCGCCCTGACCCTGGCGCGCGAGGGGGCGCACGTGGTGGTGAACCATCGCGCCAGCGCAGAGAGCGCCCAGGCAATTGTGGCGCACATTGAGGGCAGCGGCGGCGCGGCCCTGGCCGTGCAGGCCGATGTCTTTACGCCCGAGGGCTGCCGGGCGCTGGTGGATGCGGCGCTGGAGCGCTTTGGCCGTGTGGATATCTGCGTCGTGGGGCCAGGCGGCGGCTGGCACCCGGAGCCCCCGGAGGGGCTCGACCCCGCCGGCGCGCTGGAGGACGTGCACCATGAGTTGGCCCCGCTCTACTACCTGATGCCCCTGGTGCTGCCCGGCATGCTGCAGCGGCGCTGGGGCCGCCTCATCGGCCTGGCCATGCACCCGAACAAGCCCTCGCCCGCCTATGCCTACAACGTGGGCAAGGCCGCCCGGGTGCAGGCTATGCTGCTGGCCGCTGAGCAGGCCTGGCGCGGGCGGGTGACGGTCAACGTCATGGCGCCGGGGCCTGTGGCCCACATCGAGGGCCTGGCGGCGGCCATTGAGCTCTGCGACCACGGCCCGGCCTGGCTGCGGCGCGCGGACATCACGCCCCAGGACGTGGCCGAGGGTGTGGCGTTCCTCTGCTCCGAGGCGGGCCGGTTCGTGACGGGCTGCGTGCTGCCGTATGGGTTCGGGGGGTAGGGGTAGAGCGGGTGAAAATAGAGGAATGGAGGAAGACATGCGAATGGAGCGCGCTGATTCTACCCTTTCCAAGGGTTGGTATGTAGGCCCGTGGAACTCGGATCTGACCCTCTCCATAGGCTATGCCAATGTGGGCATAGACGAGCCTCATCTGCATACCCAGATCACCGAGATCTATATGGTTGCGCATGGAAACTCGTTTGTTCGTATCGAACAGGAAACCATCTCTTTGTGCGCGGGTGATGTACTCATTGTCGAGCCCGGAGAGGCCCACACCTTTACAGATAGCTCATCGGACTATTTTCACTTTGTGCTGCATACACCGGGCTTGGTTGGCGAGCAAGCTCGCGCCGAAAAAGTGCCCGTTGCCCGGTCTCGCCTGGGGCTCTGACGAGGGGTGATCGGCTCACGCCGTATCAGTTCAGACTTGAGGGGAAAGCGGCCAACTCGTTTGGCACGTCGGCAGGGAGCGTTGGGGCGCGGGCGTCTCGCCCGCGTGCCGCCGGCAGGCGGCTAATCTCGCTCGGAGACGAGTTCTGTACAGTTCTTCGCTTTGGAAAGCTGCGTTTTGGACGCTGCTGCGCAGCGTAGGCGGGCGAGACGCCCGCCCTCCATAGCCGAGTCTATGTGCTCACCGATTGCAGGATAATGGCATCATCGTCCTGGTCAGTTAGGGACTCGTCCCCTCGAATCTGAACTGATACCTCACGCCCCCCCTTTTCGCCCCGCTTGCCTCCGGCGGCCCTTGGCCGTATCATGGAGGCGCGCCGGGCCCCTGCGTCGGCGCGCCCGTCGTTACCCCCCAACCGAGAGGGAGGCAACCATGAATGCCCGCGAGCGTGTGCTGAGAACTATCGAGTTCCGTGAGCCCGACCGGCTGGCGGCCTCGTTCCCCCCGCCCCACTGGAACGATCTCGCCAATACCGGCTATGAGCTGCAAGGCTACCAGCCCGTCTGGCGCTCCGTGGGGGGCGACAGGCAAGAGTATGTGGACGAGTGGGGCAACACCTGGGCCCGGGTGGACAAGACCAGCAAGGGCGAGGTGGCCCGGGGCGTGCTGGAATCCTGGGATGGGCTGGATGGCCTGGCCCTGCCGGATCTGGCCAACCCCGCCAACTATGCCCCCGTCCGGCGGGCCGTGGCCGCCAACACGGATCGCTTCTGCATCGGCCACCTGCCCGGCTTTCCCTTTAACATCGCCCGCAAGATGCGCCGCCTGGACCATTTTATGATGGACCTGCTGCTCGAGCCGGACAAGGTGAGCGCGCTGCTGGGCCGCATCGAGGCCCTGCTGGCCGAGGCCATCATCGCCTATGCCGATTGCGGCGTGGATGCCGTCATGTTCCCCGAGGATTGGGGCACCCAGACCGGCCTGATGATCCGCCCGGCCACCTGGCGCGCCCTGTTCAAGCCCGGGTTCGAGCGCCTGTGCGCCATGGCCCACGAGCGCCGCGTCAAGGTCTTGATGCACTCGTGCGGCAAGATCACCGATATCATCCCCGACCTGATCGAGGCGGGCATTGACGCGCTCCAGTTCGACCAGCCCCGCTTGCACGGCATCGAGGTCTTGGCCCGCTTTCACGGGCAGATCGCCTTTTGGTGCCCCGTGGATATCCAAAAGACCCTCCAATCCGGCGATGCCGCCGCCATCGAGGACGAGGCGCGGGAGCTGATCGCCCACCTGGGCGGGCCGGAGGGCGGGTTCATCGGCGGTTACTATACGGACAACGCCTCCATCGGGCTGGATCCCCGCTGGCAAGAGATCGCCTGCCAGGCGTTCATGCGCTATGGCGATTATCGTCGCATTCCACAGCCCACCGAGTGAGAGGCCCCAAACGCGAACGCCCAAAGCCTCGCGCAGAGAGCGCCAAGAACGCAGAGAAAACCGGTCCGCTCCTCCTCTGCGCTCTCTGCGCGAGAATCATGCGAGCCCATTTCCCATAGGAGCACCGATGCAGAACGACCAGCAGATCCTCTACCTGAACCCGCGCGACCTGTTGCCCAGCCGCGAGAATGTGCGCTCCGATCCCGGCAGCCTGGCCGGGCTGGCCGAGACGATCCGCGAGCACGGCATCTTGCAGCCGCTGGGCGTGGCCCCCGAGGGCCAGGCCTATCGCGTGGTGTACGGCAATCGCCGCCGCGACGCCGCCATCGTCGTCGGGCTGGACCGCGTCCCCTGCGTCACCGTCCAGAGCGCCGACCCCCAGTCCGTCATGGTGCAGCAGGTGTTGGAGAACCTGCAGCGCCTGGACCTGAACGATATGGACAAGAGCCGCGCCTTTGACCGCATGTTGCAGCACCTGGCGCAGCAGGGCGCGCCCCAGAGCCAGGCGCTGGATCAGATGGCCCGCACCCTGGGGCTCTCGGCGCGCCAGATCCAGCGTTACCTGCGGCTGGCCCAGCTCGCGCCCGCCGTGCGCCAGCATGTGGCCAGCGGCGCCATCGGGGTCACCCACGCCCAGCATTTGGTGGATATCACCCCCGACGCCCGCCAGGAGGCCGTGGCCGAGCTTGTGATCGAGGAGAGCCTCTCGGCGGCCGAGCTGGCGCGCCTGTGCGCGGCCCTGGAGCGCAACGCCAACGTGGCCCCCGCCGCCGCCCTGGAGCTGCTGCGGCGCGGCGAACGCGTGCCCGTGATCGAATCCCGGCCGGTGGAGCAGGTCAGCCACCTGGCGCCCGAGCCGATGACGCAGGGTGGCGCGGCCAGGGATTGGGATGGCGACGCCGGCGATGCCCCGCCGCCGCCCTGGGATGCGCCCGACCAGCAGGATGGGTTCACGCCGAGCCGAGATGACCGCGACTATGGCGCGCTAGAGCCCACGACCCAGGATGGCAACCGCATCCGCAAGTTTCACTCGCTGGATGCCTTTGTGGACGAGGTGCAGCGCCTGACCCGTTGCCTGCAAGAGGGCGACCTGCAGCGCCTTTTGGAGCAGGACGAGGCCAGCCGCCTCAAGATCGGGCTGGCGGCGCGGCAACTGCGCTTTCTGGCCGAGGCGGTGGGCGCCCTGGCCCAGGCGGAAGGCTGATGGCCGCCAATCAGGCTGCCAGCCCGGCTCCCAGCGTGGCCCTGGTGCGTTGCGGCGACTATGAATTGGAGCGCGTCTATGAGGCCGTGCGCCAGGCCATAGACCTGCTGGGCGGCATGGGCGCGATTGTGGGGCCCGGCCAAAGGGTGCTGCTCAAACCCAACCTGGTGCGGGGCATGGAGCCCGAGCGGGCCGTTACCACCCACCCCACCGTGGTGGCCGCCGTGGCCCGGCTGGTGCGCGAGGCCGGGGGGCTGCCGCTGATCGCCGAATCGCCCGGCGGTCCCTATTCCCCTGGCTCCCTGCGGGGCGTCTATCGCAAGACGGGCATGGCGTGGGCGGCGGAGCAGAGCGGCGCCGAGTTGAACTATGATACCGAGAGCGTCCAGGTATCGCACCCCGAGGGTCAAGTGTTGCACCGCCTGGATCTGATCCAGCCCCTGCTGGAAGCAGACCTGGTCATCAACCTGCCCAAGCTCAAGACCCACAACCTGACCACCCTTACCCTGGGGGCCAAGAACCTGTTCGGCCTGGTGCCCGGCTCGCTCAAGATCAGCTACCATGCCAAGCTGGTGGATCGGGCCCTGTTCTGCGAGGGCCTGCTGGACATCCTGGCCTATGCGCGGCCCGCCCTGACCCTGATGGATGCCATCGTGGGCATGGAGGGCGAGGGGCCCTCGGGCGGCGACCCACGCGGCATCGGGGCCATCGTCGCCGGAACGGATTGCCTGGCGGTGGACGTGGTCTGCGCGGCGCTGGTGGGCGTGGCGCCCCAGGATGTGCTCACCACGCGGCTGGCCGTGGGCCGGGGCCTGACCACAGGACGCATCGAGGACATCGAGATCAAGGGTGAGGAACTGGCGAGCCTGGCCGTGCCCGACTTTCGGGGCGGCATCGAGGCGCCCATTGATCCGGGGCTCTTTCCCGGGCCGGTGCGCCTGCTGGCCCGCCTGTTGTCGCCCTCGCCCAATGGCGAGGAGAACGACTCGCGGGGCGCCAAAGCCATGCGGCTATTGGCCCAGGGCTGGGTCTGGCGGCAACTTGTGGCGCGGCCCCATGCCACCGAGCGCTGCATCGCCTGCGGCTTTTGCACCCAGCACTGCCCGGTGAACGCCATCGAGATCGTCAACGGGCGCGCCATGATGGACCCCAAGACCTGCATCCGCTGCTACTGCTGCCACGAGCTCTGCCCCCACGACGCCATCAAGCTATCCAAGCCCTGGCTGGGGCGCCTGCTCATGCCCCGCTAGGGGGCTGATCCAGTCGGCTGGCGGCTCAGCGAGCGGGGCATGGGTAGAGCAAGCGCACGCCGCAATCGCCCTCACCCCACGGGGGTTGCTGCGCAACGAGTGTGCCGACGCCCCTCTCCCTCGCGAGGGAGAGGGGGAAGCGAAACTCGCCTCCAAGGCGAGTTTCGCCGGGGTGAGGGCCATAAGCCCTGGTTGGGGCGCCTGCTCATGCCCCGCTAGGGCGCCGGCGGGATGGGCCCGGGCTTGAGATCGCGGATCAGATGCCGAACCGCGTCGCGCAGTTCGGCAAACACCCGGTCAATGGGCTGCGAGGCGTCAATGGTCTGAAAGCCATACTCATCGCCCAGGGCATCCAGCGCCGCCAGCATCCGGGTCTGGTGCTCCAGATAGCTCTCGTAATAGTCCGAATAGCCCAGGTAATCCATGCCCGATTCCCAGAAATCGAACCCCCGCGAGGCCATTACCCGGGGCAGGAGGCAATCCACGCCGGCCCGCAGGTAGAGCACCGCATCGGGCACCAGGGCCATGCCCATCAGCGATTGCAGCCAGGCCTTGTCCACGCCGCGCACCATGGCCCGTGCAATGAGGGAATAGACATAGCGGTCGGTGAGCACCACGAAACCGGCCTGCAGCGCCGGGATGATCTCGCGCTCCAGGCGGTCGGCAAAATCGGCGGCGTAAAAGAGGGCCATGGTCAGGTTGCCCAGGGTGTGGCCCTGCTTGGCGGCCTCGATCCCCCGGCTGGCCAGCTCGGAGCGCTTGAACCCGCTGGCGTAGGCCGCATAGCCGCTGGCCTCCAGCCACTCGCGCAAGAGGGCGATCTGGGTGGAGCGCCCCACGCCATCGGGGCCCTCCAGCACGATCAGCTTGCCGCGCAGATCCAGCTCTTGCACGCCCGGCAGCCCGTGGCCGTAAAAGCTCGCCCTGTCCGTCATGACTGCCCTCCTTGCTGCACCAGGCTATCCAGATAGCGCCCTGAAAGACCCTCGGCAGCCAGCACCTTGCGCCACGGGTTGGATTCGGCCTTGAGGGCGCCCTCCAGATGAGGCTGGATGATCTCGCGCACCAACTCTTGCTGCGCCACCAAGGGCAGGCCGGCATCCACCACCGAAAGCTCGAACTCGGGCACGATGCGCTCGTATTCGCGCAGGATGCGCCCCTGAAAGATGCGATAGCTATCGTATGGATCGTCCGAGAGACCCAAGTCCAGCCCGGCCTCGTAATACTTGAGCGCGGGGCGGCCCGTCATAATACGGCGCAGCGATTCCTCCAGGGGCACCCGAAAGTAGAGCGCCACCGTGGGCCGGGCGGCAAAGGCATAGACCTGGCGCACCCAATCGGGGTGTACCCCACGCGCCACGTCGCGGGCAAAGGCGGTATAGATATAGCGATCTGCCAGGACGATGGCGCCGGCCTTGAGGGCCGGTACGATCTGCTGCTGGTAGCGATGGGCGAAATCCACGGCGTGGATCAGGCAAAAGCTCGTCGGCGTGAGCAGTTGTTTCTTTTTGCCGCGCTTGGTGGTCTTGCGCACCACCGGCGACGAGTTCCACTCACTAAAGGCCACTGAATAGCCCAGGGAGACCAGCCACTTGTGGACCAGATCCAATTGCGTGCTCTTGCCCGAGCCATCAATCCCCTCGACGACGATCAGCCGCCCGGGTACGGTTGTTCCGTCAGGTAATGTGGCCATGGATCCTCCTACCGGCGGGAATGGCAGTTGACTGAACCCATTGTAGTAACAAGCGCAATATGGGTCAAAGTTTGCCCAAATCGGCAATCGGCTCGCGCTGCGGACAAGTACGTAGCCACGGTGGGCAAAAACTGCGCTTGCTTCTTGGCGAGCAATGCCCTATAATAGTTGCAGTCAACACTGGCCTGAGCAGTGATCATGCCTGATAGCGACCATGAGGGGAATAGAGTGGGAGCCTTGGCATCGGCAATGCGCCGCCTCGCACGGCTGACGTTGATCGTGCTGAGCATCCTGGCTGTGACTATGCCTGTTGTGCTTGCGCGCGCCAGCGATGTGGCCGTGGTGGACGCCGAGATCGTGTTCACCGGCCCCATCGAGGCCGAACTGCCA
>Ga0334883_1000412_pt1 | contig 78084 bp, 67 predicted proteins | sample GraSluR1_MG_6_FD_207230 | JGI IMG/M metagenome (GOLD analysis project Ga0334883, IMG submission 207230) | Sludge microbial communities from methane-producing bioreactor in Wageningen University, Netherlands - Granular Sludge_09_05-R1 | ecosystem: Engineered > Bioreactor > Anaerobic >... | reverse complement strand
CCCAAGTGCTGTAAAAATATTTTTAATCTCTTCGTTTTCAAATACTTTATGCAGCATAGCTTTTTCCACATTCAGAATTTTTCCCCTGAGAGGCAAAATAGCCTGAAACTTACGGTCACGGCCCTGCTTGGCAGTACCCCCAGCCGAATCTCCCTCCACAAGAAAGACTTCGGTAAGCGAAGGGTCTTTTTCGGAGCAGTCGCTCAGTTTTCCCGGCAGGCCACCACCCGACAGTGCATTTTTTCGCTGAACCATTTCGCGGGCTTTGCGTGCCGCATGGCGTGCCTGAGCAGCCAAAACTACTTTGTTTACAATAATTTTAGCTGATCTGGGATTTTCTTCCAGGTAAAACGCAAGGGCTTCACTCACAGCCTGGTCAACGGCAAGGCTAACCTCCGAGTTGCCCAGTTTTGTTTTTGTCTGGCCTTCAAACTGCGGTTCGGCAACCTTAACAGAGATGACACAGGTAAGTCCTTCACGAAAATCGTCGCCGCTGATGTCGAATTTCAGTTTTGACAACATCCCCGATTGTTCGGCATAATTTTTCAATGTGCGTGTCAGTCCGCGCCTGAATCCGGTAAGATGCGTACCTCCTTCAATGGTATTGATATTATTTACGTAGGAATGGATATTTTCGGAAAAAGTATTGTTGTACTGCATGGCAATTTCCACCGGAATATCATTCTTCTCGGTAACAATATGAATGATATCGGTTGTGAGTTTTACCCGGGTATCATCCAGGTAATCCACAAATTCTTTCAATCCCTCTTCTGAAAAGAATTCTTCTGATTTGTAGTTGCCATCTTCGTCTTTTTGCCTTTCATCGATAATTGAAAGCCGTATGCCGGCATTCAAAAATGCAAGCTCCCGAAGGCGTGCTGCCAAAATTTCATATTTGTAAACAGTATTCTGAAAAATGGAAGAATCAGGTTTAAAAGTGATGTATGTCCCGGTAAGATCGGAATCACCCGTAACTCTGACATCACCCACAGGTTTTCCAATCTGGTATTCCTGCACCCATTTTTTACCATCCCTGTGAATTTCGGCTTTCAGGTGCGACGAAAGTGCGTTCACACACGAAACCCCTACCCCGTGCAAACCACCGGAAACCTTGTAGGATGTTTTATCAAATTTACCACCGGCATGAAGCACTGTCATTACCACTTCCAGTGCCGATTTGTTTTCCTTTTCGTGTAATTCCGTCGGAATTCCGCGACCGTCGTCTCTAACCGTTATTGAATTATCGGGGTGAATGATTACATCGATGTTATTGCAGTAGCCAACAAGCGCCTCATCTATGGAGTTGTCAACCACCTCGTAAACCAGGTGGTGAAGCCCTTTCTCGTAAGTATCGCCAATATACATGGAAGGCCTTTTTCTTACTGCCTCCAAACCTTCGAGCACCTGAATGCTCGAGGCCGAATAATTCCCATTTCCTGAAACAGGAGTTCCGTTTTTTTCTATCTCACTCATTTTTCTCTTTATTAATCGATCTGCTGAAAATTAAACCGGTTGTTTCAAGGAAGGTCAACTTGCATTTTCCACATCAAAACAACCTCACAAACAGACACTTAAACTATAAACCATTTTCGGATTAAAGTGTCGCGCAAATATACTAAAATTAACCGAAGGAACGGGTGTTTCAGTGGCATTTTAAATTCGTTTTTTCAACAAGTTATTAACCTGAAAATGAGCATAAAAAGAAGTATTTTCATGAAAGGTTAAAAGTATATTTTACCTTAAGTTTACAAACCCGTTTTATGCTGTCAGAAAGCGTAGCTTATCCCGCCCAAAACATTAAAGCTTTGTACCGGATATCCCAGCCAGCGCTGGTATTTCTGAAATCCAAAATTACTGAGCTGGGCAAACACCGAAAAGCGGTTGGTAATTTTATAGCTTGCATTGAAATTCAGATCGAAAACCGTTGGCAGGTTATAAATTTCGAGTTGTGGCTCCATTGCCAGCAAATCTGCATTCGACAGTGGCCGCGGATCGTCACCCTGCAATGCCATAATAAGCGCCTTGCGCTGGCCTGTTAAAAACATATCTGCCGATAAAGCCAGTTGATCGGAAGCCTGATAGGTAAGCGACAGTTTACTTTCCCAGTCGGGCATGTGCCAGGCTTCTTCCATGGTTTCCATGTCGTAAACGAAATAGCTGCCCGAAAGCAACAGATTCACCTTGTTGATGGATGCATGGAAAACTTCAACATTAAATTTTAACAGGTTCAGATTGTCGTAAATAACCCCAAACGTATTATCAACAAGTCCCGATTCAAGGGTAGCATCCTGAGTGCCGTATTTGAACAGGTAATACAAAGGTTGTTCTTTGACAATGTTGTATCCGGCAGAAATTTTAAAATTTGTTTTGGCGGCCAGTTTCCCGTCGAACCCTCCGAAAAACCGGTATTCCATCGAATTTTTTACATGCTGCTGCGGGTTGACAAATGGATTCTCGTAAGCAATTTTAGAGTAATGGTTGTTGATGTAATTCCCGTCCATTCCGGCAAAAATGTTGATTATCTCTTTTACCGGCGAAAAATTTGCGCGAATGGTGGGCGAAAGTTTGGCCACCATGTCGGTACTGCTGTCAACTACAAACCATGCGTTCAAACCCAGGCGGATGTTTGCCACATCGCCGCCCAGCATATACGAGGGCTTTGCGGTGAGCCAGGTTTGCTGATTCTTCCCCAGTGCCATTTGATTGCGGTTAAATATTTCATCGGCTTTAACAAAGGTAACACCGGCTTCCAGAAATCCTGTTCCCGTGTAGAATGGCTTTTTCACGTCGGCCATAAACTCGCCAAAATGCTCGCGCTGCCCGGTTTTCGTTCCAAAATAGTGATACAGAAAGTCGAAACCAAAAGTGGCATCGTTTCTTCTTGCAGCTGTATTTTCAAGGCCAATGTTGAAACTGCCTTTTGAAAAGGTTTGTCGCGTTCCCAAATAATTTATCTGGCCTGACCCCGTAAAAAGCTGCTGGTTTTCATCCGTCAGAATACCCGGAATGGGGTCAACCGGGTACCCGTAGTAATTAAACCCGTTGTGGTCGAATCCCAGGTTGATGGACAACACGGAACTTCGGAACAAATGCTTTACAAACATTTCAGCATTATTCTCAGAAAACGGGGCATCAACCTTATCGCCTCCTTCCAGCTCAAGTTTTCCATGAGACGAAAGGTGTTTTCCGTGCAATCCGAACAAGGTATTTCTGATGTTTTGGCTGTTGAAGAAAAGTTCTCCGTAAGGACGTTTGTAGTTGCCTACACCCGCCCGAACCAGCCCAAAGCCTTCTTCTTCCTTTGACTCCGAAGCATACGTTGCGGCTTTCAGCGTATTTACCGAAAAGGCATTGTACACCGGCTGACTGAAAATACTGTAAGAAAAGTTGGGTTTTTCGTGCTGCGTGTCTTCAATGCGCGGCATACTGCTTATTTTGTTGGCATCGGAAATGGTTGGCCTGAAGGATTTCACAACCTCCACTTCCTGGGTAATAACCGTATCGCGCTGGGCATAAACAACATCGGTTATGCCAGCCATAAATGCAATAAGGAAAAAATATCTGAATGTTTTCGCACACATATTTTCTGTTTTTTAATTGTCGTTAATTCTTAATTGAAATGAGCTGTCGCGGGCTCTTTGCTGGTCAGTTTCTTCCAGCGCTTCAATGGCAGCCAGTTTTCGGGCAGCTTCGGCCTTTACTCCGTCGTTATCGGCTCCGTAATTTTCAACCACACTGCGAAGGGTATGCTTGGCCTGGAATGCATCGCCCCGGTCCTGATAAATATCCGCCAACAGCAAAAACGCTTTGCCCAGCCAAAACTGAAAAGGCGTTCCTTTCGATATGAAATCCATAATTTCATCTTCCGCCTCTTTCTTTTTATTCTGCTTGTAATAAATTTCTGAAACCAGGAATTTGGCCTCGGCGCCCTGTTCCAGCTTTGTATCGGCAGCCACTGCCTTAAGTGGTTCGAGGGCAGCATTCTGATTGCCGTTGAGATAATGCGATTTTCCGGCTACAAAATTGGCCTCGTTAATCCATGCTTCATTGGCCACCTCCGATTTCTTCACCTTCTCGGCGGCCTGTATGGCTTCTGTATATTTTTTAAGTTGAAAATTGCACCTCATTTGGCCGGTATATGATTTCAATAAGTTCCACCTGTTTCCGGCAATTCGTTCCAGCCTGACGAAAAATTCCAGCGCCTGCTCATAATTTCCGGCATTAAAAGTGAGTTCAGAAGCCCGCGAAAGGGCCTGCTCGCTGAAAATATTGCTGGGCTGACGGGCCACATAAGTGTAGTGATCGTTTGCTTGAGAGAATTTTCCATCTTTGTATAGCAGTTCAGCCAGATAAAAACTGGCATTGGTAACAAAACTTCCGTTCGAAAACTGTTGTAAATACCTTTGCAGTTGGTTCACAGCCTGCGCATCGCCAGCCATATAGAGCCTTTCAGCAGCTGAATACGATAGCGAGTCCTGTTCCGACACAGATACGCTGACTCCCCCACCCAAACTTCGGGTGTAGGCCACATAACCATCAACATTATTCATCTCAACATAACAATTGCGAATCCCAAGCATTGCAGCCTGAGCTTCGGGTGTGCCCCGGAAATTTTCGGCTACATGTTTATAATGCGTCAGCGCCTGACCGAAATCGCCGCCGTTGAAACTGATGAGCCCCAGTTGCAGCAGCGCCCTCGGGTAATAGGTGCTTTCGCTGTGGTTGTCAATTATGCCTCTGTAATTACGGGTGGCTTCGGCATAGCGACCAAGCCGCTCGTAAGCGCGTCCCAGTTCGTACAACGCATCATCAACGAATTCCGAATCAGGAAAATTATCCTGCAGGCGTTGCAGCGAATTTATTTTCCCCTGCTGGTCGTGTTGCAGTCCCTGGCAAAATGCAATCTGGTAAAGGGCATAATCTGCATCGAAAATCTGCATATCAAAAGCTGCCTGGTAATTTTGTTTTGCCAGGCTGTATTCCATATTCAAAAAATAGTAATCACCCAGCCGGTTATAAGCATCGGCCAGTTTTTCAGTAGGCTGGCCCTGCATGGCATTGATGAAATTCCTGAAATGCAGGGATGCCTGGTTATAATCTTCCAGTTTAAACCATGCGTAGGCAAGATTGTACTCCGCTTCACGGTATTCAGGCAGAGTTACGGCGCCGGCCGTGCGTAAAAACTGCGTGTATATTTCGGCTGACTGACGATACTGGCCTGTACGATATAATGCTTCGGCTTTCCAGAAGAGGGCACGTGCATTCAGCTCCCGGTCGTAACTTCCGTTCTGAAGCGACAGGTTAAAATGCTCAATGGCCTGATTATAGGAAAGGTTGTTGAACAATTCCAGGCCGCGGAAAAAAGTAACACGCTGGTAGGCCTTTAGAATTTCCGGCGATTTAACTTCAATTTTTTCAATGGAATTAATGGCATCGCGGTAATTGCGGGTTACCATAAATACTTCGGTCAGGTACCGGTATGCTTCAGAATTTCTTTGCGAATTCGGATATAATGTAATGTAGCGGTCGAAGGCATTGATGGTTTCGTTGAACGGCGAATAAGAAAGTTCATACGTGAGCTTGGCAAAGCTGAACAGCGCATCTTCTTTTATCCGTTCGTTGAAATCGAACTCCGAGGCTGCCTCAAAAGCTACCCGGGCTTTCTCTTTTTCGTTTTGCTTTATATAGCTGTCGGCCAAATGGTAGTATGCATTCTGTGCCATTTCATCTCTTCCCTTCGATGCATTCTCGAGCAAAGAGATGGCATCTTCATACCGGTTGGTAATGTAATAGCAGTACCCGAGCAGGTAGTTGTCTTCGCGGGTTTTTGGGCCGGGCGAGTTGTAATAGGTTTCGAGGTAAGGAATGGCCTTTTCGTAATCCCGAAGGTGGAAATAGGAATCGCCGATAATTTTCGACAACTCGGTTTTGTGTTCTTCTTCAACTTCGTCGATAATGGCTACGGTGTAATTTACCACATCGTTGTAACGCTCCTGCTTGTAGTAAATCTGACTGACATACAACGGAATAACCCGTGCATAAGCCGGATCGGTTTCGAGAAGTCTGAATCCGTCGAGAGCCGACTGGTAATTTTCCTGCAGGTACATGATGTGTGCCCAGTAATAGGTTGCAGGCCGGCTGTAAATATTGTTCATATCTTTAATGGCATAAAACTCCGCGAGGGCCTGGTCGGTATTATCCATCATCAAATGGGCATACCCGTTTTGGTATTGCAGTTTTACCCGTTCGGTTTCATTGAGAGAAGAACGTTCAACTTCACCAAGAGTGCGCAACACTGCGGCATACTGCTTCCGGCTAAACTGATAATCGCCAAGGTTTAGCAAAGCATCGTTTTTAAAAGGTGTTGCCGGATATTCTTCCATATACTGCTCCAGCAACCTGTACCCGCTGTTATGCCCGGCCTTTAGCGCTGAAACAGCCTTAAAATAAGCCGCTTCACTAAATAGCTCCGACAGAGGGTCCACCTGTTTTTGAACTTTCTCGAACTGACGGAACGCCGCATTGAATTTCCCCAAACGGTAGAGCTCGCGGGCCATTTGCACCTCTTCCGTCACATCTTCAAAGAAAGCTGTTTTCTGGGCCTGGGTGGTAAAAGTGGCACTCAGCATTAAAAGCAAAATGAAAAATAGTCGTATTGTCTTCATGTCTCTTTTGTTTCTTAAAATTTGAACCAGCATAAGGTCCTGTTAAATATCGTGCCAAAAAAGCACGGCACACAGAACCAAAATTCTAAAATAGATATAATCCTGCTGATGCAAGGTTAAAAATCGTTGCTATTTCTTAACATGAAACTGTTTATTTCTTTTGTTTATTATTTGAACGGGTTAAAAATTTCCTCCAATATCTTTTCCTCATTCTCCCAGGTAAGTTCTTTTGAAGCCTTTTCAAGGTTTTTTTTCCATGTTTTTCGCCTGGTACCGCCTTGCAACATTTCAATACATATTTTCGCCAGTTTTTCCGGTTCAAGCGAAGGTGTTATTTCGCCAATTTCGTATTGTCTGACAATGGCAGCCATTTCAGGCAAATCGGTAACAAGAACAGGCACTCTGGCCTGGATGTAATCGAACAGCTTGTTTGGCAGTGCAAAACGGTAATTCAACCCGATGTCTTCTTCTATTGAAAGTCCCAAATGAGCCTGCGGAGTGAGTTGCGAAAGCTCATCGATGGAAAGCCGTCCCAAAAATTTTACTTTGTTTTTCAACCCCAAACCGGCAACCAGTTTTTCCAGTTCAGGCCTGATATCACCGTCTCCGGCAATGAGCAGCCGGGCATTGTCAACAAAACACATCGCCCTGATGGCCTGTTCAAGCCCCCGTCCTACATTTACAGCACCCTGATACAGAATGACTTTTTCAGCATGAGAATGAAATTCTTCTGCCTCTTTTTTCAAATCAGCAGCTACCGGAAGATTACGTACCACACCGAATGACACACCGTATTTTTCAGTATAAATTCCGGCAATAGAATCGCAAACGGTATAAGCATGTTTCAGTTTCGGAACCATTCGTTTTTCCATCCATTCCCACATTCTTTTCACTTTTGGCCGGTGAACCAGCTCGGGAACTTCGGTAAAAAACTCATGGCTGTCGTAAACAAGTGGTTTTCTTTTCAGCATCGAGGCCAAAAAATTGGCAGGCAAGGTGTCCAGGTCATTCGACAACAACACATCAAATTTTGAAAACATCAAAACAAAAAACAGCCTGAAATTGAAGCAGGCATAAAACAGCGGTCCCTTTCTGAACAGAAGTTTCATCCGTTTGGTTGCGTAGTTGCGGGAAGAAAGCGCCAAACTGTTGGGTAATTCTCTTCCCACAAGCAATACACCGAACCCCATTCGGGTGAGTGTTGAACAGGTTTTGTGCACCCGGTTGTCTGAACCCAGGTCGCTGGTTACCGAAACTATAATTCGCTTTTTGTTATGTGAACTCAATCCGTTTTCTTTTTAAAACCGTAAAAATCGGAAAATATTTTGGGTACTGTGAATACATTGGGTGAAAATGTAAAATTCAATGTCACTCAATCAACAAATTGACTCAATAGTTACCAAATCAGATTAAAAAGTATTTATTTTGTGACTTATTCGTTCACAAAACAGAAAAAATGGCACATACGCACGAACATACACATGCGGTTCCCCACGGCAGGGCATTTGCCCTCGGCATTGGGCTGAACATTATTTTTGTGGCAGTTGAGGTATTTTACGGTCTCCTTGCCAATTCTTCGGCACTGCTGGCCGATGCCGGTCACAATGCCAGCGATGTATTGGGATTGGCTTTTGCCTGGACTGCTGCCTGGCTGGCAACCATCAGACCGCGTGGCAAATACACCTACGGATTGCGGAAAACCACCATTTTGGTTTCCATTTTAAATGCCCTTTTGCTGTTTGGTGCAGTAGTGGCCATCGGATGGGATGCCATTGGAAAACTACAAAACCCGCAACCGGTGGGCGGAAAGCAAATTATGATTGTAGCCGGAATAGGTGTTGTCATCAATACGTTTACTGCCCTGCTGTTTATGAAAGGACAAAAACATGACCTGAACATCCGGGGGGCATTTCTGCACATGGCTGCCGATGCAGTGGTTTCATTGGGTGTAGTGGTATCCGGGTTACTCATTCTGCTTACAGGGAAAAACTGGATTGACCCGGTGATGAGCTTCATCATCATTGCCGTTATTTTGTGGGGAACCTGGCGGTTGTTTTCCGATTCGGTGAACCTGGCCCTGGATGCCGTTCCCAAAAATATAGATGTGGAAAAAGTGCGCCGGTTTATTGAATCGAAAAACGGAGTGGAAAACCTTCACGATCTGCACATCTGGGCCATGAGCACCACACAGGCTGCACTTACAGCCCACCTTGTGATGCCCGATGGAAGTGACGACCAGTTTATTTCCACCCTCCAGACCGAGCTGAAAGAAAAATTCAGCATTGAACACACTACTTTTCAAATTGAAAACAAAAACCTGCAGCAGTCGTGTGGCAATAACTGCTAATAATGAAAGTAAAGCACTATGGAAATTTTCAGGAAGAACGACAAACTTTCTCATCTTATCCACCGGAATTACCACCTGTTACCGGTAATCAACCGGTTCGGTATTTCACTGGGTATCAGAGATAAATCGGTTGAGGAAATTTGCATCGAAAAGAACATCGATACGCACTTTTTTCTGGCCATTGTGAACACCTACCACAATGAAGAATATTTCCCAATGAACGAACTTCTAACCTTTTCGCTGACCGACATTATCGGTTATCTGCGGAAAACGCACGAATATTACCTGCAATATGTTGTTCCCAAACTCGACGATTTGATTTCACAAATGATTGCAAGTAGTAATTCCGATTTCAAGGGACTGCAAATGATTGACGCATTCTACAGAAAATATATAAAAGAATTGTTCCAGCACCTCGATTACGAGGAAAAACAGGTATTCCCTTATGTGATGGAGCTGATTAAAAGCCGGAAGAAAACGGAGGGATACACCATCCGGTCGTTCGAAAAGGAACACACCAACGTGGACGACAAACTGAACGACCTTAAAAACCTGATAATTAAATATATTACACCAGATTACGATAACAATATCTGCAACGAATTTCTGATTACCCTTTTCCGGTTCGAGAAAGACCTGAAGGATCATGCGCGAATTGAGGATAAAATTCTTTTGCCGTTGACTATTAAAATTGAAAATCAACTGGAAAAATGAACCGGAAAATTTTCATCATCCACGCCTCGGAAATCATTCGCAAGGGAATGAATGCCATTTTACGAAGTTATTTCAATACGGAAATCATTCTGCTTGAAAAGAAAGAAGAATTAAAATCCTTTTGCGAATTGAAGGGGCAGGATATTGTGATTATTTATGAAAGCATTTTATCCCAAAAAACGGTCGGTTTTCAGCAAATTCAGAATAACAACCGCGTAAAATGGATTACTTATATCAACGACCACGAAGAACCTGTTGAGCCCCTTCCCTTTTGTAATTTTTTTATTACTTCGAAAACATCATCATCCCAACTTCAAAAACTGGTAGCCCGATGTTGGGATAAATCAAAAAAAACAACCAAAAATCCAAACAACGAAGAACTTACTGCCCGCGAAAAAGATGTGCTTCAACTGGTTGCACTTGGGCATTCCAACAAAGCTATAGCCGAAAAACTGTTCATCAGCATTCATACCGTCATTTCACACCGGAAAAACATTACCGACAAAACCGGCATTAAATCCATTTCAGGATTAACTGTTTATGCTATTCTGAACAACCTCATCGACACCGAAACCATCAACCCCGAAGACCTCATCTGACAAAAAATCCCAACATTTTGGGATTTCCGGCGCCATTTCGTTCCTGTAGTTTTGCCCCGATATTTATTCATAATGAATCTAAATTAAAACAACATGAAACGAAATTTAATTTTTTCCCTTCTCTTTATATTTCCCGGATTTGTTCATGCACAGCTCAGAGACAGTTTGCCCGGCAACCTCTGGTTTAATGTGGCCGAGCGGCTGCTTCACACCGATGGCAACCTGAAAATCGGAGGGTACGGTGGCGTTCACTACAATCAGCCACTCGATGCGGAGGTAAGGTTAAACGGGAACATGGACGTACACCGGTTCATTATGTTGCTGGGTTACAGTTTCAACAGCAGCACACAGTTTATTTCGGAAATTGAATTTGAACATGTAAAAGAGGTATATATTGAACAAGCCTTTTTGCAGCACAAAATCAACAACTTTATCAATTTCAGAGCAGGTTTGATGCTTACGCCCATGGGGATTACCAACGAGTATCACGAGCCCAACCTGTTCAGGGGAGTGGAACGCCCGCTGATTGACACCTACATTACACCGACTACATGGCGGGAAATCGGCGCCGGGTTTATGGGGTATATTTTGCCGGTTTCCATAAAATACCAGGCTTATCTGATGAATGGTTTCAAAAGCTACGACGGCGGACCACTGCTTAACGGAAAAGGATTAAGGAGCAGCAGGCAAAAAGGAGCCGAAAGCATTTTCAGCTCGCCTAATTTTGCAGGAAAAGTAGAATATTTCGGCATTCGCGGACTCAATGTAGGGGCCTCTGTATATGCAGGAAATACCCAAAGCACCCTGTACAATGGCGTGGAGAAAAACAATGCTTCGGAAATGGCCAGGGCCGATTCGTCGGTGGTGGGGCTCGCCATGTTCGGACTCGATGCAAGGTATTCATCTAAAGGACTCGAACTGCAGGGACAATACTATTACACCGGAATTTCGAACACTGGCCAGTACAACCATTTTACAGCCAAAGCCGACGGAACACCCAACGACGTGGGAAGTTCGTTAACCGGCTTTTATCTGGAAGCAGCTTATAACGTGTTCAGGCCGTTGCATAATATCCGTTCGGAATTGAAACCCTTTGTTCGCTACGAAAAATGGAATACCCAAAATACAATTGAACAAGGATTTACTTTGAATCCGGCTTATGGGAAAAAGGCCATAATCAGCGGATTGGAGTGGGAAATGGCCCGCGGAGCCCTGTTGAAAGCCGACATGCAATTTGTAAAAACGACCGGTGAGAGTAATTACGTTAAAACGTTCAATGCGGGAGTTGGTGTCATGTTTTAATTATATGTCATGAAAAATTTCATTTTGACTGCATTCATCCTCTCCTCTGTTTTATCGTTTGGTGCAGGCATCCCCGGTGACCTGCCCAAACCGGTTGTAAGGACGCTGAACAGCATTTTCGGAAAAGACAATGTGGAATTACAAGAAAAAAATCGTTATGGCAAGCCACTTTCCGGAGATAAGTTCTATGCTGTTTATACCGCGGATAGTCCACGCCCTACAGGTTATCTGCATGTTGGAAATGTAAAGACCTGTCGCGCAGGAGGTTGCTCTCTGCCGGGCAATTCGAACACCGACTTTGATGGGGAATATTTTGATTACCTGATCATATTTAATGCCTCTGCTGAAGTGGAAGTCGTCCGGGTTTTTAACTACCAGGCCAGTTACGGACATGAAATTGCCGCCCGTGGCTGGCTGAAGCAATTTGAAGGTTTTTCGGGTGAACAACCTCTGGAAGCAGGCAAAAACATCGATGCCATTTCAGGTGCAACCGTTTCAGTTCATGCGATTACCGGAGATGTAAAACTGAAAACGAAAATGTTGGAGGAAATTATTTACAACACTGAAAGTGTCGAATAATAACGGCCCTGGGTAATTCCGGTTACACCCGATTTTATATTGAATGAAATTCCAGGATTCTCAGGTTAATCTTGATTCGAAAATTGATTCTTTGATTTTTAATAATTTATTCTTCGTATTTATCAATCCCTGCTGTTTCCATAGTCCGCTCAACCTTTTTCACCAACCCCTGCAACACTTTTCCGGGACCTATTTCGGTAAACGAAGCGGCGCCGTCGGATATCATATTTTTCACGGTTTGGGTCCACCGCACCGGAGCTGTTAACTGGGCAATCAGGTTTTGCTTGATTTCAATCGGGTCGGTAACCGGCAGTGCATTCACATTCTGGTAAACCGGGCAAACCGGCGTGTTGAACAGAGTGGATTCGATGGCAGCAGCCAGTTCTTCGCGGGCCGGTTCCATTAATGGAGAGTGGAACGCTCCGCCAACAGGAAGTTTTAATGCACGTTTGGCGCCTTTTTCGGTCAGCAGTTCGCAGGCCTTGTCAACTCCGCTAACCGAACCGGAAATCACCAGCTGCCCGGGGCAATTGTAATTTGCCGGCACAACCACATAGTCGATGGAGCTGCACACCTCCTCCACCACCTCATCGCCGAGGCCCACAATGGCGGCCATGGTTGAAGGTTCTGCCTCGCAGGCTTTTTGCATAGCCTGTGCACGTTTCGATACCAGTGTAAGTCCAACTTCGAAAGTAAGTGCACCCGCTGCCACCAAAGCAGAAAATTCGCCCAGCGAGTGGCCGGCAACCATGTCGGGTGAAAAATTTTTAAGTGTTTTAGCCAGCAGCACCGAATGCAGAAAAATAGCCGGCTGCGTAACTTTTGTCTGTTTCAGGTCTTCAGCCGTTCCTTCAAACATGATGGCTGTGATGTTAAAGCCAAGTATTTCATTGGCTTTTTCAAAAAGAACTTTGGCTTCAGCCGAATTCTCATATAAATCTTTCCCCATGCCGGGATATTGAGCTCCCTGTCCGGGAAATACGTATGCCTTCATATTTTTGCTTTTAAAATTCCGGCGGCAAAGGTAATGGATTTTGGTAAAACACAGATACCTCACCAAACAGTCACATCTCTTGTCCGTGGTAGAGAAGATTAAAATAACCATCTGAATAAATGAAAGTTAACAATCCCGGACACCGCTACAGAACTTAAGCTTTAAAAGATTTATTTTCTGAATACAACTGCTGGGTTTATGCTTTGTTTCACCAAAACTTTTCATAAGGTGACTTTTTTTATATTTTTGGTTTCTCAAAGAAGAGGTGTGGCAATGAATGGAAAACTGATTGTTTTAATGTTCGTTTTTTTTATATCCTGGAATGCATATTCGCAGGAACCGCTAATGCCTGTGCTGCCTGCACAGGATTCGGTTTCGATGGAAGCAGAACGCCAGATAATGTATCACCGATTGCTTTCGGGCACATTGCATTTGGGCGGTTTGATGGACCCATTGACAATGCCCGAATTCAACTTCAACACCCCTCTGACCGTTGGCTGGAATTTCCACTTGCCTGAGAATTCATTCCATTTTCACAACTTTGGCGGAGCTTTGCCCGGCCGGTTTGGATTGGGAACTTCTCCTTTTTTGCGAAACGAAACGGTATTCAGCGGTTCGGCATACCAGTTGAACGAACGGGTTACGTTCGGCGGATACAGTTTTGGCGCCAATTCCGCTTTTACAGCTCCTTTCCCCAATCAGGGAATGAACAATTTCGATGTGCGCGGCTCCACGATTTTTTTGCAGTATAACGTATCGAAAAACTTTAAAATTGAAACACGGGTAAACGTAACACAAGGCCCCGGATTTTAATTTGAAAATCTCCACTTTGAACTTTAAACTTTAAACTCGGAACTTCTCTATGTTAACAGTTTACAAAGCATCGGCAGGCTCCGGCAAAACCTTTCAACTGGTGGCCGAATACCTGAAACTACTGCTGAAAAATCCGTTGAGTTACCGGAACATTCTGGCTGTAACTTTCACCAACAAAGCCACCCAGGAAATGAAAAGCCGGATTCTGGAACAACTACACCAACTGGCTGAAAATAAAAAATCAGATTACCTGGATTTGCTGAAAAATGCAACTTCATTTTCGGAGGAAACAATAAGACTACGGGCAAAACAGGTGTTGAAAAATATTTTGCACGATTACAACCGGTTTTCAGTAAATACCATCGACTCATTCACCCAGCAGGTAATAAAGGCATTTAACCGCGAAATGGGAATTTCACCGCATTTTATTCTTGAACTCGACAACGAACTCATTCTGGAAGAGGCTGTTGACCGATTAATGGCCAAAGTAGATACGGACAAACAACTGCGCAGGTGGCTGGTAAAGTTTAGCGAAGAAAAAATAAGGGAAAACAAAAGCCAGCGGATTGAAGCGGACATAAAAGCACTTGGCAGCGAATTGTTTAAGGAAAAGTTCCAGGTGTTCTTTCCTGAAAATGAGTCAGAAGAAAACCCCTACAACCGTGAAAACCTGGAGGAATTCAGGAAAGAACTGGAGAAATTAATAGCCGGGTTTAAGAGCATACTCAAAAAGAAAGGTGCAGAAGCTGTTGCAATTATCGAAAACGAAGGATTGGAAGCCGACGATTTTTCGGGAAAAAGCCGGGGAATTGGCGCATTTTTTATAAAACTGGCCAATGGCGACGAGCCCAATTTCACACCAACTGTTGCCGCCCATGCCGGCAGTGTTGAAAAATGGTACGCGCAAAAAAGCGATAAAAAAAATCAAATCCACAGGGTAGCCGAAACAAAGCTTCAGCCTTTGCTGCAGGAAATTCTGGAATTTTACACATATAACGAAAACAAATACCTGTCGGCCATTGAAGTGCGAAAACAGTTGCGCATGCTGGGAATCCTTACCGACCTGAAAGAGGAAGTGAAACTCCTTTTGCAGGAAAAAGGAATTTTGCAGATTTCAGACTCCAACCTGTTACTGAGTAAAATCATTGGCGAAAGCGATTCTCCTTTCATTTATGAAAAAGTCGGTTCGCGATTCGACTATTATATGCTCGACGAGTTTCAGGATACCTCTTCGCTGCAGTGGAACAATTTCAAGCCGCTGGTTGCCAATGCGCTGGCCGAAGGTCATCCGGCGCTTCTGGTGGGCGATGTAAAACAATCGATTTACCGCTGGCGCAACTCCGACTGGAACATTCTGGCCTCCCATATTCATTCCGATTTTCCGAATTATTCACCCATCGAAATTCCGCTCGAAAAAAACTGGCGCAGTCAAATCAATATCATCGATTTTAATAATGCTGCAATCGGTGCGCTGAAACAAACCTTCGAAGATTTTTTATTCACCGAAATTGAAGATGAAAGTTACCGGGAAAAATTCAGCCAAATTTATCAGCATTTCAGGCAGGAGCCGGGAAAATCAGGAACTGAGAAAAAAGGTTTGGCCGAAGTGAATTTTTTGCCGGATGAGGATTTTGAGGAACAGTCGCTTGAACTGCTGATACAGCAAGTGAAACAATTACAGGATAAGGGACTGAAAGCATCTGAAACAGCCATCCTCATCCGGAAAAACAAGGAGGGTGCAAAAATTATTGACGCTTTTATGGAAGCATCGAAAAAAGAAGAAAATGCGGGGTACAACCTGACGGTGCTTTCCAACGAATCCCTTTTTCTGTTTGCTTCGAGGGGTGTGAATATGGTCATGCTTGTAGTTGAACTGCTTATCGATTCTCAGGTAGAAATCAGAAAGGTTGCCCTGCTGCACCTTTGGCTTTCGTGGCTGAAACCTGCTCTGAAAAAAGTGGGATTCGCTTTTTCGGACGAACCTCAATTAACCCTCAATTTTGAAACTTTAGCGGCTGAAAGTTCAGGAATCTGGTCAATCGATGAAAATTTTGAGTCGGTGTTTGAAACCGAACTCGGAGAAAAAATAAACCAACTCCGGCAAAAAGTGCTTTTGTCTTCCCTCGACGAAACGGTTACCGAAATTTGTGCGGTTTTCGGGCTCTTTAAAATCAGAGCTGAACTTCCGTTTCTGCAAACCCTTATCGACCAGGCTGCCAACCTGAAAATTACTCTCTCAAACGATCTTTCCAACTTTCTGTTCTGGTGGAATGAGAAAGGACACAAAACATCGGTGGGTGTGAACGAAGAAGTGGATTCGGTGCGTTTGCTCACTGTACACAAAGCCAAGGGGTTGGAGTACGAAGCCATTTTACTGCCGCTGTTCAACTGGGATGTTTCCTGGACAGGAAGCCTGGCTCCTGTGCTTTGGTGCCGCCCCGGAACAGAACCTTTCAACCGCTTTCCGCTGTTGCCGGTAAAAGCGGGAAAACCGCTCGCCAAAACCATTTTCAGAAATGATTACTACGAAGAAAAAGTGAGCAGTTACATCGATACCATGAATTTGGTTTATGTGGCTTTCACCCGCGCCAAATCGGCCTTGTTTATCAACTGCAAAAAGAAACCGGAAAAGGAGAATTCCAAAAAACCGGAAGCTCCGGGAAATTCAGTCAATTCGATGCTGGAATTTGCATTGAAAAAGATGGCCGGTGAAAAACAGTTTGCCGGGTGTCTGAATGAAAATGATTCTGTTTTCCGGTTCGGCGAACTGCCTGTTTTCAGCTCCGGCCAAAATGCACAGAAACCGGCGTGGATAGAAAATTATCAGTTTTATGATTTTCGTGACAGAATCCGGCTGCGGCTCAACAGTGAAGATTTTCTGACGGGAGAAGAACACCGCCGTTCGGTGAAAAACACCGGAAAGCTGGTGCACGGGATTCTGGCCGAAGTAATAACCGCAGAAGACATTGGACCCGCCTGCAACAAAGCATTTAAAGAAGGCCGAATCAGCGAAACAGAACAGAAAACAATCCTGAAAAAGCTGGAAACCAGCCTGCAAAATCCGGTAATCAGCCGCTGGTTCGATGGCAGCTTCACCATCCTAAACGAACGAAACCTATTGGCACCGGGCAAATTGCTGCGGCCCGACCGGATGATGATTTCCGGGAAACATGCCATTGTGGTGGATTACAAATGGGGCGAAAAAATGCCTGAAAAATACCACAACCAGGTTTCCCGCTATGCCGAAACCTTAAAAAAATGTGGTTTCGAAAAAGTGGAGGGATTTCTTTGGTACATCAATCAGGATGAAGCAGAGCAGGTGGTGTAATGGAATAAACCCTTAGGGTTACGAAGTTCCCTAAGGGTTTTTGCCATTAAAATATTTTATACTTTTGTACCAAAAAATTCAAGATTATGATCCAGCGAATTCAAACCGTTTATATATTTATCTCCGCCGTACTCACAGGGTTATTGTTACAACTCGATTTTGCAGAACTGGCAGTGGAAGGGCAGCTGTACGTTTTCAATGCCAAAGGAATCATCAGCGACGGCCAAATATTATTCGACGGGCTGCCGGTAATGGGTTTTATCGGGTTAATTACGTTGTTGCACCTTATCATCATTTTTCTGTACAAAAAACGCATCCGGCAAATACGGTTTCTTTCATTCACCATCATCCTGCTTCTGGGCCTTGTGGGTGTAATGTTCTACTTTTTGTATGCAGCATTCGACGGCGCCGAAATTGTATTCAAAATTCCGGTCGTTTTTCCGGTACTGGCAGTCATACTCGACTACCTGGCCATCCGTTCCATTGGAAAAGACGAAGCGCTGATTAGAAGTCTGAACCGGATACGGTAACCGGTTATGAAAGCCATGATTTTTGCCGCCGGTCTTGGAACCCGGCTGAAAGAAGAAACCCAAAACAAGCCCAAAGCGCTGGTTGAAGTTGGCGGAAAACCATTGCTGCAACATGCCATTGAAAAATTAAAAACAGAAGGATTCACTGAAATTGTGGTCAATGTCCATCATTTTTCCAAAATGGTTATTGAATTTGTCAACAGTAATGATTTTGGCATTCCTGTGCACATTTCCGATGAAACAGACAAACTGCTCGACACTGGCGGCGGATTGAAAAAGGCAGCTCCACTTCTGGAAGGAAACAAACCGATTCTCATTTACAATGTGGACATTCTGGGCAACCTGGATTTACAAAAACCGATAGAAGAACACCTTCAGTCCGGTGCGCTGGCCACGCTGGTTGTGCGCCACAGGCAAACGCAGCGTTATTTCAAATTTGATAAGGAAAAACGGCTGGTGGGCTGGATAAACAAAAAAACCGGCGAAAAAAAGGCAGCAATTCCCGAAAACTTTGAAAATGCTACCGAGATGGCTTTTAGCGGAATTCACGTTATCAGTCCCGAAATTTTTAAACTGATGCCTGATGTGGATCGGTTTTCCATAACTAATTTCTATCTTGAACGGGCAAATAGTCATTTCATCAGGGGATATTTCGATGACTCGGATATATGGATGGATGTGGGGAAACCGGATGAACTTGAGAGAGCCCGTTCCGTATTTGGTTAACAGTTTTAGCTAAACAGGATGACCGAACTTACATCCAATGTAGCTTCCACTCAAATGCTTTTGCCAGCCTTTGCAAGTATTGCCGTTGCCACCGGCGACAATCCGCTGCTGTTTATGATTCCGGCAACCATTGTTTCTTCCCTGGCATTTATGCTGCCCACAGCAACTCCGCCCAATGCCATTATTTTCGGTACCGGTAGGGTTACCATCGACCGGATGATGCGTACGGGAATTGCGCTGAATATACTGGGAATTCTTATTGTAACCATAATGACTTACCTGTTGATTGGGCGCTTGTTTGAAGTCTCATTCGGCCAGGTTCCTGCCTGGGCAGGATAAATATTACAGCGAAGCCCAAATACGTGCCAGCGAATGTCCCGGTGCTTTCAAATTCAAATCGAGAAAATAGCCGAATGGTGTTTGAGCCGTTTCAAATCCACCGTTTTGCAATCGTTTTTCGGCAAGATCGAAAACTTCTTTTGTAAATTCCACAGAAGCCTTTGAATCAGACAGGTGAGCAAACGAATGCAGTATGACTTTTTTGCAATCGTTTTTACGGGCTGCCCACTTCAGGTGATTCACCAGTTTTTTCTCGCGACTTTTCACATCGCTTTCTTCATCGCTTTCTTCAACCTGGATAAATGCCAGAATTGAATTGGTATAAGTGGCTCCTTCAGTTAAGTCCTCTGCCGTCTCCAGGTTTTTTTGTGCCGGGGTGTAACTGAATTCATCTGCATACATTACCAGTACTTTCATCTTATCCTGTTTTTAGCAAACTTATAATTTTTCTGCCGGAATAAAAAAAGCTTCTGGATGGCTCATCGATGAAATTTTCCAATTCAATTTTCACAACAATAAATGCAACTCAGCCATTAAATATTAACTTTGGCGCAAAAGTAATTAGATGCGTTGGTTATTTCTTACAGCATTTTTTGTGATGGCAGCAGCCGGATTTTTGACGGCTCAAATTTCACAGGGCGGACAACCCATGAAAGTTCCGTCTTTGAAAAGCCGTGGAATCCCCGAACAGGTAATGCCGGAAGTCAACCACTTCGAGTTGCACCAAAAAACCCTTGAAAGCCGGCAAACCGAACCGGCACTAAAACCGTTTCGTTTTGCCGTGGGCTTCGATGTAACTATTTCTCCGGAAAATGACGGACTCTGGACCAGCAATCTGAATGGGTATGACGTGTGGCAGGTAAAAATCCGTTCTACAAACGCTTTTTCCATCAGCCTTGTTTTTCACGAATTCCAACTTCCGCCGGGGGCCCGTTTATTTGTTTTTAATGAATATGAAAACCATTTTATTGGCGCATTCACCCAGGCAAACAATAAAAGTTTTCGAAAACTGGCAATTGCCCCCGTGGCCGGGGAAGAGGTGGTTGTTCAGTATGAAGTGCCGGCAGACCAAAAACACAGTAATGACTTTGTAATAAAAGAGGTTTTCCACGATTACGTTGGCATATTGAAAACCAGCGAACGGCGGCCAATGGGAAAAACCGCAGGCTCGTGCAACATCGATATAAATTGTACTGAGGGAGCCAACTGGCAAAACGAAAAAGACGCTGTTCTCCGAATCATTACAACCAAAAAGGTAAACAACCGCACGTACCGTGAAATATGCACCGGAACCTTGATTAATAATACAGCCGGAGATCAGACACCTTACATCATCACAGCCGCCCATTGCATCGAAAACAATGAATTTGCAGAAGAGTCGGTATTTACATTCAACTACGAAAGTCCTTACTGTGCCCCGCTCGATGGCGATCCGGCCAACACCATTTCCGGTTCACAACTGAAGGCCATATCCGACAGCCTCGATTTTGCACTGGTTGAGCTTAGCCTTGTCCCGCCGCCGGAATTCCGGCCATACTATGCAGGATGGGACCGGCGCACATTTTACCCCGATTCCACCGTCAGCATCCACCATCCGCAGGGCGATATTAAAAAAATTTCATACGACAGCGATTCGCCGGTATATTCCAATTTCGCCAACGGATACACGCCCAGCGGATTTTTAAAAGTTTTACGCTGGGAAGGGGGTGTTACCGAAAACGGTTCTTCGGGAGGACCGCTTTTCAGTCCTGAAAAGAATCTGATGGGAACCCTCACAGGTGGACTGGCGACATGCAGCAACCCGGTAAACGACTATTTCTCCCGGTTCGATATGGCCTGGGAATTCCGGGCCGATTCCGCCAGGCAATTGAGATACTGGCTCGATCCACTAAGATCCGGTAAGGAAACGATGAACGGAAAAAGATTTTACACCGATGAAGACCTGTGCCTGGCTTATACCCACTTGGAGGAGTTTGACGAGCACCGGAATGTCGTTTTAAGAAACCAGGGGCAGTTTGCAGGGTACTGGGGAGGCAGCAACAGCGAGGGAATTACTGAATTCAGCGAGCGGTTTTCACTTCCCGGCAATGTCAGACTTCATGGAATTTCGCTGGGGGTTGGAAAAAACCGCTTAACAGCCGGACCTGCCAACCAGGAAATTCAGATAAATGTTTACAATGGCAGCGAACTGCCCGTGGATTTGATTCACTCGGAGTCATTTCCTTTGGCCGGAATGGTAGCCGATGCCATGAATTTCATCCAGTTCAGTCAGTCGGTTGAACCAGCCGATACCTTTTTTGTGGCCTTTGAACTGAAAAACATGCAACCGCAGGATTCATTTGTCGTTTACCAGTCGTTGCGCTCACCTGAAAATGAGAATTTTTTCTGGTTTAAAAAAGACGGCTGGTGGTACAATTTTAAAGAAGCCAATACCGACGGAGCATCCATGGTGAATGTGTTTGAACTGGTAGCCTGCAACGTAAGCGAACTGGTTAACGATACGCCACTGGTAACCAACCCGAGGGAAGCCATTATTTACCCGAACCCGACCCGGGGAATTTTTACATTTGAAGCAGGCCGGGAGATTGATCAGGTAAACATACAAGTGTTTAACCTGATTGGGCAGGAGGTAAATGCTGGATTATCCGGTCACCTCGAAAGAAAAATTCAAATTAACCTGGCCGGAAATAACCCGGGTGTTTATTTTGTTCGGCTCAAAACCGAAAGTGGTATCATTTCAAAAAAAGTAACTTACGTACCGTGGTAAACTGAAAGATATGCGGAATATCAAACAATTATTCATAGTAATCATTCTCTTTTCCGCCTGTACGGGTTCTCAGAACAAAGTGCTCCACAATGAAAATACAAACCAGTATGCCCACGGATTTCAAATTGAAAAAAACAGCGGTTTCACCAAACTTTCTGTTTTCAATCCCTGGGGAAATGCCCGGAATGTTTCTTTTGATTATTATCTGATAGAAAAAGGCAAAACGATTCCCCAAACTCTTTTGCATGAAAAAATCATTGAAACCCCTGTGGAACGGGTTATTTGCCTTTCAACCACACACATTGCTTTTTTGGATGCGCTGGAAGAAACTCACACAGTAGTTGGCATTTCCGGAAGCGGTTACGTTTCCAACTCCAAGGTAAGGTCCCGCATGGAACAGGGCGAAGTTCCCGATGTGGGCTATGGGCAAAACCTGAACTACGAGCTGATTGTTAACCAGAAACCCGAGTTGGTTATGGTTTACGGAGTAGGAAGCGAGGTTACCAACCTGACGCAAAAACTGGAAGAACTTGAAATTCCGGTCATAATGGTGGCCGAATACCTGGAAGAAAACCCTTTGGGCAAAGCCGAATGGATTAAATTTATAGCGACCCTTTTTCAGAAAGAGGAGCAAGCAGAAAACTATTTTCAAAACGTTGAAAACGAATATTTCAGACTAAAAACGCTGGCTGCCAACCAAAACCGGAAGCCCAAAGTTCTGGTGGGCTCGCCCTACAACGATTCCTGGTGGGTGCCAGGAGGAAAATCATACCTGGCCAACCTGATTGCTGACGCCGGTGGCGACTATCTGGGTAAAACCAGTACTTCGCGCGAAAGCTATGTCATTTCGTTTGAAAATGCCCTGGTTTGGGGCAGCGAGGCCGATGTGTGGATCAACATGAGCAACATAGCATCGAAAAAGGAAATTGCAGCAACCGACCAGCGTTTTCAAAGCTTCAGGGTATTTCGCGAAGGAAAAATCTACAACAATATAAAAAGACTCGGGAGCCACGGAGGAAACGATTTCTGGGAAAGCGGCACAGTGAATCCGCATTTGGTTTTGCGCGATTTGATTGCTGTTTTTCATCCCGGACTTATAGAGGAAGAACTTACGTATTACCAGGAACTGAAATGAAACATCGGCAACAACATAGAAAATTACCTGCAGGACTGCTCTTTGGTTTGCTGACCTTGCTGTTCCTGCTGTTTTTTGTTGCCGACCTTTTGCTGGGCTCCATTATTATTCCTGTGAAACAGATTTTTCTGGCTCTTTCAGGATCGGCCGATGCGAATGAAACATTCCGGACTATTGTACTCGAATTCAGGCTGCCCAAAGCACTTACTGCCGTTTTTACAGGAGCGGCTTTGTCGTTGAGCGGGCTGCAGATGCAAACTGTATTTCGCAATCCGCTTGCCGGGCCTTATGTGTTGGGTATAAGTGCAGGCGCCAGCCTGGGCGTGGCACTTTTTGTTCTCGGCTTTTCTTCGTCGCTGGCCTATGGCATATTTTCGGCCACTGGCGCCTGGTCGCTGGCGCTGGTTGCCTGGGCCGGTTCGTTTCTGGTTATGCTGCTGGTGCTTTACGTTTCAGCACGTGTAAACGATATTATGACCCTGCTTATTCTCGGTATTTTATTTACCAGCGCCGTAACTGCTTTTGTAAGTATTTTGCAGTATTTCAGCAGCGAATCAATGCTGAAGGCATTTGTTATCTGGACTATGGGAAGTTTGGGGAGCGTGACCAAATCGCAGCTGGCGGTGCTGGCGCCGGCCATTTTTGCAGGCACTGCTCTGGCATTCCTGAAAATAAAAGACCTGAATGCTTTTTTACTGGGCGAAGATTACGCGCGTTCCCTGGGAGTTTCGGTAAAAACCAGCCGTGTTGTTATATTTTTAAGCACAAGCCTTTTGGCCGGAACCATCACCGCCTTTTGCGGGCCAATCGGTTTCATAGGCATTGCCGTTCCGCACATTTGCAGGGTAATTTTTAAAACCGCTAACCATTTAATTCTGGTGCCGGCAGTTCTTTTAACCGGCAGTATCGTAATGCTTTTCAGCGACATCGTATCGCAGCTGCCAGGCATGCAGACTACTCTGCCCATCAATTCGGTTACTGCCCTTATCGGTATCCCGGTAATTATCTGGATGATTGTGAAAAACAGAAAATTTGTTTCGGTATAATGAGTAGCGAACAAATACATATTGAGCTGAAACAACTTTCGGTTGGTTACGAACAGCCGGGAAATGTCCCGTTGGAAATACTAACTGGCGTAAATCTTAAAGCCGCTCCGGGCGAAATGGTGGCGCTTATTGGTGGCAACGGCATAGGCAAAAGCACCCTGCTCCGCACACTGGCCGGATTTCAACCCTGGTTCGCCGGCGACATTCAGATTGGGGGAAGAAGCCTTAATTCACTTCAACCCAAAGAGGTTGCCCGCATTATGAGTTTCGTTTCCACCGAAAACATCCGCATTCCCAACCTTTCTGTCTTCGATTTGGTAGCGTATGGCCGGTTCCCTTATACCAACTGGATTGGAATGCTGCAGCCCGAAGACAGAAGAGTTATCCTGGAGGCTATCAACAATGTCGGACTTAAGGGGTTTGAAGACCGACCGGTTATGCATATAAGCGATGGTGAACGCCAGCGGGCAATGATTGCCCGCGCCCTTGCACAGGATACTCCGGTTATTATTCTCGATGAACCTACGGCTTACCTCGATGTAAGCAACAAATATGAAATTTTTCACCTGCTGCAACTTCTTGCATACGAAAAAAAGAAAACCGTGGTGCTGTCAACCCACGACCTGAACATTGCCCTGCGGGAAGTAGATAAACTCTGGATAGTTACAGAAAACGGAAATTACGAGGGTGCACCGGAAGATGCGGTATTAAACGGCTGGCTGAACCAGCTGTTTTCAAACAAGCATGTAGAGTTTGATGAAAAAGAGGGCGAGTTTTTCTTTAAAAAAGAATTTCGCGAAAAAGTAAAAGTTGAAGGAGATGGCCTTCAGCTTATGTGGACACTTCGCGCCCTGAATCGAAAAGGCTATCAGATTGTAATGCAGGCAGAACCCGATTTTCGTATTGAAGTAAAAAACGGAGAGTGGATTTTTCACCGTAAGAACCAAACCACCCAATTTAAAAGTATTTACCGCCTTTTGGCTTTTTTGGAATAGAAACTTGTATTACTTTTACCCGAAAAGAACCACAATATGAAACGAGCATGTAAAATATTTACGCCCAGCATAGTGATTAAAATTCATGCGAGTTCCATACTATACCTTTAAAAATAAACAATTTTAATAGTATGAAAGAAGTTGAAATTTATTGCCACAATACACACTCGAAGCATGTTTATCCCATGGGTATATCCCTGATGGAAATCAGCCAGGATTTAAATATCGAACTCGAAAACACAGTATGCGGCGCTGTAGTTAACCACCAGGTGCGCGAACTTTCGTTCTGCGTGGTAAAGCCAAAGCATGTTGAGTTTTTCGACGTGGCACACCCCGATGGAATCCGAATGTATATACGAAGCTTGATTTTTGTGCTGTATGCCGCTGTAAAAGAAGTTTTTCCACACGTTTCACTGCGCATCCGCAAAGGAATTTCCAACGGATACTTCTGTGAGCTTACAGGCTTTGGCAGAGAAGTTACCGAACCCGACATATTGCTCATTAAAAAGGAAATGCAAAAGCTAATCGACAATGATATTCCGTTTGTAAAAAAAGGATTGTTGACCGAAAATGCCGTAGAACACCTGATGAGAGAAGGCCTGGAAGAAAAAGCACAGCTCTTCGAACAAAAAGGCCATCTTTTTACCAGCCTCTATTTTTTAAATGAACTCGGAAATTATTTTTACGGTCACCTGCTGCCTTCCACCGGCTACATTTCCAGTTTCGGACTGGAGTTGTATTACGACGGAATACTATTGCGAATCCCCGACCCGGGAAATTTCAACGAACTGCTGAATGCACCAAAGCAGCAAAAGTTGTTTGAAATTTTTCAGGAACACAAGGACTGGGCTGAGATTCTGGATGTGGACACGGTTTCGAACCTGAATGAATATGCCCTTCAGAAAAAAGGTGGTTATATCATTAAAATTTCAGAAGCGCTGCACGAAAAAAAGATTGCAGAAATTGCCAACAAAATTCACGACCGGAACGGCGATGTAAAGGTGGTGCTCGTTGCCGGTCCGTCGGCCTCGGGTAAAACCACCTTCAGCAAGCGGCTGGGCGTTCAGCTGGCGGTAAACGGGTTACGCCCCTACCAGATTTCCCTCGACGATTACTTTGTTGACCGGGAGCATACCCCGCGCGACGAAGAGGGAAATTTCGATTTTGAAGCGCTGGAAGCCATCGATGTTGGTTTTTTCAACGAACAACTCATTGACCTGATGAAAGGGAAAGAGGTACAACTGCCCAAATTCGATTTTCACAGAGGACAAAGGTATATGAATGGCGACCGGTTACGCCTGCGAACGGGCGATATTCTGATTGTGGAAGGAATTCACGGAATGAACCCGCGTCTGCTACCCATGATTGAAGAAAAAAACACCTTCAAAATTTTTATTTCTGCGCTTACCCAAATTTCAATGGACGAACACACGCACATCTCAACTTCCGACAACCGGTTAATTCGTCGCATGATTCGCGACAGCAAATATCGCAGTTACCGGGCAGCAGATACCATTAGACGCTGGCCTTCGGTAAGAAGAGGCGAGGAAAAAAACATATTCCCCTTTCAGGAAAATGCTGATGTGATGTTTAACTCGGCAACCCTTTACGAACTGGGTGTGCTAAAAAAATATGCCGAACCGCTGCTGAAAATGGTACTGGAAAACCAGCGGGAATACATGGAATCCATGCGGTTACTGAAGTTTCTTTCGTATTTCAAACCCATCGACGATGAAGAGATTCCGCCCACATCGCTTATAAGGGAGTTTTTAGGTGGCAGCAGCTTTTTGTACTAAAATTTTCGTTGTCTGATATTATCTCTGCTGATTACTGTTAACCTGTTTTTAAAATCGATTTTTTTTGAGTTGAAAAGTCCAACTAAAAATTCACCGGGTTCATTTGGTTGAAAGTTTGTCCACCGTAAATAAATGACTCCCCCGGCAGGTTTATAACCTTTTTTGAATACCAACTCTCCATAATCTCTGTCGAATGTAAGGATTGTTCTCTTTTCTTTCATTGACAAAGACATAACTTCACTGTCGAAGATCCCCATATAATCTTTTCCTACGGCAATTATGTCGAACCCCGATTTTTCAAGTATTTTAACGCTGCTCAAAGGGAAATTTTCGTTTGCCAGGAGTTTCATCAGACTGATTCTAAAGGCTCATTATAAATCAGCCCATCTTTTATTATTTCCTGAATATAGGCAAAAACAGCCTGTAAATTTTCTTTTGTCAGTCTGGGGTAATTTTCAATCAACTGCTGCTCGCTCCAACCTGAAGCTAATAAATTAATAACATGCTCAACTGATAACCGTGTTCCCTTTATTATCGGTTTACCAGCCAAAACTTTGTTGTTTGTCTCTATATGCATCTTCCAATCCATGTCTCAAATTTATAACTATTTTAATTAAATTTCAGTACCTTTAAACGAAAATCAACATTTATTCACCTTTAAATTAAAAAATTATGGCATTTGAATTACCAAAATTACCCTATGGGAAAAATGCGCTGGAACCATTTATCAGCGAAAAAACCATTGAGTTTCACTACGGAAAACACCATCAGGCATACGTGAACAATGTAAACAACCTGATTGGCGGAACAAAGTTCGAAAATGCTTCGCTGGAAGAAATCATCATGAAAGCGGACGGTGGAATTTTCAACAATGGCGCGCAGGTGTGGAACCACACCTTCTATTTTATGCAGTTTAATCCCGATGGCTGTGAAGAGCCGAAAGACGAACTCAAAGCGGCCATCAATGTAAAATTTGGTTCGTTTGAAACATTTAAGGAAGAATTTTCAAAAGCAGCTGCCACACTGTTCGGCTCGGGCTGGGCCTGGCTGGTGAAAAATGCAAACGGCGAACTGGAAATTGTGCAAACCAGCAACGCCGGCAATCCGCTGCGCGACGGCAAAACGCCGCTGCTAACCTGCGATGTTTGGGAACATGCATACTACCTCGACAAGCAGAATGCACGCCCGAAATACATCGAGGATTTCTGGAAAATTGTTGACTGGAAAGTGATTTCAGAACGGTTTTCCGGTTAATTTTTAAATGAATGAAATGAGCGTAGAAAAAGTTCTGGAGGCGATGAAATCTGCCGGCAAACCTTTAAAAGCCGGTGAAATTGCCGATGCTGCCGGCCTCGGTAAAAAAGAGGTGGACAAGGCAATGAAGGTTTTAAAAGAGCAGGAGGCGATTGTTTCGCCTAAAAGGTGCTACTGGCAACCAAAATCAGTTTGAAGTTTCGGGTTCAAAGTTCTTTTGGCCGGAATTAACGATTTGGCTTATAATGTAAACGGGAAAAGTGTCATCACTTTCCCCGTTACATTATTGAATTCTCTGAACTTTGAACTCTGAACTATATGTACCAGTTAATCAACTGCTCTAAAAGTTCCTGTTTACCGCTGATTTGTTTTGGCTCACCCACTTCACGGGCAATTTCGCGGAGGTCTTCCAGCGAAAGTTTACCGGCTTCAAAATCGGCGCCTTTCCCTGCATCGAATGAAGCATAGCGTTTTTTGCGCATTTCCAGGTAATCCGATTCGGTCATGATTTTGTCGGCTACCAGCAGTGCCCGTGCAAAAACATCCATTCCCGAAACATGTGCAATGAAAATGTCTTCCAAATCAGTGGAATTTCTGCGGGTTTTTGCATCGAAGTTAATCCCTCCGTTTGTAAAACCACCTGCCTGCAGAATTTCCAGCATAGCTTCGGTTACTTCGTAAATATTGGTCGGGAACTCGTCGGTATCCCATCCGTTCTGGTAGTCGCCTTTGTTGGCGTCTATTGAACCGAGCAATCCGGCATCGGCAGCCATGCGCAGGTCGTGAGCAAAGGTGTGGCCGGCCAGCGTGGCATGGTTCACTTCAACGTTCAGTTTGAAGTCTTTGTCGAGACCGAAATTGCGCAGGAATCCGATTACGGTTTGTGAATCGAAATCGTACTGGTGTTTGGTTGGTTCCATGGGTTTCGGTTCAATCAGGAAAGTTCCTTTGAAACCCTGTTTGCGACCGTAGTCGCGGGCCATGGTCAGCATTTGTGCCAGATGTTCAATTTCTCTTTTCGTGTCGGTGTTGTGCAGGGTCATGTAGCCTTCGCGACCGCCCCAGAAAACGTAGTTTGAACCGCCCAGCGCAATGGTTGCATCGATGGCATTCTTCAGTTGCGTAGCAACATTTGTTAATACGTTAAAATCGGGGTTGGTTGCGGCGCCGTTCATGTAACGCGGATTGGAGAACACGTTGGCCGTTCCCCAAAGCAGTTTAACGCCCGAGGCTTCCTGTTTCTGTTTGGCCACTTCCACCATTTTTTCGAGGCGTTTTTCAATTTCGAAAACGGTTCCGTCACCCACCACATCCACATCGTGAAAACAGTAATAGGGAATGTTCATTTTGGTTATGAACTCGAAAGCCGCGTCCATGCGTTCTTTGGCAGCATCCATTTGGTCGGTGGCGCCATCCCAGGGAAAAATCTGGGTTCCCGGTCCAAACGGATCTTCGCCTGTTCCGCAGAAGGTGTGCCAGTAAGCCACTGCAAACCGCAGGTGGTCTTTCATGGTTTTGCCTGCAACCACTTTGTTTTCGTCGTACCACTTAAATGCCAGTGGATTTCTTGATTCGGGGCCTTCATATTTTACTTGTCCGAGGCCTTTGAAATACTCCTTGTTTCCGATTAATACTTCCATTTTTAATTTATTATTTGTGAATGATTATTGATTATTTTAGTGCTTTATCCAGTTCGGTTTTCCAGTTGTTGTATGCATCCTGGTATTCCGCTTTTTTGTCTGTATCGGGTTCTACGGGTTCCAGTTTGCTAAGGTTTGCAAAAGCCTCTTTTGCCGATGCATAATAGCCCGAACCGATGCCGGCACCGCGTGCTGCCCCCACCGAACCATCGGTATTGTACAATTCAATGGTGGCGCCGCTCACACCGGCCAGCGTGTCGCGGAAAACCGGACTGAGAAACATGTTGGCCTTTCCTGCCCGAATCACTTTGGCATCTATTCCGGTGTTTTGCATAATGTCCATGCCGTATTTGAATGAAAATACAATTCCTTCCTGGGCTGCCCTTAGCAAATGCTCTTTTTGGTGAATATTAAAATTGATTCCGTTGAAAACTGAGCCGATGTTCCGGTTGTTCAGCACACGTTCTGCACCATTGCCAAACGGTAAAATAGTAACGCCTTTAGAACCGATTGGCGCTGTGGCAGCCAGTTGGTTCATATCGTCATACGACAGATTTTCGCCCGCCAGCCGTTTCAGCCAGGCGTTGAGAATTCCTGTTCCGTTGATGCAAAGAAGCACACCCAACCGCGGATTTTCTGCTGAATGATTCACATGGGCAAACGTATTTACACGCGATTGCGGGTCGTATTTAATTTCATCACTTACTCCGTAAACCACGCCCGAAGTACCTGCTGTGGCCGCGATTTCTCCGGGGTTCAGCACATTCAGCGACAAGGCGTTGTTGGGCTGGTCGCCGGCGCGGTAACTTACTTTGGTTTTTGGCGAAAGTCCCAGTTCTGCCGCTACTTCCGGGTTGAGTTGTGCCTGCACCGCAAATGTGGGTACAATTTCAGGAATGATAACTTTGGAAAATCCATAGTTTTCGAATAGCGAATCTGAAAGACTGTTGGTTTTGAAATCCCACATAATCCCCTCGGAAAGTCCGCTTACCGTAGTCTGGATTTCACCGGAGAGTTTCATAGCAATGTAATCGCCGGGAAGCATAATTTTGTAAACTTTTTCGAATAGTGCCGGTTCGTTGTCTTTTACCCACTTTAATTTAGAGGCGGTAAAATTACCTGGTGAATTGAGCAGGCTGGAAAGACAGCGTTGAGCGCCAATTTCTTCAAACGCTTTATCGCCAATGCCCGCAGCCCGGCTGTCGCACCAGATTATGGACGGGCGAATCACTTCGTGGTTTTTGTCCACCATCACCAGTCCGTGCATTTGGTACGAAATGCCAATGGATTCGATGCTTTCAGGTTTAACCCGCGATTCATTCAGCACATCGGCCAAAGCCAGTTTCAGGTTTTTCCACCACAGTTCTGGCTCCTGTTCAGCCCATCCGGCCTGATGGGCGGTTATCTGCATTTCTTCTTTGGGATGAAAAGATGAGGCCAAACAATGCCCGTTTTCTCCGTTCACCAGCGAAACTTTAACCGATGAACTTCCGATGTCGAATCCAAGTAGGTACATGATATTTAATGTTTTACGTTTTAAACTCCAATTGAACTGTTCTGTTCTGGTATGCTTTCAAATGTAACAGCAAATTACCTTGTTTCAAAATAGAAAAAAATGTTATAAAACATGTTTTTTAAAGCTCTTTTCTTTCCGAAAAAGAACGGTTCCTTTTTCGGTTCTTCTTTCATTCGTCTGCCGTAAAACGACACAAAGTTTTCAACAATGGTTTATTTTATGAGATGGGTTTAGTACATTGGGGAAATTTTAGCGGAAAATGAAGCGGGTTACTTTTAATTTTCAGATATTTTAATTAGAAGCAAGAAAAAACTATTTTTTGAATGTTAAAAACAGGGAAAATAATAAAACCCCAAAGAGCACCAAAAGTGATTTTAAAATGTATTAGGCCATTTGAAAGTTTTTATTGGGGAAAAAGTAATTCAATACAAACTGAATATTTTGTTTTAACAAATGAATTTCCGACCTGCTATTACCTGACTATAGTAAGACTATTTAAAAATTTTCCTTTCCCCGGAATCAATTATTATCTAACCCATGTGATCACTCATTCGGGTAGGTACAATAAGAACACAAAAAATACGCTTTGAGTAAATTTTTCAACGATATTATAACTCAACTACCAATAGACCAACTTATTGGCAGATATTATCCGTTCTCCGAAGATGAACTGGTATTTCTGCAAAAACGCGGCTATATTTTTGACGAAATTTCGTTAAATCAGGAAATAAACTGGACTCCCGAATTGATTGACAAAGTGGGGAAAAACCTTTTTTGGCATCTATTTTCAGTAAACAGGTCGGTGCCATGGGAAAAGATAGCGTCAAAATTTGAATCCAGTATTTCGTGGCAGGATATATCTAACAATCCAACATTTGTTTGGAACGATGTTTTTCTGCAAAATCACATCAATGAAATAGACTGGTATTGGTTAAGCACCAACAACATTCCATTTACAGATGAAAATCTTTTCCGGTTTCGGGAATTTTGGAATTGGAAACAACTTTCTGATAACCAATATATTTCATGGTCGGAAGAAATACTCGATCGTTTTGCTCACCGATGGGATTGGGCCGCTTTAAGCTATAACCCAAATATACCTTTTACAAAAGAGTTGTTTGAAAAGTACCATGACCGATGGATTTATGAATTGATGAGCATGAATTCAAAATTAGTCAGCAATGAGTATTTACCCCTCCTGGAAAGCTTTACTGCACTGGATTATGAAATGATTTCGCACACAAAAAATGATTTTACCGTAAAATTTTTAGAAGACCACGAAGATAAACTTGACTGGTCCTGTTTATCAGAGAATGAAAATCTACCCTGGTCGGAAGGAATTTTAGATTATTTTATGCACCGCTGGTGGTTCTACGAGATGTCGGGAAACTCAAAAGTTCCCTGGAGTATTGAGTTCATTGAGAAACATAAAGATGAGTGGAACTGGGACGGAAAAAAGTTTGGTAATAATGGCTCTCCTTATAGTTTAAGCAGCAACGAGGGTTTGCCATGGTCGTTTGATTTTATTGAAAAATATGAACACAAGCTGGAATGGGGAAATATTGTTGTAAATATAGATGAAGTATATGACGATTTATTCAAAGGCATAACACAAATAAAAAAAATAAAGTGGACTGTTGAAAATATAGCAAAATATGCTCACCATTTTCATGACTTTTTTTTCCTTGGCAATAAGAATTTCTACATTGCTATTGAGAGTGAGATTGGCAAAGAAAATATCTTTCCTCTATACAGGGCGATAGGTTATTAGTATTCATTTATGTCAGTACAATAAAAATCCTGACTGGTTTTCATATTAAGCAATTCGCCGGATTGAAGAAAATCCTATTCTCAGATAAAAACCGGCTTATTACAAAGGTTTTCATTTCCTAATCGTCTGCTGCAAAACACACCCCTGTTTTTTCAACAATAGTTTATTTTTTGGGATGGGTTTTGTAAATTGGGAAAATTTTAAATTCATAAATTATGTTGAAATTAATTGAAAAGACGACTAAGTAATGTAACCCGAATATGATTAACAAATTATGAATATATTTAATAACCATAAAAACAAAGATTCAAGGATCTTTCAGAAATTTTTATTGAAAGATGGCGAAGTATGGTACATGCCTGACTTTATGCCGGCCCATAAAACTGGTGAGTATTTCAACAAACTTTTAAAATCCATCAACTGGAAACAGGAAGAGATAAAAATGTATGGAAAAACTTATCCAGTCCCTCGCCAAACTGCCTGGTATGGTTATGAGGGATTTAATTATTCCTATTCAGGTATTCAATGCAATCCCGAACCCTGGACTCAGGAATTACTGGATATAAAGAAAGTTATCGAACATTTTTTACCCGAACAGGATTTCAACAGTGTCCTTTTGAATCTTTACCGGAATGGAAATGATAAAGTGAGCTGGCATGCCGATGATGAAAAAGAACTGGGAAAAAATCCTGTTATTGCTTCGGTTAGCCTTGGTGCCTCAAGAAGATTTGATTTGAAACATAAAAATGATAAAACAGAAAAACTACAGCTTGAACTACTTACAGGCTCTTTAATTGTAATGCTCGGTGAATTGCAACACAACTGGTTGCATCAGATACCGGCACAAAAAAAAATAAACCAACCACGAATTAATCTAACCTACCGAACAATTAAAACTTGAAATGAAGGACATTTATGAAATAATACTTAAAGGTATTCAAGAACAGGAAAATTTAAATGATACCCAGTTAGTTGAACGACTGAATGATTTACAATCAACAGTAAGAAGGTTGCGCCGGCTTTATTACAACTATCCTGTTCATGTACCTTATGAGGAAACAGATATTCAGGCAGCCTATTTACTGGTATATTTTCCCCATTACTATCAGCTGATTTATAAAACTTTACTAGAGGAATATCCAACTATCTTCAAAAAAAAGGAAAATTTAAAGTTACTATACTTTGGGGGAGGACCGGGACCTGAAGTTTATGGAACCTTAAAGTATATAGCAAATAACGCTAACCATATAAAATCAGTTGAAGTTGTAATCTTTGATATTAATGCAACTCAATGGGAATACAGTCATGAAATCCTGAATGGACATATTTTGCCTTCACTGGGTTCAAAAAATGTAAAATTCAATTTTAAAGCGATAAATTTTGATTTGACAGCACCTTTTGAAAAAAAGAGATATAAAAAATATTTTAATGACTGCGACTTATTGGTTTTTCAAAACTGTCTGAATGAAATACCTGTTGACGATAAAGATAAACTTCTAAGCAACATTGACTCGATTATTGAATTAGTGCCTCCCCTTGGTTCTGTAATTATAAATGATCTGGCCGGTGGGTATCAAGCTGTAAAAAGCCTGATACATGAAATTGAACTTCAGACAATAGATAAGAAACATGTGAGCGTAGTTCATTCTTCCTGTTCAACGAAGCAGTTTAATACATTAATTTCTGTTCACAGTAATCCTCCCCCGGTTATTCGTGATTACTTACTTATTAATACAGATGGATTAATTCCCAGAAAATACATAAAATACAATTACTGCTTTTTTTCGAAAACCAAAATTGAAAAAGAAAGAGTTAATTACTTAGGATTGAGAGCACTATACAGTCCTTTGGATTTTAAGTACCTGGATGCAAACAATTCCTTACAGAGTAAATCATTTGTTGGTATCGATTTTGGAACTTCTACAACCATTGTTAATCTGGCCAGGGTAGCTGATGGGAAAATTGTTACCGAGTCAATAAATATTGAACAAAGAGATATACATGGAGATAGAGATTGTCCAATAAAATTTGACTCAGCCATTGCATCAACATCTAAATATTTACTTTTTGGAAAACATGCATACAGCTTAAAAAATGAATTAACCCTGCATAAAGATATTTGGCATTCGTTTAAAAATGAATTAGGAAAAAATAACGTCTATCGTGAATCGGTTCTTAAGAATGATCAGGACTATAAGATTGCTGACACCAACGATGCTATATCATTATATTTTTGGTATTTGAAAATGAAAATCGAAAATTTTATTGCTCATAAAAAATTTCCGGATACGATAAAATATGCAGTAACCATTCCGGCATCTTTTAAGGAGCAACAACGCACACAATTTTTGAAATGTCTAAAGAATGCAGGTATTGCCATGAATAATAATCCCTTTATTGATGAGCCAATCGCTGCATTTATAAGTTGCGTGTACGAAAACCACGAAGAAGGACTTTCTCTTGATACACCTAAGAATATATTAATTCTTGACCTGGGAGCCGGAACATGCGATATTTCTGTTTTAAATGTGAGGAAAGATGAAAATGGAATTTATGCCCAGAACTTATCAATCGCACGTTATGGCAACATTGGTGGAGAAAAGCTTGATGCAATGATTGCTGAGAAAGTATTAAAAGAACAGTTTTTAGATTCCATTGGCAACGAATCTGAAACAGCTTATGAAAATGCTTACAATCAAATTTGCAGCATTGCTGAGAAAGTAAAAATTAAGCTTTGTAAAAGTATCGATGTGTTCCCCGGGGATGGTTTTAGTTTACCTGACAAGGCATCAACTGAAAAAATAGCTTGGTTGCCCAATCAAAAAACATCTGAAGGTATATTCAGTGAGCCATACATTAGTTACAAGGATTTTTATTACGTAATGAAAGAGTATTGTGCATTTGATTCCAAAGTGTACGGAACAATTGGCTATTCGGTTGGCAGTGCTTTAGATAAAGCAAACATTGAATCAGATGACATTAACTACATATTGCTGACGGGAGGAGGAAGCAGAAATCCTTATTTTCGTTCATTTGTTGCTGAAGAATTTATAAATTCAGAAATTTTAATTCCGGACAATATCCAGGAACATGTAGCAAGAGGATGTGCAATACATTCTTTAATTTTGAATGCCTTTGGAAGTTTTATTTTACCACCGGTTTTAAGCGATGAAATATCTCTTATATGCAAAAATGAAACAATGAAATTATTTGATTCGAGTACAACTGCTCCAAGCAAGGAAATAATAATTGAAAATATAGTTCCTGGCTCCTTAAACCAGAACTATATTGATCTTCCAATCGTTGACGGAAACGACAATCAGATAATTAAAGTGTTTTCTTTTAAGGTGAAACCTAAAGAAAACTACAAGGCCATTTTTTGGATAGATGCTGATAAAACAATAGAATGCGAAGTGCATAGTAATCAAGATATTGTTTTGTGTCATCCAATAATACCAGAAAAAGATTACGAAGTAAAAAATCAATTTTATTTTAAACCATAAAAGAAAACTATGAGATGGATGGTATCTGAGGACAAATTAGGTCCTGATCAAAGAGAAATATTAAATGAGATTTCTAAAGATTGGCAGAACACTTGGATCAAGGGACATGCCGGAAGTGGTAAATCAGTTTTATTGATACATTTATTACGGGATTACTTGGCAAAAAATCCAAATGCCAGAGTATGTGTTGTTGGATTTACTCATGCTTTACTGGATTTGATGCGAACTGGTATAGAAGAATTAAACCTTCCGAAACACAAAATCCCAGTTACAACAATGCATGGGTTTACAGGAAAACCAAATGAATATGCCGCAATCTTTTGCGATGAATTTCAGGATATGCCCTTAAAGTTTGTAAATATAATGACGATAAGAACAAATTTAATCATCTCCGCAGGGGACACTGAACAATCCATATATTATAAAATCCCTAAATTTGGACTACCTCCTGCAAAAGAGAGTGAGATAATTAATTCTATTCAAAGTAAAAGACACGAGCTGACCTATATATACCGATTAACGGATTCAATGATTGAATTATTGGGCAATGTTTTTCCTTCAATAAAGCAAGGCAAGCCCAACGTAGAAAAAAACGATACAGACATAAGATATAAAACATTTAATTCTTTAGAACAAGAAAGAGAATACGTGTGGAAAGAAGCTCAAAAAATTAATAGCTCTGATGATATGGTGGCCATCTTATTCCCAGAGCGTGAACAAATTAAAGGATTTTGTGAGTGGATTAATTTCAAAAATGGTTATGATCCGATTCCTAAAATCATTTTGAAGAATTTTGATTTACTTAACAGCTATTTTGAAGAAAACAATATTCCTCTTATGTATATTGGTAGTGGCCACGGGTCGCTTCAGCAAGCTGATAAAGACAATAAAATAGTTTTGATGACCTACCATAGTTCAAAGGGATTAGACTATGAACATGTGTTTGTTCCTTTTATAACAGAAGACCTCGATGTTGGAAAACATGGGCATCCGGACCGGGTTCTTTTTGTTGCATTTTCAAGAGCAAAGCAAAATTTGTATATTACCTACACAGGTAAAATAAATAAAAATGCTGCCAAATTTGTAAAACATTTGAAAGCGGATAATATTGATAACAAGAAAATTAAAAAAAGAATAGAAGTTTAAGCCATGTATATAGTATTAGAAAGAGACTCGTTCATTAAACTTTATAAGTTTGGCGAGTTAAATGTAGCATTAGAAAGGTTAATAAAATCCTCTGAATTATCATCCTCAGAAAAACCGGCAGTGATTGCCATGAATGTTTTAAACTCAAAAGTACCCTACTTTGAGCAAGATCATGAAATACTTATTTTGAAAATATCCATAGAAAGAATTTTGCTGAAAGAAGAATTAAGCACAACAATTCTGGTAAAACTTTCAGATGTGCAGAAAGTCTTCCCGATTTCGGAAGAAGCTGCCAGATTTTTAGTTGGAAGATTTGACCCTCAGATAAAAATTCAGCGACCAATTTTTGAGGAATTGTTTTTAGAGTTAAAAAAAGACAGAGACTGGAAACTGAGAGTAAAGGGTTATGAAGCTCTAAAGACGATATATAAAATTGATGAAAGTTTATTGCATCTTGTGAAAGAAGAAATTGATAAGGGGGTAAAAGATCGTATAAATAGAATTAAAATAAAAGATGACGATAAATATTTAGCGCAGGTGATTCGGTTTAACCGAAATCCGGTTTTTCCTAATGGCTCAATAAATTATTTTTTTAAAGCTGGCTTTATTTATGTAGAACTAAAAGGAGGAGCAGAAGAAGATTTTGAAGTAGCCTCATTAAATAAAGAACTACACAGAGAAGAAGAAATCAAAAAATTAAACCTGCTCGATGCAATTGAAGTGTTTAAAAAAAGAGACTATGGAAAAATATTATTGCAATATTTTGAAAGTAAATATGAAACTTTGGATGTTCTCTCAATAACAACATTCTTCCTTCATTTTAAAGATACACTAAATAAGAACAACAATGATTTAAGAAGTATTAATCAGCAAATTCATGTTTTAATTGAATCCAAACCCAAAGAAGCTGCAATTGTGCTTTATATGGTATCCATGTTGTTTTCTTTTGAAAATTTGTATTCCAGTATATATTCAATCAGTAATATTCAGTTATTTAATAACCCTAAACCCTCAGTTTTTGAAAGGGAAAAAGAATTAATTAATGCATTAAAGCAGATTCAAACAGAAAAAGAAACACTAATTGTATCGAATGAACATCTCAAATCTGTGAATGAAAAATTAATTGCAGAGATGCATGATTTAAATGAACGGCTCAAAAAACAATCCTTAACTTTAAGGAATCAAAACCAAAGTTTATTTGACAGAATTGATATGAATAAAGATGGGATAATCTCTATAGAAGAAGTTTCAGTTTTTTGTCAGGAACTTACCAATGAGAAAAATATCTCAGATACTCATTCTTCTAACAAAGAGTCGAATATAGTTGGTGGAAAATCCAATTCATCAAATATTTCTATTGAAGAAATTGAATCAAATAAAGAAGATGATATAGAAGCTGAAAAAAGTACTGTCTATCCAACTGAAAAAGTTTATGATAATGCATCAAAAAATAAAACATCATTAAGTCCAGAACATGATAATTCTGAAAGTTCCTACCAACAGGCAAAAATGGATGGGCTGTCTAAAATGCGAAGACTAGGCAATACTTTGGATAAGAAGAATTTAAAAGCCTGGAACTTTTTTATCAAGAAATTTGAGAAAAAGCCAAGTCTCGATGCAAAAAATATAAAATCTATTTTTGAAGAAGATGAATTTCGTTTGAAAAACGGAAAATTGAGCAAATCTTCAAGTGAAATCTTAAAAAAGATAAAAGATGAATTTAAAGAAGTTAATTAATTAATATTTAAAAACACGAATAATGGCCTTACAATGGGACGATGTTGAAATAATTACAGATGAAGGTAAAAAAGTCATGGGCAAGGCTCCAGTTATTATTTCGGCAAGCCGATCAACAGATATTCCTGCATTTTATTCCAAATGGTTGGCAAACAGATTAGATAAAGGATATATCGTTTGGTATAATCCATTTAATAGGTCTAAGCCCTATTATATTTCTTTTAAAAAAGCCAGGGTATTTGTTTTTTGGAGTAAAAATCCTAAACCATTGATTCCCTATCTCCATAAATTTGACGAGCTTGGGGTCAATTACTATTTTCAATATTCTTTAAACGATTACGAAAAAGAAAATCTTGAACCTAATGTTCCATCTTTGAAAAACCGCATTGAAACTTTTAAAAATCTATCTTCTTTGATAGGGAAGGAAAAAGTTATATGGCGGTTTGATCCGTTAATTGTTTCAAATGAGTTACCTCCTCGAGAATTACTAAAAAGAATTTGGAATATAGGCAATCAAATCAAAGGCTTTACAGATAAACTAGTCTTTAGTTTTGTTGATGTAAAAGCATATAAGAAAGTCCAAAATAATTTAGTGAAACAAACAAGTTACTTTGATAAAGAAAATGTTCATCAAGCGGAATTAACCAAAGAACAAATAAATGAAGTGGTTGAAGGCTTATACAAAATCAAATTAGCATGGGCTAATAACAATTGGGATATTGAATTTGCTACTTGTTGCGAAGACGTAAATTTGGAACAATATGGGATTATTCATAATAAATGCATCGATGATGATCTAATGAGAAATTTATTCCCAAAAGATAAGGAATTGATGTTTTTTTTAAAGTATGGTGAGCTACCAAATATTAATAAAAGAAAGTTACTACAAAAAAAACTAAAAGATACAGGCCAAAGAAAAATTTGCGGTTGTATTTTCAGTAAGGATATTGGGATGTATAATACTTGTCCTCACCATTGTGTATATTGCTATGCTAATACGTCACAAAAAATTGTTGAGGAAAATTTTGGAAGTCATAGTCCTTTTTCTGAAGGAATTGTCTCCGTTTAAATTTTTTATAGCGACAAAATTCAATAATAAATGTGAAAAATAATACTATTCACGAATAAATAAATTCTGATTGGATGTTTAAATTGGACAGTTTTTAATATAACACTAAGTTCATATTATCACCTCATTTCGAGTTTGCTAAAATATATTCAACTGAAATTGATTCATTTTGTGAAAAGGAAGGGACATTTTCTTCAAATTATTATTCTAAAACGGCAAATCAGAGTCATGACTTTCTTCATAAATTTGAAAAGCTCTTTTACGGATTTTTTCTATCCAATTTTTTCCAATAACCGTTTCGTAATATTTGCTAGCTTCCCTATTTTCTTCTTCAAATTTTAATTTTTCGATACTTGCATCAGTTATTTGTAAACCGAAATCATCCTCATATAATGTCTTGATGATGCACCCGTGGTACTTAACCTCTAAGTTTACGCCGTATTCTTCTGCTGCTTTTGGAAAGCATTTATATGGTGCATCTGGATAACCTATAACAAAAAGAACATAAAGTGGTCTTCTATTCATAATTTATAGTTTATTTTTAGTTGCACCTGCCTGCTCGTTTTTAACCATTAAAGAAAATCAAATAAAAATTACCCTAAAGTACAAATAAATTCTGAACTATGGATTTTATTAAAATTAAAGCTGTCGGTCAAACAATTTGTTTTTCTATAAAACCTAGAAAAAGAAGGAAATCCCATGGAATTCCCTTCTTTTTCTATTTATAAGTACTCACAACTCTGCACTTTATTACAACGACTCCCCAAAATCCTGTTTGAATTTGGCCATCAGTTTTTCGGGCCAGTCGGTTTTGGCTTTCAGGCGGCCCATGAAGAAACGCAGCAACGGTGGTTCTTCTATCCATTCGAGCCCGCCCACCAGGTTGCGGTTATCGTAAAGCCATTTTACACGGTCAACCACAAACATGGTTTGCGAAAGGGTAAACACGCGGCGTGGAAAAGCCAGGCGCAACAACTCCACGTCGGCCAGAATGTCGTCACCGTTTTCGTCGCGCACACTGGAAATGGTTCCGCGCTCCATTCCGCGAATACCTGAAATAATAAACAGTGCCGTAGCCAAAGCTCCTGCCGGGTATTCCTGCTGCGGAACGTGTGGCAAAAATCCTTTGGCATCTATATGACAGCCAAGCGCTCCCGGGGGGGTAATGACCGGAATTCCGGCATCATCGAGTTGATTTACGGCATAAGCAATAAAAGAAGGCGACTGGCTGATAACGGTTTCATCGCAGGTTTCCACAATGCCCACAGCCATGGCTTCAATTTCGCGCACCGACATACCCCCGTAGGTAAGGAATCCTTCGTAAAGCACCAGTAAATCGCGCATTTTCAGGTAAAGGTCTTTGCTGTTGGTTACAATTCCACCACCACGGGTTGAACTTACCTTACGGCTCGAAAAATAAATCAGGTCGGCATAGCCGCACATTTCAAGAAGAATTTCCTGGATGTTGCTGTTTTTAAATTCTTCCTCCCGTTGTTTTATAAACCAGGCATTTTCACCAATCAAACTGGCGTCGAGCACCATCATCGACCCGTTTTCTTCGCATATTTTTTTTACGTCGCGCATGTTTTGCATGGAGAAAGGTTGTCCTCCAATAAGGTTGGTGGAAGCTTCCATCCGCACAAATGCCACGCGGTCTTTACCGTATTCTTCATAAACTGCTTTCAGTTTATCAATATCGATGTTTCCTTTAAACGGCTTATCGCTTTTGATTTCCAGCGCATCGTCGGCATAAATTTCCAGTACTTTTCCACCGTTTAGTTCCATGTGTTCCTTGGTGGTGGTAAAATGGTAGTTCATTGGAATCACATCCCCTTTTTTAATGAATACCTGTGAAACAATGTTTTCGGCTGCCCGCCCCTGGTGAACCGGCAATACATAATGTTTTCCAAATACATCGCGCAGGGCTTTCTCCATGCGGTAAAAACTTTGCGAACCTGCATAGGCATCATCGGCCTGCAACATGGACGAAACCTGATTGTCACTCATGGCATTGGTACCCGAGTCGGTCAGCATGTCCAGGAAAATGTCTTTTGTACTGAGCAGAAATGTGTTGAATCCTGCTTCTTCCATAGCAATTTTTCGTTCTTCAATCGGCTTAAGGTAAAGCTTTTGTACAATTCTCACCTTATGCAGTTCCACCGGAATCTGTTGGCCACTGTAAAACTTAATGGCATTGTTTTGATCTGTCATTTTTAGCTATTTTGAAATTTCAATTTGTAAAAATTCCAAAAATAATTTCTTCAAACTGAAATCTGCTATAAATTAGAGGTTTGTTTTCGGTTTAATAGAAATTTATAATTAGTCAAAATAGCAGCAACCCAATCCGGGTTTTCAGCAATATATAAGTTCCATAATTTTCTCCAGCCACCGGGCATCAGTTTCGTCAAATGCGGCCTTATCTTTGCTATCCACATCCAGCACACCGATGATTTCCCCGTCACGGTTTTTCAGCGGCACCACAATTTCAGAATTGGAGCGCGAATCGCAGGCAATGTGCCCGGGAAACTTGTGCACATCTTCCACAACCACCGTTTCCTTTTTGTTGAATGCAGCCCAGCAAACTCCTTTGTTTTTTTCCAGAACCTGACACGCCACCGGTCCCTGGTACATATTCACGGTCAATTCCCCGTTCTCGATCATATAAAAACCGGTCCAGAAAAAGGGTTCCATTTTATGGTGCAAAACGGCAATAATGGTTGCCATTCGCGCAGTGGGGCTGTTGCTTTTCTTTACCAGTTCGTTTAACTGGTTGTATATCCTGGAATAACGTCCGTCTTTTTTGTTTTTTTCCATAAAAGTAACTTTTGTTTGCCCGAAAAAATGATTAGGTTCTTATTTTGTTAGCCCGGTATCAGATTTACAATTTTTTTAAATTTTCCGAAAATTGTTCGGGAGTAAGTTCTATTTCCCTTAATATTTGTCTGATTAGCGGTCGTCCCAAATCCTGATTGCCATGATGGGGAAGTGTTGTATATCTTCCATCGGCATGTCTGTAAAAAACATGACTTCCACTTTGTCGTTTTGCATCAAAACCTAATGCAAAAAGAAGTTTTTCAAGAACTTTTACTTTAATGATGGGGATTTTTGTACTCATACTGCAATCGAAATAGTATGGGTTCCAATAAATTTGGGCAATTCCGCTTTTTCTTCGTCAGTTAATTCTTCCAAACAAAGCCGAACAACATCCTGTAGGTTTTTATGAAGTTCATCAATGGTTGCAGCCTGAGTATGTGCCCCGGGTAGTCCCGGAACAATACCAATATATTGACGAACATCTTCGTCCCAAATAATTTCCGCTGAAAAGTTGTAAACCATAGTACTTTTTTTGCAAATATACATTAAAACCGTTAATTAACTGAATATGCAGGGCGTCTCCAAACCCGGTTAATTCCAAAGAATTATAATTGGGAAACAGAAAATTTTATAATGCGCGGTTACTCGCGATAGCTATCGGGACGCTCCACCCCACCTTTCATATAATTTCCTTATTTTTGCGCCTGAATTAAAAAAGGAACAATGGCACAAAAACCGTCAATACCAAAAGGAACCCGCGATTTTTCACCGTCCGAAGTGGTGAAACGGAATTACATTTTTGATACCATCAAAGAAGTTTTCAGGCTGTATGGCTTTCAGCCCATTGAAACACCGGCCATGGAAAACCTTTCCACACTGATGGGAAAATACGGCGAAGAGGGCGACAAGCTGTTGTTCAAAATCCTCAACTCGGGCGATTTTATGTCGAAAGTTCCAGAGGAATTGTTGAATGAGAAGGATTCCAACAAACTTACTCCAAAGTTTTCGGAAAAAGGTTTACGCTACGACCTCACCGTACCGTTTGCCCGGTTTGTGGTTCAGTACCGCAACGATATTGTGTTTCCGTTCCGCCGGTACCAGATTCAGCCGGTGTGGCGTGCCGACCGTCCGCAGAAAGGGCGCTACCGCGAGTTTTTCCAATGCGATGTGGATGTGATTGGAAGCGACAGTTTGCTGAACGAGGCCGAACTGGTTCAGATTATCGACGATGTTTTCACCCGGCTGAAAATCAATACGGTGGTGAAACTGAACAACCGAAAAATTCTGGCCGGAATCGCTGAAATTATCGGAGAAAACCAACGCCTGACCGACATCACTGTGGCCATCGACAAACTTGAAAAAATTGGCTTGGAAAAGGTGAACCAGGAACTGGCCGAAAAAGGTGTTTCAACCGAAGCCATTGAAAAATTACAGCCAATTTTGGCGTTGAAAGGCGACACTTCAGAAAAAATAAATCAGTTGGAATCCATTCTGGTGAATTCAGAAATCGGAATGAAAGGGGTAAATGAGCTTCAAACACTTTTCGGATATCTGGAACGGATGGAGCTGAAAACCGAAGTGGAACTGGACCTGACCCTGGCCCGTGGACTTAATTATTACACCGGAGCCATCATTGAGGTGAAAACCACCGATATGGAAATGGGCAGTATTTGCGGCGGTGGCCGGTACGACGACCTGACCGGAATTTTTGGTCTGCCCGGCGTTTCAGGAGTTGGCGTTTCGTTTGGCGCCGAACGCATTTACGATGTGCTTGAACACCTGAACCTTTTTCCGCAGGAATCACCCGAAATTACACGTTTGCTGTTTGTGAATTTTGGTGAAAAAGAGGAAGCATATTGTTTGCCGGTGCTGGCAAAACTCAGGAAAGCAGGCATCAATTCCGAAATTTATCCCGAAAGTGCCAAAATGAAAAAACAGATGAACTACGCCAATAAAAAGGAAATTCCCTTTGTGGTTCTGGCCGGCGAGTCGGAAATAGCTGAGCAGAAATTCACCCTGAAAAATATGGAAACAGGTGAACAAAACCTGGTAACTGCCGAAGAACTGATAAAAATCGTTTTACGTTCCTGAATCTTCTCCGAAATTGCGCAAAATTGAGCACAATGAAGAATCAGACCTTCGAAATATCTCCCGCAAATCTCACTTTTGATGAGATTCAGCATATTCTTGAAAATGATATCAAACTGGAACTTTCAGCAGAGTCGGTGCAACTCATTCAAAAAAGCAAAGCATACCTCGACCGGAAACTGGAAGAGGCAGACAAACCGCTGTATGGCATCAATACCGGGTTTGGTGCGTTATGCGACATTGAAATTTCCAACGCCGAACTGAGCAAATTACAGGAAAATCTGATTCTTTCCCATGCGTGTAACATTGGTCCCGAGGTACCCGGCGACGTGGTTAAACTGATGCTTTTTCTGAAAGCACACGCGCTGGCCAAAGGGAATTCTGCCGTGCAACTAATTACCGTTCAGCGAATTATCGCCTTGTTCAATCACAATATTTTGCCGGTGGTTTGCGAGCAGGGCTCACTGGGCGCCAGTGGCGATTTGGCGCCGTTGGCTATGCTGTTTCTCCCTTTACTAGGCTTGGGTGAAGTGAATTATGAAGGGCAAAAAGTGGAAGCCAAAACCGTTCTGGAAAAATTTGGATGGAATCCGGTAAAACTCGAGGCTAAAGAAGGACTGGCCCTGCTGAACGGTACGCAGTTTATGGCTGCTCACGGAGTGTATTCCTTGCTGAAAACCTTCCGGATTGCCGACCAGGCTGACATCATCGGTGCACTTTCGCTCGATGCGTTCGACGGACTCATCGAGCCATTTATGGAAAACATCCAGCGCATTCGCCCTCACAAAGGACAGGCACATACGGCTTCCAACTTCCGAAAAATTCTGGAAGGCAGCGAAATGCAGGCCAAACCGAAAAAACATATTCAGGATCCCTATTCTTTTCGCTGCATTCCGCAGGTTCATGGCGCCGTGCGTGACTCCGTGAATTATGTGGCGGGAGTTTTCGAAACCGAAATCAATTCGGTAACTGACAACCCGACGGTTTTTCCGGAGGATGACCTGATAATTTCAGGTGGAAATTTTCACGGGGAACCGCTGGCGCTGGCGCTCGATTTTCTGGCCATGGCGTTGAGCGAACTGGGCAGTATTTCGGAGCGGCGCACTTACCGTCTGATTGCCGGCGAGCGCGGCCTTCCCGAGTTTTTGGTGGCCAATCCGGGACTGAATTCCGGGTTTATGATTCCGCAGTATGCCGCAGCTTCCATTGTGAGCCAGAATAAGCAGTTGTGTACACCTGCTTCGGTAGATTCCATTCCATCGTCAAACGAGCAGGAAGATCATGTGAGCATGGGCGCCAATGCTGCCACCAAAGCGCTGAAAGTGGTTTTGAACACGGAAAAAATTCTGGCCATCGAGCTATACAATGCCGCTCAAGCTATGGATTTCAGGCGGCCGGTAAAAACATCTGCGTTTTTGGAAAAATTCCTGAAAGCATACCGCATGAAAGTGGAATTTGTGCAGCAGGATGTTTTGATGTATAAAGGCATTAATAAAACCGTAGAATTTTTGAATGACTTTGAAACCCGGCAAATTTCAGGATCAATAAAACACTGAAACTTCCCGTAACAATTAGGAAAATTTCAGTTCAAACTTTTGTCTCATTTATTTTTCCTTTTCACCCTAAGAAAACACCCGGGGATTTTAGGAATTCGATTTTCAAATGGTATTTTAGCAGCACGAACAAAAATTCAAAGTGCCATGCAAAAAATACTGGGAATAGTTGTGCTGGTTTTCTTCTCTTTTTCCTGCACCGAAAGCAGCGCCGGCCAGATAAAGACCGGAGCAGAGCAGCCGGGAAAATACCTTCCGCTGCTTCAGGGGAAAAAAGTTGGATTGGTTGTAAACCACACCTCGCAGGTGGGTGATGTGCATCTGATTGACTTTTTGAGAGGCGAGCAGGTGGAAGTGGTGAAGATTTTCGCTCCCGAGCATGGATTCCGGGGCGATGCTTCTGCCGGAGAGAAAATCGAGGACGGAGTGGACAGTAAAACCAGAATTCCGGTAGTATCACTTTACGGCAACACCCGCAAGCCCCTGCCCGAGCATCTGACTGATCTGGATTTGCTTGTTTTCGATATTCAGGATGTAGGCTGCCGGTTTTACACCTACATTAGCACCTTGCACCTGGTTATGGAAGCCTGTGCCGAAAACGGGAAGCCACTGATTGTATTCGACAGGCCGAATCCCAACGGCGATTATGTGGCCGGCCCCATTCTGGAGCCCGGTTTTGAGTCGTTTGTGGGCATGCATCCCATTCCCATTGTGCACGGGTGCACTGTGGGTGAGCTGGCACAAATGATCAACGGTGAGAACTGGCTTGGAACAGACAAAAAATGTGAGCTTACCGTCATTCCCGTGGAAAATTACACGCACCAGACAGCCTATTCCCTGCCGGTTCCGCCATCGCCTAACCTGCCCAACGATTTGGCTGTTCGCCTCTACCCTTCCCTCTGCTTTTTTGAAGCCACCAGCGTAAGTGTGGGCCGCGGCACCGATTTTCCTTTCCAGGTTTTGGGTGGATTAAAACCAGAACTCGGCGATTTTCAGTTTACTCCAAGAAGCATCCCCAATGCAGCGGTCAATCCACTCAACGAAGGCAAGGTTTGTTATGGCATAGATCTGCGGGAACTCAACGAAGTTCCGCCATTTACACTGAAATTTTTCCTGGATTTCTATAAAAAACATGAAAGCGAAAAAGAATTCCTCACCCGTGAGCGCTGGCTGAACCTGCTGGCCGGAACCGATAAATTCATCACCCAAATCAGACAGGAGCTTTCCGAACAGGAAATCATGGAGAGCTGGCAACCCGGTTTGCAGCAATACAAGCAAATGAGAAAAAAATATTTACTCTATCCCGATTTTGAATAAGTATGAGTCCCTATCTGGTTTTAAGTTTGGTTTTAGGATATTTTGCTGTTTTGATGGGAATTTCGTGGTTAACCTCCCGAAATGCCGACACACAGGCATTTTTTACCGCCAACCGGAAATCGCCCTGGTTTTTGGTTGCATTTGGTATGGTGGGCGCAACTCTGTCCGGAGTCACTTTTATTTCTGTGCCCGGCGAGGTAGGTAATACCGCATTTTCGTATTTGCAGTTTGTGTTTGGAAATATTGTCGGATACTGGCTGATTGCCGGCATTCTGCTACCGCTCTATTACCGGCTGAACCTGGTTTCAATTTACACCTTCCTCGACCAGCGTTTTGGCACTTCAAGCTACAAAACCGGCTCATTCTTCTTTTTAATTTCCAAGCTTGTGGGAGCCGCTTTCCGGCTCTACCTGGTAGCTACCGTTTTACAAATTGCTTTTTTCGATGCTTTCAACATTCCGTTTTCGGTAACTGTGGTAATTACCATCGCCCTGATATGGGTTTACACGTTTAAAGGAGGGATTAAAACCATTGTGTGGACCGACACACTTCAAACCCTTTTCCTTGTAAGTGCCGTCATTTTTACCATTGTGGCCATAACGCGCTCACTTAATTTCGATTTCTCGACGCTTATCAGCCGGATTAATTCAGAACCCTCTTCCAAAATTTTCTTCTGGGACTGGCGGACCGGAAATAATTTTTTCAAACAGTTTTTTGCCGGAATGTTTACCACCATTGTAATGGTGGGGATGGATCAGGATATGATGCAAAAAAACCTGACCTGCAAAAACAAAAAAGACGCCCAGAAAAACATGCTGGTTTTCAGCCTGTCGTTTCTGGTGGCCGTTTTTCTGTTTTTGTGTTTGGGTGTATTGCTGTATGTTTTTGCACACGAATCCGGCATTCCTGTTCCTGAAAATACCGACGAGCTATACCCACTGATTGCGCTCAACTATCTTGGATTACCAGTAGGAATTGCATTTCTGCTTGGGATAACAGCAGCAGCATACTCCAGTGCCGACTCGGCACTCACTGCCCTCACTACTTCTTTCAGTGTCGATTTTCTGAAAATTGACAACATCAAAGAAGAGCTGAAAAGGCAACGCATAAAAAAACGGGTTCATGTGCTCTTTTCTATTTTGCTCATAGTGGTTATCCTCGCTTTCAGGGCCATCAGCAACGAAAGCGTTGTGGTTGCTGTATTTACGGTTGCCGGCTATACCTACGGACCAATTCTGGGCCTGTTCGTTTTTGGCATCTATTCGCGTAAAAAAGTGAAAGACAAATGGGTTCCGCTGGTTGCAATTATCTCCCCTGTCATCTGTTATTTTATCTCGAAATATTCTGAAGTCCTTTTCCACGGATACCAATTCGGCTTTGAACTTCTCATTCTGAATGGGCTTATCACTTTGCTCGGGTTATTCATTGTTTCCGAAAAACATGTTGTAAAAAATGAATAGTTGTAAATAAATGTTAATTTTTGTAAAATGATTTATTATCTTTGCAGTAATAAGTTTGCGGAAAAACCGTTGTAGCATTAAAAAATAAGGGAATTGGTCAGATATCTGCTTCAAATATTAGCTGCGGCAATAATACTTGTCTCGCTCTTTTCGTGCGAAGATGAGGGATATATGAGCTCTCCCGATGCCCGCCTCAGCTTTTCTGCCGACACCGTAATGTTCGATACCATTTTTACCACCATCGGCTCTACCACCCAAAACCTGAAAATTTACAATCCTTACAACGAAAACATTCTGATTTCACGCATTCGCGTTTCAGGTGGCGATTTTTCCAATTTCAGACTGAACATTAACGGAACACTGTCCAACGAAGCGTATGAAGTTGAAGTGCCTGCAAGAGACAGTCTGTTCATTTTTGTGGAAGTAACCATCGACCCTAACGGACAAAACCTTCCCATGGTTGTGCAGGACTCCATTGAATTCACCACCAACTCCAACAGGCAGAACATCAAGCTCATCGCCTACGGCCAGGATTTCAAGTTGATAAAAAGTGAAAATATCGGCACCTCTACCTGGACATCGGAAAAGCCTTATCTTGTTTATGATTATGCTTATGTTGACAGCACTTCAACACTTACCATTGAACCCGGCACACGCGTTCATTTCCACAAAGGAGCAGGACTGTATGTAAGAGGCACAGTAAAGTCGGAAGGAACTTTTCAAAGTCCGATTCTTTTTACTTCCGACAGGCTGGAGGAAACTTACAAGAATATTCCCGACCAGTGGAACGGAGTGATTCTCTTTTCGGGAAGCACTGGGAATGTTTTCAACTACACAACCATCAAAAACGCTAATATCGGACTTCAGGTTGGAACCATTGAAGACGAAGGGTTTGCATCGCTTGAACTGACCAACTCAAAAATTGAAAATATGGCTTACGCAGGTTTGTTTGCCATGAAATCAAAAATATGGGGATACAACAACGTTATTGCCAATTGTGGTTTTTATGCTGCGGCACTGCTCATTGGGGGCGAATACGAATTCAGCCATACTACCATTGCCAATTACTGGGGGGGCTACTCATCGCGCGCAAGAAAAACTGCATCGCTTGTGCTTTCCAACACACTGGTGATTGACCAGGCAGACGGATCGAGTGTGACCTACACCGGTGATCTCACCAAGGCATTTTTTGGGAACAGCATTATTTATGGCAATAACCCGGTGGAGATTGAGCTGGGTAAAAACGAAGAAAAAGCATTCAACTACTTTTTCGACCACTGTATTGTTCAAATGCCCGACACATTTAATACCGCCAATAAAGATCACTACCGAAACATTTGGAAAGGCCCGAAATACGATCCCCTGTTTATAGACCCATACCAGGATTTCAACTATGCACTCGATACACTATCGGCGGCAAAAGACATTGGCAGTGTGGATATTGCCAAACTATTTCCAATGGATATTTTAAACAAGGACCGTTTGTCTGACGACGGACCCGATTTGGGAGCCTATGAGCGGATTGAAAAAAAGAAAGAAGACTAAGCTCTTCCTGGCCTGCATTCTCTTTTTCTTCTCTGCTGAGATTTCTTCGCAAAACACCACGGACGAATTCACCATTCTTTTTTACAACGTTGAAAACCTGTTCGATATACAAAACAACCCGAAAACACTGGATGATGAATTTACTCCCAACGGAGATCGGCGCTGGACCTACAAACGATTTCAGAAAAAACTGACCGACATTTCAAAAGTATTGTTGAATGCTTCCGGCTGGCAACCACCACAGTTAATTGCGCTTTGCGAGGTGGAAAACCTTTATGTGCTGGAGAAATTGTTGAGCGAAACACCTCTTCAGTCACATCCCTATAAAATCCTACACAAGGAATCGCCTGATCGACGCGGTATCGATGTGGCTCTACTTTACAACGAAGAAGAGTTTTATCCAATTGAATACCAATACATTTCACTAAAAAACCGGCACGATTCGGTTTTACAGACCAGAGAAATTCTGTACGTGTCAGGAATTTTGGCAGAAACCGATACGGTTCATCTGTTTGCCAACCACTGGCCTTCGCGGTATTCGGGACTGCTCGAAAGCCTCGAAAACAGAACTTTAGCCGCAAAAACTCTGCGAAACAAAATGGAGGACCTACAGCAAAAATTTGCAAATCCGAAAATTGTGATTGTGGGCGATTTTAATGACCAGCCTTCGGATGAAAGCCTTTTGATTCACCTGGGAGCCGCTGAACTACCTCAACCCGGGGAAACCAATGTACAGCAACTGTATAACCTTTCTTATCCGTGGATGGATGATGACCTGGGCACACTGAAATACCAGTCGCAATGGTCGGTTTTTGACCAAATAATCGTCTCGGGTTCACTGCTTGAACCGGATGGACAAATATTTACCCGGCCTGAATGGGCGACCATTGTAAAACTTCCTTTCCTGTTCGAAAAAGATGTTAGATATGGTGGAATGAAGATAAACCGAACATACTCCGGCTTTCGGTATAATGGTGGTTTCAGCGATCACCTCCCGGTAATGCTGAAAATTCAAATCAACCGGCAGTAACTGGCTGCAATCCAATTTCTTTCCCTTTTTTAAGCATATACCCAAAGGCTTCGTCGTAATTATTTCTGATTTCACCATCCAGAATGGCATCTTTTATGGCATCTTTTATAATGCCTACTTCCCGGCACGGGCTCAAGCCAAACGTTTCCATAATTAACTCTCCTGAAACGGGAGGTTGGAAATTCCGGATAGTGTCCTTTTCTTCAATTTCTTTCAGCTTCTGCCTTACAATCCTGAAATTCTTCATGTAACGCTTTACCTTCTCCTGATTTTTAGAGGTAATATCTGCTTCACACAAAGTCATAAGGTCGTCAATATCGTCACCCGCCTCAAACAAAAGCCTGCGCACTGCAGAGTCTGTTACTTCCTCTTCCGAAAGCACAATGGGGCGCATGTGCAGCATCACCATTTTTTGTACAAACTTCATTTTTTCATTCAGCGGAAGCTTCAACCGGCGGAAAATCTTCGGTATCATTTTCGTGCCCAGAAAATTGTGTGCATGGAAAGTCCACCCCTGTCCTTCCACAAATTTTTTGGTAGCCGGTTTGGCGATGTCATGCAGCAACGCCGCCCACCGGAGCCACAGATTACCGGTATGCGGAGCAATTCGGTCGAGCACTTCCAGTGTGTGGTAAAAATTGTCTTTGTGCCCAATTCGGCCCACTACATCTACACCTTTCATTTTTTGTAATTCGGGAAAAATAATCTGAAGAAGTCCGGTTTCCTCGAGAAGTTTAAACCCTTTGGAAGGAATTTCGGCCAGCACAATTTTGTTCAGCTCATCAGAAATACGCTCGGCAGATACAATCTTTATCCTTTCTCTGTTCTGCGCAATTGCCTGCAATGTTCTGTCTTCAATCTCAAAGTTAAGCTGTGCAGAAAACCGGATGGCACGCATCATACGTAGCGGATCGTCTGAAAAAGTGATCGAGGGATCAAGGGGAGTGCGAATGATTTTGTTTCTCAAATCATTCAGCCCCTCAAACGGATCGATAAGCTCTCCGTAATTTCCCTTGTTCAGGCTCAATGCAAGCGCGTTGATGGTAAAATCGCGCCGGTTTTGATCATCCTCCAGCGTCCCGTTTTCAACAACAGGTTTTCGGGAATCGCTGCGGTACGACTCTTTTCGTGCACCTACAAACTCCACTTCAAAGTTTTTATACCACAGCTGGGCTGTTCCAAAATTTTTAAACACCGTAACTTTGGGTTTGGGCTTTATGCTTCGTGCAACCTGTTCTGCCAGTTCGATGCCACTACCCAAAGTAACGATATCGAGATCTTTTGAAGGCCTTTCTAAAAACAAATCCCGCACATAACCACCTGTTATATAGGTCTTCTGCTGCAACCGGGCAGCTGCTTCTGCTATGTATATAAATATTTTGCTGTTCAGCTTTTTATCCATTTTCCTGACAAAATAGGTTTATAAATCGATCTTTTTCTGCCAGTTCCGAAAAAAATCGTGACAAAATTACAATTATTTGAATTAAAACAGGTTCTGTTTTTCATTCAGATGGAATGGTATTATCTTTGTATTTTAAGTATCGACAAATTTATATATGTAAATCTTTTAAATTACAATAATATGTTGGAACATTTAACAAAAGAGACTTTTAAAGAAAAAGTATTCAACTTCGAAGAGAACAAAGATTGGAAATACGAAGGTTCAGTACCTTGTATGATAGATTTTTACGCCGACTGGTGTGGCCCGTGTAAAATGGTAGCCCCGGTTTTGGAAGAACTGCAAAAGGAATATGGCGACAAACTGGTTATATACAAAGTAGATACCGAACAGGAACAGGAACTGGCAGGCATGTTTGGCATTCAGAGCATTCCTTCGTTATTGTTCGTACCGGTTGACGGACAGCCTCAAATGGCCATGGGTGCGCTGCCAAAAGATACCTTTGAACAGGCCATTGCCGACGTGCTGAAAGTTGAAAAGCCGCAGGCAAACTAAAGTACCTCAAGAACTTTTTCAAGTTGAATTCCGCGGGAACCTTTAATTAAAACCGCTCCCCTGGAAACAGGATTTTGGGCCAGGTACCCGCAAAGTTCAACGGAATCGCGAAATGTTTTGAAAGAAAAACCTTTGGCTGCTTCTGTAAAAAGCGGCCCCACAAAAAACACCTCTTCAAAGGGGTGTTTTTTTATTTGATGAACAATTGCGGAATGTTCTTCACCAGAAAAACTTCCCAGCTCGAGCATATCGCCCAAAATAAGAAAACGGGGCGAAGGAAACATAGAAACAAAACTTTCAATGGATGCTTTCATGCTCACCGGATTGGCGTTATAAGCATCCAGTACAATTTTCAATTCGCCCTTTTCAATCAGCTGTGAACGGTTGTTTTGTGGGGTGTATTTTTGCAAAGCACTCTGAATATCCTGTGGATCGACTTTCAGAAAATTTCCGATACACACTGCTGCCAGAATATTCTCAAAATTGTATTGCCCGGTCAATTGCGAATTTAAGTATAAAATTCCTTGAGGAAAAACGGCTTTCACATGAATGTAAGGAGGAGACCAAACGGGTTGACCGGTAAAGTCTGCATTTTTTTCTCCGTAACTGATCTTGTTTTTGATATCGGCGGCAAGCTCGGAAAGCACTGAATTATCGATGTTGTAAAAAACAGTTCCTCCTTTTCGTTTCAAATGCCTGTAAAGGCCGGCCTTGGTATTTTTTATGGCTTCGAAAGAACCAAACCCTTCAAGATGCGCCCTACCAACATTGGTAATTAATCCAAAGTCCGGATCAGCTATGGCACATAATTCGGCAATTTCACCCGGGTGATTGGCGCCCATTTCAACGACTCCTATTTCTGTGGTTGTATCCATTTGAAGAAGTGTCAGGGGAACCCCTATTTGGTTGTTCAGGTTTCCCTGGGTAAAAACCACCCTGTATTTGGCAGCCAAAACAGCAGCAACCAACTCTTTGGTTGTGGTTTTACCATTTGTGCCGGTAATGCCCAGAATGGGAATTCCAAGCTTTTTCCGGTGATGTTTTGCCAAATGTTGAAGTGTCGTCAAAACATCATCCACCAAAATGGTTTTTTTTTCCTGACAAAATTCCTTTTCATCTACGATGGCATAGGCGGCACCCTTACTGAGCGCCTCTTCTGCAAAAAGGTTTCCATTAAATTTTTCACCTTTCAGTGCAAAAAAAAGGCAATCCTTTTCAATTTTTCTGCTGTCGGTAACCACATTGGGGTGCAACAGGAAAAGCTCGTAAATTTCTTTGATGGTCATATCCTAAAAACAATAAAACCTCATTTTGTTACAAATGAGGTTTTAAAATATTATTCGTTTGTTTGTTTTAAAATCCCTCCGGGCTACCAACACGTGTCATGGCACAACGGAATCCCAAATCATTTTGGGCATTTGCCTGTTCCAGATATCTTCTGGTTCCGGGAACCAGCCAGTATGGCCGGTCTTTCCACGAGCCACCTTTGTAAACCCTCACCTCGTCACTAATGAGCGATGAGAAAAATCCCGGACGGTCGTCCTGGATATACATATCCTGTGTAGTTCTGTTTTCTTCGGCATTCCAGTCACCGGTTTCAATCATTTGCGAATCTACACTGCCATCCCTGAAATTGCGGTAATCGGCTATTGTATCCTGAACCAAACGGCCATACTGGTCACGCATCAGGTTTCCATCCGGTCCGCGTCTGTATTCGGTAACCACAGTTCCTCTGAATGGCTGAAATTCTTCCACATCGAGGAAGGAAAGCGGGCGGTAAACATCGGCCACCCATTCGTTCACATTCCCTGCCATACAATAAAGTCCGTAATCATTGGGCTCGTAGGAATATACAGGAGCGGTAATGTCAGCATTATCGTTCAAAGCTCCGGCCATCCCCATCAGGTCGCCTCGCCCACGCACAAAGTTTGCTCTCATCTGCCCCTTGTCACGTCTGGTATCTTTTCTTAAGTATGCACCATTCCACGGGTAAATTCTGCGGTCGGTAAGCAGTTCTCCATCGGTATTTCCAATTAAACCGTAGGCAGCATATTCCCATTCGGCTTCGGTTGGCAGCCTGTAATTGGGCAACATCAAACCGTCTTCCCATCGCACACGACGGGTAGAGCCATCGGGATTTTCCTGTGGGCGGGTTCCGGCAGTTCCATCAAAAAGTCCGTTCAAATATGTTTCAGTGGTAAATACATTTTCCCCGGCCTGGGTATTGTCGTGTTGCAAAATTCCTCTTTCCACCAGAATTTTTTCATTTACCCGGTCGGTACGCCATGCAGCGTAAGCATTGGCCTGTTCCCAACTGACTCCAACCACGGGATAATCGCTGTAAGCCGGGTGCCTGAAATAATTGTTCACATAAGGCTCGTTGTAGGCCAGTTCGCTCCGCCACAGGTTAGTATCGGGAAGGGCTGAGTTCACTTTGGCCCGGTCGCCGGGGTAAGCCCGGTTTAACCAGTGTACGTATTCGCGGTAATCCTGATTCGAAATTTCCGTTTCATCCATGTAGAACGATGCCACTGTAACCCGGCGCGGATGATTATCCCACTGGTACATCACATCTTCTTCCACCCGCCCCATGGTAAAGGTACCTCCCTGGATGAAAACAAGACCCGGTCCGGCTTCCTGCTCATAACCAGAAAGATAAGGAATATTACCTGTTTCTTCCGAATTGTAATCCCAGCCTGTAGTACGGGAAGTTCCACCGCCTCCGCGGCCAAACAATCCACATCCTGAAACGAATGCGGCTAAAAACAGCAACAATAACGTCCTTAGCTTCATTAAATTAGTGTTTTTCATTTCTTTTCCGATTGTCACAAATATAACTGATTTGTTGAATTCTTATTGTTTTACCTCTATATAATTTTTCACGTTTTTTGAACCAGGTCATTATCTTTGCCTGTGATTTGACAAAAATAATTGTTTTATTGTAACGGCTAACGCCTGCAATAATTATTTTCAGCAGGCGTTTTAACGATGTTTAATTGTATATACCGGAATGAATAAATATATCATCCTGCTTTTAATTGTAATTACCGGTTTTGCCGCCAACGATGTCCGTCGGGAAATTATTACCCTTGACTGGCAGGTTTCAAACGAACCTGAAAACAGGCTGGGTTATACTTTCCCGGGTGCAGGTTATTCGCATCCAGGTTCACAAATACCCATCTATTTTAGCTTTTTTGAAACGCAGGGCAATCACACCGGATTTCGTTTTGTAATTGAAAACCCGCAATTTGAGGAAATTGAAAACCCTGGCCTGGATTTTTTCAAGGAAAATATTCCTGAAAAACCGGAATTAAAAACAACGGTACTTCGCTCGAACCAAACGCAAAAAATTGAAATTCAGATACCTGCCTTAATTAACCAGGATGGAAAACTTAAATTATTAAAGCAATTTGATTTGAAACGGTTCCCCGTCCCCCTAAAAAAAGCTGCTTCAGCGTCTGCCCATTCGTGGAAATCCGAATCGGTTTTGCGCGATGGGAAATGGGTAAAAATCAGTACATCAGAAAAAGGAATTTATAAAATCCCGTATCCAAAACTCACCGAGTGGGGATTTTCAAATCCTTCACAGGTAAAGGTTTTTGGTGCCGGCGGCATGATTCTCCCCGAAGATCCGGCACATATTCTTTACGATGATATACCCCAGGTTGCTGTGTGGCACGGAACAAACAACGGAACCGATTGCCTTTTCTTTTATGCTCCGGGTGCTGTGGAATGGAAATCAGATGGCACAGGCCGTTTTTTTGAACGCCGCCTGAATCCGTACACCAACAAAGGCCATTTCTTTTTAAGCGAACAGGGGGGAACACAAAAAATCATTGAAATGCTGGCAGAAATCAGCAGTGAAGCCACTCATCAGGTCACTTCGTTTAACGCTTATGCTTTAAATGAAACAGAGAGTTTTAATTTGATTCAGTCGGGAAAACAATGGTTTGGAGACAAATTCATTCACGGCTCAACACGAAATTACACTTTTCAGATGATTGACATTGATAATTCGTCAGATATTTCTATCCGTATAAATGCCGCTGCAAGGTCTTCTTCGGTTTCAGAAATGATCATTTCGGCAAATCAGTCTAATCTGGGAACTTTGAATTTTGAAAGAGTATCCACTTCAGATAATTCAAGCATATACGCCGACGAACGAAACAGGAGATTTTCAGTTCCGGCCCAATCCGGCAATCTCGATTTAATTATAAAATATTTTGGCAGTGGTACAAGTCCCGAAGCATGGATCGACTTCGCAGAGTTAAATTTCCGGCAGAGGTTGAAAACGAACAACAACGAGCCGTTGTTCTTTCGTGATTTAAACTCAGTGGGACAGGGAAATACCATTGCATTTTCTGTTGAAACGAGTTCCTCCGACCTAAAAGTCTGGGATGTTACTGATGCATTTCAGGTAAAAGAAATTCCTTTGCAAAAAAACGGGAATCTGGCCAAAGGCAGGCGCCCGGCGTCGGAACTCAGTGAGTATGTCGCCTTCAGCCCAAACGGAAATCTTCCTATACCCGAGTTGGTTGGCGACGTAAAAAACCAAAACCTGCATGCATTGGCTACACCCGAATTCCTCATTATTTCACACCCGAATTTTTTAAGCCAGTCCGAAGAACTGGCCGATTTTCACCGCACCAACGACGGAATGCAGGTAGAAGTTGTTTCTGCCGGGCAGGTTTACAACGAGTTCAGCTCGGGGAATAAAGATGCCACCGGAATCCGGAATTTTATAAAAATGTTTTACGACCGCAACCAGGGATTAAAATATGTGTTGCTTTTTGGGGACGGAAGCTACGACAATAAAAGTATTAAACCCGGCAGCACCGCTTTTATTCCTACTTTTCAGTCCGACAACTCGCTGAATCCCGTTGGTTCGTTTGTTACCGACGATTACTTTGTAATTCTCGATGCCGGGGAAAGCGTGTACAACGGTGCTGTTGATTTGGGAATAGGGCGCATTCCTGCCCATACAGCGTTCCAGGCCGATTTGGTTGTCAGAAAAATTAAAGACTACCACTCACCCGAAGCCCTTGGAAACTGGAGAAACATTGTTTGTTTTATAGCCGACGACGAAGACGGGAACCTGCACATGAACGATTCGGAAAGGCTGGCCAACCAGGTGAATGAGAAACATGCCGAATTTGTTACCGACAAGATTTATTTCGATGCTTATCAGCAAATTACCGGCCCCGGAGGGCAAAGTTATCCCGAAGTTACCGAAGCTATAAACCAAAGGGTAAAAGATGGCGTGTTAATACTGAATTATGTGGGACATGCCAACGAACGATGGCTGGCCGACGAAAGGGTGCTCGATATCAGCAACATAAACTCCTGGTCGAATGCCGACAACCTTCCGATATTTGTAACAGCTACCTGCGAATTCAGCCGGTTTGATGCAGATAATACCTCGGCAGGAGAATACGTCCTTTTCAATCCCAACGGCGGGGGAATAGGTCTTTTTTCAACCACCCGGCTGGTATTTGCCTACTCAAACTATTTGCTCAGCCGCAGCTTTTACAACGTTGTTTTTGAAAAAGACCAATACGGAGAGCACTACCGCATGGGTGATATCATGCGGCTGGCCAAAATCAACACCATAAACACTACCAACAAAAGAAATTTCAGCCTGCTGGCCAATCCGGCACTAAAACTCTCCTATCCGAAACACCGGGTTATAACCTCTGCCATCAACGGGCATGATGCAGCCCTGACACCCGACACTTTAGGAGCTCTGCAACGGGTAACGGTATCGGGTTTCGTTGCTGATGAAGCAGGAAGCAAACTGAACAATTTTTCAGGAAAAATTATTCCCACGGTTTACGACAAAGCGGTGATGATGCAAACACGGGGAAATGCAGGCGAAACTCCCATGGAATTTAAAGCACAGGAAAACATTATTTACAAAGGACTTGCTGAAGTGAAGAACGGTGAATTCACATTCAGTTTTGTCATCCCAAAAGATATTTCCTATAGCCTGGGCAAAGGCAAAATTATTTACTATGCCGATAATGGCGAAATCGATGCGCATGGAGCTTTCGAGAATTTTGTAATTGGCGGGGCCGGTACGCAAATAACCGACAACCAGGGGCCGAACATTGAACTATACCTCGATTCCCCCGATTTTTTGTCAGGCGATAAAGTCAGCAAGAATCCAATGCTGCTGGCATTTCTTTCGGATGAAAACGGAATTAACACCGTGGGATCCGGAATTGGCCACGACATTACCGCAGTTTTAAACGACGACTATTCCAACGTGATGGTTCTGAATAACTATTACCAGGCGGATATCGGAGATTTTACCAGCGGCGCCATCAGGTTTCCGTTGAGAAACCTTCCGGAGGGCAAACACACCCTGAGACTGAAAGCATGGGATGTAGCCAATAATTCTTCGGAAGCAGAAATTGAATTCGAGGTAACCGGTGACTTCTTTATTTCGCAGGCAGTAAACTATCCAAATCCGATTTCAGACTATACTTTTTTCACCTTTGAACATAACCAGGCCGATGCCACACTCGAAGCTATTTTTGAGGTGTTCGACCAGCGGGGACAACGGGTGGACTATTTTACAACACTGGTGGGGTCGAATGGCAACATCAGCAATCCGGTACGCTGGGACCTCTCCGAAGCAAAAATTCAGCTGCGAAGCGGAATTTACATTTTCCGGATTACTGCACAAAACGCAGATGGAATCATCACTTCAACATCGGGAAAAATGATGGTTGCCCGTTAAATTTTTGTAACAAATGTACTTTTTCAATAAAACGTGCGTTCTCTGATTTTAGATAAATTGCAGCCTCGACTACAATTTATATATTTGCAACGCTCAATTTTAATATGGTTATGATAAAATTAGTTCGCTTATTTTTTGTTATTGCATTTATAATTACAACTGCCGGTTATGCAAATGGGCAGGCAACCACTTCGGGAGCCAATACCATTACCACAGCAGTTCCGTTTCTTTCCATTACGCCCGATTCAAGAGCAGGAGGGATGGGCGATGCAGGTGTTGGCACCACTCCCGACCTGAGTTCACAGCACTGGAACCCTGCCAAATATGCATTTATGGAAAGCGACATGGGGTTCAGCCTGAGTTATTCTCCCTGGCTGCGCGCCCTGGTTGACGACATTAACCTGGCTTACCTGGTAGGCTATAAAAAAATTGACGACGTGCAAACCGTAAGTGGGTCACTTCGGTACTTTTCGCTGGGCGATATTGTTTTTACCAGCGAATACGGAACTTATGAAGGACAGCAAAGTCCCAACGAATTTGCCCTCGATTTAGGTTATTCACGGTTACTTTCCGAAGTATTTTCAGGTTCGGTAGCCATACGATATATCCGCTCCGACCTTACCGGGGGACAATTGATAAACGGAGTTGAATCACGACCAGGCAATTCGTATGCAGCCGACGTGGCCTTTTATTACCACGGCGAATTCAGGGCAAACCGCAAAGACAACATTTTTTCAGCAGGTATAAACATTCAGAACATCGGAGCTAAGATTTCCTACACCGAAGGGGAAGTGAAAGATTTCATACCAACGATGCTGAAACTGGGAGCGGCCTACACTACCGAGGCAGACCAGTACAATAAATTCACCTTTGCTATTGAAGCGAACAAACTGCTGGTGCCAACCCCGCCAAAAGACACCACGCTTTTTGAAGAAGGAGCAGTGATTTACCCGGGTGGTATTAATTCAGACAAATCGGTGATTGCCGGTATTTTTTCATCGTTTAACGATGCTCCGGGTGGATTTCAGGAAGAATTGCAGGAAATCAATCTTTCAGCCGGCGTAGAATACTGGTACAACAACCAGTTTGCCCTCAGGGCAGGTTATTTCTGGGAACATGAGAACAAGGGTAACCGGAAATTCATTACTGCCGGCGCAGGGTTCAGAATGAATGTTTTTGCCCTCGACTTTTCTTATCTCCTGCCCACCCAACGAAACCACCCGCTGGAAAACACGCTGCGCTTCACCCTTTCGTTCGATGTGGAAGCCTTTGGAAACCAGCGTTAAAAAATGATTCGAATAGGACAGGGATACGACGTGCACCGCCTCGCTGAAGGAGAAACCTTGTGGCTGGGCGGTATTCTAATTCCACACTACAAAGGAACCGTGGCGCATTCCGACGGCGATATTTTGATTCACGCCATTTGCGATGCACTTCTCGGCGCAGTTAACCTGGGCGACATTGGCACCCATTTCCCCGATAATTCGGAACAATTCAAAAACATTGACAGTAAAATCCTGTTAAAGGAATCGTATGCTTTGGTAAAAAATGCCGGTTTTGAAATTGTAAACATTGACACCACAGTTAGTGCCCAGCTGCCAAAACTGAAACCATTTATCCCGGAAATGAAAAAGGTGATGGCTGAGGTACTTGGCATTGAAACCGGACAAATATCGGTAAAAGCCACCACCACCGAAAAACTGGGATTTGAAGGACGGGAAGAAGGTATTTCAGCACTTGCTGTAGTTCTGGTTCAGAAAAATGAAGGCTGATGGAAAATAAAACAAAGAAAACACTTGTGATAGGCGCAAGCCCCAAACCTGAACGTTATTCAAATAAAGCAATCAGGATGTTGCGTGAATATGATCATGATGTGGTTGCACTGGCTAAACGAACCGGCCAAGTTGATGGTGTTCCCATTCAAACCGGGTTTCCCGAAGAAAATGACATTCACACCGTAACTATGTATTTGGGAGCCAACCGACAGCCCGAATATTATAATCCCATCATCCACTTGAAACCCCACCGGGTGATTTTTAATCCCGGTGCAGAAAACGATGAATTGAAGGAAAAACTTGAATTGGCTGGCATTGAAACGGTGGAAAACTGCACACTGGTTATGCTTCGTACAGGCCAGTTTTAAAAATTCTCAGAAAATGTTTACAGAAATTCAATCGCTGAACGAGTTTAACCGGCTGAAACAGGAAGAACCGGCGCTGCTGGGTTATTTTTCAACCGAGGTCTGCAATGTATGCAAAGTACTTAAACCCAAAGTAGCTGAATTGATTCAGGCAGAATTTCCGAAGGTAAAACTGGCCTATGTGAAATCGGATGTTTTACCTGATGTGGCCGGGCAACACCGGGTTTTTGCAGCGCCCACCATTCTGGTATTTTTCGACGGCCGCGAAACCATCCGTAAAAGCCGGAATATTGGCATCGATGAACTCCGAAGAGAGATTGAGCGGCCTTATTCGATGATATTTTCAGAATAGACTCTCCAATAAATCCTCATCCGCCTCATTTGCCAGCGTAACTTTTAACTCCGGATTTTCCTTCATAGCCTGTTCAATGGCAAACCGTGCCGGCTTGTTTTGGGCCCAGCTTCTGCGGGTAATGCCGTTGTTTACATCCCAGTGGAGCATCATTTTCAGGCGTCTTTCGGCGTCATCCGAACCGTCGATGGTAAGTCCGAAGCCGCCGTTAATCACTTCGCCCCACCCCACTCCGCCGCCATTGTGCAAAGATACCCAGGTGGCGCCGCGAAAACTGTCACCCACGAAATTTTGCACCGCCATATCGGCTGTCAGCGCTGAGCCATCGTAAATATTTGACGTTTCGCGATAAGGCGAATCAGTGCCGGAAACATCGTGATGATCGCGCCCCAAAACAATTGGTGCAGATATTTCGCCATTACGGATAGCCTCGTTAAATGCTTTGGCAATTTCTATTCTGCCGGCACAATCTGCATAAAGAATTCTGGCCTGTGAACCCACCACAAGATTGTTGGGTCCGGCCTGTTTTATCCAGTGCAGGTTGTCTTCCATCTGAAGTTTTATTTCTGCCGGAGCTTTTTTTACCAATTCAATTAAAACTCTTGCAGCAATCTGGTCTGTTTTTTCCAAATCTTCACTTTTCCCGGAAGTGCAAACCCAACGAAATGGTCCGAAACCGTAATCGAAAAACATAGGCCCCATAATATCCTGCACATACGACGGATACCGGAATTCGCCGCGGTTATCGTAAACATCGGCGCCTGCCCTGCTTGCTTCCAGCAAAAATGCATTACCGTAATCCCAAAAATACATTCCATTTTTGGTAAGTTTATTAATGGCAGTCACTTGCCGTCGTAACGATTCCTGGACTTTTTGATGGAACTTCTCTGGTTGTTCAGCCATCATTTTATTCGACTCCTCAAAAGTTAAACCGGCAGGATAATAGCCACCTGCAAACGGATTATGCAGTGAAGTCTGATCAGAACCCAGATCGATTTTTATGTTCTCCCCGGCCAGTTTTTCCCACAAATCCACCACATTTCCCTGGTAAGCCAGCGATACGGCCTCTTTGTTTTTGCGGGCATTCAACATTCGTTTTATCAATGAACCGGGATTGGAAAAAACCTCATCCACCCAACCCTGTTCGTAACGTTTTTTTAATGCCTGCGGATTTATTTCTGCAACCACTGCAATCATTCCGGCAATTACCGCAGCTTTTGGCTGGGCACCCGACATACCTCCCAACCCGCTTGACACAAATATTTTCCCGTTAACAGGGCCATCGGCATGAAAGCGTGCCGCATTTAGCAACGTAATGGTGGTTCCGTGCACAATTCCCTGCGGACCGATGTACATGTACGAACCGGCTGTCATTTGCCCGTATTGTGTAACCCCCAGTGCATTAAATTTTTCATAGTCGTCTTTCGAAGAATAATTGGGTATCATCATGCCGTTGGTAACCACCACGCGCGGTGCACCGGGATGCGAAGGAAACAGGCCCATCGGATGGCCGGAATACATGACCAGCGTTTGGTTGTCAGTCATTTCAGCCAGATATTTCATGGCAAGCAGGTACTGTGCCCAGTTTTGAAACACAGCGCCATTTCCGCCATAGGTTATCAGTTCGTGCGGATGTTGTGCTACTTCCGGGTCGAGGTTATTCTGAATCATCAGCATAATGGAAGCAGCCTGTTTCGATCGGCAGGGATATTCATCGATTGGGCGGGCATACATTTTATATTCAGGCCGGAAACGATACATATAAATCCGTCCGCAGGTATTTAATTCTTCCAAAAATTCAGGTGCCAAAATGTCGTGAAACTTTTTTGGAAAATAACGCAATGCATTTTTTATTGCCAGAATCTTTTCCTTCCGGTTTAAAATATCTATCCTTACGGGAGCATGATTTACGTTTATATCGTAAGGCTTTGGATGAGGAAGTTTGGATGGAATACCTTCCTTTATAGCCTGGCAAAATTGTTCCTTTGTCATGATCTCTGTTTTTGGTTTATCTTTTGAAAGATGAAATCCAGCGGCAAATTAGGGGCTTTCCCCGAATTTTATGATGATATTTCACACATTTTAAAAATATTTGCAGGTTAATACTAAAATGAAAACAAAATGAAAAAGGGGTTATTTATACTTTTGATTGCAGTTGCTGGATTATTCCTGTCAGGATGCGGTTACAACAAAATGGTTGATTTGGACGAACAGGTCACTTCGCAGTGGTCGCAGGTTGAAAACGTTTACCAGCGCAGGGCCGATTTGATTCCCAATCTCGTGAATACAGTAAAAGGATATGCTGATTTCGAGCAGGAAACACTTGTTGGTGTAATTGAAGCACGTTCAAAAGCCACTTCCGTAAATATCGACCCAAACAATTTGTCGCCACAGGCCATCGAGCAGTTTAATCAGGCGCAGGAAGGACTTACTTCTGCATTAAGCAGATTAATGGTGGTAGTAGAGCGTTATCCCGATTTAAAGGCAAACCAGAACTTTCTTGATTTACAGGCTCAGCTTGAAGGAACAGAAAACCGGATTGCAGTTGAACGCCGGAAGTTTAATGAGGTTACCCAGTCATACAATGCTTATATCCGCAAGTTTCCGCAGCTCATTTACGCTGGCATGCTTGGTTTCGACAAGAAAAATTATTTTGAAGCACGGCAGGGAGCAGACCAGGCGCCCGTTGTACAATTCTGATTTTTAGGTTATGAATGTGCAGAAATATTTTTCAGAAGAAAATAAATTACAAATTACCAATGCCATTCGGGTTGCCGAAACGAATACGTCAGGAGAAATTCGGGTACACATTGAAAAACACTGCAAAGAAGATGTGCTTGACAGGGCTGCCTACATTTTTGAAAAACTGGAAATGCATAAAACACAGTTGCGCAACGGAGTCTTGTTTTACCTGGCAATTGCAGATCATAAATTTGCCATTTTAGGCGATGCCGGAATCAACCAAAAAGTACCTGAAAATTTTTGGGAAGAAATAAAGGAAGAAATGACTGCCAGCTTCAAGGAGGGGAAATTTACGGAAGGCCTTTCAACCGGCATCAAAAAAGCGGGAGAACAACTTAAACATCATTTCCCCTGGCAGGAAGACGATGTGAATGAACTTTCAGATGAAATTTCATTCGGTAAAAATTAAAGTTATGAAACGATTTCTGATATTTTTTATTCTGTTGGCTGGCTTTACATTTTTAAAAGCAGAAATACCCAACCGACCGGTTCCGCCAAGGCTGGTTAACGATTTTGCCGGAATTTTAAACCGCAACGAAAACGCCAACCTCGAATCAAGGCTTGAACAATTTGCCCGTGAAACATCAACCCAGATAGTGGTTGTTACCATAAAAGACCTGGAGGGTTATGATGCCGGAGATTTTGCTTTTCGTTTAGGCGAAAAATGGGGAGTTGGACAACAGGGAAAAGACAACGGACTGATTATTCTGGTAAAACCAAAAACGGGCAGTGAACAGGGCCGGATCTTTATTGCCACAGGTTACGGACTGGAAGGAATTTTACCCGATGCTATTGTTAACGGGACGATTATAGATAATGAAATGATACCCCATTTTAAAGAAAACAACTATTACAAAGGACTTGATAAGGGTATCGGTGTAATTATGGATATTACACGCGGTGAATACACAGCCGAGTATTACAGTGAAAACTATGCACGGCAGGGAAATGGATTCCCCGTAATCTTTTTACTATTGCTGTTTTTTGTAATTATACCCATTTTACGGGGACGCCGCCGAAGATTTTATTCTCCGGGTAAAGACTTACCGTTGTGGATTGCTCTTGGCATGATGTCGGGTGGCCGGCACAGCGGATCATTTGGAAACTTCTCATCCGGGCGAGGCAGTTTTGGCGGTGGCGGTGGCTTCGGCGGATTTGGCGGCGGCAGTTTTGGCGGTGGAGGCGCAGGAGGAAGCTGGTGACCGAAAGCCAATGTTCAAAATTCACCCTTTAAAACTTATAACTCAACCCCACGCCGAAAAGTTGTTTTAGTTGCACTCTTCTCCCTGTATTTCCCTGGTTGTCAAGGGGAATTAATATGTCGTGATCATAAACCAGGTTGGTTAGCAAATTGGCCGAAAGGTAATCGTTAATCTTCATATTAACAGCCACATCCCAGTTTACATCAATGTTTTGCGGTTCATTAAAATAGTTTGAAAAAAGCGACAAGGTTGTAGAAAGGTTCACATTTTTCATAACAGGCGTTTTAAATTCACTTTTAACTGTTGCACCCATTTCAGCTCTTGCCTTTTTTCCTTCCTCTACACCGAATGCTCCTTCCTCGGAAAGTTTTTCATCGGTAACAAAAGTAAATTTCCCGGAAACCGGTGAAACAAAAAGCGAAAACATTTCAGAAGGTTTGTAATCTATACCTGTGGCAAGGGTAAGATAAGCGGGTGCAAAAAGACCTGATATTTTATCCGTAGTATTTGGATACTTATACCCATCGGCAAATTGCGTTAAAAAATTTACAAAAGCGGAATAAAGCAAATGCTCATTATTTGTTTCAACCCCGAGTTTTGAGTTCAGTTCAAGTTTATCATCTGTCTTAACCACTTCATTTTCACCTTCTTTCATTAATCCATATCCGGTTTTTAACGTATTTTCCCATTGAATTTTGTTTTTCCGGTAATTGGCGCTCATATCGAACAATCCGACACCCGAAACGGAATTTTTTCCTCCGCCAATCCAGTTCGAAAATGAAACCTGACTGAAGTTAACAGATGCCTGTCCGGTTACTTTCCAGTAAGTGGTATCCTTGGATTCCTGTGCTGTTAAACCTGCCGCAGCAAGAAAAAAAACGATTGTGGCAATTAAATTTTTCATATTAATTTCTATTTGATTTATTGGTTAAAGGAACAAAAAAAGCGCGGAAAAGTTGCCGCGCTACTACTTATGTTTTTTGAACGAATGTATTTATTCTACTTCCACCACACTGATGTCTTTATCTACCAGAATCCGTCCACAGTATTCACAAACAATAATTTTTTTCCGGCTGGCAATATCAAGCTGGCGCTGAGGCGGAATTTTATTAAAACAGCCACCACAGGCATCACGCTGAATGGTTACAACGGCCAAACCGTTTCTTGCATTTTTACGGATGCGTTTAAATGCGGTAAGCAAACGTGGCTCAATAAACGACTCGATTTTTTCGGCTTTCCCCTTCAGTTTTTCCTCTTCAATTTTGGTTTCCTGGGTAATTTCGTCGAGTTCGTTTTTCTTCCTGTCCAGGTCTTCTTCTCTTTCTTTAAGCAGAGTTCTCGAAGAATCAATAATCTCCTTTTTTTCTGTCATTTCACCGGTAAATTCCTTAATCCTTTTTTCCGAAAGTTCAATTTCGAGGGTTTGGAATTCGATCTCCTTCGAGAGTGAATCAAACTCGCGGTTATTCCGCACATTGTTTTGCTGTTCGGTATATTTGGCAATAAGAGCCTGCGAGTCTTTAATGGCAATTTTTTTGTTGTTAATTGCCGTTTCGAGGGTTTTAATTTCATCCTCAAGATTTACCAGCCTGGTTCGTAGCCCTGCAATTTCGTCTTCCAAATCCTGCACTTCCAGTGGTAACTCTCCCCTTAGGGTTTTTATTTTATCAACCTCAGAAACAACGCTTTGCAATTCATGCAATGCACGCAGTTTTTCCTCAATTGAAATGTCTTTGTCTTCTTGCCTTGGAATTGATGTATTCATCGTTTGTTATTCTTTAAATTCAACTCATTAAAAAACTAAAAGTAAAATACCGGGTTGGTATTTACCTCCGAAAAACGGACTGCAAATTTAGGGAATTTTTTCATAAGTAATTCATGAAAAAGTTCTTTAGTGAACTGCTCACTTTCATAATGCCCCACATCGGCTATTACAATTTTGTTTTCAGCGTCAAAAAACTGGTGGTATTTAAAATCGCCCGTTACAAAAAAATCGGCTTTGGCAGAAATGGCCTGGTTAAGTAAAAATGAACCTGCTCCTCCGCAAACAGCTACTCTGGTTACTTTTTTCTTCTTTAAAGCGGTATGTTTTATGCAGCCGGTGTTAAAAGTTTTTTTCAAAAGGCTTAGAAATTCTTTTTCTGAAAAGGGAGTTTCCAGTTCCCCTATCATTCCCATTCCTGCCTGTTCAAATGTGTTTTCCAGCGGATAAATATCATAAGCTACTTCTTCATAAGGGTGGGAATCTTTCATCGCTTTTAGGATTTTACCTTGCAGCCAGCCGGGAAAAATCGTTTCAAACCTGACTTCCTTTTCGTAATGAATTTTTCCCTTTTCACCCACATAGGGATCGGTATCTTCACTTCCCCTGAAACTGCCGGTTCCGTCAATATTATACCCACAGTAATCGTAATTGCCAATATGCCCTGCACCCGCTTCAAACACAGCGTTACGCACTTTTTCTGCGTCATTGTGTGGAATAAATGTAACCAACTTTTTTAACTTCCCTTCAACAGGTTGCAAAATCCGACAGTTTTTTAATGCGAGTTTTTCACAAATTTTGGAATTAACACCCCCGGTTACCGCATCGAGATTGGTATGAGCAGCATAAATTGCAACATCATTTTTTACTGCTTTCAAAATGGTACGTTCCACATAATTTCTTCCGGTAAGCCTTTTCAAACCTGAAAAAACAACAGGATGATGTGCAATTATAATTCCTGCCTTTTTTTCTATGGCTTCGTCAACCACCGCTTCAGTAGCATCAATGGTAACCAGCGCCGAAGATACCTCAGCCTCTGGATCGCCCACGATCAAACCCGAATTGTCATAGTTTTCCTGCAGTGCCGGTGGAGCAAAACGTTCAAGGTAATTAATTATTTTATTTATCTGAAGCATATTCAATCTTCCATTTCGTTTCGGATTTCAAGGAGTTCTTTTTTCACAAATTGCAACCGTTTAACAATTTCCCATGTTTCAAGAGTTTCCTGCCGGTTGTTTTTTAATTTTTGCTGAACTCCTTTAATGGTCATTCCACGTTCTTTTACCAAATGACAGATAAACTGAACTGTTTCAATATTCTCTTTTGTAAAAAGGCGCGTTCCCTTGCTGCTCTTTTGCGGGGTTAACTCTTCAAAACATTTCTCCCAGTAACGTATTGATGACGGAGTTACCCCAACCATTTCGGCTACTTCGCCAATGGAGAAAAAAATCTTTTCTATTTTCGGCTTTTTGTAGGGCACTTTAATTAATCGAGTGACTGGCCAATATTCGAAGAAATAGCAATCATCCTTTCGTATTCCTGAGGTGTTAAATCTTTAAAGTAATAATGCTGCGGATTAACAGCACTTCCGTTCCGGTGAACCTCATAATGAAGGTGCGGAGCAGTTGAACCTCCGGAATTGCCAACGTAGCCAATAACATCGCCCCTTTTTACTTCCTGGCCTTGTTTTACATTAAACCCGTTTAAATGGGCATATACAGTCTCATAACCATAACCGTGATCAACTTTTACAACCAACCCAAAACCTACCCTGCTCCTTTGTGAACCACTCACCTCTACCACTTTTCCATCGCCTGTGGCATAAACAGGAGTTCCAACAGGAGCCGTAAAATCCATACCGTAATGCATTTTCCGCACTTTGTAAATCGGATGAATCCGGTAACCCCAACCGCTTGCAGTTCGTTTTAAATCTTCGTTGGCTACCGGCATTATAGCAGGAATACTGGCCAGCATTTTTTCTTTATTCAAGGCCATTTTAAGTACCTCGTCGTATGACTTTGACTGAATATAAGCTTCTTTTGCCAACACATCCAGTTTTCTGGCAGTTTCAACAATAAGCCTTGAATTATTTAAATTTTCCAGATGTGAATATTTGTTGGCGCCACCAAATCCGGCTTTTCGAACTGAAGAAGGAATGGGATCGGCCTCAAATATAACCCTGTAAATATTATCATCCCTTTGCTGCAAATCGGCAAGGACATTCTCTATCCGATCCATATCACGCAGCATTAGTTCGTATTGACTGAGCAACTGCTGGTTTTCCCTTTTTAATGCCTTTGAACGGGGAGTTTCATAAAAATTCAGAAAAATAACAACCATTAACAATGCCAGCGCAAAGCTGCTTGAAAAATAGGTAATAATTTTTCCGAATTTTTCTTTGAACGATATTCCCACTCGTTCGTAGCTAAGGGTGTCGGGATTAAATTTGTATTTCTTTTTCGCCATAAAGTTCCGGCTATTTTTATTTTCTGTTTTAAGCAAAATTAATTAAAACACCTAACTTTGCAACAATTTTAAAATGTCGTGAAATATTTTCACGTCGCAAAAATAAACAAATAACTTTCATTCAGGCAATTTGTTTAGTTTACATTAATATATTTTAACAAAAAGGAAGAAAGAAGTTTGGAATGAGAAAGACATCAAAAGAAATACGCAACGCTTTTCTCGAATTTTTTAAAGAGAAAAATCATCAGATAGTGAATTCAGCTCCCATGGTTGTTAAGGGAGATCCAACCCTCATGTTCACCAACGCAGGTATGAACCAGTTTAAAGACCAGTTTTTAGGGAATGAGCCGGTAAAATATCCCCGCGTGGCCGACACGCAAAAATGCCTGCGCGTTTCAGGCAAACACAACGATTTGGAAGAAGTTGGACTCGACACCTACCACCATACCATGTTTGAAATGCTTGGGAACTGGTCGTTTGGAGATTATTTCAAAAAAGAAGCCATAGACTGGGCCTGGGAATTTCTGGTGACACGTATGGGAATATCTGCCGAAAGGTTATATGCCACGGTTTTTGAAGGCAGCAGTGATGATAATCTGGTACGCGATGACGAAGCTGCCGGGTTTTGGGAAAAACACTTGCCAAAAAATCGCATTTTAAACGGAAGCAAGAAAGACAATTTCTGGGAGATGGGCGATACCGGCCCGTGTGGTCCCTGCTCCGAAATACACGTTGATCTGCGCCCGGAAGCAGAGCGTTCAGTAATTCCCGGCAGGGAGTTGGTTAACAAAGACCACCCTCTGGTAATTGAAATCTGGAACCTGGTCTTCATTCAGTTTAACCGGAAATCTGATGGCAGCTTGCAGGAACTGCCTGCCAAACATGTGGATACAGGTATGGGATTCGAGCGCCTGTGCATGGCTTTGCAGGGTGTAACCTCCAATTACGATACCGACATTTTTCAAAACATTATTGTCGAAACTGAAAAACTGAGTGGAATAAATTATGGCACGAATGAAAAAACCGACATTGCCATGCGCGTGGTTGCCGACCACTTGCGGGCGGTCGCTTTTGCCATTGCCGACGGGCAATTGCCATCGAACAACAAAGCCGGTTATGTTATTCGCCGTATCCTGCGGCGGGCTGTGCGTTACGGCTATACTTTTCTGAATTTCAGGGAATCATTTATTTACCGGCTGACAGACGTACTTAAAAACACGATGGGAGATGCTTTTCCCGAACTTACAGCCCAGCAGCAACTCATTGAAAAAGTGATTAAGGAAGAAGAAGAATCTTTTTTACGCACACTTTCAACAGGCATTAAACTGCTGGATGAAATCATTTCCAAAGTAAAAAACGAAAACAAAACCCAAATTCCGGGAAAAGATGCTTTTACGCTATACGACACATACGGTTTTCCGCTTGACCTGACAGCGCTGATTGCACGCGAAAACGGTTTAGGTATTGATGAACCGGGATTCACTAAAGAAATGGAAATGCAAAAAAACCGGTCGCGCAATGCAGCACAACTGGAAACCGGAGACTGGATTGAAATCAGAAAAATTGACCAGACAGAGTTTTTGGGGTACGATAAAACAGAAGCTGAAGTCCGCATTGCCCGCTACCGGAAAGTTACCCAGAAAAAGAAAACTTACTGGCAACTGGTGTTCGACCAGACTCCTTTCTACGGCGAGTCGGGAGGCCAGGTAGGCGATTCGGGCTACATTGAAGCAAACGGAGTAAAAATTCCTGTTTTCGATACCCAGAAAGAGAACAACCTGATCGTTCACCTAACAGAAAAATTACCTGAGCATCCGGAGCAAACCTTTAAGGCTGTAGTAAACCTTGAAAAAAGGACAGACACAGCCAACAATCATACTGCAACGCACCTGCTTCATGCCGCTTTACGCGAAGTGCTGGGCACTCATGTTGAACAAAAAGGATCGCTGGTTAATTCAGACCACCTGCGTTTTGACTTTTCACATTTCCAAAAAATGACAGAGGAAGAGATTGAACAGGTTGAAACACGCGTGAATGAAAAAATAAGAGCCAACGCTTCACGCGAGGAAAACAGGGAAATGCCATTGGATAAAGCACAGGAATTGGGCGCCATAATGCTTTTTGGTGAAAAATACGGCGAATCGGTAAGGGTAATCAAATTTGGCGAATCGGTAGAATTGTGCGGAGGAACACATGTTGCGGCTACCGGGCAAATCGGGTTGTTTAAAATTATGTCGGAAAGTGCCATTGCTGCCGGAGTGCGCCGAATTGAAGCCATAACCGGGAAACGGGCTGAAAAGTATGTTAACGACCAAATTCAAACTTTGAAGAACATCCGCGAAACCCTGAAAGGCTCCAAAGATATTCTCGCAGGTGTAATGAATCTGTTGAAAGAAAACACAGAACTTTCGAAAAAAATTGAAGCATTTGGCAGAGAACGGCTTAAAATATTAAAAGCCAATTTAAAAAGTAAAGTACTTGCAGAAAACGGAATAAATATTATTGCGGACCAGGTTGATGTGGACAACGCTACCATGATGAAAGATTTGGCATTTCAGTTAAAAAATGAGGTGGACAACCTGTTTCTTGTGCTGGGAGCAGACATTGAAGGCAAACCAAATTTAACCGTTATGATCTCGGAAAACCTCGTAAACGACAAAGGTTTAAATGCCAGCCAGATTGTTAGGGATGCCGGTCGTGAAATAAAAGGTGGAGGAGGTGGCCAGCCGTTTTATGCCACTGCAGGCGGCAAGGATATTTCAGGACTTGGCGCGGCTATTGAAAAAGCGCTGTCATTTATAAACTAAAAAAAATGAGTTTCTCAACAATTGTTAATAACCCGGGTTGAAACCTGGTGAATACAAACAATGAAAAAAATTTGTACCATACAAATCTTTTATCCTATTTTTGTTTCTACCAGGTGAGCGATAAAAGGCAGCTCCAAAAATGTGGAAACGGGAAACGTTTCTTAGTTGAAACCGGAACCATTTCTCTCCTTCTCTCGGGAAGGCACATCAGAGGAGCCGAAGTTTGAACCAGGTAGTCTGGAAACCACAGGTTCATTCAATCAACTGGAAGAGAACCAGACGTTCTTTCAAGATTGAGTCTTCAGGCAGGAGGCCGCCAACCGAAAGGAAGGCATCAAAAAATTTCGGTTTTTTGAACAGCCCGAACTGCATGGCATGAAGCAGGTAAAACTGAAAAATGCCCGTTGCCAACGACAAATTTCTTCGGAAAATTGCCGAAAGCACTGAATGACACTTCGTCCGCGAAGGCATCCGGAAAGCCGAACGGACTGCTCAAACGTTTAGCCGTAGAAAGCTAAACAGGAGAGTAAAGGGCAAAAAAATTCATCTGAAAAGATGAATGGAAAGCCAGCCACGACAACCGTAGCCTGGCACTCGGGAAAACGCAAGTGGACCCGGTGAAATGGGAACTATTCGTAACAGATTAGTTCCCATTTGTGTTTTAAAGAAATCAAAAAAAGGCTGTTGTTGCCAACAGCCTTCAAAAATCCAACTAATCTAATCGCGTTATTACTTTTCCTTTTCTCTAATTCCAATACATTTCATTTACCATCCAGTACTCGAGTTTTAGACTCTGTTCTGTTTCCATCGATGAAAAATAGTCGAAAACCGGCGTCTGCCATCTGGATTCATCTACCATCCAGGCTTCCAGCATAAACGCTGCGTCGTTTTCCATTTCAATTAACGAAGCTTTCTCAACCTGTATCCAGCAGGTTTCATTTACCATCCAGTCTTCAATTTGTAATTTGGCTTCTTCTATGTTTTCAAGGCCTGAGACAACAATCATTTCTGTTCCTTTTGCATTTACATTCATACTCATAAAAATTACGGTAAAAAATGCAACCAAAATAATCTGACTTAATCGAGCTTTCATTGTTTTCATTGTTTCTGTTTTTTAAAGTTCTGTTTTCTAAAATTGTTTATTAGATAGACTAATTAACAGTGCAAAGGTTACATTTCCTTTTATTAAAAAATACAAAAAGTAAGCAAACACAGGGAGAAACTCGGCGAATGGAGGATTTTACCGGATTAATAAAATACTTTCTGGTATTTTATTTGAAAAATCTGTCGGTAAATGGCGAAAAATTCCGAACACTGCCGACCCGCTTCCCGACATGGAAGCATATACAGCACCCATTTCAACCAATTTTTCCTTCCACCTCTTTATTTCGGGAAACCGAAGAAACACACTTTTCTCGAAATCATTTTTTACCATATCCTTCCATTGCTCAACCGGAACAACAGGCAAATTCTGTAATTTAAAAGAAGGAATTGCCGGAACCACATTCTTGTATGCACCGGCAGTACTGACAGAAACCTCCGGCTTTAAAACAACCATTTGAAATTCGGACAGGTCGATGTTTATAATTGATAGCCGATCGCCAATTCCTTCGGCAAAAGCGGGCTTGTTTTCGATAAAAAAGGGACAATCGGCTCCCAGTCTGGCTGCATATTTTTTCAGGCTTTCACTGGAAACCTGCAACTTGAAATAGTTGTTAAGCATTTTCAATGTAAAAGCAGCATCGGACGAACCGCCGCCCAAACCAGCCCCTACAGGAATATTTTTGTGCAAATGAAACTGAACCGGAGGCAACCCGAAATCTTCTTTGAGAATCTGATATGCTTTCATCACCAGGTTCTCATTGGGAGGACCTTCCACCGGCAACCCGGAAAAAGAGATACCTGTTATTCCGGTTTCTGCCATTTCCAGTGCATCGAAAAGCTGAACCGGATAAAAAACGGTTTCCAGGTTGTGGTAACCGTCGGGCCGTTTGGAAACCACATGGAGGCCGATATTTATTTTCGCATTCGGAAAAACAATCATTTCATCAGGTTCTCCTAACCGGGTTACTGGTCGTTCATCAACTCATACTCTTTGGGCGAGCCGCAGATACAAATCAGATTCCGGTCGCCCCAGGCGTTGTCAACCCGCCCTACAGGCACCCAATACTTATTCTGTTTCACCCACTCCAGCGGCCAGGCAGCTTTTCCACGCGGATAGGCATGCCTCCAGTCATCAGTGGTAACAACCTCTGCTGTATGTGGTGCATTTTTCAGCACATTGTCAGTTTTGTCAGCCTTTCCGTTCTCCACTTCTTTTATCTCATCGAAGATGGTGTTCAACGCTTCAATAAACCTGTCGATTTCCTGTTTCGATTCACTTTCGGTAGGCTCAATCATGAGGGTTCCGTGCACCGGAAAGGAAAGTGTTGGCGCATGAAAACCAAAGTCCATCAATCTTTTGGCAATATCCTCTTCGGTAATGCCTGACGAAGCTTTCAGGTGCCGGCATTCCAGAATCAGTTCGTGACCAACACGACCTGTTTCCCCGGTGTATAAAATACCGTAATTTTTTTCGAGCGCTTTGGCAATGTAATTGGCGTTTAAAATGGCCACCTGAGTGGCTTTGGTCAATCCTTCGGCCCCCATCATTTTAATGTAGCCATAGGTAATCGGCAAAACCGATGCGCTTCCCCAGGGAGCAGCTGCCACAGCATTGATACCGATGTGCCCGTTATTCATTACAGGATGTGAGGGCAAAAATTTCACCAGATGACTGGCAACGGCAATAGGGCCGACTCCCGGCCCACCGCCACCGTGTGGAATAGCAAACGTTTTATGCAGATTCAGGTGGCAAACATCGGCTCCGATGATTCCCGGCGTGGTAAGGCCAACCTGCGCGTTCATATTGGCGCCATCCATGTAAACCTGACCACCGTTGTGGTGCACAATGCGGCACATTTCTGCAATATATGATTCAAAAACCCCGTGGGTTGAAGGATAGGTAACCATTATGGCAGCCAGCGAGGTTTTGTTTTCTTCTGCCTTTTTTCGCAGGTCATCAGTATCGATGTTTCCTTTTTCATCACATTCAACCACAACGACCTTCATGCCGGCCATTACTGCGCTGGCAGGATTGGTCCCGTGTGCAGATGCAGGAATGAGCACTACATCGCGCTGTTCTTCGCCCCGGCTTTTGTGGTATTCCCGAATAACCATCAGCCCGGCATACTCGCCGGCAGCGCCTGAATTGGGCATCAGGCTCACATCGGCCATGCCGGTAATTTCAGCCAGATCGCGCCGCAGTTCTTCCATCATTTCGTGGTAGCCGCGGGCCTGGTTTTTGGGCACAAACGGATGAATGCCGTTAAATTCAATCCAGCTCAACGGCAGCATTTCGGTAGCTGCATTCAGTTTCATGGTGCACGACCCCAGTGAAATCATCGACTGGGTCAGCGAAATATCTTTATGCTCCAGCCGCTTGATGTACCTCACCATTTCTGTTTCTGAACGATAGAGATTGAATACCTCCTGTTTCAGAAATTCAGACCGGCGGGCAAATTCAGCATCGATTTCATATCCTTTGGGATATTCGTGAACCGCCGACCAGGGGCTGTTGGCAGCTTTGGCAAAAACTTCCAGAATCCAGGTCATATCTTCGCGGTTGGTGGTTTCGTCGATGCTGATTCCCACCTCGCCGTTTTCAAAGTAGCGGAAATTCATTTCCAGCTCCAGTGAAAGCCATTCGATGTCTTCCCGTTTTACATGCCTGGGAAGGGCAAACCGGATGGTATCGAAA
>Ga0334883_1000407_pt1 | contig 78878 bp, 61 predicted proteins | sample GraSluR1_MG_6_FD_207230 | JGI IMG/M metagenome (GOLD analysis project Ga0334883, IMG submission 207230) | Sludge microbial communities from methane-producing bioreactor in Wageningen University, Netherlands - Granular Sludge_09_05-R1 | ecosystem: Engineered > Bioreactor > Anaerobic >... | reverse complement strand
TCTCCGGCAGGTGCCGATGCAGTACTCGCTGTCCGCACAGCCATGCTCAGCGGCGACCGCCAGAGAGTCCAAAATGCAGCAAAAGCAGCATGAGTCGGGCAATTGCCTACAAACTAGAATCCCACCCAACGACGAGCCGACGCGCCGAGGTCCTCCTGCGCCTATCTCGTTGTCTCTGTCGCCCCCCCATGCTACACTCCCTGCTGCCGTCCCCGATCATCCCCTGGTGAGGTGCTGCTCGTGGAGCCCAGACAGCCCGTCTATCCGGAAGTGCTGGTGCGGCCCGATGTGCCGATGCCCATGCGCGATGGCGTGGAACTGCTCACCGACCTGTATCTCCCCGCCGAGCAGGGGCGGTTCGTCGGCCCACAGCCGGCCCTGCTCCTGCGCACGCCCTACAACAAGGGGCAGTCCAACAACCCGCAGGCCATGCGCTGGGCCCGGCACGGTTATGTCGTCGCGATCCAGGATGTCCGTGGCCGCTATGCTTCGGACGGGGTCTTTTGTGCCTTCGTGCAGGAGGACCTCGACGGGCATGATGCCATCGAGTGGCTGGCGGCGCAGCCGGAGTGCGATGGCCGGGTGGGCACGTGGGGCACCTCGTACTGCGCCGCCGACCAGGGCGCCGCGGCCACCCAGAGCCCGCCGCACCTGGCCGCGATGTGCCACACCTTCGGGTACCCCCACAAGTACCACGTCCTGCGCCAGGGCGGGGCGCTGGACGTGTTTTACATCTCGTACATGGTGATGATGGCCGGCGACGGCAAGGAGGCCCAGGGCGACGGTGGCGTCAAGCAGGCGCTGTATGAGATGCGGTTCGACGAGTGGCTGCAGCGCTGGCCGCTGCAGCCGGGGCGGTCACCACTGGCCCTGGCACCGTCGTATGAGGACCTCACCTTCGAGTTCATCCGGCATGAGTGCCTGGACGACTTCTGGCTGCACCCGGCGCTGGCTCCGGCGGCCCACCTCGACCGCTGGCCCGACGTGCCGACGCTCCACATCTGCGGCTGGTACGACCACTACGCCTACGCCCATCCGGACAGCCTGATCTTCACCCGGCTCGCGGACAGGGGCCACGAGAACCACTACGTGGTGTTCGGCCCCTGGACTCACGGCGATGTGGGCGCGAGGATCGGCGAGGTCACCTTCGGCGAGGCCTCCGCGCTCACGTCGCGTTTTGCCGACTATGAGCTGCGCTGGTTCGACCGCTGGCTCAAGGGGCTGGACGACGAGGGGTGCTTCGCCGCCAGGGCTCAGTTCTTCGTCATGGGCGGCGGCGGTGGCACCAGGACCGCCGAGGGGCTCCTGGATCATGGAGGGCAGTGGGCCACCTCCGACCGCTGGCCCCCGGCCGCCGTCGCGGAGAGGCAGCTCTATCTGGAGGCCCCCGGAGTGCTGGCTGAGACGCCCCCCGCCGAAGGGCCCAAGAGCACCGGCCTGCGCTCAGACCCGGAGGACCCCGTTCCCAGCAGTACCGGTGTGTGCTACACGGTGGCGCGGCTGGAGGCAGGGGGGACGCGTCGCATCAGCACCAACGGTGCGTGGAATCAGGTGGAAGGTCGGCATCTGTTCGGCTCTCAGCCGCCCTTCCTGCCGCTGGCGGCCCGCCCCGATGTGCTGGTGTTCCAGACCGAGCCGCTCGCCGAGGACCTCACCGTGGTCGGCCACCCGGTGGTCGAGCTGTGGATCAGCAGCGACGCCCCGGATGCGGACTTCGTTGCCAAGCTCATCGACGTGTACCCCGGCTCACCCGACACTCCCGGCGGCTTTGCTCTCGCCGTCTCCGAGGGCATCCAGCGCGCCAAGTTCCGCAACGGCCTGCAGGAGCCGGAGCTGCTCACTCCGGGGGAGATCGTCCTGGTGCGCGTGCTGCTACGACCACTGGCCAACCGCTTCCTCCGGGGCCATCGCGTACGGCTGGATATCTGCGGCAGCAGTTGGCCGCACTTCGACATCAACACCCACACCGGGCGCAACCCCTCCACGGACTACGACCGGCGCGTGGCGGTCAGCATGGTCCACCACGGCACGGAGCATGCCTCGAGGCTGATCCTGCCGGTGGGCCAAATCGAGCCATGAAGGCGTTCGGCGCCCGACCGGAGCCAGGAGCGCTCCGACGCGCCCTGCGCCGGGCTGAACCGCCGCCCGTAGGTCCGCAGGACATCACGTGCTCTCCCCCTCGCCGACCGTGCCCAGTCGCCGGGCGATCTTGCGGTGCGGTGAGCTGAGCGGTAGCGTCGCCGGTTCACCCGCCGCGAGCCAGCGGGCCTGCGTGTAGCCCACCACCTGCAAACTCCCGCCGGTGACGGCGCATTCGTACGCCGTGAGATGGACGCGCCGATTCATGATCCCGTGCACCAGGTGCACCAGCGGGGCGCCCACCTCGATGACGAGCCCCAGGCTGTCGCGCACGTGGAGGGCCAGCTCGGCATGGGCCCCGCCTTCGACCTCCACCTGCGGGAACTCCCACAGCCCCGCCCAGACCCCGCTATCCGGCCGTCTGGCCAGCAGCACCTTGTCCTCGGAGCGGATCACGGCGGCCGCGGTGGCCTGACGTACCGTCGGCGCACGCGGAGGCAACTGGGGGTACTGGGCCTGGGTGCCGTCGGCGCGGGTGACGCAGTGGTCTTGCAGCGGGCATTCGGGGCAGTCGGGGGAGGTGGGAGTGCACACCACGGCCCCCAGCTCCATGAGCGCCTGGGTCATGCTCCCCGGGTCTGAGCAGGCCACCAGGTCACGGGCACGGCCGTGGATGAGCCCGCGCGCCGGAGCCCTCTTGGGCGCGCCGGGGATCCGGTACAGGCGGCAGAGCACCCTCTCCACATTCCCATCGATGGCCGGCACGGGCCTGCCGAAGGCGATGCTCAGAATCGCGCCCGCGGTATAGGGGCCGACTCCGGGCAGGGCCCGGATCGCGTCCTGATCCGAGGGGAACCGGCCGCCGTGCTCCGTCACGATGCGGCCCGCGGCGGCGTGGAGATTGCGGGCCCTGGAGTAGTACCCCAGGCCCGCCCACAGGGCGAGCACCTCGTCCACCGGCGCTTCCGCCAGCGCCATCACGGTGGGCAGCCGAGCCAGGAACCGAAGATAGTACGGGATCACGGTGGCCACCTGGGTCTGCTGCAACATGGTCTCGGAGACCCAGATGGCGTAGGGGTCCGTGGTGTCGCGCCACGGCATGGGGCGTCGGCTCTGGCCAAACCACTCGAGCAAGAGAGACTGCAGAGGCGAATCTGGCATGCAGGACCCCGGTCAGGGGAGCGACCCGCGGCCGGAGGCGCTCCGTTGGATGCCCCAGAGCTCCGGGCACGGACGGATGACTCGAGGTGTGCAAGGTACCAAAGTGCGGCCGAGGAGTCTGGCTGAGCGGGCTCCTGTCATCCCGAGCGCCAATCTCGCGCAGCCACAGAGCGAGGGATCTCGCTGGATGCCGGGAGATTCCTCGAGCTGCTCTTGCCGGGAGTCGACGCTCTGGGAATCACACTCCCGGCGAGGGCGGCGTTTTCGCCCGCGCCTGTACCCCCCCGCCGGGCGACCGCGCCGCCTCCGACCGGTGGCCTACTCCGCGTCCCTGGTTCCCGCCCACAGACAGGCGCGCTGCAGAAGCGTCACGAAGACCTCCTGCCGGCAGGCCTTGGCGTCATGGCCCAGCGCGATCCAGCAGACCTTGCCCTTGCCCCAGGACTTGGTCCACACCACCGGCGTCAGGCCGCCCTTGTAAAGCGCGGTGGCCAGGACCTCGTTCCGCGGGTCATAGTCCGTGACGTACTGCTCGTCCTCCACCCAGAACTCCTCGAGGCCCTCGGTGATGGGGTGAGTCGGATCGACAACGCTCACCATGTACTTCCGGTATTGCGGGTGTGTCACGAAATGGCCACCCACCATGGCGCGGTACTCGGGGCAGTCGCGGAAGGAGTCCGCCGCCGAGTGGACCCCCACGAAGCCGCCGCCCGCGTTGACCCAGTTCAGCAGCCCGTTCTTCTGGGCGTCGGTGAGCTCGGTGACGGTGTGGTAGAACACCGCGAGGTCGAAGGGGGCGATTCGCTGCTGCTCCAGATAGGACAGGTCATCCTTGGACCGCGTGATCTGCAGTTGCGGCATCTGCCGGATGGCCTCGTAGATGGCCTCCCCGCAGCCCTGCCAGTCGTGGATCTCGCCGCCTGCATACTGCAAGGTCTCGATCGCCCGGGCACCTGAATCGGCCATGCTCATTGCGCTCCTGGGTCAAGAGGGATGGGCTGCGCGGTGTGGCCCCGAGCAGCTAGCGGCGTCGGCGGTCGGAGGATTGCCCCGAGGGTCGTCGGCTTGAGTGGCGGTCCTGCGGGACGCCCTCATCCACGGCGGCCGAGGACCGCCGCGGACGGACGCGGGCGGCCCGGCCTGTCCGCGTTCCCACATCCCACCCGGTCATCTCCAGACTCGGGGGGAAGCGGGCCGGGGTGGTCTTCCGCGAGCCACGCACCAGGATGATGGCCTGGAGCAGGATGATCATGGCCAGGCAGGCATCGGTGAGGCTCATCTGCGGGTAGACTCCGAGGACCTTGGAGGCCAGCCAGCGAAGCAACTCGATACCGGGGAAGATCAGCGCGATGCCCAGCAGCAATCCGAGTATGAGCCTTCCCATGGCAGGATTCCTCTGGCGTAGTGGATCGTCCCACTGCATTCTACCCCTGCATTGTAACAGATCACACGCGCGTTGTGCGAGCCGTCGACCCGCAGGCGCCGCCACCCGTCGACAGGTGCCCGCGGGCTCAGCAAGCGCACGGAACCCGGCAGGGGGCGGAGAGAAGAGCGGCCGAAAACCCCCGCCTTCGCCAAGAGTGTCATTCCGAGAGCGTCCGCTCCCGGCAAGAGCAGCTCGAATAGTCTCCCGGCATTCGGCGAGATTCCTCGCTGTCTCGCTGCGCGAGATAGCGAAGAATGACAGGAACCGGGCCGGCCAGGGTTCTCGGCGGCACGTCTAGAGCTCCGAGAGCTCCAGGCTGATGTCCACGGCCTGGTGGGAGTGGGTGAGCTTGCCCACGGAGATCATGTCCACACCGGTTGCGGCGATCTCGGCCACCGTGCTCAGGCTGACTCCTCCCGAGGCCTCGGTGTGCGCCCGGCCGCCCACCAACTCCACCGCCTGCGTCATGGTGGCAAGGTCCATGTTGTCCAGCAAGATGATGTCGGCACCGGCGTCCAGAGCCTGCTGGACCTGCTGCAGCGAGGTGGTCTCGACCTCGATCTTCAGGGTGTGTGGTGCCCGCTGCCGGGCGCGCTTGACGGCCTCGGCCAGCCCGCCGACGGCGGCGATGTGGTTGTCCTTGATCAGGACGCCGTCGTAGAGCGCGAAGCGATGGTTGCGCCCGCCGCCGGCGCGCACGGCGGCCTTCTCCAGCAGCCGCAGGCCGGGAGTGGTCTTGCGGGTGTCCAGGATCGCCGCACCCGTGCCTTCCACGGCCTTCACGTAGGCAGCCGTGAGCGTGGCGATGCCGCACAGTCGCTGGAGGAAGTTGAGCGCGACGCGCTCGGTGGTGAGGATCTGTGCGCTGGGCCCGGTGACCGTGGCCAGGACATCGCCGGGCGAGAAAGCCTGCCCCTCGGCGACCGGCGCTTCCACGGCGCACTCGGGCGCGGCCTGGCGGAAACACTCGGCCACCACATACAGGCCCGCCAGGACACCCTCCTGCTTGGCCAGGAAGACGCCGTTACCCCTGCGCTCCGGAGGCACGCACAGGGCCGTGGTGATGTCGCCGGGGCCGATGTCTTCCTCCAGGGCGGCGGCCACGATCCTGCGCACCTGGGCGGGGTCGGGGGTCATTTGGTGGACACAACCTCGTTGTGGTCGCCGAGTATGGCCACGCGCGGTTTCAGCGCCGCGGCCTCGGCGTCGTCCGCCAGGCAGTAGGAGATGATGTGGACCACATCTCCCACCACGGCACTGCGGGCCGCGGGCCCATTGAGGCAGATCACACCGCTCCCGGCCTCACCCTCGATCACGTACGTCTCGATGCGAGAGCCGTTTTGCATGTTCACGACCTGCACGCGCTCCCCATCCAGCAGGTCGGCGGCCTCCATCAGGTCCCGAGCGATAGTGATGCTTCCCTCGTAGTACAGCTCGGCGGCGGTGATGTGCGCGCCGTGCAATTTGGACTTCATCATATGGCGGAACACTCAGGACACCTCGACTCCCACATTGTCAATCAGCCTTACGTTGCCGAAGAAGCCGGCCAGGGCCAGAACCATGGGCGGCCCGCCCCAGGTGGCGGGCTGCAGGGTCTCCGGGTCCACGGCCGAGACGTACTGGGGCTCGAACCCCTGCACGGCGGCCAGGTGCTGCGCGACGGTCGCCTCGGCGGTGGGGCCGTCGGCACCAGAGCGCACCGCCTCGGCCCCCGCCTGCAGCGCCCGGTACAGCCCGGGGGCCGCTGCACGCTGCTTGGGTGTTAGCAACTGATTGCGCGAGCTCATGGCAAGGCCGTCGGCCTCCCGCACCGTCGGAACGCCGGTGATGACGATGGGCATGCTCAGGTCCGCCACCATCCGGCGCACCACCTGGACCTGCTGGTAGTCCTTTTCGCCGAAGTACGCCCGGTCGGGCTGGATGATGCAAAACAGCTTGCTGCACACCGTGGTCACGCCATCGAAGTGGCCGGGGCGGTAGGCCCCGCACAGCGTGTCCGTGAGCCCGGAGATCCGCACCGAACTGGCGAAGCCCGCGGGGTACATCTCCTCGGCCGGGGGCGCGAAAACCAAGTCGACGCCCTGCTCCTGTGCCAGGAGGGCGTCGCGGTCGAAGTCACGAGGGTAGGTCTCGAAGTCACTGGAGGCGTTGAACTGGATCGGGTTGACGAACAGGCTGACGACCACGATGTCCTCATCGGCGCGGGCGCGGCGCATCAGGGTCAGGTGCCCCTCATGGAAGGCACCCATCGTCGGCACCAGGCCAATGGTGCGCTCCGACAGACGGTGGCTACGCAGGTAGGCACGGACCTCGGGGATTGTGCGGGCTATTCTCATGGCGAACCACCGGAAGATGGGCGACACGTGGCCTCCTGAACAGGCCGCCTGCCGCTACGGACGGTCCACCCGCATGGGGCCGAACCGATAACATAGCTATTGTAGCACAAAGCTCCGGCCGTGTTCAGTGCTTTGGTGCCTCACCTGCTCCCGCCAGGCGGCTTGTCGCCTGCCGGCCCAGCAGGGCCGCCAGGGTGATGGCATTGCCCCCCAGCCACCAGAAGATCGGCGCGGCACCGTGGGTCAGCCCGACTAGGAGCAGCACGCCGCACACCGTGGACCACATGGCCAGCCACGTGCGCAGGGTCTGCAGCCCCACAAGCCTCACCGCCAGATCAAACAGGGCCAAGGCCGGCCACAGCAGGGCGGCGAGGGCCAGGGCGACCGGCCATGCTCCACGCCACGCCAGGGCATCGCGAACCTCGTCACGCGGCGAAGGCTCTCGGCCCGCCGCGGCCCATCCGGCCATGATCAAGCAGGCGGCCCCCATGCTCCAGCCCACGGCCGAGGCCGGTGCGCCCAGCCACGGGCTCCGTGGCCCGGCACCGCCCAACGCGGCGGCCAGGCACCCGCCCGCGCAGACGGCGCCCGCAAACAGCCACGCCCAACTCGGGCCACCGCGGGACTCGCCCGCACCCTCCGCACGGGCCTCCCGGGCCCGAGGCCGAGCGGCCACGGCCGCCGGACGAAACGGCGCCGGGCCCATCCGCTCCAGAAGCTCCGCCTCCGCCAGCTCGTCTTTGGCCTCCGCGGCCAGTCCGAGGCCCGCATATACCGCGGCCAGGAGACGGTGGGCCGCCGCGCTGTCCGGGTCGACGAGAAGGGCCTCGGCACACAGCACCTGCGCCTCCACATACCGCCCCCTTCGCACCAGCGCCTCTGCCTCCTGCAGAAGGTGGCCAGGCACGCTGCTCCACGGAGCGGCATCCTCCACCGCGCGCCGCAGCTCCGGGTCCGGCGCCCGGTCTTCCACCTCCGGGCTTCGTACAGCCGGCGCCTGCCGCATCGCGGCACGATAGGCCGCTCCCAGCGCCACGGCGTACTCATGGGCGGAGGCGGGATCAGAAGCGACGTCGGGGTGGTGAGCCCGGAGAAGCTCCCGGTAGCGCCGGCGGATCTGGGGCCGCGAGGCACCGGGAGGCAGGCCCAGCAGTTCATAGGGATCGGGGTGTGTGTCCATGGGGAGGGTCCGGGGCGGGCGACTTCGCCTGGCGCTTGCCCTGCCCATCGCCGCTGATGCAGGCCGCAGTGGCGTGACGCGCTTTGCCGGCGGACGCCGGTCCCCGGCGCCGTCGGTGGGCCTTCCTGCAAAGGGTCGTCTTCCCGCTGAGCGCGACCGCCCACGGCGGGTGCGGAGCTGGAGGTGGCCGCAAACCCCGCATTCGCCAGGAATGTCATTCCCAGAGCGTCGGCTCCCAGTAAGAGCAGCTCGAGGAATCTCCCGGCATTCGGCGGGATTCCTCGCTATCTCGCTGCGCGAGATGCACGCTCAGAATGACAGAAACCGGGGCGGCCGGACTTTTCGGCCGAACCTCTAGTTGCTGTTGAGCAGCTCCGAGTACTGCCCCACGTAGAACCTGATCACCATCAGGGCGACCACGATGCCCATGATGACCACCGTCACCGGGACGATGGTGACGGAGAGCTTCTTGATCCGGCTCTGGGTCTCGCCCTCGTAGTATTCGGCGGCCTTGTGCATCATCTCGTCCACATTGCCCGTCTGCTCCCCGGTCTGCAGCAGCCTGACTAGCAGCTCGTTGGACAGCCGGGTCTGCATGAGCACCTCACTGAGCCGACCGCCCTGCTCGACCCGGGGCACCGCGGCGGCCACCATCTCGGTGAGGTAGCTATTGCCCATGGTGCCGGCCGCCAGGCGGATGGTGCGCTGGAACTGCACGCCGGCGTCGAATAGGACCGCGAAAGCTCGGGCGAACTTGGCCAGAGCCAGGCCCCGCACCACGCCCCCCAGCAGCGGCACCCGCAGCTTCAGCGCGTCGATGCCGCGTCTCCCGGTGGCCGAGGACGAGATCCGGCGGTACACGGCATAGAGCAGCGCCGCGGGGATGCCGATGAGCAGCAGGTACGACAAGAGCCCCTGGGCCGCGACCTTGAGGCCCTCCTCCGAGCCCTGGGTGATGAAGGCAATAATGCTCTGAGCGGCAAGCGGGATGACGATGCAGGCGCCGATGAGTATCTTGGCGTAGAAGGTCTCCTGGGCGATCATCTGCCGCAGCGCCAGCTCGCGCTCCAGGTACTCGGCCACATCGCGGAGCATATCGTCCAGCTTGCCGCTTTCCTCGCCCGCGGAGACCAGGGCCACCGTCAGCTCGGAGAAGGTGCCCGGGAAACCGTTCATGACGCTGGAGAAGCTGTCGCCGGAGCCGATGCGGCGCTGAGCGCTGCGCAGGAAGTGCAGGCAGGCCTTGCTGGAGGGGCGCTGCTGAAGGTCGGACAGCGCCTGAACGAGGGTGATGCCCGCGCCGATGAGCGTGGCCAGCTCCCGGAACACCACAGCCTGCTCGCGTAGCCCGATAGTGAGTGCCAAGTGGCCCTCCGTGCCGGCACCGCCCCGGCGGTTATCGATCTCTCGGCCGGACGAAACTCGCCGCCCGCTGTGCCGGGAGGGTCGGCCTGCAGCACTACCAGAGGTGCGCCCAAGAGCCGCGCCCGCCGTCAATATGTCATCCTGAGCGTCAATCTCGCGCAGCGAGATAGCGGGGAATCTCGCTGAATGCCGGGAGATTCCTCGTGCGGCTCTTGCCGGAAGCGGACGCTCCCGGAAGGACACTTTCGGCGAATGCGGGCTTTGGGACCAGACCTCTGGATGCCTGCACGGGCGGACTGCTTGACGTCCGAGGCGAGTTCCGTGGCCGCAACCAGGGCGCTGGAGCCTCCCGCCGTGCGGGCTCGCCGTCCGGCCGTGGCACCGTCTCGAGGCCGGCCTTCGTGCCGTGCTCGCCGGTCTGAGGCGCAGCCTGACTAGAGGTCCAGCCGAAAAGTCCGGCTGGTCCGTTTCATGTCATTCTGAGCGTCCATCTCGCGCAGCGAGATAGCGAAGAATCTCGCTGAATGCCAGGAGATTCTTCGAGCTGCTCTTGCCGGGAGCGGACGCTCTGGCAATGACATTCCCGGCGAAGGTGGGGTCTCCGGCCGGACTTCTAGAACACGTACACCGGCGTGCCGACGGACACCATCCCATACAGAGCCCTGGCGTCCGCCCGGTGCTGGCGGATGCAGCCGTGGGAGGCCGGGCGGCCCAGGCGGGAGTACAGGTTCGGCGAGGTGGCATGGATCCCGTGACTGCCCGAGGAGGTGATCCCCAGCCAGTACAGCATGTGTACGCGGTACATGTTGCTGAAGGCGTCCGGCGACTTGCGGAACACCTTACCCATCGCCCCCCGGCGACCGCCGTGCGAGCCCGGGCGCATGGTGGGGGTCGTGTAGCCCGCGGCCGCCGTGGACACGACGTGCGTCCGCTTGAGGACACCGTCCCTGAAGTAATACAGCCGCTGCACGCGCTTGCTCACGGCGATGCAGGTCTCGGGCAGATCGCTGAGCTCCCGGGGGAGCAGGGCGATCTTGCGCTCCACATAGCACAGCTTCTGCCCGTTGCCGTCGAAGCCGGCCAGAGCCAGGTTGAACAGGGAGCCGTCCATCCAGGGCACCTTCCAGGTCACCTCACCGCTATTGGGCATGAGGCCGCCGTTGACCACACCCCCGAAATCACCGCGCGACTTGCCGCCCAGACGGGTGCGCTCGCCGTAGTAGTAGAGCTTCACCTTCGCAATCGGTCCGGTGCTGGTCCAGCGTATGGTCACCGTCTGGCCGTCGTACCAGACGGCACCCGCCGCAGGTGCCAGATAGCTGAGCGAGGGCTTGTCCGTGGGCGGCAGGGTCGTGGGCGGCACCACCGCCGGTACGGTCTCGGGCGGCGTCACGACTGCGGGCGGCGTCACGGTCTCGGACGGCTCGACCTGTGTGGCCGGAGCGTCGGGCGGGACCATGTCCAGCACGTGGGACGGAACGGTGTTGTCCCGGGCCGTGGAAGTGTTGGCCGCACAGGCAAGGTGCGCCGGTGCGAGGGCCGCGATGGAAAGACACATCGATAGGAGCGCTTTGGCAACAGGACGAGGCGAAGTAGGCATTCCGACCTTGTGGACCTCCCTGGGTTTTGCGGGGGCAGCGGCGCCGGCCGCGAGGCCCGTTCAGAGGCGCCGCCGCGTCAGACCGAGCCATCCGTCGAAAGCAGCTTTTCGCCGTCTGAGGCCCCAAACCCTTCATCTGCAGGTGAGCCCTTGCCCGACGTGTCATGGCGGGCATCCTCGCCCCCTGCACTGCAATTGCCCTGCCGTCCGGTCTTGCCGGAAGGGCTTCGAGCTCCCGGCACGGAAATCCCGCTTGCCGTGCACCACTGTGCCGCGAGCCCTGCACCGCATCGCCGCCCTTTGTCCGCCAAGGAGATCCTCATGACACGCGCGGAAGCCAAGAGCAGACTGGGTCAGGACAAGGCCCTCATCGGTACCATGTTTCTGGAACTGCAAAGTCCCGGCACCGCCCGGATGCTGAAGCAGGCCGGCTACGACTTCGTGATCTTCGACACCGAGCACTCCTGGTACGGTGTGGAGACCATCGCGGGCTTCATTCGCACCTGCCGGGATATCGGCCTGCTGTGCATCATCCGCGCCCCGGCCTTCGACGGCCAGTGGCCGGCCAGGTACCTCGACCTGGGCGCCGACGGCCTGGTATGCCCCCACGTCGATACCGGGGAGCAGGCCCGGGATATCATCGGCCGGGTGAAGTACCCCCCGGTGGGCGAGCGCGGCATGGCCAACGCCATTGCCCACGACGACTTCCTCGCCCGGCCGATGACTGAGTTCACCACCGCCGCCAATGCGGACATCCTCATCGTGATGCAGATCGAGACCCGCAGGGGCCTGGAAAACAGGGAGGAAATCCTCTCCACCCCCGGCTGCGATGCGGTGTTCATCGGCCCCAATGACCTGTCTCTGAGTATGGGCTTCCCCGGGCAGCTCGACCACCCCGAGGTGGTGCAGGCCATGGACGACATCCTCGCCTGCGCCCGCAAGCACAACGTCGCTCCCGGTCTGCACGGTTTCACTGTGGAGGCGACGGCCGACTGGCTCCGGCGCGGGGCCCGGTTCGTCTGCCACCGGTCGGATATCAGCCTCATCGTCGAGGGCAGCCGGAAGGACCTGGAGGAGCTGAGGCAGGAGCCGGCGGCGGGAGGTTAGTACGTTGATGGGCACTGAAGCCGGTACGACGCCATCCGGCCCGTCCGGGCGGGCCCGCGGGCTTTCCCGCTCGGCGGTGCTGCGGCTGGCCGCGGGCGTCCTTCTTCTGTCCATCGGCGCGGCGGCCCTCGGCGCCGAGCCGGCGCCGCCGCTGGCCGCCTGCTGGCGTTTCGACGAAGCCGGCGGCGCCTACGCCATCGACTCCTCGGGCAACGGTCTGGACGCGGTGTTGGTCGGCGCCACACGCCAGAGCGGTGTGGGCGGAGGGGCGGTGGTGCTCGACGGCCGGGGCCAGGCCCTGGTGGCCGACGGCGTCGGCCCCCTGCCCGAGGGAGGCGCCGAGGCCTGGGTTCGTCTCGACGCCCCGCCGGAGACGGGCCAGGCGGGCTTCCTGTGCTTCGGCAACGACCTGGAGGGCAGAAACGATGCCGCCATCCTGGGCTACTGCGGCTCGCTGGCTCCGGGGAAGCCGGTCATGGGCTTTTGCCCGCTGACCTGGGCCGGCGCGGCGGCGGAGGTTGAGCTGCCTGTGGGGGAATGGGTGCATGTCGCCGCGGCCTGGGACAAGGAGGGTGTGGCGCTGTACATCGCCGGCGAGAAGGTCGCCACGGACACGACCCACAGGCTGGGGCTGGGGCCCCATCAGAAGGTGCTCATGGGTGCCGGGTCGTGGGGTGGCTATCTCCGCTGCGCCCTGGACGAGGTGCGCATCTACGCCGGCCGCCCCGCCGACGAGCTGTTCTTCGCCCATGCCACGGACACTGGGTATGCCGCCGATCCCGTGGTGGCCGGGGTTTCTGAGGCGGGCCCGAGACCGATCATCGACGCGGCCGAGTATTACAGCGCGCAGTCGCCCACCTGCGGCCTGCAGGAGGCCGTGGACGCCCTGCCTCGCCGTGGGGGCCTGGTGGTGATCCCGCCCGGCAACTACCTGCTGCAACGCTCCGTGGTGCTGCGCAACCGGGTGACTGTGCGCGGCTCGGGGGCCGCCACGGTCCTACGTAAGGCGCCCGAGGTCTGCAGCCCTCTGGCCGCCGACGCCGCCGAGGGAGCCACCGAGATCAGGCTGCAGGACCCTGCGGGGTTCCGTGTCGGCATGGGGGTGGCGATCATGGATGACCAGATGCGGGGCTGGTACGTGACCCACGCCATCGTCGAGGGCATCGAGGGCGCAGGCCTCCGGCTCAGTCGCCCGCTGAGCAGGGAGTGCCTGGTGAGTCGGGGGGCGGTGGCCATCAACCTTTTTCCAGCGCTCCTGGCAACCGGGCTGGAGGGTATCACCATCGAGGGCCTGACCATCGACGGGAACCTGCCCCGCCGGCCTACGGAATCCTGCAGCGACTTCACCTGCGCGGCGGTGCATCTGCACTCGTGCATCCGCCCGCGGCTGCAGAACGTGACGGTCCTCGGCTGGCCCAGCGACGGCATCGGGGTTCAGGGCGGCAGCGGGGCCATCGTCCGAGGTTGTAGCGTGGACAATTGCGTCGGGCACGGCTATCATCCGGGCACCGGTCTGCGCGGTGGGGCGTTCACCGCCAATACCGGCCGGGGCAACCGCTGGGACGGACTTCACTTCTGCGCCGATGTGAAGTACACGCAGGTCTCCGGCTGCGTCTTTTCGGACAACGGCCACAGCGGCATCGGCGGCCTGGGCAACGGCGGCGACCGCTGGAACGTCTGCAGCGGCAATACCTGCAGCGGCAACGGCTATGCCGGTATTCAGATGAACGCCGGCCGGGACAACACGGTGACCGGCAACGTCTGTGTGGGCAATTCGCGCTCGGCGCCGGGGAGATGGGCGGGCATCACCATCGAGGACTGCACCGACTGCCTGGTGCAGGGGAACCGCTGTGGTGATGACCCGGAGACGCCCACGCAGTTGGTGGGCATCTCCGAGCGGGGCGCCTCGGGGGCAAACCTCATCAGCGGCAACCACCTGGGAGGCTCCCGGACGGCCGTGGAGGTGGTCGGGGCCGGAACCCGGACGGTCGGCAACTATCCATAGGCGGAGGTTCGCGCCTGCGCGGACAGCCGCAATCCGCACGATCACGAGGGATTAGCAGATGAGCACACGCATCCTGGTAACCGCAGCCATCTACGACGACGACAAGGCCCGGCGGCCGCTTCTGAACGCCGGGTTCGAGCTGGTGGACGCGCCGCCCAACGCCCCCTTCGACGAGGCCACCATCATCGAGCTGCTCCAGGGCTTCGACGCGGTCATCGCCGATTCGGACGCCTACACCGAGCGCACCTTCGCCTCCTGCCCGCAGCTCAAGCTTGTCTCCCGCTGGGGCGTAGGGGTGGATTCCATCGACATTCCCGCGGCCACGCGGCACAAGGTGATGGTAACCAACACGCCGGGTATCATCCGCGATTCGGTGGCCGACTTGGCCTTCACATTCATCCTGTCTTTGGCGCGGCAGCTAAGGGAGGGCGATGCGATGATGCGCGCCGGTGGCTGGGGCAAGCTGATCGGCGCCAATGTGGGCGGAGCGACCATCGGTATCATCGGGCTGGGCGACATCGGCACCTGCGCCGCCCGACGTGCCCACGGCTTCGGCATGGGCATCCTCGCCTACGACCCCTACCCGCGCCGGGAGCTCGAGGACGAGCTGGGCGTGCGGTTTGTCGACCTGGACACCCTGCTTGCAGACAGCGATTTTGTCACTTTGCACTGCAATGCCACCGCCGAGAACCGCAACCTGATCGGGCAGCGGGAGCTGGGGCTGATGAAGCCCACGGCCTTCTTGATCAACTGCGCCCGGGGCTCGCTGGTGGACGAGGCCGCGTTGGTCGCGGCGCTTGAGGACGGCACCATCGCCGGCGCCGGTCTGGACGTCTACGCGCAGGAGCCCCCCGCGGCGGATAACCCGCTCTTCTCGCTGGACAACGTCCTGCTCATGCCCCACACCGCCACCACCGACCGGAGAACCATCTCCCGCGTCAGCGCCAGAGTGACGGAGAACACTCTGGACGCGCTGCAGGGCCGCAGGCCCCAGCACATCCTGAATCCGGAGGTGATGGCGTAAGGGGAGTCGGGGAGGAACGTCTCACCACAGAGACCCAGAGACACGGCGAACGGCGGGGAACGACTGAACGGCTCGCGGGCCGGCCGCGATGCTGCCTTCTGTGTGGGCGGCGCCGGCGAGTCACCGGCCTGCCCGGCGATCGGAGAGGATGCCACCGATGCTGAACATCGGCCGGTTGTTCCGCATGACCGCGGCCCGGCGGGAGGCGATGTACGAGGAGATCGTCACGCTCTCGCGCCCGACCACCGGGTTCTACATTCTGGTGGTGGTGTCCTCGACCATCGCCGCCTACGGTCTACTGGCCAACAGCACGGCGGTGGTTATCGGCGCGATGCTGGTGGCCCCGCTGATGGGCCCGATCTTCGGGATCGCGTTGGGTCTTGTGGCGGGCGACCGGCGTCTTTTGGGCCGCGCGGTCGCCGGGGAGACGCTGGGCGTGCTGCTGGCTGTGGCCGTCGGCTGGCTGGCCGGCATTTCGCCTCTGCGGCTGGACCCGGGAGCGGAGATACTCGCCCGCACCCAGCCCAACCTGTATGACCTGATCATCGCGCTGGCGGCGGGCCTCGCCGGTGCCTACGCCATCAGTGACAAGGACGTGAGCCCGGCTCTGCCGGGAGTGGCGATCTCCGTCGCCCTGGTGCCGCCTCTGGTGACCTGCGGCATCTGCCTGGCCCTGCGGCAACCCGTTCAGGCGACGGGCGCCATGCTGCTTTTCGTCGCGAACCTGCTGGCCATCCAGATCGCCTCCGCCACGGTCTTCGCCGTGGCCGGAGCCGGGCGGCCGGGAACCCGCAAGCGGCTGGGGCTGCGGGAGTTCTGCGGGCGTTTCGGCCTCAGCCTCCTGGCGCTGGCGCTGGTGGCGGTCTTCATGACCCATACCCTCATCGGTCTTGTGAGCGAGCGGCGACTGACCCAGGCCATCGAGCACTGTCTGCGCGAGGACTGCCGCGCGGTGGTGGGCGCCGAGCTGATGGACATGCGCTACCAGGAGACCGAGACGGGGCTCGAGGTCATCGCCACGATGCTCACTCCCTCGGCTTTCCAGGCCGCGCAGGTGGAGCGGCTTCGCCGCGGACTGCAGCGCGTGGTCGGCCGCCCCACGCACCTGATCGTCCGCTCGCTGCCCTCCCGCGACTACGATCACAACGGCCCGGTCTACCTTCCCCCCGGCGCTCTGCAGCGGCAGGCTGAGGACGTCCGGGCTCAGGAGCAGGCGCGCAGAGATGCCGAGCTCCACGCGCGGACCACGACGATCCTTGCCGAAGGCCTCGCCGACACCCCGGGCGCCTCGCTCGACGAACTGCGCCGCGAGCAGTACGACGGCAGGTCCTTGCTCACCGCGGTTGTCCGCACCCCGACCACCATCGGCCCCGAGACGGTCGCCGGGCTCCAGGAGGCCATCCACCGCGCCACCGACGGCCGTGAGCGCCTGATCGTTCGCTCGGTCCTCACCCGGGACGCCGACGCCGAGGGCTTCATCTACGAACCCGACAAGCCTGAGCCTCCCGAGGTCTCCCCGGCGGAGCCGGCACTCAAGAAGCGGCTTGGCGAGGCGCTCCGCAGTCAACTGCGGCGACGGCTGCCGGGAGCCCATCTGCTGGAGATGCGTCTGTTGGACGGGGACGGCCAGAAGGTCCTTCTCGCCACGGTTCGCGCCCCCAGCACTCCTCAGGCCACAGACGTGGCGGCCATCGAGGCCGACTTTCGTCGGCACATCGACCCGCGGCTCAGGCTGGTGGTCCGCTCCCAGGTGGGCGCCGACACCTACTCCGGCGGCTACCTGGAGAGCTTCGACCCCGAGCAGGGCGACGCGGTGCCACAGGTAGCGCCGACTGGTCCGCCGGAGACTGAGGGGGAAGTGGGGGGCGGTGAATGAGGGGGCGTCGCCTGCTGCGTGCACAGGGCGCGGCGTGTACGGCGTGTCCTACCCCCCAGAGCCGGACCTCTGCGAGGCCTGCGGGCGGGCGAGGTCGGCCACCAGCGCGGGGCCGAGCATGGTGCGCAGCATCTCCAGAGCCCGGGCGTGCGTCTCCAAGACCAGGGCCTCGCTGATGCCGAGGGTCTGTGCGATCTTGCGGGGCGGCAGCTCATCGTGGTACCACAGTCCTACCACGCACTGCTCGCGGTCGGGGAGGTGGTCGGCGGCCCCTATCAGGGCTTGGCGGGGATCCGTGCATGTCGGCGCCTTCGGCAACACCCTCAGCACTTCCGCCGGGATGCGCTCCCTGCACTCCGCGATGCGCTGCGCCACCCACTCCGGCCCGTGGGCCATGTCCAAGAGGTCTACGACCATCTCGATGTCCGCCAGCAACTCGTCATTCCATGTGGTGTCCACAAGCCCGAGCAGATGGAAGGGGTTGAGTCCGGAGATCTCGAGACCGCGCATCGCCACGGGCAGGTAACGCACCGGGCAGAGTCGGGCTTGCCCAAGCCAGAAGTCAATACTTTCCCGTACGTCGAGCCGGACGAGAGCCTGCAGCATGCGGCCGTGCACATCTCCGGGGATCGGGGCCGTGAGGTCGACATAGTGACCGGAGCTTACCATCCGCGTGAGCGTCGCGGCGATGGTGCGACCACAGATCTCGCCGGCAACGAACACGAGCCGGTCACCCGGCAGTCCGCCCCACGTCCGGTCCTCGCCATCGGCCATCTGCAGGACGTAATCGGCCACTGCGTCTCGGAGCACCTTGCGCACACCCTCGGGCGCCGCCTTATAGGCCGCGATCAGGACGCGGTGCGGAGTGTCGTTGACCCATGGCGGGAGGTCGAGGTCCTGCTCGTGGAGCAAGTCGCAGACCCACTGTGACAGGACGTCGCCGGTGACAGCGGCGAGCCATTCCGGGTTCACGCTCCGATCGGGCAGGAGCTTGGGTGGAGGTCTCATAGCGTTCTCCCACCTGTCCGCGGCGTCAGTCTGGCTACCGGCCGTACGAGGTATGCTCCCTTGATCGGTGGATGGACGACCTCGGGGCATCGCTTGGCTCGCCCGTGCTCAGGCCAAGGCTGCGTGTGGCCGTACCCTTCACCAGCGCGGCCCGACTGCCAGTACTCGTGCCACGGACTGCCCGCGGCCACAGTGGCTGCCGTAGCGATGCTCGGCCGCACGCCCTCCGGCAGCCTGTAGCGGAACACCAGCAGCATCTCACCGAGGAACGAGCGGCTCAACCCGAGGCGCGCACAGATCAGATAGTGGTCGGCGCCCAGTAGGTCCATCGGGTCCCGCGCTTGGTCGGCCTCGTCGAAGGTCGCCCACATAGTGTATTCCTTCAGGACGACCGCCCGCAACCGCCGCGACTGGTACGCCGCATCAGGCCTGGCCAGGGTCCTGGTAATCCACTCGTATGCCCTGGCGGCGCCGGGCATCACCAGCCTGTGATCCTCAAGCGTGCCGCAGAAGCTCTCCATTGTCATGCACGACGCGTAGATGCACTCGGGACCGAGGCCTCGTGCGGGGACCGCCAGACTGTGGCCCGGTGCTCTGCCCCACTCGACCACCGCGTCGCGGATGCTCCCGGGCCGGTCGTCTGCCGCGTTCAGGCGGTCGCAAAGGTCTGCCCACAGCGCTTCCGGCGGCATGGGATCGTGCTCAATATACCCAACCATCCTGCTCTGTGCACCCGGCGGCGATGCGGCATCGGCGTCGTATCCTGCCAGGACTGCCAGTCTCCCGCGAACGACCTCGGCAAGCTCGGGTTTGTCGGCCAAGTAATGCTCAAGCAGCATGGGTATATCACGCCCAAATCTGCTGAAGCGTCATGAATAGGACGTGAGTTCCCTCCCCGTGGATGTATTCCCTTCACAGGGCAGGATGGCATCTCGCCGCGCAGCAGGCCTCCTCCCCCCTCGTGCCGAATCCAGCTACAGCCGGTTCATCCGCGACATCAGGAGGCCCACCGCCATGCGACTTGCCCGCTGTGTCCTCGTGCTGGCTCTGTGCGCGACTGCCGTCGCGTCCTGCTCCGCGGCGCCCGGCGTGTTTCTCAGCCTCACCGCCAACGGCAATGAGGTTCCCGGAGATAGCTCCGTCGTGAGCCTCGGCCGGGCCGGTACCATCGAGTGTCTGTCCTTCGACATGGGCCTGACCCAGTCGCGAGGCCCGGGCGGCCAGGCCACCGGACGCCACAGCTATCTGCCCATCACCGTCACCAAGAGGCTGGATCGGGCATCGGTTCTGCTGCTCAAGGCGCTCACGAACAACGAGCCTTGCGAAGGTGAGTTCCGGTTCTTCGCCCCCGGAGCCTCGGGGGCGGAGCGGCACGTCTACACCATCGCGATTCAGGGTGCCTACCTCACTTCGGTCAGGCAGTTCGTGGACCCGCAGGCCACCGAGCCCGGCGGCCTGCCGGCGCTGCTGGAGGAGGTGAGCTTCGTCTTCCGGGGCATCACCTGGACCTGGCAGGACGGGGGAATCGAGCACTCGGACGGGGAGGTGCAGACCACCGCGCTGCCCGTGACGCCGGGCGAGGGGCCGCAGCCGGGGCAGCCCGGCGCGCAGCCGCTCAGACCCGCGCTGCGCCTGCCCGACGCCCGACGGATCGGGCCTCAGCAGTAGTGGTCGATGGTGTCGGCGAACCGCTCAGTCCGCTTCGACCGGCCTGAGCGCAATCGCGTCGAACCACAGGGCATAGTGATGGTCCGGGGTGTCGCGGGGACCGGTGAGCCTCAGCCGGAAGCTGTGCTCCCCGGCGGCGAGCCGCACCCGGCCCAGGGTACTGATGCCCTCGGGCGAGCCCGGCAGGTCCGTGGCCACCGGCAGGGCCCCGTCGGCGGCGTACTCTTGTCCACCGTCGAAGCTCCAGGTGAAGGGCGAGATCGACCGGGGCGGGTCCAGTCGGGTCAGGGAGTTGCCGGAGAACAGCACCTCGTAATCCCCGGCCTGCGGGACGGTTAGCTTCACCTCGGCCCAATAGCCCTCGGGTCCGGGGTCGGCATCCGTCCAGATCTCCAGGATCCGGTCGCCCGAGAAGCCGGACTTGGCATTGCGACCCCAGCCGGGACTACAGTCACCTCCCTCGGCCTCCGCCACGAGGGCGCCGCCCGCCGCCGCGGCCTGGATGTCCACAACGCTCAGGTTGCGGGCGCCGTTGACGAACAGGGGGCTGCTTGAGACCTCGAAGGCCCCGCGACCATCGGCCAGGGAAAGCCTCCGCGAGCGGCCATAGCGGTCGGTGACGGTGATCGGGTCGCCCTCCGTCAGCGGCTCGGCGGCCACGATCAGAGTGGGCGCGGTGGCCCCAAACAGCGTGCCCAGCGGGTGGCCCGAGATGGCCAGGATGCGCTCCTGGTCTCTTTGGAAGAAGTAGCCCGTCAAGCCCGGGGCGACCCGCGCCGTCTCCACGTATTCCGCGGTGCCGATGCAGTGGGCCCCCACCGAGTACCAGATGGCCGGCGGCCGGGCGGTGAAGTCCGGGTTCACCAGCAGCCGAAACGACTCGTAGCCGGTGTTGATGTGCATGAACTTGAAGCTCCGCACGATGCCGCCCGCCAGGTTGTTGAGCGGCACCTCGCTACGCTCCTCAGTGTTCCAGATGGGGATAGCGAGGTTGTGCCTGGCCAGCAGCTCGTGCCAGCGGGTAATGTCCTGCGGCGATTCGTCGGTGTAGTGCACGCTGAGGATGTCGATGTACTTGCCCATCCCGAGCCCAAGCATGCGGTCGGCGTAGTCATGGCCGTGGACGAAGCCGCAGCCGAGGATCTTGGCCTCGGGATTGCCCCGGCGGAGGGCCTCCGAGGTGTGCTGCACCAGCTCCAGCAGCTCCTCCTGCGTCCCGGCCCAGTAGCCGCCGACGAGATTCACCTCGTTCCAGATCTCCCAGTAGTCGATTTCCTCCGCAAAGTCGCGGGCCAGGTTCTCCATGAGGCTGTCCCATTCCGCGTAGTCCCGTGGCTTGACGCGGGACTGCATCTCCCCGGCGTCTCCACGGTCGGAGGTCTTGTCGCCCTGCCTGGAGGACAGGACGCCGGGACACTGGGCGATCTCGCCCATGATGTGGATGCCCTGAGCCCGCAGGGCCCCGGCATAGTCCTTCCACCTACCGTCGAGGTAGTCCGCGGTGACGTACGGCTTGCCGTCGCGCTGCTCGATGGTGACCTTGCCGAAGCTGTGGGCCCAGAAGTTCAGCCGGCTCCAGGAGGCGCCCAGGAGGCGGTGGCTCAGGGCGGCGGCTTCCGCGTCGGACAGGCCCTCGGTCCTCACCCACCGTGGGGGAGTGAAGAAGATGCCCCACGGGGACTCCGGGTCGGGCTCAGGAGGGGTGAAGACCACCGCGACGGTGGTCTCAGAGGAGGCCGCGGCCTCGCCACAGCTCGCCGTGAGCGAGAGTTGGTAAAGGCCACGTCCGGGAAGCTCCAGCGGCAGGGCGGCCTCGCCCTTGCCCTCGCGAACAGCCACGGCAACGGCACCCTCCTGCTCCCAGGGACCCTCCGTCTCGCGCACGGTGAAGGCGACCGTGGCGTCCCCGGCGGCGTTTTGCACAGCGGCGGAGATCTCCGGTGTCTCGGTGTCTGTGAACACGAGGCCCGGGCGCGGTGAGGTGGCGGCGACGGTCAGGGCCTCCTGGGCCGGGGCCGCGTGGAGACAGGCAAGCATCAGGGCGGCGGAGGTGGCGAGGGTCGCGGCGGTCATGAGGAAGGGCTCCTTTGGCGCAGCGTTGGCGCTCTAGAAGTCCGGCCGGCCCGTTTCCTGTCATTCTGAGCGTCCATCTCGCGCAGCGAGAGAGCGAGGAATCTCGCAGAATGCCGGGAGATTCTGCGAGCTGCCCCCTTCGGGAGCGGACGCTCTCAGAATGACATCCGCGGCGAAGGTGGGGTTTCCGGCCGCACCTCTTAGGTTCGGCGCGCCACGGCGGACACCTGCAGGTACCCCCTGCGCCACCGGGGAATTGCGCATCTGTCTCACGCCGAGCCGCAGCGTCGTCTCACATCATGACCGGAGGTGGCAAGATGGAGCCGCGGATCGAGACGAAGGACGCGTTCTGGGTAATGGGCGTGCCCGCCCATGGCGACCCCAAGGCCCTGGACTACCAGCAGATCTGGGGCACTCTGTTCATGAGCGTGCACGGGCAGCTCCAGGCGGTCAGCACGGATGGCCAGTACTACGGCGTATACTTCGACACCGACGAGCCCGGTCAGGTGGACTTCATCGCCGGCATGGCCGTCGCGGCCGGCACGGAGGTCCCGGCGGGTCTGGAGGCCCGCGAGCTGCCGGCGGCCCGGTACGCCGTGTTCGACGCCACCATGAGCACCATCGGCTCCGCGTGGGATGAGATCATGAGCCGGTGGTTGCCGCAATCGCCCTACGAATACGACGCCTCGAAGGTGTCCTTCGAGTTCTTCGCCTCCGACATGGGCGAGGGCCCTGACGCGCCGATGATGATCTTCGTGCCGGTAACGGCAGGATAGTGGGCGGCAGGGGGCCCCCGCCGAAACGGTATCTCTCGTCGGTATGTGCCGACGGCCTGGACGGTACCGGGACGACGGCCGGCACCTGGCACCACTTCGCCAGGACGCCCCTGGGCTCGCGGTACGTCTTCGCCGTAGTGGGTGATGCCGTCTACTACGGCAGCGGCTCGCAGCTTTACGTGCTTCACATCCCGCAGTGAAAGCCACCGGGCGCTGAGGCAAGCGCCCGGTGCGGAAAGGGCTTGAACGCGATGAACCGCTGGGCACCTTCCAACCTGACGGCTCTGGCACTGTGTCTGATGGGTCTGTGTCCCGCCGCCTTGGCCCTCGAGGTCTACGGCGTGGCGCCCATACACAAGATCGCGCCCCACGATGAACCGGTCGAGGCCTGGCAGGCAGGGAGCATCTCCCTGGAATGTGCGGGCAACGAGTGGGAGGCCTTCCAGGTGGTCCTCCGCTCCCCCGAACCCCTCGCGGGGCTCGCTGTTGAGTTGACGGACCTGCTTGGCGAAGCCGGCCGGAGCATCGCCGCCGCCACGATGCGTCTTCACAAAGTAGAATGGGTGGATGTGAACGCGCCGATGGAGGTGGACAAGCCGTCCGAGAACCCCAATATGCGGCCCGACCCTCTGCCTCCGGTGAAGCCGGGCGAAGACAGCTTCTCCATCGCACCGGGGGAGAACCTGATCTTCTGGATCGCGGTCTACGTGCCCGAGGGCCTGCCCGGCGGGGTGTACCGCGGCCCGGTGCGGCTCGTGCAGGGCGGGGAGACGGTGGCGGCGCTGGACGTGGACCTGCGAGTGCGCGCCTTCTCCCTGCCCAGGCGTCCGACGCTGCAGAGCATGATCGGCCTGGCCAGCGGCAATATGTACAGGGCCCACGGCTGCAAGACGGAGCAGGACAAGGAGCGGCTCGTGCGGCTGTACTTCGATGAGTACATCCGGGCGCGGCTGTCGCCCTTCCTCTATGCTCCGGGAACCATGGCTTTCAGCCCGCTGCCCAACGCCGCCATCGTCTGGGAGTTCACCAGAGGCCCCGACGGCAAGCCGGATGGAAACGCGACGGTGGACTTCAGCGGCTTCGACCGCGAGGCGGCGCGCTACCTCGACGAGCTAGACGCTTTCAGCGCATTCAACTTCGCCCCCTATCTGTGGACTCGGCGCGAGAAGGACGGCAAGAGGGTCATGGTCCTGCGCTTTGCCGACTCCCAGGGCACGGCGGTGGAGCGCGTGAACGAGGACGGATCGGTGAACCCGGTTTTCGATGAGCTGGTGGTGAGTGTGTTTGGGCAGATTGCGGCCCACCTGGCACAGAGGGGCTGGCTGGAGCGGGCGATCTACTACGTCACCGATGAGCCGGGGGAGGAGGACACGCCCGGGATCATGGAGCTTTGTCAACTGATTCGCCGGGCCGACTCTCGCCTCCGCACCTCGCTGACCTATGATCCGGCCAATCGACCGCGGCTGGCCGAGCTGGTGAACGATGAGGGTAAGTCCCTCATCTCGGTGTGGATCCCCTATGTCAGCATGTACCGCGAGGATGTTGCCGCGGAGCAGCGCGCCAAAGGCGCCGACTACTGGCTGTACGACGTGTCCTCCACCTGTCTGATCCCCCACAGCGGGGAGACGAACCGCGCCATCATGTGGTCGGTATGGCAGCGCGACGCCCACGGGTACCTGTACTATCTGAGCACCTACTGGGGCCGGGACGCCACTCCGTGGGAGCGCCCGAGCTTCATGCTGCCGGGCGTCACCTACCAGTACCGACTGGGGGATGGGTACTTCTTCTACCCGCCCCAGCGCCGGGGCGAGCCCGAGCAGCCCATCCTCGACTACGTGGTCCCCACGATCCGCTGGGAGATGCTGCGCGAGGGCGCCGAGGACTACGAGTACCTGAGGATGCTGGAGAGCCTGACGGAGCCGGCCGCGGGGCGCGACGCGGCGGTGGCCGCCGAGGGCGAGGCGGCTTTGGGGGCCGCGCGACGGTTCGCCGAGGCCAAGTCGATGTCCACCAGCAGCTACGGTATCCGAGATCTGGTCTTCGAGGCCAAGGACGGCTGGTCGTGCGGCCTGGAGGAGGGCTGGCTCCTGCACGGCGGCGGCAAGGCCACCGATCTGCCCATCACCGTGGAGACCAAGCTCCCCGACGGACGCTACGAGATCGTGCTGAACGTCTATGACGACACGGACTACCGGGGCAAGCCCTTCTCGCGGTTCGAGGTGGACGGCCGGTCGTACGCCACGGCCAATACCGGGCTCAAGGGGCCTGTCAGTCTGGGGTGTGGGATGGTGGAGGTCCGCGATGGCAAGTGTGCTTTCACGCTGTCTTCGCTGGACGAGGACTACGGCGTGATCCTCTATCGTGTGGGGCTCCGTACCACCGCCGAGGGCGAGGAGGCAGACCTGTACACCGTGAGATCACAGGTAGGGGCGGCCATCGAGCGCATCCAGGCACTCCTGCAGGGGGAGTGATCTCGCCGGCCCTCGCCGTTGCTTGCCTTCGCTTGCCGTCTCGCCCTGTCGGTTCGCGACACAGACTCCGGCCCCGGTCTTCTGGACCGGGGCCGGTGTCCGCGTGCTACCGCTGTGCGTCGTCCGTCGACGGGTCGACCGGGGGCGAGCGCCGCGCCTGAGGAGGCGGCCACCGTCGTTGTGCTGACGGTTCCGGGCGCGGACCCGCGATCTGGGCACTCTCGCGGAGGGTCGGTCCGCATCCGGTGGGCCGGGTCCGTTTGCGCTCTCCGGCTGTGAGATGGGCCCTCGGCGCTCGCCTGCCTGAGATGAGTCTACCCGTGCGGCGCCGGCGCGAACGAAAGGGAATGTAACAAGGGCTACGGGTCGCCACCGGCGCGCGGGACCGTTCTCTTCGTGGTCGCCGACTGTGGAGCAAACAGATGAACCTTTCACCCCTGCTCGGTCGTTCTTGCAAGAGAGAATCTGCCTGTGCTATTCTCCCGAGTGGCGGAAGGCTTCATGGAAGGCGGTAGCAGTATGTTCGCGATGTCCCGGAAGGGCTTCACACTGATCGAGTTGCTCGTCGTCATTGCGATCATCTCGATTCTGGCGTCCATTCTCTTCCCGGTTTTCTCCCGGGCCCGGGCCAAGGGCCGGCAGACGGCGTGCATCGCCAACGTGCAGCAGATCTGCATGGCGATCAGCATGTATGCCTCGGACTACGACGAGCAGGTCGTCTGGGGCGACATGGACTGGAATCCGGCCACGACGGACGACCAGTGGTACAACTGCATCTTCCCCTATACTCGAAACCGGCAGATCATGTTCTGCCCGGACCGCAAGGACAGCGGCCCCGGCTATGGGCTGAACTGGCGGGCCAGCGGGCAGTCGGTGGGCAACTTCTGGGACCCGGCCTCCAAGATCCTCATCGCCGATGTGCCCCCGGAGTGCGTGCAGGGCGACGGGAAGGTCTCCACCAGCGGGCGCTGGTGGGCCAATGACCCCGGCAACGACCTGGGCGCCGGCGGCGGCTCCTACGGCCTGCTCGCCGACAACTCCTTCGCCGGCAATCGCCTGCCCCAGCGCCACAACGATGGGATCATCGTGGGCTATGCCGACGGGCACGTGAAGTGGGGCCGCGAGGAATCGATGGACAACCAGATCTACTGGGACCCGGCCACCTCAACCGAGTAGCGTACTCTGGGTCCGCACCTGACTACATCCGGGCGGCCGAGAGTACCTTGAGGCGGCCCGAGACGGGCCGCCTCTTTGCTTCCTCCGCCGAAGTGCAGCCCCGGCCATCCACCGGGACAAGACCGCCAAGGGAGGCTTCTGCCAATGATCAACCTCGCGCTGCGCTCCGTCATGGTCCTGGGACTGCTCTGGGGCATCGTGTTCGCCATCGGGGCCGCCGCCCTGTACGCCAGCGGCATCGAGGGCGGCCTCGCCGTGGGCATCGGGATCGGCATCGCCGTGGTGGTCGGGTTCCTGCAGTACCTGCTCAGCCCCCTGATCATCCAGTGGATTCACAAGATCAACTGGGTACCGGCGGAACAGGTGGACTCGGGCATCGCCCGGACGATCCGCGAGATCTGCCTGCAGCGGAATATGAAGGAGCCCCGGTTCGGTATCATCGAGGACGGCAATCCGAACGCCTTCACCTTCGGCTACCATCCGGGCAGTGCACGGCTGGTCGTCACCCGCGGATTGGTGGACATCTGCGACGAGCGGGAGCGCCGCGCTGTGGTGCTCCATGAGATGGGCCACATCGTGCACTGGGACTTCGTGGTGATGACCATCGCGGCCACGGTGCCTTTGATCCTGTACATGATCTACGTGTTCATCAGGCCCCGGCGTGATAACGGCGGTGGCGGCTACGTGGCCCTGATCGCCTTTGTGTCCTACATCTTCTACTGGGTCAGTCAGTACATCGTCCTGTTCCTGAGCCGCGTGCGGGAGTACTACGCCGACCGCTACGCGGCGGAGCAAAGCGGGGACCCCAATGCGCTGGCCGCCGCGCTGGTGAAGATCGGCTACGGTCTGGCCGCCGCGCCGGACGCCGTGCCCGTCGAGGCCGAGGCGGAGGGCAAGGAGGCCCGCAGGGAGGACCATCGGCAGCGCGCCGCGGAGATTGGCATGAAGGCCATGGGGATCTTCGACCCCAAGCTGGGGGCCGCGATGGCTCTGGCGGCCGCGGGCTCCACCCGGGAGGCCGCCCAGACACCCGGTGCGGAGGCCACGGCGCGCGCCATGCGCTGGGACCTGTGGAACCCCTGGGCGTTCGTGGCCGAGATCGGCTCCAGCCATCCTCTGCCGGGCAAGCGCATCGGGGCCCTGGCCAAGCTCAGTCAGAGCGTCGGCCAGACCCCGCTGTATGGCTCGCCCGACAAGGCCCCGGAGTCGTACTGGGACGAGTTCTGGACCGACGTGTTCGTCAACTACCTGCCGCTGGTGGGCCTGCTGATTGGTATCGGCAGCGCCTTCGGCCTGGGGATCGTGGGCGCCGTGGATGCGGGGGAGCTCTCCGGCCTCCTGGCGCCGATAGGATGCATCGTGGGCGTTACGGCGCTGGGTGCCTTCCTGCGGGTGCTGTTCATGTACCCCAAGCGGCGCTTCGCCGACCGCAAGGTGGAGGAGCTCGTGGGGCAGGTGAAGGTCTCCCATATCCGGTCGATCCCGGCCAAGCTACAGGGGACGATCATCGGTCGAGGCATTCCGGGGCTGTACTGGAGCGAGGACCTCGTCCTGCAGGACGATAGCGGGTTCATCGTCATGGACTACCGTCAGCCGCTCCGGCTCCTGGAGGGGCTGTTCGGGCTGTTCCGCGCCGAGGAGTTCGTGGGCCGGCCGGTGACGGCCACCGGCTGGTACCGGCGCTTCCCCCGGCCGTACCTGGAGCTGTGGCAGGTGCGCTTGCCCGACGGCACGGTGAACACCTGCCACAACTGGGCGGTGGCCTACTACACAAGCCTAGTCTTCACCGTGCTGGGCTTCGCAGCCTTTGTCTTCGGGCTGATCCTCCAGATGGGGGCGTAGAGGTGCGGCCGAAGGCCCCGCCGTTAGAGGTCCGGCCGAAAAGTCCGGCCGGTCCGTTCCATGTCATTCTGAGCGTCCATCTCGCGCAGCGAGATAGCGAGGAATCTCGCTGAATGCCAGGAGATTCTTCGAGCTGCTCCCTCCGGGAGCGGACGCTCTCAGAATGACATTCCCGGCGAAGGTGGGGTTTCCGGCCGGACTTTCAGGACAGCGTCCCCCACCGCTGCGGCCACTTGTCCCTGTACTCATCGGCCAGCAGGCCCATTATCAGGATGTCGTGGGTGGCGCCCTCACGGTACCCGGCGGCGCGCCGCCTGCCCTCGTGCGAGAACCCGCACTTCTCATAGCAGGCGATGCCCCGCGAGTTGTAGTCATAGACATGCAGCTCGATGCGGTTGAGGTTCATCTCCGCGAAGCCGAACCCGCACAGCGTCAGCACCGCGTCGGTACCGTAGCCCCGGGCCCAGTAGTTCTTGTCGCCGATGACGATGCCCAGCTCCGCGCTGCGGCACAGATGGTCCACACGCATCAGACCGCAGTTGCCGATGTGCTCGCCCTCCAGGCTCTCGATGGCCAGCTCCACCACCTGAGCCGGGTCGCGGTCTTGTTGCAGCCACTTGAGCTCCGCCCCGCGCGAGATGGGGAACCGCATGGTGGTGAACCGCGTCACCTCGCGATCGTTCATCCACACATAGCAGCGCTCGAGGTCCTCGGGCTCCGGCGCTCTCAGCACGACCTTCTCTCCTCTGATCATCGTCGGCACCTCCTGTTTCCCCGGGCCTCGCCGGCGGCTGCCGGACCGGCCCGGTGTGGTGCAAGTGTAGAACGGGGACGCCCGGAAGGTAAGTCGCCTGCGGCAAACAGGGCCGCCTCCCTGTCCTGATCCCCGCCGTGGCTATCGCCTATCACCCGTTTCCTATCGCCCGCCGTCCCTGCCGTCCCTGCCGTCCCCTGCCGTCCCCTGCCGTCCCCTGCCGCTCCCCTGCCGCTCCCCTGCCGCTCCCCTGCCGCTCCCCTGCCGTCCCTGCCGTCCCTGCCGTCCCTGCCGTCCCTGTCACCTGTCACCTGTCACCCGCCGTTCCCCCGCCGCAAGACAAGCCGCTTGTTCGGGCGCTCAAAGTGGTGCTATAATCCACTAAGGCTCGGGGCAATCGACCTTGGCATAGGACCGGCCGCCCCCTCTTGCCGACCACCGACTCCCTCAGCAAGCGTTGACCCCTATGGAGCCCACGATCGACCGAATCCTCGAGCGGGTGAGTGAATACTGGCCGAGTGCGGACCTCGAGCTTCTGACGGATGCCTACCAGTTCGCTCTTGCCGCCCATGACGGTCAGCTCCGCAAGAGCGGCGAGCCGTACGTCATCCATCCTCTGAATGTCGCCGATATCCTGTCACAGATCGAGGCCGATCCCTTCGCCATCGCCGCGGGCTTCCTCCACGATACGGTGGAGGACACGGAGATGACCCTCGAGGACATCCGGCGGGGCTTCGGCCCCGTGATCGCCGGCCTGGTGGACGGTGTCACCAAGCTGGGTCGGCTTGATTTCCATACGGCCAGGGAAGAGCAGGCCGGCAATGTGCGCAAGATGTTCCTCGCCATGTCCCACGACATCCGGGTGATCGTCATCAAGCTGGGCGACCGGCTGCACAACATGCGGACCCTGGACTCGCTGCCTCCGGAGCGGAGGCTGCACATCGCCGAGGAGACGCGGATGATCTTCGCTCCCCTGGCCCATCGCCTGGGGATCTGGCGGATCAAGTGGGAGCTGGAGGACCTCGCCTTCCGCTACCTGGAGCCCGCCGCGTACTTCGAGATCGTGGAGAAGCTGGGGCGGACCCGGCAGGAGCGGGAGCGGGATATCGAGGCGGCGCGGTCCGAGCTGCTGGATCACCTACAGCAGGCCGGGGTCGAGGCCGAGGTCCACGGGCGCCCCAAGCACATCAGCAGTATCTACAACAAGATGCGCACCCAGCAGATCGACTTCGAGCAGATCGGCGATATCATGGCTCTGCGCGTGATCGTGGGCTCGGTGGCGGACTGCTACGCCGCCCTGGGTATCGTCCACGACACATGGATGCCGCTGGAGGGCCTGTTCACAGACTACATCGCCAAGCCCAAGACCAACAAGTACCAGTCGCTGCACACCAAGGTTCTCGGTCCCCACGCCCAGCCGATGGAGGTGCAGATTCGCACTCAGGAGATGCACCGCACCGCGGAGTACGGCATCGCGGCCCACTGGCAGTACAAGGAGCGAAGCGCGGACCCGGAGATGGACAGCGAGGTCGGCTGGCTGCGGCAGCTCCTGGACCTGGAGACGGACCTCAAGGAGAGCCACGAGTTCCTCGAACTGCTGCAGATCGATCTGTTCAAGGACCAGGTGTTCGTGTTCACCCCTCAGGGCGATGTGATGGACCTGCCGGCGGGAGCCACGCCCATCGACTTTGCCTATCGCGTGCATACCGAGGTCGGCCACCGGTGCGTGGGCGCCAAGGTCAATGGTCGCCTGGTGGCCCTGGACCACAGGTTCAAGAACGGCGACGTGGCGGAGATCATCACCCAGGCCTCGGCCAGCCCCAGCCGGGACTGGCTCAACATCGCCCAGAGCTCCCACGCCAGGGCCAAGATTCGCCGGTACCTGCGGCAGCAGACGCGGGACGAGAACATCGAGAGGGGCCGCGAGGCTCTGGAGCGCGAGATAGCCCGGCTGAGGGGCTCGGACCGGGCTCAACTGGACCTTGGCCGGCTCGAGGACGTGGCCAAGCACCTGAACTACGTGGACCTCGACAGCCTGTATGCGGCGATCGGCTATGCCGACGTGGACCCCGACAATGTCATCCGCCATCTGCGCCGACCGCTGACGCCCTCCAGTCTGACCGAGGAGGTGGCGCAGTTTGTGCCGCCCCGGGCCGAGACGCCGGCGGCGCGGCCGCAGGTGACATCCGCCGGGGTCAAGGGCTTCACCTCCCGGCTCTCCAAGTGCTGCGCCCCCATGCCCGGCGACGACATCGTGGGCTATATCACCCGCGGCGGCGGCCTGGCCATTCATCGCAGCGACTGCAAGAACCTCAAGTACCGCGCCCAGCGCGAGCCCGAGCGGGTCGTGCCGCTGTCGTGGGAGGCCGGCAAGGGTACGAGCATCGTCACCGACGTGGAAGTCCTGGCCGTGGAGCGCGTCGGGCTGTTCTCGCACATCACCGCTGTGGTCGCCGATCTGGGCCTCAACATCCGCGCCGCCGAGGCCCATCTCGAGGGCCAGCATCTGGCACGCCTGACCATCACCGTTGATTTCCACGACCGCCGGGAGCTCGATCACCTGCTCCAGCGACTTACCGACTTGATCGACGTGGTCAGCGCCAGGCCGGTCAGTGGGACTTTGACATGACCGGCTGCGCGAACCCGGGCTCCGCGACACCCATCCTCCCCCCGACGCCCGCCTACCACGATACCCACTGCACGCTGTACCACGGCGACGCCAGGTGCCTTGCGCATACCCCCGATGCGTCGGTGCATCTGGTGGTCACCAGTCCTCCCTACTGGGACCTCAAAAACTACCGCACCCGCCGCCAGATGGGTCTGGGCCAATCCTACGAGGAGTACCTGCGGCAGATAACGCTGGTGGGTCGCGAGTGCCACCGCGTCCTACAGCCCGGACGCTTCCTGTGCTGGGTCTGCGGCACCCGGGTCTCCGACGGTGACATGAAGCACATCCCCGCCGACAGCCTCCGCGCCTTCGAGCAGATCGGCTTCACCTTCAAGAAGGAGATCATCTGGGTCAAGCCCAAGGGCACCCAGGGCCTGTGGCAGCGGGGCACAACGCAGTACCTCAAGGACAAGCCCTTCCCCACCTGCGCCAATCTCAACATCCAGCACGAGTACATCCTGATCCTGCAGCGAGAGGGGAGCTTCGAGCCCCCGGACGACCATCGCCTCGATGAGGATTTCATCAAGGAGACCGCCTGGAGCGTCTGGCAGCTCCCGGTCTCGAGGACCAAGGGCCACCCGGCGCCCTTCCCGCTGGAGATCCCCAGGCGGTTGATTGAGATGTTCACCTGGCCGGGGGAGTTGGTCCTGGACCCCTTCGCAGGCACGGGCACCACGCTTCTGGCGGCGAGGGAGGCCGGGCGCCGGGGCGTTGGATATGAGATCAGCCGCGAGTTCTGCGAGCTCGCCGCCGAGACACTGGGAGGGCAGTAGGCCTTCCCGTGCCCCCCTGCGCCGACCGGAGAGCCCGGGAGCCCACCCGCGGACAACCACCCGCTGCGATCGGGGAAGGAGTGCTCAGACCATGCCCGGCAAGATCGCCGTCATCGGCAGCATCAACGTGGACTACACGGCCATCGTCCCCGCCCTGCCCGCCCCCGGAGAGACCGTGCTGGGCGGCGAGCTGGTTGTCGCCAATGGCGGCAAGGGCGCCAATCAGGCCGTGGCCGCCGCCCGCGCCGGAGGCGCGGTGGCGATGGTCGGCCGCGTCGGCGAGGACGCCGAGGGCCGTGCGTACGTGGCCACGCTGGATGCGGAGGGCATCGACACCGGCGCCGTCCAGATGGCGCCGGGAGCCAAGACCGGGGTGGCCCTGATCTTCGTCCAGCGCGACGGCGGCGAGAACTGCATCGCCGTCTGCCCGGGAGCCAATCTGCTGCTGAGCCCCCGGGACGTGCAGGCGGCCGCGGCCGCCATCTCCGAGGCCGCCGTGGTGCTCGCCCAGCTCGAGGTGCCCGTGGAATCCGTCCTGTGCGCGGCCAGGATCGCCCGAGACTCCGGGGCCGCCTTCTTGCTGAACCCCTCGCCTGTCCCGGCCACCGGTGTGCCCACCGACTTGCTGGCTCTGGTGAACTACCTGGTCCTCAACGAGACGGAGATCCGGCGCCTCGGCGCCGACCTGGGCGGCGGAGATGCTCAGGCCACCGCCCACCGCCTGGTGGCCGCCGGGATGCGGGCGGTGGTGCTCACCCGGGGTGCGGCGGGATGCACGATAGTGGATGAGCGGGGGCAGGTCGATATCGCGCCCTTCGCGGTCCGGCCGGTGGACGCCGTCGGAGCCGGAGACGCCTTCGCCGGCGCACTCAGCACGGCACTGGCCGAGGGGCACTTCCTGCAGGAGGCGGCTTTGTTTGCCAATGCGGCCGGGGCGCTGGCGGTGACGGCGGCGGGAGCGATGCCCTCCCTGCCGCGCCGCGAGGCCGTCGGGGCCCTGCTTTCGCAGGCCCGGCGCAAGCCGGGGTGGTTGTGAGTCGCGACCTGTGCGGGGGCACGAAAACGTCCGCATAGCTTCAATTACGAGCATATAATGAAGCTAGGATTTATTTGACTAGTTCTGCGGCGGAGGGGTATTCTATGGTTGTTATGCGTAGCAACCGGCCGCCCGGCCGGGAGAACGTACTCATGAGGTGATCGTGCATGTCGAGCAGACGTGGATTTACCTTGATTGAACTTCTGGTTGTGATCGCCATCATCGCCATCCTTGCCGCCATCCTCTTCCCCGTCTTCGCCCGAGCCCGCGAGAAGGCGCGGCAGGCCAGTTGCCAGAGCAACCTCAAACAGCTCATGCTCGCGGTCATGATGTACAAGCAGGACTATGATGAGCGCAACGTCTACGACCGCATGGGCACCACGGACGCTCCGACGCCCACCGGCCCCTATGCCACCAGCTACTGCGGCACCGTTTACTTCTGGAAAGACATCATCCACCCCTACATCAAGAACGATCAGTTGTGGATCTGCCCCAGCGACGGGGCCACCAGTTGGTGCGTCGTTCCGGTCAAACGCTCCTATCAGCCGAACACGGAAATGGTCGGCGTCCGGGACTCCCTGGTTCAGGATCCCGCGGGCACCATCCACGTGATGGAGTCGAACTACAACTCCCGGGCGCACTATACCGACCCGGGCAGCTACAACATGGCCGGCAATCCCGCCAGTCGGCACAACGATGGCTGGAACATCGGCTACGCCGATGGGCACGTGAAGTGGGCCAACCAGATCCCGAACGGCTGGTTCACTCTGGCTGCGGGCGACTAGCCCGGCAAAGCCTCGGCAGACACACCAGGGAGGCCCGGTATCGGGCCTCCCTTTGTTTTGAGCGCGGCTATCGCCACCCCCACCACCAGGTCCACCGGTAACCCTCTTGTTTCATCAACCCGGAGCTGTCCACATGCGTGACCCTGGCTACCTGGTGTCGCAGGTACCGGCGCCACATCGCCACCGAGACCCAGCCCGATAGCGCCGGGCCCGGGAGAACCGCCGCCGGGGGCAGCTCCGGGGAGGTGTGGCCCATGCCCGGCAACTGACCGATGAGTACGACCGCCGCCACGCCCAACGCCGTCGCGGCCCAGCCCAGCAGCACCCGGCCCCACCAGAAGTCCGAGACACACAGACCGTCTTCGTAGGTACGGCGGAGGCTCCGGACTCTGCAGAGTGCTTCCACCCTCGAATAGGCCTCCGGGTACCCCGCCATGACCAGTACCACCCGGTGGCGGCCCAGGTAGTGCACGAGGGCCGGGAGCGCTACCGACGCCAACCCCAGCGGCGCCCAGACCCGGGCTTGCAGGGCCGCCGGACCCGGGGGGACCACCACCGCCGCGATCGCCGCGGCCGCGAGCATGCCGTTGGCGATCCTGAGCTCCAGCGAGCAGGCAAGCTCCCGGACCACGGCCGCGCGCTCCGACATTCGCCGCCCATCCAGGTCTGCCATGGGCCCGGGACCTTCCTCCTCGACGGGCGCTACCCGCCGGCGCACTGCGCACACCTACGCCGCTTCCACCGCCCCCAGGAGCCCGCGCACCGCCTTGAGCGCTGTCTCCTCGCCGTAGAATACCAGCGTGTCACCCACCGCCAGCGGAAGGTCGGGATCGGGGTTGGCCAGGAGCTCGTCGTCCCTGACGATCGCCACCACAAGGGCGCCGGTCCTGGCCCGCAGGTCCAGGCCCCTGAGCGTGGCGCCAACCGCGGGGCTGTCGGCGTCCAGCTCCACCTCGCCCAGATCGGCGATCCGCAGCAGACCCGCCAGAGGGGGCCCGGAGCGCACCTCGCCACCGGTGAGCATGGCGTAGTTCTCAGACCTGATCAGGTCCTTCTCGCGCTCGATGGCCCGGTGGGGGGCTCCGTAGGCCTCCATGACAAGGGCGACAAGCTGCAGGGAGGTCTCGAACTCCTCGGGTACCACCGCTTCCACTCCCTGGGCCTGCAGTTGTGCCACCTCGGCCACGAAACGGGTTCTCACGATGATATGTAGATCGGGGGCCTGTGTACGAGCAATGGCGGCGACGCAGCGAGCGGCCACGGCATCGGCGATGGAGATCACCATCGCCCGTGCGGTATGGATCTGGGCCAGCTTGAGCAGCCCCTCCTGGCACGCATCGCCGTAGATCACCCTCTTGCCGCTCTCCCGCAGCTCGCGGGTGGTGTTGGGGTTGAGCTCCAGGACGATGTAGTCCACGCCCATGGTGTCCAGGGCGCGGGCGACGTTGCGGCCGTTCACCCCGTAGCCCACGAGGATCACGTGGTCCTCGAGGGTCTCCTCCTCGAGCTCATCGCCGGCCTCCTCGGCCCTGCGCAGGCCTTCACGAACCCGGTGTTCCATCCTCGCCAGAGGCCCGGAGCGCCCCGCCAGCCGCCGCCCGAGCGAGATCAAAAGCGGCGTGGCGGCCATGGTCAGCACCGAGATGCTCACGAAGCTCTCGTACACCGATTGCGGCAGCAGGCCGGCCGCGAGTCCCGCCCCGGCCAGGACGAAGGAGAACTCCCCCACCTGCGACAGTGACAGCGCGGTCGCCATGGCGCTGCGGATACCGATGCCGAAGAGCAGTACGACGAGGCAGACGATGACGGCCTTGAGTGCCAGAACCTCCGCGGCTCCGCCGAACACCAACAGAGGCTCTCTGAGCCACTGCGCCGGCTGCACCAGCATGCCGATAGAGACGAAGAACAGGCTGCTGAGCGTATCGCGCAGGGGCATGATCTGCGCCGTCACGTGGTGCGAGTAGTGGGTCTCGCTGATGATCACCCCGGCCAGGAAAGCCCCCAGCGCCAACGACAGGCCTGCCTCACCCGAGATGTAGGCCGTACCCATGGCCACGAGGATCACCGTGAGAGTGAAGACCTCCGGGCTGCGGGTGCGGACGACGGCCTCCAACAGGCGCGGGAAGATGAGCCGCGCGGCCAAAGCGATGGCGGCCAGCAACAGCAGCGAGCGCCCCAGGCCCCAGGCCACCTGGCCCCAGTCCGTCTCGGCCGCGCCGAGCATCGGCACAAGCAGCAGCATGGGCACCACCGCGATGTCCTGGAAGATCAGGAGGCTGACGCTGAAGCGCCCGTAGGGGGTGTTGGTGTCTCCGGACTCCTCCTGAAGCTTGAGCACGATCGCCGTCGAGCTCAGGGCCGCCAGGAACCCGTAGAAGGCGCCCTGGGTGGCGGGCAGGCCCCGGTACTGGCAGTAGAGCATCACCGCGCCGATGGTGAGCAGCACCTGCAGCGACCCGGCCCCCAGTACCCATGCCTTGAGCCGCAAGACCTCCTGGATCGAGAACTTAAGCCCGATGGTGAACAGCAGCAGCACCACGCCCAGCTCCGCCAGCAACTCGACGGTCTCGCGGTCGGAGATCAGTCCCAAACCGCCGGGACCGATCAGCGCGCCGGCAACAAGAAAGCCCACAACGGGCGGGACCTTCAGCCGCCGCAACGCGCAGACCACCAGAAGCGACATGAAGATGACGACCAGCAGCTCGCTGAGCAGGGGGAACTCGTGCATGAGCCTCTACTTCGACCTGCGGCCGAGCCGGTCCTTCCGTCCCCACGCCGGGCGGGGCTGTAGGGCGCGAACCTGTGTCGCGCCGGGTCCCGGCGGGGCTGTAGGGCGCGAACCTGTGTCGCGCCGGGTCCCGGCGGGGCTGTAGGGCGCGAACCTGTGTCGCGCCGGGGTCCCGGCGGGGCTGTAGGGCGCGAACCTGTGTCGCGCCGGGGTCCCGGCGGGGCACAGGTGTTGCCCTCCAGCGGCGGAGCGGGAAGGCACCCGGTCGGCAGGTATCGCCCGTCACTGCGCCGAAATGGGCATCTGCTGAGCCTTCCTAACCCGTCTTCTGGGGGCGATTGCCGATGGGCGCCATGATGAAAGCCGCCGTGCTGCACGGCATCAATGATATCCGTGTGCAGGAGATCGCCCGGCCCGAGTTGTGCGCGCCGGACTACTGCCTGATCAAGATCGACTCCTGCGGTATCTGTGGGTCGGACATCCACTTCTTCCGGCACATGAGGATCGGTCAGTTCGTGGTCGAAGAGCCCCTGGTGCTGGGGCATGAGGCCGCCGGGACCATCGTCGAGGTGGGAGCGGAGGTCAAGCACTTGCAGGAGGGTGACCGGGTCGCCATCGAGCCGGGCTGGACCTGCCGCAAGTGCGAGTTCTGCAAGAGCGGGCGGTACAATCTGTGCAAGGACGTGGTGTTCCTCGCCGCCCCGCCCTACCACGGGGCCTTCGCCGAGTACCTGGCATGGCCGGCGGATTTCCTGTTCAAGGTGCCCGACGGGGTATCGCAGGATGAGGCCGCGATGGTCGAGCCGTTCTCGGTGGGCCTGCACGCCGCCCGCCGCGCCGGGGTGCGCGGAGGCGACTGGGTGGCCGTCAGCGGCTCCGGGCCCATCGGGCTCTGCGCGCTGCAGGCGGCCAGGGCCAATGGGGCCACAAGGGTCATCGTCAGCGACATGGTCCCTTCCCGGCTGGAGGCCGCCGGGCGCCTCGGAGCCTGGAAGACCGTGAACCTCGGCGAGCAAGACATCCGCGAGGCCATCACCGAGTACACGGGCGGCCGCGGGGTGGACGTCGTCTTGGAGTGCTCCGGGACCATCCCGGCGGTGCACGACGCCGTGGAGATCGTCAAGCAGGGCGGCACGGTGCAGCTCGTGGGCAACTTCATGGCCGAGATGCCGCAGATTCCCATCCAGCGCATGGTGGAGCGCGAGCTCTCCGTATCCGGCCTGTTCCGCTATGCCAACTGCTATCCGGCCTCCCTGGACATGATCGCCGCAGGGGTGGTGGACACCGGCGCATTGGTGACTCATCGCTTCAAGCTGGACGAGGTTCCCCAGGCCATGGCCTGGGTGGATGAGAACAAGGACGAGGTGGTCAAGGCGGTTGTGCAGCCCTGAGGGGAGGGGACCGCGGGGTGGGAGCACGGCGGAGGCCGGTACCGCCGGCCGCCTGGCGGTAGCGGAACGGGCCCTGTGGCCCGGCATCCCCGCGGCCTGCGGTGACCGTGCACACACAAATGCCCCGGAGCGCGACGCCCGTCACGTCCCTCCGGCAGCCCGATACGAGGTGTCTACATGGAGAACTGGCAGCAACTGGCAGCACCGGCGGTCTTCGCCGCCACGATGCTGGCGCTGTTTTGGTTCGTTGTCATCCGTCCCACCCAGCAGCGACAGAAGAAGCATCAGGAGTTGGTGACGGCCGTCGTTCCCGGGGACGAGGTGGTCACCGTGGGCGGGATCATCGGCAACATCAAGCGGGTCAGCGAGAAGACGATCGAGCTGGAGGTCTCCGAGGGAGTGGTGATCACCATGGATCGCCGCGCCATCCGGCGCCTGAGGAACCAGGAGGACTTCTAGCGCCGGACGCCATCGCCGTAGCCGTTGACGCCGTAGCCGTTGACGCCGTAGCCGTTGACGCCGTAGCCGTTGACGCCGTAGCCGTTGACGCCGTAGCCGTTGACGCCGTAGCCGTTGACGCCGTTGCTCCCGCCTTGCGGGACCGTTGACGTTCGCCGTCGACTCGCGACTCGCCGACTCTCGACTCGCCGACTCCCCCGGAGGGGCGCATGGACCCACTGGTCATCATCGCACTGGTTGCTTCCGGCCTCGCTCTGACGGGGTCGGTCTTCTGCCTGTGGCAGGTGCGGGCGGCCTATCGGCGCCTGGCGGAGGTGACTCCCGACACTCGCGGACTGGCGCAGCGGGTGAAGGGCAAGGAGGCCGAGGAGGCTTTGGCCTCGATCTTCGCCCAGCTCGAGACCACCTCCCGCAACATGGGACAGTTGCAGGTCCAGGTTGCGGAGCTGGACCGCGTGGTGGCCAGGTCCATTCGGCGCGTGGGCCTGGTGCGCTTCGACCTCAACGACACGATCCGCGGCGAGCTGAGCTTCGCTCTGTGCCTCCTTGACGGGCGCGACAACGGCCTGATGATCACCTCCAACTACACTCTGGAGCAGTGCCGGGTGTTCGTGCGCGGGATACTCAACGGCAAGGCGCTCCACGATCTGATGCCTGAGGAGGAGGAGGCGCTCCAGCAGGCGCTGGATGAGCGATAGCGGTGAGCTACCTCAAGGGCTTCCTGGACCAGATCGACCTGTTCGCCGATCACCTGGTGGTGGAGCGGCAACTGGCGGACAACACCGTTGCGGCCTACACCCGGGACCTGGAGCAGTACGCTCACTATCTGAGCGGCCAGGGCTGTAGCGATTTCACCCAGGCCACCAGAGAGCACACCCGCGCCTATCTGGAGAGCCTGGGCACGAAGCTTGGGCTCAAGCGCAGCACCATCGAGCGCAAGCTTACGGCCCTGCGCAGGCTGCACAAGTACCTGATCCTCGAGGGCGTCACCAAGAGCGATCCCACGGCCAACCTGCAGTCGCCACGGCCGGCCCGTCCCCTCCCGAAGATTCTCAGCGTCGACCGGTGCCTGGCCCTGCTATCCGCCCCGGATCGCGAGACTGTCGAGGGTCTGCGGGATGCGGCCATGCTGACCTTGATGTATGCCACCGGGCTGCGGGTCTCCGAGCTGGTGAGCCTGCGGGTGCACCAGGTGGACTTCGAGCGGCGCACGGTCCGGGTGCGGGGCAAGGGGAACAAGGACCGTGTGGTACCCGTGGCCGGCCCGGCGCTACGCCTCGTGACCCAGTACATGGAGCAGTCGCGCGGGCACTTGCTCCGCGATCCCGCCGAGGAGGGGCTGTTTCTGACGCGGCTGGGCAGACCCATGACCCGGGTGCGGTTCCACCAGATTCTCAAGAGCTACCTGCCGCAGGCGGGAGTACCCCGCGAGACCTCCCCCCACACTCTCCGCCATGCCTTCGCGACACACCTACTCGAGGGCGGCGCCGATCTGCGCGTGATCCAGGAACTGCTTGGCCACGAGTCCCTGGCCACCACGGAGATCTACACCCATGTCTCGGCCGGGCATCTGAGGGAAGTGTACCGCGAGGCCCATCCCCGGGCGCGCTTCCCCGCCGGTGAGAGTGGAGACTGACACAAGGAGAGCAGCCATGCTCAAACACCGCAGCCTAGCCGACGGCCGAGTCGGGCGGCCGAGCCCGACGGGGGCGGAGCGCCGCGGCCCCAAAGCTGCCCTGATGTTTCTGCTCCTGGCGCTGTGTCTGAGCCTTCCCGCCTGCGCCCAGGAGGAGGGACGCTATGCCCTGGTACAGTTGACGGGCGCGGGAGAGCTACTCCTGCCGCCCGCGGTGGAGGTTGACCTGGACGATCTGGCCGCGGCGTTGGACATCGCGCCGGAGGACCAGGCGCCGCCGGTCTGCTTCCTGGAGCAGGGCGAGGAGCTTACATTCCTGCTCAGCCAGTTCGACCCTGCGCCGGAGGGCAACGGCCGCGGGACGCTGAGCTTCGTCCTCCCGCCGGAGGTGGATAGCGACGCGCGGGTGCGGGTCTACCTGGGCGGCTCGACGCCACCTCGGCCGGCAGAAGTGTTCGCTCCCGGGGTGAGAGTTGCGCAGGAGGAGGGGAGGATCACCATCACCGGCCCGTACCATGAGATCGTGCACGACCCTCAGATTCAGGGCGGATTGCCCGGCAGCATCGTGTTCCAGCCCTCAGGAAAGAGCTTCAGCGAGTTTCGCTGGAACGATCGGGTGTATGACAAGACGCTCAGGGGCTTCTACCTGCGCGACTGGCCCCAGCCGCAGGTGGAGCTGCTGGCGCGCGGTCCGGTACGCACCGTAGTCCGAGTACGCCTGAGCTACGGCACCGCCGACAGGCGCCCGGACACCCACCCCGCGGCGGTCTACGACTTCTCGTATTACCCGGGCTCGCCGCTCATCGGTATCCGGGCCCGCATGAGGCAGCAGGAGGCCTTCGAGTGGCCGGAGTTGCACTTCATCGAGATCAACTTCCCCGGCGAGGACTTCCTGCGCTTCGTCACCTCGGACAGCCCGGAGCCCGCGGACCTCACGGCCGCGGAGAAGACCTTCTCGGGCAAGTGGGCGGCGCTGCTGGATGGCGACAATACGCTGGGGCTGTGTTGCCAGAGCGCCCGTATCTACGACGGTCGCGGCGGTTACGGCACCTACCTGCACGGTCCGTGGGAGGGGTGGACGACGGAGAGCCACGAGCTGGAGGCGGTGCTCTATGCCTCCGGCGATAAGGACTCCTCGCAGCAATTCTCGCGGTTGGCGGCCGGCGTGTCCTCTCGGCCCGCGGTCGTCGTCTCGGTGCCGGCAGTCGCTGAGGCGGTGGGCGCGCTGCGCGGGCGTATCGAAGAGCTCCCCGCCGGTGCCCGGCGCGACGGCTATCTGTGGGCACTGGGACTGGCCGAGAGGGGTCAGGCGCTGCCCGGCCACGCCGGCGTCTCCCGCCGCGCGCTGGAGACTGTGGCGGCAACCGTCGCCGCCGACCGGCCGGTGTCCCTGCCGGATCTGGTCTCCCTTCTCCGGCCCGGAGTGACGCTGCATGCCCTGCAAAGCGCGGAGCTGGGTCTCGGTCTGCTGGTGGAGGCGGAGGGTGGCGTGAGCGCCGGCAGTCTGTTTGGCTTCCGCCACGGCCGCGATTACCTCGCACCTACAGAGGGAGGCGGCCTGTTCCGCCTGGAGCTTGTGGACGCCGAGGGCAAGCAGAGCAAGGTGTTGTCCTCCGGCAAGTGGGCGGAGACGAGCATCCAGACCTCGGGCGCGGAAAACGGGAACCCCACCGCAGCGACGATCCGCATGACTGGGCCGGCCGCCCCGGGCCTGGAGGACCTCAGCGTGACCGTGACGGTGCGGCTGGAGGGGCAAAGGAGCCTGTGGCACATCAGCGTCTCCGGAGACACCGGTCCGTGGGGACTACGGAACGTGGCCTTTCCCACGGTGCGCTTCCGGCGCCTGCCCGGCGGCGGGGACTTCGCCTTCGTGCCCAATGGATCGGGAGTGCTGTCGCGCGACCCGGTGGCGACGATGAGCCCCTTCCGCGGCACCTACCCCAGCGGCTGGTGCTCCATGCAGCTTGTGGGGTACTACGATGCCGAGGGTGGGGTGTACTTCGCGGCCCATGATCCGGTGGCGAGCACGAAGGTCATCGACATGCGGCCCGCCGAGGGGGGCCTGGGGGCGGAGTTCTGCTGGGCCGCCCCGGACGCCGGGGTGCCGGGAGCCGGCTTCGAGCACCCGGGCGACTGCGTCCTGCAGCTCTACGACGGTGATTGGTTCGATGCGGCGGGACTCTACAAGGCCTGGGCCCGGGCGGAGGCCGGCTGGTGGCCCACCGGTGAGCAGGAGAGCAGGCCCGACACCCCGCAGTGGATGAAGGAGGTCTGCATCTGGGCGCTTTCCAGTGGCGGCCCCGAGCCCGTGGTACAACCCTGCATCGACTTCGCCGACTACATGGGGGTGCCCACCGCCCTGCACTGGTACAGTTGGCACCAGATTCCCTTCGATGACGACTATCCCCACTACTTCCCCGTCAAGGAAGGCTTCGTCGAGGGGGTCAAGGCCCTGCAGGACGCCGGTGTGCGGGTGATGCCGTACATCAACGGCCGGCTGTGGGACAAGGACACCGAGGACTTTCCCACCGTGGCCTTCCCGGCGGCCACCAAGAACGAGCAGGGCGACCCCTACATCGAGACCTACGGCTCCGGGCAGGAACTGGTGCCCATGTGCCCGACCCAGGAGCTGTGGCAGGACAAGGTACAGGAGATTGTGCTGAGACTGGTGGGGCCACAGAACAACGTGGATGGGGTCTACATCGACCAGATCGGCGCCGCCGCGCCCCGGCTGTGCCACGACAAGAGCCACGGTCACCCTCTGGGCGGCGGCCACTGGTGGACGACTGACGGCTACTGGCCCATGCTCCAATCGCTGCAGGCCCGCCTGCCCGAGGGCAAGATGATCACCACCGAGTGCAATGCCGAATCGTACTGCAAGTGGATGGATGGGTACCTGAGCTGGCACTTCCAGGAGCAGGGGCAGATCCCGCTGTTCGCCGCGGTGTACGGCGGGCACGTGCAGATCTTCTCCCGCGCCTACCGGGCGGACAAGACGGGGTCCCTGATGAAGGCGGCCCAGTCCCTGGTATACGGCGAGCAGATCGGCTGGCTGAACCCGAGGATGGTGCTGGAGGACAAGGAGCTGCTGGGACCGTTCCTGCGCAGACTGGCCAGATTGCGCCATGCCCTGTTGCCGTATCTCTCCTGGGGCGAGATGGCCAGGCCGCCTGTGGTGGAGGGCGATATCCCGCAGATCAGCGCCGACTGGGGCTGGCGCAAGGGCGGCATCATCACCGACACAGCCCTGCAGCGCGGGGCATGGCGCTCGCCGGAGGGCAAGCTGGCTTTGATCTTCGTCAATGTCCTGGGAGAGCCGCTGGAGGCGACGCTGCGGTTCGACGCGGCGACGTACGGCCTCGAGGGGGAGCAAGTGACGGTGCGGGAGCGTACCGAGGACGGTCCGGGCGCCACGAGCAGCATGCCGCCGGTCTTCGAGCAGCCGCTCCGGCTGGCACCGTACCAGGCGGTGGTGTACGAGGTGGCCGGAGCGGGGTAGTCGCGGCGCGGCCCCTTTGGGCAATCGCGCCCTACGGTCGAGCCATGGCGCGCCGCCTCCTCGGAGGCGGCGCGCTGCGTGACGCTCCCTCGGCGGGGAGCCGCAGGACTCTGGAGGTCCGGCCAAGGAGTCTCCGGCGGTGGCTCCTCGGTCTGAGCCGGCCGAATGTGGGCGGGAAAGCAAAGCGGCGGCTCCCGCCGCTGAAGCGGGAACCGCCGGATGCTCTGGGAGCGACCACTCTCGTCCCCACGACAGCCTTGGCCAGGGCGAGAGCGGCCCGCTCGGTCTACCCCCGGAGGCCGGGACCTGCGCCCACCGGGGGGTCTGGCGACATGACCGTCGGTACCCCCGGGCGCCCCCTACCGCGATGGGTGGGGTGGGGCCCCGCCCCGCCGCTGCGCGGGACCGGCGTCGGCCCTCGAGCGGGTGTCGGCATTGCTCTGAGCCGACAGGGCAGGAGTCCCGGGCCCGGGTGCGATTCTGCTACTGGTCGTCCGGGTAGCAGGTGACCGTGGCCGTCTCGCTGCGCTCGCCATTGGGGCTGATCGTGAAGGCGCGGATCTTGTAGGTGAGCTTGGCATCCCTGCTGCCGCGGAACCAGATCCTGGGTGTGGAGATGCGAAGATCGAAGTTGCCCGCATCATCCGTCCAGTGCCGGTGCCCCGGTATGGTCTGCCACGGAGCGCGGTCGGCCCCCTCCACGTAGACATCGGTGAGCAGGATCACGAACTGCTTCCCCACGGTCTTCCCCACGACATCGACACTCGGGCCGATCCTGGACCCATTGGTTGGTGACAGGATCTGCGGCGCGGGCCCGGCCGCGACGGCCGCGCCCATCATGGACAGCAGAACCACTACGACAGCAACATTCCTGTACATCTCTAGCGCCTCCTGATGACGTCGTCTCTCCTCCCAAGTGGAGGTACCCGTGTAGAACATCGCCAGGCGCCGCGGAACCGACCGATCTCCCCGGCCCCCGGAAGGCTCGCGCCCGCTCCGGGATCGCCGGCTGCGTGGCTGCCGGAATGCCGCTCTCTCTCCGGTGCCACAAGACGGCGCCTGCAGGTCATGCGGACCCGCGTGGAGAACACTCTTGTCGCGCCGTGTTGACGGCGCCTTGAGAGCAATAATCGGCCCAGTGGGCCGAGCTACGGGAGGTCTGTCTGTGAATCAGGCCGTGTCACCGGTCGTGCTCATCATCGCAATCATCGCCGTCGTGCTCTTGGTCGGCGGGATCTACAGGATCACCGTCGGCGGCAGTGCCAAGGTCGAGAGCGTGCCGCCTCCGGGCATGTCTCAGCCTTTTGCCGGCCCGCAGGGTGGCTCCGGCGTCGCCCCCGGGGCCGTGCCCGCCCCCGGCCAGTACCAGAGATGACCCCGCCTGTCTCACTGCGTCCCTCTTCGACGCCGCCTGCCGCCGTCACCCGGCCAAGGGCGGCGTCGGCATCTCCCTCACCCGAGCAGTCGCGCACGCCGCCCACCGCTTGTTCCGGGCGCTCCCCGGCGCTCCCCGGCGCTCGGCGGGCGCCGGCGAAGCCGATCTTTGCCCCGCCGCGGGTCCCGCCCGCGGCATCGCCCTGCAGGAGACCGCCACCTTCGTCGGGAATTGCCGGGTTGAGAGTCGGTTCCCTCTGGAGGCAGCCCTATGTCATCTTACCACGGTTGCTTGAGACTTACGCCCCTATTCTGGTTCGCCGCCGCCGCCGGCGGTCCCTGCATCGCCGGCGGCGAGGTCGTCCTGTGGGACGGTCAGGTAGACCAGACGGTCTGGACGGAGACCCGCGGTCTCTCGCTTTGGCGCGACGGCGAGGCCCTTGTGCTGGATATCCGGCAGCCCGACTCCTGGCTGCGCCGGGACAACCTGGACATCGATCCCGCCGACGTGGCCTGGATACACATCCGCTACCGAGCCCGCGGGTTCGAGGCCCAGAGCACCTCGGGTGAGGTCTTCTACGCCAATGCCGGCCACCCCTTCGCCGATGGGAGCTACATCCGCCTCCCGTCCCTCGTCCTCGACGGTCGGTGGCACGACATGTGGGTCGAGGTGGCGCGGTCCATGCGCGGAGACTACTGGGACTTCGCCCTGGGCGGACAGATCAACGCGCTGCGCCTGGATCTCGTGAACCAGGCACCGGGGACGGTGGAGCTTGCCCAGGTGCGCCTGTTGCGCAACCGCCCACCCCGCCGGGTCTCCCCCGGGGGACAGACCCTCAACGGCTGGGCCGACCCCAAAGGCCTGCGCATGACACAGGACCGGGACGGCCTCTTGCATCTTGAGGTACAGGAGCGCGACGCCTGGGTTACGCTGGACGGCCTGAGCCTCGACCCGGCCACAGCCAGGTACTTCGTCATCCGCTATCGGGCCACAGGATTCGCCGACGAGCCCACCACCGGCCAGGTGTTCTACGCCAATGACAGGCACGACATCGTCGACGACTGGAAGGTGCCGCTCCCCTCGCTGACCACCGACGGGCAGTGGCATGATCTGGTGGTGGACACGTGGGCCGTCATGGGAACGGGGCATGTGGACTGGCTCTACGGGGGCACGGTGCGCAAGCTCCGTCTGGACCTGGTCGATCAGGCCCCCGGAACCGTGGACGTCGCCGCCGTCGTCGTCTGCCCCCGGCTCCAGGCCACTTCGCTGGCGGATGTGGCCGTCGCCGCTCAGAGCTACCTGCTCCCGGCCGAGAGCTTCGAGGGCTCAGGGCCACACACATGCCGTCTCACGCTTCCTGAAGGCTCCTACGTGCTCTACGCCCGGGTGGTGGACAGTCCCGCCGGACGCCACCTGCTGGCCACCGTGTCTTCCCAGGGCGCTGCGCCGCTCTCGTCGGAGATGGGAGACACCGGCGGCTGGACGTGGGTGCCCCTGGGCGAGTGTGGGGGCGGCCCGCTGACGATCACGAAGGCCGACCCCTCGGCCCGGATGCTGGACGCGCTCCTCGTGACGCAGACCTCCGAGCCGCCGACCGACGCGGAGGTGGCGATCCCCTGGCCCACCACGAGCACCATGAAGCCCGCCGAGCAGGAGACCGTCACTGTGCCGGGCGCCTACTGGACAGGCAGCATGCTGGCCTGCCCGGCCGCAGGAGAAGTCGACCCACAGACCGGTGGCACGGTGACCTACTTCCGCAGGACGCTCAGGCCGCCGGCGGACATGCAGACCGCATGGCTGCAGGTCTCGGTCGACGACTTCTTCCGCCTGTACCTCAACGGGGAGAGGATCGTCGAGAACCTGGGCAACGACTCATGGAAGACCCCTACCGTGCTGGATGTGACCGACAGGCTTGTCCGAGGCGCCGACAACTGCTTCGCCATCGAGGCCATCAACCATCACGGGCCCGGTGGACTGCTGTTTGACCTGCAGTTCGGGCTCGCCAATCGTGTGACGGAGAAGGTCGTCTCCGACGCCGCCTTCCGTTGCAGCGCCGACGCGCCCGAGGGCTGGATGGCACCGGACTTCGACGACGGCGGGTGGCTGACGCCCACGCTCCAGCTTCCGCCGCCGAATGACCCCTGGTCGGTGCGCATCCCCTATGTCGACAAGAGTTGGCACCCGCGAACCGAGTGCCTCGCCTCCGGCTTCCGCGATACCGTCCGCGGCGGCGAGAGCCAGGAGATCACGCTCACCTTCGCCTCGGAAAAGCCGCTGGAGGCAGGGGAGGCCATGATACTCACTCTCCGTAGAGCCGAGAGCGGCGACGAGATGCTGAGGCGCGAGTTCGCCCTGGGCGCCGACAACCTGACGGCCAATGACGACGGCAGCGTCACGGTCGGTGACCTTTCCATCCCACTCTCCCGCTGGCTCGACCCCGGAGCCCTGACGCTCACCTGCGACCTGCCGGGAAGGGAGTTGACCCCGAGCCCGAAGCTCACCATGGCCTTTGCGCTGCAAAGCGCCCCGCCGAGCGGAAACCTCGAGAGCGAGGTCAAGATGCAGGACGGTGTGCCCGTCCTGCATGTCAACGGTGCGCCGATCTACCCGATGATCGCCAATGGCTACGAGCGAGAAAAGCCCGGCATCATGGAGGCCTTCAAGGCGGTAGGACACAACATCGCGGCGCTCTGGATCGACGGCCCGGTGACCACGCAGTGGTGGGTCGGGCCCGAGCAGTACGACTTCTCGGTCATCGATGACAAGATCACCGCGATCCTGGACTTCGACCCGGACAAGCTGATCCTGCCCATCACCTGGGCAGCTCCTCCGCCGTGGTGGGGCGAGGTGTACCCGGACGAGATCGCCGGGTTCAGCGACGGCAAGACCTGGGGGTACTATCGCGCCACCGCGAGCTTCAGCTCCGAGCAGTGGCGGCAGGACGCGACCAAGGCGATGGACGCCTTCGTGCGGTACATCGAGTCTCGCCCCTACGCCTCGCGCGTCCTGGGCTACTGGGTGATCGGTGGGGTGTCCGCCGAGTGGCAGGGCTGGGGGTGCCACGGGTCCCACGTCGACAATCACCTGATGGACTACTCCGCCCCCGCTCAACGCGGGTTCGGCGAGTTCCTGCTGCGCAAGTACCCGGAAAAGGCTGATGAATGGGCCTGGCTGGGGGTGCCGCCCATCGAGGAGCGCCTGAGGTCGGAGCTGGGCCAGTTCCGCGATCCCGCCCGGGGCCAACGGTCCGTCGACTTCAACGAGTTCTACTCCGAGGCCCTGGTGGACGGCATGCTCTCCTGCTGCCACGCGGCCAAGGAGGCCACCGGGCGCAGGAAGATCGTCGGCGTGTACTTCGGCTACACCATGGAGTACACCAACATGTCCTGGTGCCTGCAGATGAGCGGGCACAACCGGGTGCGCAAGGCCCTCGATTCGCCGGATGTGGACTTTTTCTCCGCGCCGCAGAGCTACGCCGTGCGCGCACCGGGAGAGGACATGGGCTGGATGTGGGCCTGGCGGTCCATGCAGAACGCCGGCAAGCTCGTATGGCCCGACGACGACACCCGCACCTTCCTCTCCGGCCCCAGCGAGCACACGCCGGTGGTCAATCCACAGGAGACTCAGCAGATACTCCGCCGGAACTTCGGCAAGCAGCTCTGCAACCTGTGCCCCCAGGGCTACCTGGCCCTCATCTCCGGCCGCGAGCTGGGCTCGCCCTCGATCGCGAAGGACACCTGGGCCATACGCCGGGCCGGGGAATACTGCGTCCGGCACAACGTGGGCCGCAGGGCGCAGATCGCCGTCGTCCTGGACGAGGACAGCACAAAACACCTGCGCTACGACGTGGGGGACAGGCCCTCCGGCGAGCTGCGCAAGACCACCCACTGGAATGGGAGCGTGAGCTATGCGCCCAGGAGCGTGATGCCGCTCACCGGCGAGCTGGTGGCGTACCAGCGGGCGAGGTTCGCCAGGATCGGAGCTCCGGTGGACGTGATCCTGCAAAGCGACCTCGTCAGGCACCCGGCGGACTACAGGCTCTACATCATGCTCAGCAGCTTCCAGTACGACCAGGAGACACTCGCGGCCGTACGGCGGCTGCAGGCTCAGGATGTCACGATCCTGTGGTGCTATGCGCCGGGGTTCATCCATGAGGAGACCGCCGATGTCGCCAACATGGAGGCGCTCACCGGCCTGCATCTGCGCATGAACGCCGGGGAGAGCTGCCCGTACACCAACGTCACCGACACCGCGGACCCGATCACGGAGAGGCTGCAGTCCACGGGCTTCGGGCTCCCCTTCGCCATCGCCCCGTTGTTCTCCGTCGACGATCCGGAGGCCCGCACGCTCGGGGTCTACCGCGACACCGACCTGCCGTCGCTGGCCGTGAAGACGGTCGGGCAGAGCCGAGCGATCTTCTGCGGCAGCCCCAAGCTCCCGTCCGACCTGCTGCGCAACGTCGCCCGCGCGGCAGGGGTCCACATCTACTCAGACAGCCTGGACACCCTGGCCGCCAACGACCGTTTCATCATGCTGCACACCGCCACCGCCGGCGAGAAGACGATCCGCCTCCAGGAGAAGGCGGACGTGGTGGACGTGTTCGAGAACCAGGTGCTGGCAAGGGATGTGGAGCAGGTAACGCTTCAGCTCCCGGCCGAGGAGACGAGGCTGCTATTCGTGGGAGACGCGGACGAGTTCCTGAGATGAGAAGCGGCGAGAAGCGGCGAGAAGCGGCGAGAAGCGGCGAGAAGCGGCGAGAAGCGGCGAGAAGCGGCGAGAAGCGGCGAGAAGCGGCGAGAAGCGGCGAGAAACGACGAGAACGGAAGGGAACGTCTCACCACGGAGACACGGAGTGCACGGAGCTCCACGGAGAACGGAGTACGGAGAACGGCGGAACACAGAGACACAGAGAACGGCGGCGAGGGGAGGAGAACGGCGAGAACGGAAGGGAACGTCTCACCACGGAGACACGGAGTGCACGGAGCTCCACGGAGAACGGAGTACGGCGGAGAACACAGAGAACGGCGGCGATGACAGGGAACGGCGGGAACGGAAGGGAACGGGCGAGAGTGCGCGGCGGGCTAGGCCCCGGCGACTGCCCGCACCAATTGCTCGATGGCCCGGGGGCTCTTGATTCCGGGGGCTCTCTCCACTCCCGACGACACATCCACGCCCGCCGCGCCGGTGACTCGCAGGGCCTCGCTCGCCGTGGCCGGATTGATGCCCCCGGCCAGCATCACCGGCACCCCGCAGGCCGCCACGATCTCCGCCGCGTGCTCCCGGTTCATGGGCACACCGGTGCCTCCGCTGACGCCCCTGACCTTCGAATCCAGCACTAGTCTACCGGCGCCGGCCGCCACGAGGCGTTGGGCCGCCTCGATCAGTGCCGGCAGTTCCTCCCGCGCCTCCTGCGGCTCCACCGGGAGGCTCAGAACGGGCCAGATCTCGGTGGACGCGGGCAGGCTCGAGCCGAGGCGCTCCACCAGTTCCGCGCTCTGCCCGCCGTGGAGCTGGACCGCGGCCGGCCCCGCCTCCGAAGCCAGAGCCGCCACTCGCGACACGTCATCACTCGCCACGACCGCTACGCCCTGCCCCCGCGCGGCGCGCAGAAGCAGGCACGCCTGCTCCCACGTCAGGCAGCGGGGCGAGCGGGGAATGTCCACGATGGCGCCCAGGTATGTCACTCCCAGCCGCAGGCAGAGCGCCACATCGGCAAGGCGCGTGAGGCCACAGACCTTCACAAGTGCCATCCGCAGCGCTCCTCTCCTGTACGCGGCCGGCCGGAACGCCGCGCGGGCGGGAGTGGTCCCCCGCCCGCGCAGTCTGCTGTCCGACGTGCCGGCTGGAAGCCCGGCCGGAAACCCCACCTTCGCCGGGAATGCCATTGCCAAAGCGTCCGCTCCCGGCAAGAGCAACTCGAGGAATCTCCTGGCACTAAGCGAGATTCTTCGCTATCTCGCTGCGCGAAATGGACGCTCAGAATGACATGAAACGGTCCGGCCGGACTTTTCGGCCGGACCTCTAGTGGTCCATCTTCCGCAGGTCGGCCGTGTTCTTGTCGATGTCCTCTTGCGGCAGCTCGTAGTCGGTGAGCTTGCCGGCGAAGTAGGCGTCGTACCCGGCCAGGTCCAGCAGGCCGTGGCCGCTCCAGTTGAGGAGGATGACTCGCTTCTCCCCGGCCTCCTTGGCCTTCAGCGCCTCGACGATGGCGGCGCGGATGGCGTGAGAGGTCTCCGGGGCCGGGATCCACCCCTCGGTTCGCGCGAACATCACGGCGGCCTCGTAGCACTCGAGCTGGTGCAGCGCCGTGGCCTCGATGACGCCCTCATTGACGAGCTGCGAGACCAGCGGTGAGGCTCCGTGGTAGCGCAGGCCGCCGGCGTGGATCGGAGCCGGGACAAAGCCGTGCCCCAGGGAGTACATGCGCAGCAGCGGGGTCATGCCTGCGGTGTCGCCGAAGTCGTAGGTGTACGGTCCGCGGGTGAGCGTGGGCGAGGCCGCGGGCTCGGCGGCGATGATCCGCACCTTCTTGCCCTCCCTGAGCTTGTCATGGACGAAGGGGAAGCTGATGCCCGCGAAGTTCGAGCCGCCGCCGTGGCAACCGATGACGACGTCCGGGTACTCTCCCGCCAGCTCCATCTGCTTTCTGGCCTCGAGACCGATCACCGTCTGGTGCAGCATGACGTGGTTGAGCACGCTGCCCAGCGAGTAATGGGTATCATCGCGCTTGACGGCCTCCTCCACCGCCTCGCTGATCGCCATGCCCAGCGAGCCCGGGGAGTCCGGGGATTCGGCGAGGATCTTGCGGCCGAACTCCGTGGTGTCGCTGGGGCTGGGATAGCAGGTGGCGCCCCAGGTATTCATCATCAGGCGGCGATAGGGCTTCTGCTGGTAGCTGATGCGCACCATGTACACGATGCACTCGATGTCGAACATCTGGCAGGACATGGACAGCGCGCAGCCCCACTGTCCGGCGCCGGTCTCGGTGGTGATGCGCTTGATCCCGGCCTCCTTGTTGTAGAAGGCCTGGGCCACCGCGGTATTCGGCTTGTGGCTTCCGGCGGGGCTGACACCCTCGTTCTTGTAGTAGATGTGGGCCGGGGTGTCCAGGGCCTGCTCGAGCTTGGTCGCCCGGTAGATGGGGCTGGGCCGCCAGAGCTTGTAGATCTCCCGCACCTCATCGGGTATCTCGTGCCACCGCTCGGTGCTCATCTCCTGTGCCAGCAGAGACATGGGGAAAAGGGGAGCCATGTCCTCGGGGCCGATGGGCTGGCCGGTTGCGGGGTGCAATGGTGGGTCCAACGGGCGGGGCAGATCGGCGGCGACATTGTACCACTTGTCGGGCAGCTCGCTGATGGGTAGGTCTATCCTGCGTTCACTCACGGTGCATCCTCCCTTTGCCTGGTTCGCCGGTCAATACGCTCTGAGGGTCTGGGCCGCGACGGTCCTGTTATGCAAAGCGGGCCGTGGCTTGGAAAGCCCACGGCCCGCGAAGGGCACTGACAGATAAGCCGTGGGGCTGCTATGCGCGCCCACGGCCATGGTTCGATGTCGGTAGCAACGAGGCAGGCCTGAGGGTGCGCTAGTCGTCGCGCCGCCAAGCCCAGGTTCGATTGTTCCTTTGGAGCTGGGTCATCAACCATTCTCCCCCATGCTTGCACTCAGTCTACGTGGCCCGAGGGGAGAAGTCAAGTGGCAAAACGGCAGGAACGGCGGGAACGGCAGGTGACAGGTGACAGGTGACAGGGACAGCAACGGCAGGGAGCAGCAACGGCAGGGACAGCAACGGCAGGAACTGCAACTGCGACCTTCCCCCTCACCTGTGGCCGCCTCAATCGGGGGCGTCGTTCCTGCCGTTCTCTGTGCTCTCCGCCGTTCTCTGTGTCTCTGTGTTGCGCCGTCCGCCGTTCTCCGTGGAACTCCGTGCCCTCTGTGTCTCCGTGGTGAGACGTTGCCGTTCTTCGTGGAACTCCGTGCTCTCCGTGTCTCCGTGGTGAGACGTTGACGTTCTCCGTCGTTCTCATCCTCCATTCCCCCGACCGAAGGAGAAGCCCTCCACAGCGGTGAATAACCCGTCAGTCCGCGGGGCACGCCTCGCGCGCAGCTCCGCCTGCCGTCTTGCTCCGGGAGGTCCGCGACATGGATGTTGCAGCGTTCAGCCGCAAGGTCATCGAGAATGTCGAGACAGTCATCGTCGGCAAGCGCGATGGCGTCAGGCTTGCACTGGCCTGCCTGCTTTGCGAGGGTCACGTGCTCCTGGAGGACGTGCCCGGGGTGGCCAAGACGATGCTGGCGAGGTCGCTGGCCAGGAGCCTCGGTTGTACCTTCGCCAGAGTGCAGTGCACCCCGGACCTGCTGCCCTCCGATGTGACGGGCACTTCCGTATTCAACCAAAAGACCCTGGAGTTCGAGTTCCGGCAGGGCCCGGTGTTCCACCAGATCCTCCTGGCCGACGAGATCAACCGCGCCACTCCCCGGGCCCAGTCGGCCCTGCTGGAGTGCATGGCCGAGCGGCAGGTCACCGCGGACGGACAAACCTACGAGCTCGCCAGGCCCTTCATGGTGCTGGCGACCCAGAACCCCATCGAGCATGAGGGGACCTTCCCTCTGCCCGAGGCCCAGCTCGACCGCTTCCTGATGCGCATGAGTCTGGGCTACCCCTCGTTTTCCGACGAGAACACGATGCTCGAGCGCCTGCGGCTGACGCATCCCATCGACGAGCTGGAGCAGGTGGTCGGGGTGGAGGACCTCATCGAGGCACAGGCCACGGTGCGCGAGGTGTTCGTGCACGAGAAGGTGCGGGAGTACATCGTGCGCCTGGTCCACGCCACGCGGCACACCACCGAGCTGGCGATGGGGGCAAGCCCCCGGGCCTCGGCGGCGCTGTACCGCTCGGCCCAGGCCATTGCCGCGCTGGAGGGCCGCAACTATGCGGCCCCGGACGATGTGAAGTATGTGGTCAAGAGCGTGCTTTGCCACCGCGTGATCATGGCTCCGGAGGCCCGGCTGCAGGGGCGGGACTCCTCGCAGATCGTGGATGCGCTCATCGAGCAGGTCCCGGCGCCTGTGGAGAAGGGTCGGCGCTGATGAAGCTGCGGCGCAAGCTATCGGTGGCCGCGGCGGCGGTGTTCCTCATCGTCGCCGTGGTCTTCAAGGTGGGCTTCTTCGCCTACGCCTTCTACGCCATGCTTCTGGTGGCGCTGGTGGCCTACGCCATGACCCACCTGAGCCTGGACGGCCTGCAGACCGATCGCCACCTCACCACCCGTCAGGCGCAACTGGGGGAGGAGGCCGTCGTCACCGTCGGGGTGCGCAACACCCGGCCACTACCCCTGCCGTGGGTGGTGATGGAAGACCTCCTCAGCCCCGGGCTGCCCGTGCTGGAGGGCGCCAGCTCCCGAGCCATGGTGATGAGGGGCAACGGGGCAACGACCCTGCGCTACCGTGTACGCTGCGACAAGCGTGGGTATCATCGTGTGGGCCCGGTGCTGTTTGAGAGCGGCGATTACTTCGGCCTCACCCGGCGCTTCATGAGCCACGCCAATGCACAGTTCATCACCGTCTACCCGCGGGTGGCGCCGATCGACAAGTATTCCGTGCCCACCCACCGCCCCCTGGGCGAGACCACGGTACGGATGCGCATCTTCGAGGACCCCACTAGAATCGCCGGAGTGCGCGAGTACCGCCACGGCGATCCGCTGCGCCGGGTGCACTGGAAGGCCAGTGCCCGGACCGGCCGCCTGCACGCCAAGATCTACGACCCGTCCTCGCTGCTGGGCGCCAACATCCTCCTGGATTTCCACGACAAGGCCTGGGAGGGTGAGCGCAAGGAGGAGCGGTCGGAGTTCGCCGTGACCGTGGCCGCTTCCCTGGCCTCACACCTGGCGGCCCGCGGCGTGGACCTGGGCCTGGTGAGCAACGGCGTGGACGCGGCGGACGTCATGCAGACCGCACCGATCTCGGTGGAGGCCAACAGCCGCGACGAGGCCCGGCGGCTGGTGGAGCTGCGCAAGGAGACCTCCCGCCTGCGCCCCGTGGAGGTGCCGGTGCGCCGCGGCAACGAGAGTCTGACCCTGGTCATGGAGTCCTTGGCCCGTCTGGACTTCGGCCACGGGCTGGCGCTGGCGGACATGGTCTCGCAGGAGTACAGCAAGTGGCCCCGGGAGCAGACGGCCGTCTTCATCATCCCCGCCATGTCAAACGAGCTGTTCCGTCAGATTTCGCGGCTCAAAACCAACGGGTTCAGTGTTCTAGTACTGCTGATAGACCAAAGAAACCAGGCTCCGGCGGTGATGAGCGCTCTGGCCAGCATCCATGTGCCCGTGCTGCATCTGGCCGGCGATAGCGACCTGCACAATATCGTGGTCTAGAGGTGTGGCGAGAAGCCCGCCTTCGCCGAGAGTGTCATTCTGAGAGCGTTCGCTTCCGGTAAGAGCAGCTCGAGGAATCTACCGGGATATCGCGAGATCCTTCGCGTAAGTGTCGCAAGTCCGGGCTTGCGAAACCGGCGCTCCAGGATGACACAGGCCGTGGGCGGCGCCGATGCGCGGGGATGACATGGGGCGCTGGAGGCAGCGTCGGCTCCCGGCGCCATCGACGACCGGGGGCCTGCTCGCAGGCGCTGGGGTCACCACATCGGACTGCCGCTGCTTTGGGATGGCGGGGCCGCCGTATGAGGAGATCAGGACGAGACAATGCGTAGCTATTACTACAGCCTGCTGGGTCCGGACACCATCCGCAATATCGCGCGCGTCGGGCTTTGCCTGCTGTGCGCGGCCGTGGGCATTGCCCTGCTGCTGCGTCAGTAGTCCCCGCGACGCTGCGGCCGGTCACCCCCTTCCGGCCCCCGCCCCGCCGCCGGACACAGACTGCGGGCAGGAACTCTTCATCGGGTGCCACGCATGAGCAAGGACGATGGTCCCATCGACTTCGGCCCGCCGCAGGAGGGCTCCGGCGGCGTGGAGTTCGGCCCCTCGGACTCTCCGGCGCGGCCCGGCGCTGTGGATTTCGCCGAGGTCGCCGGCCCCGTGTTTGATGACCAGACCCCGAAGACCCCGGACGCTGAGCCCGTGGAGGGCGAGGCTCCCGTTCGCCCCCTGGAGACGAGACCCCGCCGGCCCGAGGTCATGCCGATCCGTTCCGACGAGGTGCTCGACACCGGCCCGGTGCTGTTCGACTGGCTCACCGAGGTCGCCATTCCCCTGGGGATCTTCGGGCTCCTGGGCTGCTTCTTGTACTACCTCATCGACCTGCGTGCGGCGCTGGGCGGGGAGTTCTCGGCCGGCCTGCGCTGGGTGTGCTTCTGGTTCCTGCTGGCCGCGATCCTCATCACCCGCATCCGCACCAAGTACGGCAATGCCGCCGTGGCGCTCCCGTACATCATCGCTCTGGCTCTGGCGACCGCCATCTTCGTGGGCCACTTCACCTTCGCCGCCGGCGCCATCGCCGGAGCCGTCACCTCGTGGGGTTCCATCGCCTCCTTGCTGTTCAACTACTCGCTGGTAGGGCTGCTGTGGTGGGCGGCGCACCGCGTCACTCGAGACTGCACGCTGGAGGAAAACGTGCAGTTCGCCACCGGGCAGGGGTTCCTGTCCGGGACGACGGGCAGGCGTGGGAAGAAGGGGCAGGCCGCCAGTCATCCGGGGCGCATCATCCTTTACGTCACGGCGGCGGCGGTGCTGACCTTCGGTCTGGGGCATCGGGCTCTGGGCGACCAGGGCCGCTACGCCACCAATGCCTTCTGGTGCATGGGCGGGTACGTGTTCTTCGCCCTGTTTCTGCTGGCGGCCACCAATCTGTCGGCCATCCGCATGGACGTCCGGAAGCGCCGGATCGGCCTCTCCCGGCGGCTGACGCCCTCCTGGGTCGGCTCCACTCTGGCCCTGGCGCTGCTGATCGTGACGGCGGCGGCCTTCATCCCGCGCCCCAGCGGGGCCGAAGGCAAGCCGCTTGAGTTCTGGCGGCGTGCCGCCTGGCAAAAGGACTGGAGCGGCGGCTGGCAGCGCGGGCCCGCCGGCGGCACCCGCAACCCACCCTCGGACAGAACCACCGCCCCCGGACGCGACCCCGACACGCAGGGCGAGGGGCTCCCGACCGAGGACGGCACCGAGGGCAGCGCCGGTACCTCCGGCCGACAGGGCTCCGGAGACGAGGCCGGGGGCGGAGGCGGCGGGGCGGCCGGCCAGGCGGGCTCCGGCGGAGGCGGCGGCAGTGGCGAGCAGGGCGAGAGCGGCCAGGGGGGCGGCGCCGGCAGCACGGGCGCCTCGGAGGGAAAGTCGCAATCCCAGGTCTCCGGCCAGGCCCCCAAGTTCTCCTGGTGGTGGCTCTTGCTGCTCCTGCTTCTGCTCCTGCTGCTGGCCTATCTGATCTACCGCTACCGCAAGCAGATCGCCGCCTTCTTCCGCGCCGTGTGGGCCCGCTGTCAGGCGGCGTGGGCCGCGGTGCTGGCGTTCTTTGACCGCCTCAAGCGCCTCCTGGGCCTGGGGCCACGCGAGGAAGACGAGTTTGCCGATCTGCCCGACGACCCCTTCGCCGACCTGTGGGAACGCCGCGACCTGGGTGCGGGGATGACCCCGGCCCAGATCGTGCGCCATGTCTACCGCGCCTTCCTGGGCTACTGCTCCCTGCGGGGCGTGCCCCGCCCCAGCCACCTCACGGAGTTTGAGTTCCTCCGCACACTGCCCTCGCGCATCGGCGTCGAGCCCGAGGACCAACAGAGCCTGACCAACGTCTACGTCTTCGCCACCTACAGCCCCAATCAGGTGGGGATGGAGATGGTCGATCAGGTCCACGGCATCTGGGGCCGCCTGCGTCCGGCCATCGACGAGGCTCTGGCGATGCGGGACAAGAAGAGCGCCTAGCGAGGAAACCGAAGACCCCGCCTTCGCCGGGAATGTCATTCTGAGAGCGTTCGCTCCCGCAGGGAGCAGCTCGAATGATCTCCGGGCATCCAGAGAGATCCTTCGCTATCTCGCTGCGCGAGATGGACGCTCAGGATGACATCTCAACGTCAGGCCCAAGGTCGAGGTAGCCCGGCAAGCTTGACGCCCGCGCCTGCGGCGGTGAAGCGTCAGTCGTCTGTCGCCCCGAACTCAATCCCCTCCGGCGTGGCCCGCAGGTATTGGGCCCGGATGGACGAGCCCGCCCCCTCCTCGTAATACACGATCAGCACCCTCCCGTCCGGCAGTTGCGCCATGCTGGTATAGGCCCCGATGGTGTCATCCACGTGCACCGTATCGCTCCAGGTCTCCCCGTCGTCGAGGCTGTAGTGCAGGGCCGTATTGGGCAGGCGGTGGCCGACCAGCAGGATCCCCTGGGCGGTGCGCAGCAGGTTCGGGGCGTGGCCGCGGAAGCCGACCTCCTGCGCCTTGCTCCATGTCTTGCCCCCGTCTTCCGAGACCGACTTGTGCATGTTGTTCCCGTCGCGGTTGGCCCGCATCAAACACAGCAGGCGGCCGTCGGGGAGCACAACGATATCGGGCTCGTCATTGTCGTCGTTGTCCGGGTCCACCACATTGGGCCCGCCCCACGTCTTGCCCCCATCGGCGGAGAGGATCGTGTACGAGACGTTCCGCAAGGGCTCGGGGTACTCGTGGTAGATGGGCAGGACCAAGGTCCCGTCGGCAAGCTCGCGGATCGGGCTGGAACAGCCCCAGTAGCCGTTGGCGGTGGAAGGGATCAGCTCCGGCTCGCTCCAGGTCTGGCCGTTGTCCTCCGAGCGTGTGAGCCAGATCTCCTTGTAGCCCACCGTGTTGCCAGGGCGTACCGAGGGGCCACCGTGATAGTAGGTGAACCAGTTGACGATGATCGTCCCGTCGCTCAGTTGGCAGATCGAGGGGTCCCGGTCGTCCCAGGGGGTGTCGGCGACGACCTGGGCCGGGCTCCAGCTCTTGCCGTCATCTGCCGAGCGCACCATGCAGACCCGGGCCCCGTTGGGCAGGGCCTCGGTGGGGTGTGACACGTGACCATAGCCGGCATAGAACACGCACAGCAGCTCGCCGTTTTGCAGGCGCACGAGGTCGGGGAAGGCCTCGTAACCGCCGGCGCCGGCGTCCTCACAGATCACCTGATACTTGCGGGTCAACCGGATCATCTCCCAATCGTTAGGCAGTGCGGCACTTTGGCCCTTGAGGGCGAAATCGCGGAACTGAACGCAGCCCTGACCGGCGCGTAGGCCCACCTTCCCCGCCGGGTACGTGTCATCCTGCAACTCCACCACCTGCCGGCCGTCCAGGCTCACCGTGATGCGTGGCCCCTGACACTCGACGGTAGCCAGGTGCCATTCGTCCCGCGAGATCTGCACGGGCACCCGGGCCTGCGGGCGCTCGCTGCCGGCCCGCCGCCTTTGGCAAGCTGCAGCAGGAGCTGGTTGCTTTTGGAGTCGAAGTGGGCCCAATACTCCTTGCCCGCCGAGGCGGAGCGGAACACGATCCCGGCCGCCTGTACTCCGGCGCCCTCGGTGGTGGGAATACGAAAGCGCACCGACAGCTCGAAATCGCCCACTACCGGCTCGGCAAGGTAGCTCACGGTGCCGTAGGGCCGAGGGTCGGTCTGAACGTAGCCGCCCTCCCGCATGACCCACGTGTCGGTCTGGGGCAGCCAGGCGGGCCCGCCGTCGGCACCGGCCTCGTACGCGGAGAAATCATCCGTGACCTCGACGGGCGCGGCAAGGAGGGGAAAGACGGTGCAGAGACCCAGCAGGAGGCAGTCGAAAAGACAAAGCATGTTTGGTTTCATCAACGGCTCCCGACGGTGGGCGCTCCAGAGGTCTGTACGCCCACAGGATTTCGCATTGCCACGTGGTCTGCCGTTGCTGTTCGTCGCTGCAGGTGGCGCCTCCTGCACTTTGCCATGGCCGCGGGGCGTTCGCCTTCACACAGGGTCGCGCTCTTCGAGCTCACATTATGCAGGTTCCGGGCAGGCGCCGATTCACGTCACCTCACCCCCCCAGCCCCGCCTCTCGGCGTCTCTTCGAGCCGCTTGTACTCGCCGATACGACCGGCGAGACGGGAGGAGGGGGGAGAACGGCAGTACTTCGACCGTTCCGGACGCGGGAATGGCGAAATGCGGCCCCAGTGCGTTCATGCATAATGTGAGTTCGAGGCCCGCCACCGGCGTCGCCGCGTGGGCGTCTCGGCCGTAGACACCGACGGCAGGGCAGATGCTCTCTGAGTGATATAGATATGGTCCTGTTTAAGTAGGGATAAGCATCGAATACAGTATCAAGACGTGAAATACTTGACATTGACCTTCATCGCGGCATAAGATCAATGACGGTGAGGTACCCGCGCCAACGGGCGGCGCCTCCGTGCCGCCGACAAAGGCCGGCTGCGCGCTGCGGTCCGTGCGTTCCACCGGCGCGGGCTGCATGAGCGCCACGCGGAGGCAGGAGGCGATCTGGACGTGATTGGGCGATCGAAGCGTCGCTTCCCGGGCAAGTGTCGGCGTGTGCCGAATGCGTGGTGCATCGTGGCTGCGGTGGCAGTCGCGGCGGCCGTCCTGTCGCTCTGCGTGCTGCAGACAGCCAGCGCGGCAGGCGCGCGCCGCCTGCCCGTGGTCGCTCTGCGGCCCTCCTCGCACGACGCGGCGCGCGAGCTGCGCCTCAATCTCCTGCAGGACTGGGCCGGTCCCGACAATGACCTCACTGTCATGTGGGGACTTGCTCCCCGGGAGGTGGGGAAGCGCGGACCGGCCCCCAACGTGTACGTCACCATCGAGGCCGGCACCACGCTCGCCGACGCGGACTGGGACCTGCGAGTGGCGTTGTGGAGGATCTCGTCGAGGCCCTTGGTCGCTTCCAGTTCGCTCCCTTCCGGCCGGAGGCTCGCCGATGGCGTCTGGGTTCCCCGCCTGAGGGCGACGACCGACTCGATCATCGGCGTCGCGCGGGGGCCCGCTTGCGCGCGCTTTGTTGTCAGCGCCCCCGGCCGCCCCGACGGCAGCGCCGCCCGCCTCGCCGAGCAGCTCGCAGAGCGATTCTGTTGGCGCGTGGACAGAGCCCTGGAGTACATCCTCGCCAAGACCTTCACTCTGAAGGCCGGTGGGGAGAAGCTGGAGTGCCGCCAGGTGCCCAGTGGGGCCCTGGTGGGCGACCTCGGTGCGCTGTGCGATGCCATCGATGCGGGGATTCGCGTGGAACAAGACGGGGAGGTGGTGCTGCTGCGTCTGGGCAAGAAGGAGGTTAGGCTCCAGGTGGGATACGAGACCGCCCAGGTCGGGAAGGCCGGAGCGAAGCTGCACTTCCCAACGCTGAAGTGGTCGGAGGACGGCTACATCGCCGACCTGTCGGGCATCGCCATCCTGCTGGGGGCCAAGGTCAAGTACTGAGGCACGAGGCGGCGGGAGGCGAACCGACGCAGGGCTTCCACGCGTCCCGCCATTCTGGTCCGGCGCCTCAGAGCACGGGCCACTGCAGGGGCACGGGGACATCTCCCTGGCGAAGTTGCGCCTCAAACCGACGAGTACGGCACGGAGGTTCACCTCGCCTCGGATCGGTGCCACGGCCAAACGCCGATCCCGCAAGGCGGGCTCGCCGAGTCGGGCTGGAAAGCCCGACCTACGCGCTCACGAACGGCGCGATTGCGGCCCCGCGCCGGCGTGCCGTCCGCGCAAACCCAACGGACCCGCGGCAATTGCTGCGGGTCCGCAGAGTTCTTCGTGTCCTCACGTGGCCGGGCGCTACTGCAGTAGCGGGTCCCAGTTGACCCAGATCGGGTCGGCGGTGCTGCGCACGCCATCGGTGATCCAGGCATCCAGGCGGACGGTCTTGACGTGCCCGTCGACATAGGCCATGTTCAGATTGTCGTTGTGTCGCGGCGAGGGACGATGGTCGTTGTCGGCGGTGCCGCTGTCGGGGCCCATCAGGTAGTATTCGCAGTCGGCCACGAGCGGGCATTCCGCCGGGCGCTTGATGCTACCCACCGCCGTGGGGCGCTGGTTCAGAGTGGGGTACCGGCCGACCCAGCTATTGTAGGCGTAGTTGGCGTTCGCGTCCCAGTAGTAGCCACCTGCGTAGCGGCTGGAAGCGGTGGGGCAGTTGAAGAGCTGGTCATTGTTGATGTAGGGGTAGACCATGTGCATCCACAGCATCGGGCCCGCCGCCGCGGTGGACCCGTCCGGGAATACGCGCTGGTTGGTCGTCAAGGTGTAGTTGGGCACCATCGTCTCGTCAAAGTCCTGGGCATACATCACAAATGACATGGCGATCTGCTTCAGGTTGGACTGACAGCTTGCTTGACGGGCCTTCTCCCGGGCCCTTGCGAACACCGGGAACAGGATCGCCGCCAGGATCGCGATAATCGCGATCACGACGAGCAGCTCGATGAGTGTAAAGCCGCGCCTCATTAAGAGTGCACCTCCCATGGTTTGCCGTCCAAGGTGTCCCAACACCATTAGACCAATGGTGTGTTCCCCGTGGACAGGCCGGGCTCCTTCAGGCCTTCCCACATTTCTCTGGGACTTTTCGCCGACGAGCCGTACGGACACAGAAGCGTGGCCGAGAAGCCCACCTGCACCGGAGAGTGTCATTCTGAGAGCGCCCGCTCCCGCAGGGAGCAGCTCGAAGAATCTCCCCGAGCCAGAAGAGATCCTTCGCTATCGCGCGACGCGGGATGAACGCTCAGGATGACAGCCCGGCACACGGGCGGGCGGAGGCCCGGGGCTACATGGTCAGACCTCCGCCGCCGTCCGCGTCGGCGCCGTCACCACCCGCGCCAAAGCGCGAGAAGGCCCGCAGGATCTCCACCGGAACGGCGAAGATCACCGTGTTGCTCTGATCGGAGGCCAGGTCGTTGAGCGTCGTCAAGGTCCGCAGGTGGAGCGCACCCCCTGCGCCGGACAGCGCCTTGGCGGCGATCACCAGATTGTCGGCGGCGATGCGCTCGCCCTCGGAGCGGATGATCACCGCGCGCCGCTCTCGTTCCGCCTCCGCCTGCCGCGCGATGACCCGCTTCATCTCCTCGGGCAGCGAGATGTCCTTGAGCTCCACCATCTCCACCTTGATGCCCCACGGCTCGGTGTGTTGGTCCACGATCTCCCGGATCTGGGTCGAGATCTGCTCCCGCTGGGAGAGTAGCTGGTCCAGCTCCACCTGGCCCACCACGTTGCGCATGGTGGTCAGGGCGAAGCGCGAGGTGGCGTACTGGTAGCTTTCCACCTCCAGGATCGCCTTGGCCGCATCGGTGATGCGATAGTACATGACGGCATCCACATGCACGGAGATGTTGTCCTTGGTCACACACTCCTGGCCCGGCACATCCGCCGTCTTCACGCGCATGTCCACCTTCTGGAATGCCTGGAAGACGGGGACGACGAGGTTGACGCCGGGCCCCATCACTCCCACGTAGCGCCCCAGGGTGAACTTGACGCCCCGCTCGTACTCCTGGACGATCTTGATGCAGCCGATGACAAGCACGATCACGATCACGGCGATGGTGAAGCCCATGTCGCGTCTTCCTCCCGGCGGATCCGCAACCGACCGCGGGTGGTGCCAACGTTTGGCCGCAGCATCCGCCATTCCCGCCCGGCGGCGCGTCCGAAGCGAGATGCTCAGGAGGTGCCGGCGCGCGTCGGGCGAACTAGCGCCCCCCAAAGGAGCGTGAACCCGGTGAGAAACCTCGGACTGTGCCTATTGCTTGCTATGGTCAGTATAGTCTTGATGGCCGGCTGCACCAAGACGAGTCCCACGCAAACCGCGGATGTACCCGGGCCGGGGCCGGCCCCCGCCGCCTCGGATGCCGCAAGCGAGACGCCGGGTGGCGCCGCCAAGGCAGGGGGCGGCATCAGTGTCTTGATGGTGCCCAAGATCAAGGGCATTGATTACTTCAATGCCTGCGAGAAGGGAGCCGTCGAGGCGGCCGGGGAGTTGGGCGGTATCGACCTGACTTACGACGGTCCCACCGAGGACAAGGCCGACGCCCAGATCCAGCTCATCGAGGGCTACATCGCCCAGAAGGTGGACCTCATCGCCGTGTCCCCCAATGACCCGGATTCCATCGCACCGGTGCTCAAGAAGGCCAGGGACAAGGGGATCCATGTGCTGACCTGGGACGCCGACGCCAATGTCGAGCGCTCCGGCCGCGAGTTCTTCATCAACCAGGCCTCCCCCGAGGCCATCGGGATCGCCATGGTCGACGAGATGGCGGCCCAGAAGGGCGAGGATGCCAAGGTGGCCATCGTCACCAGCTCGCTCACGGCGGCCAATCAGAACTCGTGGATCGCGGCCATGGAAGCCCATATGCAAAGCAAGTATCCGCAGATGAAGATGGTCTGCGACCCCAAGCCCTCCCAGGAAGACCAGCAGATCGCCTTCCAGGTGACGCAGGACCTGATGAAGGCCTATCCGGACCTGGAGGGCATCTTCGCCATCTCGTCGGTCTCCTTCCCCGGCGCCGCGCAGGCGGTGAAGGATGCCGGGAAGTCGGGCCAGGTGGCGGTGGTCGGGCTTGCCACTCCCAAGCCCATGCGTCCGTGGGTGGAGAACGGCACGGTGGCCACGGTGATCCTGTGGAACCCCATCGACCTGGGGTACCTGACGATCCAGGCGGCCAAGGCCCTCTGCGACGGCTCGCTGAAGGCGGGGAGCGAGACACTGAGCGCCGGACGGCTGGGCGAGGTCACGGTCAAGGGTGACCAGGTGCTCCTGGGAGAGCCGATGCGGTTCACCAAGGACAACATCATGGAGTTCGACTTCTGATGTGATTCTGAGAGCGTCCGCTCCCGAAGGGAGCAGCGCGAAGAATCTCGCCTCGGCCGGCAATGTCATTCTGAGAGCGCCCGCTCCCGAAGGGAGCACCGCGAAGAAGCTCCCGCAGCCGGAAGAGATCCTTCGCTATCCCGCCGCGCGGGATCGACGCTCAGGATGACAGCCCTGCGCGGCCCGGGACCGACACTCCAGGATGACAACCGAGCGCGGCCCGGGACCGACACTCCAGGATGACAGCCGAGCGCGGCCCGGGACCGACACTCCAGGATGACAACCGAGCGCGGCCCGGGACCGACATTCCAGGATGACAACCGCACACCGCGCGGGCAGGAGGCACCCCACATGGCGTACCTGTTCCGTATGGGCACTATGGAGGATGCCGAGGCGATCCTCGAGGTCACCATGGAGGCCTTCGACATCGGGCCGGACAACCTGCGCTACCCCGCGCTGCGGGCGCTGTGCCTGTCGGCCCCCCATGAGTGCCGGGTGATGGAGGATGAGGGCGGCCGGATCGTGGCCGCCCTGCATGTCGGCGATACATGGATCCAGGTGGGGCAAAGCGCGGTGCTCAAGGGTGACGTGGGGCACGTGGCCGTTTTGCCCTCGGAGCAGGGCGGCGGGCTGGGGACGGCCCTGATGCGCGACACCGTGGCGTGGATGCGCGAGAGCGGCTATCACCTGTCACGCCTGGGCGGCCTCACCCACTTCTACAGCCGCTTCGGCTACGAGCCCTTCCCCCGCAGGTTCACCGAGTTTCTTGTGACACAGGTGCACGGCGAGATGGGCATGGTGTCGGCCACCGAGGCGTACCCCGAGCCGGTCTGCGGCCCCGGGGTCGTGCGGCCTTTCGACGAGGCCATCGACTGGCAGACGCGGGCGGCCCTGATTGACCGCTTCGACCGGGGGCGGTCGGGAGCGGCGCTGCCGGCGCGTGTTGTCAGGGCGCCGGTGGACCCGGCGCCTCCCGACCCCGCTCTCCTGCGCTTCGTCTACGAGCTGGAAGGTCAGGTGAAGGGCGTCCTGTTCGCCAACGACAACCCACTGGAGGCCCGGCCCGGCGAGAGCTGCTATACCATCACCCAGTTCGCCTATGACCCCTCCTGCCCTGAGGCCGCGGGCCTGCTACTGCGGATGCTGATGGCCCGTGTCGCCCCCTCCGCCCCGGCCCGGGTCGTCTCCCGGCTGCCGTATGACGAGCCCCTCGGCCGGGCCCTCACCGCCGCCGAGGTCCCCTTCCGCCGCATCGAGATGCATGAGGCCATCGCCGCCAACATGATCCTGGTGCTCGATCTTCCCGCCACCCTGGGCGAGGTGGCCGAGGAGTTGACTCGCCGCCTGAGCAGGAGTATCGTGGCGGACTTCGAGAGCAGTATCCGACTGAGTCTGCCGGGCCAAAGCGCCGTGCTGCGCCTGCAGGAGGGGACGGTGGCCGTCACCGAGGCCGGGCAGGCCGAGGTACAGGTCGCACTGACCCAGGCAGAGTTCGTCAGACTGCTGTTTGGGCTTTGCAGCTTCTCGGAGTTGTACGGCCTGGAGGATCCGCCGCTGGGAGTGAGGGAGACGGCGCTGATGGATGCGCTGTTCCCCCGGTGTCCGACAGGAACGGGAACGTGGGGCTAGCTCCGCAAGCGTAAGCGCCGGGGAGACGGCGGTGGGGCTGGGGTCCGGAGAGCATCACCCCTCCGGGGCTCCAGCTCGCGCCATGGCCCGGGAACAGGGGTTCACGCCTCCGTGAGTTCCGCCGCTGACGGGGCTGAACGGAGAACGGCGACGGAGAACGACACGGAATCGGGCTGGAAAGCCCGACCTACGCGGCGAAGAACGACGACGAAAGACGACGACGGAGAACGACGACGAAAGACGACGACGGAGAACGACGACGGCAAACGGCACGGAGTCGGGCTGGAAAGCCCGACCTACGCGGCGAAGAACGACGACGAAAGACGACGACGGACAACGGCGACGCCAAACGGCACGGAGTCGGGCTGGAAAGCCCGACCTACGCGGCGAAGAACGACGACGAGAGACGACGACGGACAACGGCGACGCCAAACGGCACGGAGTCGGGCTGGAAAGCCCGACCTACGCGGCGAAGAACGAGGACGAAAGACGACGACGGAGAACGACGACGAAAGACGACGACGGAGAACGACGACGGCAAACGGCACGGAGTCGGGCTGGAAAGCCCGACCTACGCGGCGAAGAACGGCGACGAAAGACGACGACGAAAGACGACGACGGAGAACGGCGATGGCAGCGGGCCGCAAGGCCCGATCCCGCCGGGGCCGGACGACGGCGGGGCGGGTCAGAGCTGCAGGCGCATGCCCTCGGCCCCGGCGTCGCACTCCAGGCGGTATCCCCGCTTGGTGATGTACTCTCGGGCCCTGAGCTCGATGGCGTCCACCTCATCGTCGCCGCGGTCCGGGTCGTGGTGGAACAAGACCAGCCTGCCAACCTGGGCCTCGGCGGCCAGGTCGATGGCGCCCTCATAGCTGGAGTGCCCCCAGCCCCGGTGGGCCGACAGTTCCTCGGGCAGGAACTGGGCGTCATGGATCATCAGGTCCACGCCCCGGGCGAGCTCCAGCAATTCGTTCCGGCTGCGGTCGCACTCCGCGTCGGCGGGGCGCAGTTCGTTGTCGGTCACGTGGAGCACGGCCGCACCGTCGGCGGCGATCCGATAGGCGGCACACCCTCCCGGATGGCAGCAACTGCCGATGCGAAGCTCGGCGGAACGGATCCTTGTGGTGCGCAGTCCCAGGTCCAGGAAGCCGATATCCGCCCGCAGCTTCGCGAACTCCAGGGGGTAGTTTTGGCCGTTCATCTGCAGGTGCATCAGGTCCCTGATGGCCTGGATCGAGTGCGACCAGCCGGCCACGGTGATGGGCCAGTGGGGGCAGTTGGCGGGGCGGAAGAAGGGGAAGCCGTGTACGTGGTCCCAGTGGGCGTGGGTGATGAGCAGGACGATGGGTGGCTGTCCGCCGACATCCAGAAGATGGCGGCCCAGACGCCGGATGCCGGTGCCGGCGTCGAGGACTAGCTGGGTGCCGTCGGCCAGCGCCACCTGGACGCAGGCCGTGTTGCCGCCGTACCTCACGGTCTCCGGGCCGGGGGAAGGCACAGACCCCCGCGTCCCCCAGAGCGTCACTATCATGGCTTCACCTCGCCCGTCAGGTGACTCGGCCAAGAACCCCACCGTCGGTCCATCACGCCACACCCCGCCGCCCGCACGGCGCCGGCGGGCCGCTATGTCCCGTACACCTATCCTTACCCCGCTCCCACAGGAACTGAACCATGACTCCCACCGACCACTACTTCTCCGATGCCCCGGAGAAAGCCTCGGAACCCTTCGACATCTCGGTCACCATTGGTGAGCGCACGCTGACCATGACCAGCGATGCCGGGGTGTTCTCGAAGCTGCATGCCGACCCCGGTAGCATCCTGCTCCTGCGCCGGGCCAAGCTCCCCGCTGAGGGCGACATCCTCGACCTGGGCTGCGGCTACGGTCTCATCGGACTCGTCGCGGCCATGGACAGGCCTGCGGCGCGGGTGGTCATGGTGGACGTGAACCCCCGGGCCACCGCACTTGCCCGGCACAACTGCGACCGCTATCAGCTCGGCAATGTCGAGGTGCTCACCGGCGATGCCCGCCGGGTGCTGGGGGAGCGCCGCTTCGACGTGGTGCTGTGCAATCCCCCGTACCGCGCGGGCAAGGAGCTGACGATGTCCCTTCTGCAGGACGCCGCATCGCGGCTTAGGCCCGGCGGGACGCTGTGGATCGTGGGCCGCACCAAGCAGGGCATCAAGACGCTTGCCAAAGACCTCGCGCCGCTCTTTGACGGCGTCGAGACCGTGGACATCACCGGAGGTTACCGGGTCTTGGTGTGCACGGCGGCGGGGGGATAGTGGAGCCCGCCCCCGCTTGCGATCACCGGGTCGTTGTCCCCCACCCCCGCGGGCCTGCTCACCACACGTTGTAGATGTACCACTTGTCTTCGCTCTCTCGCAGCTCGATGCTCAAGGAGCCGGAGTCGCCGGTCAGGGAGGACACGCCCTGAGCCACCGGGCCGGCCTTGATGCCGGAGCCTAGGCGCTGCACGTACTGCCCCAGGTTGCCGGCCCGCTCCTGGATGAGCTTCTGCACGATCAGGTCGCGCTGGCCGCCGGGAATGTCGTCCCAGTCGGGGTTCAGGCGCCTGGCCTCCGACACGTAGTCAAAGGCCGTTGCGGCCAACTCCAGCCTCCCGGCGTCCAGAGCCGCAGCGAAGTTATCCGCCGTCTCCTGGGCCGTGGCGCCCACGACGGTCTTCGGCCCGCAGCCGCAGACGAGAGCGGCGCACAAGACCCCCAGGCACACGGCGGTGATGATCCGGAAGGCGGGACGGTGCCGCATCTGCTCATTACCCCTTGACCGCAACATAGAATACCCGGTCGCTCCACGGGGTGGGAGGCCGGAAGGTGTATGCGTGGTAGGCCCGCACCCGGCAGAAGCCGGCCTCCTGCAGCATTCCGAGGATCTGCTCGTTGTCGTAGGCATACTGATAGTGCGTCTCCTCGAAGACCAGGTCCCGGCCATCGGCTCGCCAGTTGAACCACATGTCCACCCGACAGATCCGGGTCTTGGCATCCCACACCGCCTTCCACGAGTACAGAAGCGGCGCCCCGCTGTCGAGATTGCTCTGGTTGAACAGGCCGGCACTCAGCGCCCGCTGGGTGTTGAGGTCGAAAACCAGCAGCCCGCCGTCGCCAAGCACCCGGTAGGCCTCGTCGAAGGCGGCCTTCAAAGTCTGAGGCTGCAGGATGTAGTTGAGGCTGTCAAACAGCGACACGACCAGGTCGAAGGCGCCGCCGCGCAGGCCGAGGCAGGAGGCGTCCTGCACCGCCGCGGGCAACGGCGGACGCTGATTCTTGCAGTGTGCCACCATCGGAGCCGACAGGTCAATGCCCACGGCAGGATAGCCCCGGGCTCTGAGGCAGGAGCCCACCTTCCCGGTGCCGCAGCACAGGTCCAAAGTGCGGGCGGGCCTCAGATCGCAGCGTCGCAAGATGGCCTCGAGGTAATCCACCCACTGGCTGTAGGGGACGGCGTGCATCAGGCTATCGTAGAAGTCCGCGACGGCCTCGAACTCGCCGTGACCGGGGGTGGTGGTGGCGTCCGCGGCTCCCGGTGTCTGACCGGTCCTGCGCGACAGAAACGACCTCAGATCCATGCCGAATCCTGCCTAACTGGCCTTGATGTACTTCATCACGATGATGACGCGGGGCAGGTCGGTGCGCACCCGGTCGCCGTAATCCCCCGGCGGCCAGGTGACGCGGAAGGCGACCATGAACCGGTTCTGGCGGAACTGGTTGGCTCCGGTGATCTTCGCCTTGAACGGCACGGTCAGGCTCTGGCCGGGCCCCACGCTGCCCGACTGGGTGCCGGAGGGCGAAAGCTCGATGCCTTCGGTCTGCATCGGCTCGATCTTGATGCCTGAGACGGCCCGCTCGCCCACGCCCTGCAGGATCAGAGTCACAGGCACGGGGGCGCCCACCGCGGCGGCGGCGGGGAGGGTGAAGTCCGCCGTGAGCGGGTAGACCTGCCAGGAGCGGCGCACCACGCTGAAGGCCGCTCCGCCCGCCAGGGCCCACTCGGTGGCGGGATAGGGGCCCAGTATGCCCCGCACCGCGGCGCGAGAGATGTCGTGAACGAAGGTGCCCTGAGTGCGGCCGCCGGCCAGTAGCTTCAGGTGCGCCGAGACCATGCGCCGGTACATCTCGGCCGGCCCCAGCTTCTGGTGCCACACATCGTCGATCTGATCGCCGGCGACCAGGTTCACCTGTCCGGAGCGCACGTACTGGGGCCACTCCTTGAGGATGAAGTCATTGAACCTGCCCACATCCGTCTGGTACAGCATGGGCGCCAGCATGCTCACCCCGGCGTCGGTGAGCATCAGCGGGTCCTGGCCGTGTTCCTGCCCGTGGCGCCAGGAGAGGACGAAGGTCCACAACGGCTTCTTCAGTTGGGAGCGCTGCAGCATCTCCGCCACCAGCCCGGCGCCCATGTGGGCGCGGTACCAGTTCCACATCTCCCAAAAGCCCCGGTGCTCATAGCATCCCGGAGGCTCCACTCGCCGGGCCACATACAGCCAGCGGTCCTGTTTGGACATCTGCTCCCAGTTCCGGGGCAGGTCCACCGGCATCGTCCTGACAAACCCGTCCACCAATTCGTAGGCCGCTTCGGTGCGGATGTAGTCCAGACCGACATGGTCCACGTTGGGGTCCAGTTGCATGGCCGACATGAAATCGGCCAGGTGCCCGAGGCGCTGCCGGTCCAGCAGGGAGACGAAGGTCGTGTCCTTGATCTGGCGAGTGCTCCGGCTGATGTCTTGAGCGAAGCGGTACTCCGGCTTGCCGGAATTGGTGGTGGTGGGCAAGGTGGCGTACGCCATGGCCCAGGCCCCGAACTTCAGGCCCCTGCGGTGTGCCTCGGCCGCCATGACGGGCAGGACGCGGAAGTTCGCCTCCACGAAGGGCTTCTCCAGCGTGAGCTTTTGCTGCTCCGCCTGAGTGACTGCCGCGCGCACCCAGAGGGTGTCGGCCCCCATGAACTCGCACCAGTCGAAGACCGCCCGCCAGTCGCCCATCTGGCCCGAGGGCTTCCGAATCCTGGTGCCGGGCCCCGGGAGGATCTGCTCCCAGGTGGCGACGCACAGTGCCGGGTCCGGCGGCGGCGGAGCGACCCGGCGCACCTCGAAGCGGGCCCGCGCCACACAGAAGGCGTCGCCCGCTACCGAGGCAGGCCGGTCGTCCGGTGCCGAGCGCTTGCGGTGCAGCTCCTCCTCCGGCGTCTCCCACGGCAGATCGGCGGGCTCGGGGACCTTGTACCTGGTCTCCACCACATAGGTTCCCGGTTCGGCATTCCACGGCACCGGCCAGGTCCCGCGGAACACCTGCCTCGAGGCGTCGTAGTGTAGCTTGACGAACTCGCCGCCCCCGACCCCCTCCACCCGCTGGCCCTTGTGGCGTATCCCGACCTTCGGCAGGGTGGTGGGACGGACCCCGCGCCCCTGGGGGTCCGACAGCCGGAGCGTGACCTCGACCACCTCGTAGTGCAGGTGCTCTCGTTTCGCCGTGGCGAGCTGAGCGGGGAAGAAGTGGCGCTCGGTGCCGCGGACGCGCCGGATCTCATCGCGGCGGTCGCGGGCCGCTCGAATGTAGGGGTAGACGGCGACGGCGGAGGCCACCAGGATGAGAGTCAGCAAGAAGCACCCGCAACATGTGGACTGCTGTTGCGCGCGTCGCCGGCGCCGCCTGGATAGGGGCGAGGCTTGCCTGATCTCGATGCCGGAGCCGTAGTCCATTTGGCATAGGGGGAGGAGGCCGACGGCAATGCCGAGCCTCGGCCCCGTGGTCTGGCTGATGGCGGGCGGCGCGGCCCGCGACGGCACGGCCCTTGGTCCGGTGGGAAGCGACCCCACGCAGGACCGGCCTATTGCTGCAACATCGCCATCAGCTCCACCGTGTGCTTGAGCGCCTCCCGGAGACAGTCGATGACGTGCCCGATCTCGCTTTCGTCGATCACGGCGGGTGGCTCTAGACGCAGCACTTCGGGATTGTTCAGAGCATAGGCCGCCAGGATCTTGCGCTGCATGAGGCCTGAGATCACCAGGCCGCCCACGTCGCTGTCGGGGAACTCGACCCCCACCAGCAGGCCGCGGCCTCGCACATCCCGCACGACATGAGGGAATTCACCGGCCAGCGCCCGGACACCTGCCAGGAGCTGCTCGCCCCTTTGGGCACTCTTGGCGGCCAGGTCCTCCTCAGCGATGACGTCCAGCGCGGCCAGGGCCGCCGAGCAGGCCAGGGGGTTGCCGCCGAAGGTCGTGGTGTGCACGTAGGGGTTCTCGGAGAAGATGCTCCACACCTCGGGGCGGGCGACAAAGGCCCCCAGAGGGGCGACGCCACCACCGATGGCCTTGCCGACGGTCATGATGTCCGGCACCACGCCGTCCCAGTCGCAGGCCCACATCTTGCCGGTCCGGGCCAGACCGGTCTGGATCTCATCGAGGATCAGCAGCGCGCCCGCCGCGTCACAGATCTCCCTGGCCGCGGTGAGATAGCCGTCGGGAGGCACACGGATGCCCGCTTCGCACTGGATGGGCTCGAGGATGACGGCCGCCGTCTGCCCATCCACCGCCCGGGCCAGGGCCTCGGCATCACCGAAGGGCACGTGCGAGAAGCCGTCAAGGAGCGGCTCGAAGGGTTTGCGGTACACCTCGCGCCCGGAGGCGCTGAGGGCGCCAAACGTCTTGCCATGGAACGCGCCCTCGGCGGCCACATAGTGCGGCCGCCCGGTGTGCATGCGCGCCGCCTTGAGGGCTCCCTCCACCGCCTCGGCGCCGGAGTTGCAAAAGAACGTGCACTGCAGCTCCCCCGGGGCGATCTGCGCGATGCGCTCGGCCAGCTCGGCCGTGACGGGGTTGAGCAGCAGGTGGCTGCTCAGCGGCATGCGATCGATCTGAGCATGCACCGCCTCGATGATCCGCGGGTGGCGGTGGCCCATGGTGAACACGCCGGGGCCGCCCAGGCAGTCGAGGTACCGCGCCCCGTCGCAGTCGGTGACATAGCACCCCTGCGCCTCCGCCTCCACAGACTCCAGCCCCATGAACTTGACCAGGGCGGCGATGCCGGGGTTGATGTACTTCTCGTAGCGAGCGTATGTCTGAGCCGACAGGGCTGACTGGCTGGACATGGTCATCGCCTCTGGGGATGTGAATGGTGAGCGCGTCGGCCGAGCCCGTCCTCTGAGGCGGCGGGCAAGTGCCTCCGCCTCCCGGCCTGTGGGCTCCCGCCGGTACCCGCGGCCTGCAGGAGAGCGGGGAGCGATTCACGAAAATGGGCCGCCTTAGTGGGGGGTGCCCCGGCGACCCGTTCTCAGTAGAAACGGCGGTGATTCGATTGTGTGGGGAGAAGTGGTCGGGGCGGCCGGACTTGAACCGGCGACCTTTAGACCCCCAGTCTAACGCGCTAGCCAAACTGCGCCACGCCCCGACCCAAACCCATTGACCGATCCCGGCGGCCGCCGCCGGGTCAGTCAACGCAACCTATTGTACAGCATCTTTGAGAGCTTTACCAGCCTTAAATGCCGGAACTTTGCCCTCGGGGACGATAATCGGCGCGCCGGTCTGCAGATTCTTGGCCTTGCGCTCCTTGCGGATGCGCGATTCGAAGCTGCCAAAGCCGGTCAACTGCACCTTGTCGCCGTTCTTGAGCGCCTCGGTGACGACCTCGAGGAAGGCCTCGAGAGCGGCGGTAGCATCCTTCTTGCTGAGCTCGGACTTTTCGGCGATCTTCTCCACCAGATCGGGCTTATTCAAAGTCATCGACACGGAAATCCCTCCCTATGGGAATGGCCCACGCTGCTCTTGGGCAGAGCCGAGAGCATAGCACGTGATGAGGTCTTGCTTACTGCCAGTCTTCCAGCTCTGCACGCCAGCGGCGGGTCATCAGCTCGTGCACCGCATCCGACGGCCCGCGGCCTTCAAAGAGCACCTCGTAGAGCGCCTGGGTGATGGGAACCTCGACACCCACCCGCCGGGCCAACTCCCGGGCGGCCACCGTGGTGGGGATTCCTTCGGCAACCGGGTCCGCCGGGGAACCTGGCGTGACCACCGCTTGCCCCGCCGCGAGGCTCTGGCCGACTTGCCAGTTGCGGCTGAGCGAGCTGTTGCACGTGGCGAGGAGGTCTCCGACGCCGGCCACGCCCCAGAACGTTGCGCGCTGTGCCCCCATCCGCGTCCCGAGGCGGCCGATCTCCGCCAGCCCCCTTGTGACCAGGGCCGCCTTGGCATTGGCCCCGTAGCCCAGCCCGTCGCAGACTCCGGCCGCGATGGCGATGACGTTCTTGAGTGCTCCGCACACTTGAACGCCGAGTATATCATAATTCGCGTAGACGCGGAAGAGGGGGGTGGACAAAAGGGCCTGGCCGGCCAGGACGCAGTCCTCCCTCGTCCCGGCGACCACGCTCACCGCCGGCGCGCCCGCCGCGATCTCCCCCGACAGGTTCGGCCCGGAAAGCGCCATCACCTGTCCCGCCTCCAGACCCGTCTCCTCCACCAGTATCTGGGTCATGCACTTGCCCGAGCCGATCTCGAGCCCCTTGGTCGCGCTGATCAGGAGCGTCCCGGGTGCCAGGTGCGGCCCGGCAATGCGCGCCACCTCTCGCAGGTGCTCGGAGGGCACCGCGAACACCGCGAAGCGCGCGCCGGCCAGAGCCTCGGCCAGATCACCCGTAGCACGCAACGGCTCAGGAAACACCGTGCCCGGCAGACGCAGGCGGTTTTCCCGCGCGGACTGCATGGCCGCCGCGCGCGCCGAATCCCGCGCCCACAGACAGACCGCGTGCCCCCGGCCGGAGATGAGCCAGGCCAGAGTCGTTCCCCACGCACCGGCACCGATCACCGCACACCGCGCCTCATCCACCGGTCTGCTCATGCCCATCACCCGGGCCGCCCGAGTCCGGATGCTCCTTTTGCCCGAGCTTCCGCTCGGTACCCGAGACCAGCCTCTGGATATTGGGGATGTGCCGTGCCACCACGATCGCCGCGATGGTGCCCGTACCCAGCATGTACCCGCCGTGCATGCCCAGCAACCACATGAACAGCGGACAACTGGAGGCCCCCAGCATCGATCCCAGCGAGATGTACCGCGTCTTGGCCACGACCAGGATGAACAGGGCAAAAGCCGCCACGCCCGCGGGCCAGTACAACCCCAGCATCGACCCCAGCGCTGTGGAGACGCCGCGCCCGCCGGAGAAGCGCAGATAGATGGAGAAGCAATGCCCCAGGACGGGCACCGCGGAGGCGACCCCTAGCTGCCAGCCCTCGAGGCCGAAGACATGCCGGGAGATAAGCACCGGCACGACGCCCTTGAGGCAGTCGATGATCCAGACCGCGATCCCCGCCCTGGCACCGATCACCCGCAGCACGTTACTGGCGCCGATGTTCCCGCTGCCGTACTTGCGAATGTCGTCCACGCCCTGAAGCCGGGCGATGTACAGACCCACCGGCAGGCCGCCCACCAGATACCCAATGACCATGGCCCACAGCAGACTGGTCGTCAACGGACGGTTCCCTCCTGGTACCTGCAGAACTGCGGGGCGATCGCCGCTCCCGGCCCCGCCGCGGGCCCGAGCCTACTCGTCCTTCTCTTTCCGGCCGCGAACGATGAGCTTGAGCGGAGTGCCCTCGAAGCCGAACTCCTCGCGGATCGAGTTGAGCAAGTAGCGCTCGTACGAGAAGTGCATGATCTTGGCATCGCTGACGAAGACCACGATCGTCGGCGGCCGCGTGCTCACCTGAGTGGCGTACAGGATGCGCAGGGGGCGGCCCGCCTTGCTGGGCGGCTGGTGGTTGGCCACGGCCCTGCGGATGCAGCGGTTGAGCTGCCCCGTCTCGATGCGCCTGTCATACTGGTCGAAGACCTCCCTGCAGAGGGGCAGGATCTGCTCGACGCCCTCCCCGGTCAGGGCGCAGGTCTTGAGCAGCGGGGCATAGGCCAAGAATGGCAGCTCGTGTCGCGCCAACCGCTGGAAGTCGTCCCAGATGAGCTTCAGATGTCTCTTGCGCTGGGCCTCGGTGAGCGGCTCCTCCTCGTCGTCGGGGAAAGCCGTGTTCAGGACCAGGTCCCACTTGTTGCAGACCACGATCACCGCGCGGCCCATGTCGTGGGCCTCCAGGGCCACCCGGGCGTCCTGGGCCGTCATCCCCTCGGTGGAATCCACCACAACCAGGGCGATGTCGGCCCGCTCCAGGGCGCGTAGCGTACGCAGGGAGCTGAAGAACTCGGTGCCCTGGCTGCGCTTGCCCTTGCGCCGCAGGCCGGCGGTGTCCACGATGCGGATCGGCCGGCCCTCGTACTGTGCCCAGGTGTCCACCGCGTCCCGCGTGGTGCCCGGCATCTCGTTGACGATCAGACGCTTCTGGCCCAAAATCGCGTTGATCAGGGCCGACTTGCCCGCATTCGGCCGCCCCACCACCGCAATGGCGATCTCGCCCTCCCGGCGCTCCTCCTCTTCCTCCTCAGGAGGGAGCAGGTCGAGGATCTCGTCCTCCAGATCCACCACGCCGAAGCCCTGCTCGGCGGAGATGTCGATGGGCTCGCCCAGGCGCAGGGCGTAGAAGTCGTAGCTGTCGCTGGAGGGCCGCTCCATCTTGTTGGCGGCCAGGACGTGGGGCTTGCCGCTACGACGCACGATCTGGGCGATCTCATGGTCGTGGGCCGTGATGCCCTCGCGCCCGTCCACCAGCACCACCAGCACATCCGCCTCGCGCAGTGCCTCCACGGCCTGGTCATTGACCTCCGAGATCAGCGGATCACCCTCGGCACCCACCATCCCTCCGGTGTCGATGAACATCACCGGCCTGTTCACCAGCTCGCCCCGGGCATACAGGCGGTCTCGGGTGACGCCCGGGAAGTCCTCCACAACGGCAACGCGGTGGCCGACGAGCCTGTTGAAGAGCGTCGACTTTCCCACATTGACGCGACCGACGATGGCGACGATTGGCAGGGGCATGGCGCTTTCTTCCGTCCGCTAGTCTCACTCCAGGCCGGGGCGTCGGTGGGGCGACAGGCGAGTGCGCGGGCCGGTCCCCCCGCCGTGCTCGACCGCCCTCGACGACCCTCCTCCGGCTCGCGAAGCCATGGAGCGGAGGACAATACTCTCAGAACGCCCGCGCCACGTCAAGGCTCGGTGCCGTGGTGTGCTCCGGAAGTCCGGCCGCAAACCCCACCTTCGCCGGAAATGTCATTCTGAGAGCGTCCGCTCCCGGCGAGAGCAGCTCGAAGAATCTCCCGGCATTCAGCGAGACTCTTCGCCCAAGCGGCGCAAGCCTGAGCTTGCGCCGCCCGGGCTTGCGACGCCGACGCTCCAGAATGACAGGAGCCGGGCTGCCCAGGTTTGCCGCCGCGCCTCTAGAGCGGCAGGTCGACCCGTCTCCCTGTCCGCGTGGCCTCGAAGGCCGCCAGCACGATCTCCTGGGCCCTGCGGCCGTCGAGACCGGTGGCCCTGGGGGTCTGGGTGCCGCGGATGGACTCCACGAAGTTGTCGAACTGGCCATGGAACCAGTAGGCCCCATCCCGCGGGTTCTCGAACCGGACGACCTCCTGCTCGCCGCCGGGGCGGTAGACGGTGCACTCGTGGAGACCGTCCTCGCAGCGGCGCGAGGTGTGGATGGCGCCCTCGGGGCCGATGATGTCCTGGCCCGAGAGACCCGCCGGAGCGCCGGGGGGCAGGCTCCAGGACCACTGGCACAGCATCGAGTCACCACTTGCGAAGTCGAGGATGACGATCCCGTTGTCCATCACATCGCCCTGCAGGCCCATGTGGCGGACGCTGGCGGTGACGGACTTGACCTCTCCGAAGGTATAGCGAACGAAGTCGAAGTCGTGGGCGCCGCTTTCGGACAGCGGGCCGTCGCTGAAGCGGGAGTCGGAGTACCAGGCGCCGTAGGGCGGCTGAGGCGGACTGCCGGTGGCGATGCGCCGCCACTGACAGGGCCTGCCGATCTTGCCGGCCAGTACCAGCTCGCGCATCTTCCCCCAGTCGGCGTCGAAGCGCCGGACCATGGCCACCTGAAGCACCCTGTCTGCGGCCTTTGCCGCGGCGATCATGGCGTCGCACTCCTGCAGCGTACGGGCCATGGGCTTTTCCACCATCACGTGCTTGCCGGCCGCCAGGGCGGCCAGGGCCACTTCGGCGTGGAGCCCGGCGGGAAGACCGATCACCACCGCGTCGATATCTTCCATGGCCAGCAGGTCCCTGTAGTCGGCGACGGTGCACCGGGCGCCGAACTTCTCGGCCTTCTCTTTGGCCGCGTCGAGGTTCAAGTCGGCGATGCAAAGCAGACCCGCCTTCTCGCT
>Ga0334883_1000405_pt1 | contig 78976 bp, 74 predicted proteins | sample GraSluR1_MG_6_FD_207230 | JGI IMG/M metagenome (GOLD analysis project Ga0334883, IMG submission 207230) | Sludge microbial communities from methane-producing bioreactor in Wageningen University, Netherlands - Granular Sludge_09_05-R1 | ecosystem: Engineered > Bioreactor > Anaerobic >... | reverse complement strand
CTGGGTCATCCGCTCACGTAATGTTTTTTTTCATTGTAATTAAATTTTAAGTGTATAAAGAGCAACGGGAAAACGACCATCAGGGTTACCGCCAGAGGCGGTTTCGTTCAACTTGTTTGTCTGTTCATATTTTCCGAATCCACTGAACACTATTTGTTGGATATGTTCAGGTTTTGGTTTATATATCAAAATCATTAAAAGGATTTTTTATGTTTTTCAAACTTTTCATACTTACATGGGTGTAAATTTCTGTGGTTCTTGACGACTTGTGTCCCAGCAACTCTTGTATATAGCGTAAATCAGTTCCATTTTCAAGTAAGTGTGTTGCAATACTGTGCCTCAAACAGTGAACAGTAAAATTATGATTTTCTTTAACACTATTCATGTATTTTTCAAAAATGTTTTGCAGGCTGGTTGCCGAATAAGGCTTCCCCTTTAAATAGCTTTCAATCAGCCAGGTTTGGGGCTGTTTTTGCCTGATGTAGTCAGCCATCATTTTTTCCAGTTTATCCGGCAATGGCAATACCCGGTCTTTTTTTCCTTTCGAATTAAAAACAGTTACGGTTTTCCGGTAAAAATCAATAGCAGTCAGTTTTAAATTTAATAACTCGCTTCTGCGCAATCCCAATCCATAAATTGTACTAAGCGCCAGTTTATGCTTCGGGTTTGAAATGGTGGCCAGCATTTCTTTTACTATTTCCAGGGGAATTACTTTAGGCAATGGCCTGCTTTTTCTGGGGCGTTCAATATTTTCAATTTCAATTTTCCTGCTCGAATTCCACGTGTAAAACTTTTTCAGCGCACTGATGGTCTGGTTCTGAAACGTGGCGCTTAGGTTGTTTTTCAGAATAAACTCGCTATTGAATGATGTGATATGCTGTGTTGTTATTTGCTCAGGTTTGACGTCTGAATAATAACCAAAAAAAATTCCGAGTTGATGGATATAGGTTTTTACTGTATTTTCACCATAGCGGCCCTGCTCCAACCACTTTTCAAAATCATCGATTTTTTCCCGGATTTCTGGCTGAATTCGTTTTTTCATTGCAGCCGGGCTGTATTTTTTTTCTTCACTTTTTTGGGGTTGCTGCGAATTTTTATTTAGCACCGCCGAATAATCAATCCATGCCACCGGTCTCATTGCCGTAAAAAATTTACCCAGGTCAAATTTGTCTTTTGGGATGTACCAGCAGTTCATGGTGGCGCTCCAGCGCGCGTTGGTGCGGGCTTTCAGCTCGTTAATCAATTCGCTGTTGTAAGCAAATTCAACTTTAACTACCGGCTGTTCGCGGTGCATTGCGTTGCTGAGCGTTATTTTTGGTGTTTCGTTCAATTACTGCTTTTTGGTTTTCAGGTTTTAAAAGTAAAAAATGTAAAAACAAAAAGCAACAGCAGAAGAAAATTTTATTTGCATAAGGAATAAAATGGCCCCTGTAAAAATGCATTTTCCTTCATTTTGGTTAGTTTTGGGGCATAAAAAACAAAAATGGTACCTGTTTCCGTTTCAAAAGAGTTGAAATCCCTTGTGCCCGGGCTTAACCTTTCGTGCATTGAGTGTGATGTGTTGGTGCACGAAGAAAACGGGGAATTGTGGTCTGAAATTGAAAAAAGAACGGGTGAGCTGGCTGCTTCGCTGAAAGTGGAAAATATAAGCCGCTTACCGGCCATTGCAGTGTCGCGGCGCGGGTACAAAGCCTGTGGGAAAGACCCGGCCCGCTACCGCTTGTCGGCCGAAGCGCTGTTGCGTCGTACGGTTCAGGGCAAAGGATTGTACCGTGTAAACAATGTGGTTGATTTACTCAACCTGGTGTCCGTTTCCACCGGTTTTTCCATTGGCGGTTACGATGCTGAAAAAATTGAAGGAGATGTGATATTCGGCATTGGCCGTGAAAAAGAACCCTACGAAGGCATTGGCCGCGGTGAACTGAACATTGAATCGCTGCCGGTTTTTCGCGATAGCCTGGGCGCTTTTGGCTCGCCAACCAGCGATTCGGTGCGAACTGCTGTAACTAACAAAACACGCCGGTTTTTGATGATAATTGTCGATTTTGGCGCATTGCCCGGGCTTGAAAAAGCTGCCGAAATGGCCGTTAGCCTGCTGAAAAAATATGCGGGCGCAAACAATTTGGAAATGAAGAAATTAGATTAAATGAAAAAAATAAGTGCTTTCATACTGAAGTTGCTGGGCTGGAAAGTCAGGGGTTCTGTGGCACCCGAGCCCAAATGTATCATCATTGGCGTGCCGCACACCAGTTCATGGGATTTTGTAGTTTCTTACCTGTTTTACGCTTCGGTGGGCGGCAAAGCCAGTATTTTGGTAAAAAAAGAGTTTTTTTTCTGGCCTGCCGGCTGGTTTGTCCGTAAAATGGGTGGAGTGCCTATTGACCGCTCCAAAGGGGCCAACGTAATCCGCCAGGCTGTTCACCTTTTTAACACCATGGACCACCTGCACCTGGCCATGACCCCCGAGGGAACCCGAAAACGTGTGGTTCGCTGGAAAGCCGGATTCCACACCATTGCCAAACTGGCCAATGTGCCCGTTTACCTGGGCAGCTTCGACTGGGGCCGGAAAGAGGTTACCATCGGCGAAAAATTTGAACTCACCGACGATGCCCAAGCCGACATCCGCCGCATGAAAGATTATTACCGCGAAAAAGGCATCCAGGGGAAGTTCCCCCAAAATTTTACAACGGAATACTAGAATACTGGTCATTGGTCATTGGTCATTGGTCATTGGTGAATGGTTAGTTCCATCTTCCGTCTTCTGTCTTCTGTCTTCTGTCTTCCCACTTCCTTACTCACTGTACCAGTTTATTTTCCGTGTAACGAACATGGTAAGGGCCAGCACCACAAACAACCCAATGCTTCCCGCCAAAAGTGCATAAGTTTCCAGTTGCATCAGCACGTAAATAAATCCGAAAGAGAAAGTTAAAATCAGGGTTTGAATAAACGCATAAAGCCATGTTTTCAGAAAAGTGCGGGAATAGAGCAGTATCATTATCAAAACCGACAGGGCTGAAATCAGGTATGCCAGGTTAAATCCCAGTTGTTCGGAGATGGAAAGCAGCAGAAGGTAAAACACCAGTACTGCAAACCCCACCAGAATGTACTGAAACGGATGAATTTTCTGTTTGGTTATGATCTCATTAAGGAAAAATGAAAGAAAAACGAACAGAATGACCAAAATGCCATATTTTGCGGCGCGCGAACTCTTTTGGTAATGGTCGGCAACCGTTATCAGTTTTACGCCAAAATCGGCATCGGTAACCCGGTATTCATCTTGTTTCCATTGCTGCGGAAAGTTGCGGTTAAAATCCAGCACTTTCCACGAAGCAGTGAAACCCTCTTTGTTAATCGCATGTTCGGCAGGCAGAAAACTTCCGGTAAATCCGGGATCGTTCCATGCCGAATGAAGTGTTACTTCGGTGGTTTCGCCAAGGGGTGCAAAGTTCAGCGATTCGGATCCTTTCAGGTTGAGGGAAAACTGAAAATGTGCAGGAAAATCCTGTTGCGAAAGCTGTGGCATTGGCAGGGAAATTCCGGTGCTGCCAACCAGTTTGTTTTCCATTCCCGGCGAAAAGGCATAAACCGAATCGTTCCATGCAAACTCAATCCGGTTATTGATTCCGCGCAAATCATGAACAGCCACCAGAATTTTTGCTTTTTCCCACAAAATGTCTTCAGGATGAATTTTTAACGCATTCAACTCTGAAACATCGAAATGCCCGGCTATTGTCATTTCCGATTCATATACCACCGTTTCATAAATGCTTCGTTTTCTTTTTTCAGGAAAAATTTGCCCGTCAATTTTCAGGTTTTCAGGTAAAAGGTAGAATTCTTTTTCGTTGTTTATTTCTTTACCGTTACTGTCCGTGGTTTGTTCAAAATAGGGAATGGTAAGCATCGGGCCTCTTACCGTTTGGTCCGCCGACCACGATTGCATCACCTCTCTGGAGCTTTCTTCAGCCGTGTGTTGCCGCTGCCCGATTAAATCCAGAATCATAAATTTTGGCACGAGCAGGGCAATGGTAATCATGCCGATAATCAACACTTTAAGTGTAATTTGCCAGTTGATGGACTTTGGTTTGTTTTGCGACGATTCTTTCGTTTCCATGTTTTTTCTTTTTAAATTGTGTTAATCAAAGAGCTTTGAAATTCAAAGTATAGAAATAAAAAAAATTAAAGTTGTCTCAATATCTCTTCAAGTGCCTTCAAATGATTTTCAAAAGCTTCGGCGCCTTCAGGCGTTATTTCGTAACTGGTATTTGGTTTTCGGTTTTTAAATCGTTTTATAACGGCAATGTAACCGGTAGTTTCAAGCGATTTGATATGGCTGGCCAGGTTGCCGTCGGTAACTTCGAGTACCTCTTTCAGTTGATTGAACGAAGCCCGCGAATTCACCGATAAAACCGACATAATTCCCAGCCGAATTTTGTTGTCGAATGCTTTATTCAGATTTTGAAAACTGTTTTTCACCCCTTTACTTTTTTTGATTTGTGTTCGTACCGGAAATACATTACCGTACCGTAAATGATATGGATTACACCGAAACCAAGTGCCCAAAACAGCAATCCCAGGGAAGGAAACAGTGCTGCCAGAATTCCCAGTGAAACCTGAATTAATCCCATAAAAAAGATTTCCTGACGGGTGAATTTGGCGGCGTTTATAAGAGCCAGTCCGTAAAAAATCAGACAGCCGGGGGCGGCGATTTCATAAATTCCTTTGAAAACGAATATCAATATGAAAACACCACCGGCAGTTAACGGAATAGCCAGATTTAACAACATGAGCCTTGAACCCGGATTCCAGATTTTTGTGCCAGCCTTTTTGGCCCTGCGGTAAGTAAGCAGAGTTACGGTTAGCAAGGATAAAAACAGGATTATCGCAGCTATATAAATCAGGTCAGCCACAATATTTGTCCCAAATAGCCAGCCGAACAATTTGTTTGAATAAACGAGGCTTTCCGCCAAAAAAGCTCCCAGAAGAGCATATATCCCCACAAGGACTCCCGATAATCCGCTTAAAGAAAGGAACCGGCTCGATTCTTCCATCATCTTTCGGATTTCTTTAATTTCAGCTAAGTAATTTTCCGTGGTTTTCATTTTTAAAAGTACTTTGAAATGCAAAGTAAAGAAATAAAATGAAAATTTCAAACCATGAATACAGATTTCTTACAAAAAAAAACAATTCAGTCTTTTGGGGAATGAGAATTTCAGATTAAAAACTGAAACAAATCGGGTTTTTCGTTCAGGTATTCAAATACGAAATCGTGTTCATCCATTCGCTGAACAAGGCCGTTAAAATCCTCTTTTTTCTGCACTTCGATTCCGATAACGGCAGGTCCTTTTTCGCGGCTGGTTTTTTTGGAATATTCGAAATGGGTGATGTCGTCGGTGGGGCCGAGTACCAAATCAACAAATGTGCGCAATGCCCCGGCCCGCTGTGGAAAGCGAACAATGAAGTAATGTTTCAGTCCTTCGAAAAGCAGCGAGCGTTCCTTGATTTCTTCCATGCGGGTAATGTCGTTGTTGCTTCCGCTTACAATGCACACCACATTTTTGCCTTTAATTTCATTTTTGAACAAATCGAGCGCGGCAATTGAAAGGGCGCCGGCCGGTTCCATTACAATGGCATCGTGATTGTATAGCTCCAGAATTTTGGTGCAAACACGTCCTTCGGGAATGGTTACCATCTGGTCGGTTACTTTCCGGCATACCGAAAATGATATTTCGCCCACTTTTTTCACAGCCGCGCCATCCACAAACTTGTCGATTTCGCCCAGTTCAACTACTTTCCCTGCTTCCAGCGACTTTTGCATGGAAGGCGCCCCGGCAGGTTCCACTCCAATGATTTTCGTTAGCGGGCTCACCTGCTTAAAGTAAGCACCCACTCCGGCCATCAATCCGCCACCGCCTACCGGAATAAACAGGTAATCGATGGGTTCGTTCGTGTCCTGCAGGATTTCGAGCCCCACTGTGGCCTGTCCTTCAATAATTTGTTCATCGTCAAACGGATGGATAAAAGCCATTCCCGATTTCCGGCAGTCGCTCAAAGCGGCAGATTCGGCTGCATCGTAAGTATCTCCGGTCAATACCACCTCCACATTGTTTTTTCCGAACATTTCCACCTGCCGTATTTTTTGACGGGGTGTGGTGGCGGGCATATAAATTTTACCTTTTATATTCAGCTTGCTGCACGAAAAAGCCACGCCCTGTGCATGGTTTCCGGCGCTGGCACAAACAACACCTTTTCCTAAATCTTCTTTCGGGATTTGGGCAATCTTATTGAATGCGCCCCGGATTTTGTAGGAACGAACGGTTTGCAAGTCTTCCCGTTTCAGCAAAATGCTGGCCTCATATTCTTCCGAAAGCCCCTGGTTTTGCTGAAGTGGTGTGTGCAAAGCTACTTCGTTCAGAGTAATTTTTGCCCGGTTGATATTCTGTAGCTGAGGGAAGTATGTATTCATTCGACTTTTCATTTAAAAATGCTTTATGCAAAGATAATGATAATCGGTTTGGGATATACAGAATTATAGTTCCTGTAACCTTTATTGGATGGGTGTTTTTTAATTTAACGATGTCATTTATATTTTAACAAAAAATAGTTGTTAAAAATTTTGACAATAGATTTATTGTCTTTATATTTGACAGTAATTTTGTTGTTAAATGTATATTGTTATGAGTAAATGGATTCATCCAAAAACCAAAACCGGCGATGCTGTGACCGGTGAAAGTTATCTGCGTCGAGAAAAAATCAATGATTTATTTTGGTCATATATAGAAAAAGGTTCTGATGTTTTATTTGTTGCTCCCCGGCGTGTCGGTAAAACATCGATAATGAAAGATTTAGTTGCTACAGCACCTGTAGGATATATCTGCATTTATAAGGATGTTGAAGGAGCAAAAACAAAGAATTTGTTTTATAAACGAGTTTTTGAAATGCTAATTCAGCGTCTGGAAGGAGCAAAAAAATACTCGAAATTATTTCTCGGTTGGGTTAGCCAATATGAAATTACGAAGGTAGGAAAAGATAGTGTGGATGTTGGCAGAAAAGAAATTGATTATTACAAGGAAGTACTAAATTTATTAAGTGAAGTATCCAAAGCAGGTTTAACGGTGATTCTGTTTGTTGACGAATTTGTGGAAGTTATTTTAAACTTGAGAAACGCAGGAAAACAAGATGAAGCAATCAGCATTTTACACGAACTTCGTGAGATTCGACATAACTCAGAACTGAAAAATATAATTTTTGTTTATGCCGGTTCAATTGGGTTACTCAGTGTGGTTAAAGAAATTGGCAGGCCCAAATTAATAAATGATATTGAACCTTTGGATATTGGTTCCTTAAACACAAAAGAAGCTATTCAATTAATCAAACAACTTACCAAAGACGCCACCATTCAATATTCAGACGAGAATACTGATTATCTGATTTCCAGAATAGAATACTTGCTGCCCTATTTTATTCAGCTTATGATAGCAGAGATCGATCAGATTGCATTTATGTCCGAAAAAACAGAAGTAGATAAAGAATTGATAAATAATGCATTTGAAAAAGTAACAAAAAATACGGCGAGTTTTGATGACTGGATAAAACGATTAAAAGATTATCAAAAGGAAAATTTCGGATTTGTAAATGCGATCCTTTCTTATTGCGCGCATAAGGGTCAAATCAATATCCAGAAAATATATAATCTCTCGGTTGGTCATAACAAAGATGAAATCTATAAAGATTTGGTTGACGGACTTGTTCACGATGGATATCTGGTTGAAAAAAACAATAATTATCAGTTCTTATCGCCTTTCTTAAAATATTACTGGTTACACAAAAATCCAATTTTAAAATGATTACTACTACAAAAACAACAACATTTCAATATTTTCAGTCGGCAAATTCCAGTTTTGAAGAAATCAAACAATATTTCGTGGTTCGTATAAAAGAATATGAGTTTATACGCTCGAATCTTTTCGACGATCAAATGGCTGGCTCAGTTCAGCATTTCCTCATCCTCGGAAGAAGGGGCAGCGGAAAATCAACGTTGCTGAAACGGCTTGAATGCGAAGTCAATGAGAATGAAACCTTGAAAGAGAAATACATCTCAATAAACCTTGCAGAGGAACAGGCAAGCATTCACCGCCTTTTCGATTTGTTTGAGGAGATAATAAAAACGTTAAAGTATAATTATGGCTTTACAATTTTGCCTGATACTGATACTTTAGATATCCCTGAAGATTATTCTGAATATTCCAGAGAATTATATTACCATATTCAATCAACGCTTCAGTCACATTCAAAAAAACTTTTGTTATTAATCGACAATATCGATAAGATTTTTTTAGGAATAAAAGAAGATGCCCAGGTATTAAGGGAAATATTGTTGAACTATGACGATATAAAAATTATTGGCGGAAGTACTCGAATGAGTGAACATTTCTGGCAGTACGATTTGCCTTTTTATCAGTTTTTCAGCATACTCCGGCTCGAAGCTTTACGATCTGAAGAGATTAAAAGTCTTTTAATTAGCTGGTCCCAAAGGTTGCAGATTAAAGAGTTGGAAGATTTTGTTAAAACAAAACCAGGACAGTTGGAAGCCATAAGGATACTTACTGACGGAATGCCCAGAACATTGCAATTTTTTGTTGATTTACTGATTAACCGTCCTCAACAAAATGGTTATGCCTATATTCAGAAGATTATGGATATGGTTACTCCGCTGTACCAGGAAAGGCTTAATAATTTGTTGCCAATCGAGCAGAAAATTGTTTTAAAACTGGCATTTACCTGGGAAGCTGCAAGTATTCGTGATCTGGTGAAACCAACAAAAATTGAAAGTAAATTACTTTCGGCCAACCTGAAAAAACTCTCCGACAACAAAATTGTGGACACCATTGCCACCGGCAAGAAGAATCATTTGTACAGGCTCTCTGAGCGTTTTTTTAATATGTGGTTAATTGTTACACAGGGAAATCCAATGGAAAAACGAAAAGCCAGGTGGCTTACCATTTTTATTGAGAATTTTTACGATCAAAAAGAAATAAAACAAATGGTAAAAAAGCACCTCGAAGATTTGAAGTCATGTAGCTTAAAAGAAGATCATTTGACTTTAATGACAAAAGCATTATCTGAATCAAAGTATACAAGCTTTGAAGAGAGGGATTTGTTGATTGAACAAAACTTATCTATTCCAACATTGAATGAAAGTTTAAAATCAACTTTACCATCAAAATCTTCAGCATTCACAGAGAAAATTCAAAAGCTTATTGATGAAAAAAAGTATGATGAAGCTGTTGAAGAAGTAAAGGGTATCCCTAATGAAGCAGATGGAATGAAGGCTCTCTTTTTGGGTAAAATAAGTTATCTCTCAGGAAGCATTTATGATGCCGAAAAATATCTCAAAAAAGCAATTGATAAAGGTAATTATAATGCCTATGTTGATATAGCAATTTTTTACACAAAAGAGGGAAAATTCGAATTAGCAGAAAAATATCATCTGAAAGCACTGGAAGAGAAAATTGAGAAATCTGCCTATTATCTTGCATTATTTTATGTAATGGATAAAAAATATGAATTAGCAGAAAAAATTTATTCGGAGGCTATTGAGAAGGAGGAGGAACAAGATTATTCATTTTTAGCAATAATATATGATTTGCAGAATAAACTTGAATATGCAGAAAAATATTATTTAATGGCTATTGAAAACGGAGACAATGAAGCATTGAATAATTTGGCTATTTTATATGATAATCAGGGGAAATACGAAATTGCCGAGAAATATTATTTAAATGCGATTGAAAAAGGAGTTGATGATGCACTCAGAAATATAGCTCTTTTGTATAAAAATCAGGAAAACAATGACCTTGCCGAGAAATACTTTTTAAAAGCGATTGAAAAAGAAGATATTAATGCTCTTTTTAATATAGCGCATTTATATAAAAAACAGGAAAATTATGACCTTGCCGAGAAATATTATTTAAAAGCGATTGAAAAAGGAGTCGATGAAGCGCAAAATAGTTTAGCTCTTATGTATGTTAATCAGGAAAACTATGATCTTGCCGAGGAATACTTTTTAAAAGCGATTGAAAAGGAAGATATTAATGCTCTTTTCAATTTAGCGCTTTTATATGAAAAACAGGAAAATTATAAACTTGCTGTGAAATATTATTTAAAAGCGATAGATAAAGGAGTCGATGAAGCGCATAATAGTTTAGCTTTTATGTATGTTAATCAGGAAAACTATGACCTTGCCGAGAAATACTTTTTAAAAGCGATTGAAAAGGAAGATACTAATGCTTTTTTCAATTTAGCACTTTTATATAAAAAACTGAAAAATTATAATTTGGCGGAAAAATATTACCTAAAAGCATATAATACAGGTATTAATAAAGCAATAAATAATTTGGCTTATTTATGCTATATTGATTTGAAGAACAGGGAAAAACTTAATGTAGTATTAAAAAAATGGATTGATAATTCTAATGATAAAAGGCAATATCGAATTTTAAGTCAAATATGGAATGGAGATATGAATGGTGTCCAGGATGAAGTTATTAGGTTAGCAAAAGAAAAAAATGGAATTGATGAGATGTTTTTGACCCATTTGTTGGTGCATTACCAGAAAAATTTGATCTGGAAACTCTTTAATAATGCAGAAATAGGAATACGACTTAAAAATAAATTTGCCCCGTTATATTATGCAACCTCCCAGTTAATAGAAAACGAAGAATCGAAAATGAATTTGTTGAAAATTCCGCCTGAAATTGAAGAAACGGTTCAGGATATTTTGAATAAAATTGAAAAATTAAGAAAAGAATATTATCCTGAGAATTAAAACAAAAGGAACCGTTCTCTTCAAAAAGAACGGTTCCCTTTTTCGCAGAGAATTATGCTATCTAAATTTTTTCAATCCAGTGCGCAATCCAATCGCCCACTGCAGAAGTTTTGTACGCTTGTCCTTCGGCAATGTCTTCGGTAACAATTCCATCGGTTATGGAAGCTGTAACGGCATCGCGAATGGTTTTTCCTTCATCCATCAAACTGAAAGCGTATTCAAACATCATGGCTGCTGAAAGAATGGTGGCAATGGGATTGGCAATGTCTTTACCGGCAGCCTGCGGGTAGGAACCGTGAATAGGTTCAAATACCGAGGTGAAAATGCCGATGGAAGCTGATGGCAGCAATCCGAGCGAACCGGTGATTACGCTGGCTTCGTCGGTGAGAATATCGCCAAACATGTTTTCGGTAACCATTACATCGAAGTTTTTCGGCCACTGTATGATTTGCATGGCGGCATTGTCCACAAACATGTATTCGGTTTGAATGTCGGGATATTTGGGCGCCATTTCCTGGGCTATTTCACGCCATAACCGGGAGCTTTCCAGCACGTTGGCTTTATCCACCACCGTAAGTTTTTTGCGGCGTTTTCCGGCAAATTCGTAGGCCAGTTTCAGTATCCGTTCAATTTCCTCGCGGGTGTAGGTGTTGGTATCGAAAGCTGTGTTTCCGTTGTCTTTTCGGCCTTTTTCGCCAAAATAAATGCCACCGGTAAGTTCGCGGATGCAGACAAAGTCGGCGCCTTCCACCAGTTCACGGCGCAAAGGCGATTTATGCAAAAGCGATTCAAAAGTTTCCACCGGACGAATGTTGGCGTACAACCCGAGTTTTTTACGCATGGCCAGCAAGCCCTGTTCGGGGCGCACCGGCGCTTTGGGGTTGTTGTCGAACCGCGGGTCGCCAATGGCGCCAAACAGCACGGCATCGGAATTCATACACAACTGGTGCGTTTCTTCGGGGTAGGGGTCGCCCACCTGGTCGATGGCTGTGGCGCCGGTTAATCCGTACTCATATTCCAACTCGTGGTTAAACTTTTTGGCCACAGCCTTTACTACTTTCATGGCCTGTTCAATGATTTCCGGTCCGATTCCGTCGCCGGGAAGTATGGCAATTTTTAATTTCATTGTTTTTAATAAATTAATTGTTGTTAGGAATATTGAATTGAACTGAACTTGTGTCAATTTCAATAATAAAAAAAGGATTTTTATTTAACTTTTTTATGGAAGACAGGTTGTCTGCAATAAGCTTAATAAGTTGGCTGCTTGAGATATTTCCAAGATTAATTTTTAAAAGTTTTTTAGGTGTTCTTTTGATGTAAAAACTATTTCTGAAATCTGAATCTTTGGTGATTACGAAATAATCATTTTTATCTGCAAAATCACAAATCATTTCATCTGTGGTCCACCATTTATTTAAAATTTCATTTACATGAATAGCCTTAAATCCGAGTGATTGCAAATGTTTCGTCACTCTGTATGAAATATGTACATCACACAAAAATTTCATCAGGCAACATCTTTAATTGGTTTGCCTGATAAATTAAGTTTAGCGTATTGTAAACTGGCTAAAATATCTTCTTTTTCCAATTCCGGGTGATCTGCAAGAATTTCATCGGTTGTCATTCCGGAACCGAGCATGTCAATAATTACCTCAACCGGCCAACGCATTCCGCGAATGCAAGGTTTACCATGGCAAATTTCCGGGTTAGTTGTTATTCTGTCCAGATAACTCATTTTCTTTGTTTTACTACAAAATTAGTGAAATTTGATGAAAAGTTTTCCTTTAAATCCACATTCAGGCGATACTGTTCTGTGTTTTCTCCAGCAATTCAGGTTGAAATTCATTTTCAATCATATTCAACATTCGTATTGTGGCTTTAATAGCAGCCGCATTTTGGTCGGAATCGAGTCCTTTGGTCTTAAATTCACGTTTTCCCTTCCAGGTGATAACGGTTTCAACCAAAGCATCGGTTCTGCCGCCGGGAGGAATGGTAACCACGTAATCGCCCAGTATGGGAAGGGGTTTTTTAAGGCGTTTGTAAATCTTCCTGACTGCTTTTGCAAAAGCATTAAACTGGCCATCGCCATCGCTGAATTCTTCGTAAACATTCCCATTGATTTCGAGGGCCACATTGGCTACCGGACGCAAGCCCATTGTATGATTTATAGAGTAATTAATAACTTTTATTTTTTCTTCCATCGATTCGTTTTCCAACACATCGGCAACAATGTAAGGCAAATCATCGTTTGTGATGGTTTCTTTTTCGTCGGCAAGTTCAATAATGCGGTTAGTCACTTTTTTCAGCGATTCTGTATCGAGTTGGATGCCCAAATCTTCCAGGTTCTTTTTAATGTTGGCTTTTCCCGAAGTTTTTCCAAGTGCATATTGTCTGATTCTGCCAAAACGCTCGGGAAGCAGATCGTTAAAGTAGAGGTTGTTTTTATTATCGCCGTCGGCATGAATTCCGCTGCATTGGGTGAAAACAAACTCACCAATGAGCGGTTTGTTGGTGGGAATGCGAATTCCTGAAAACGTTTCAACCAATTTCGAAACCTTATTTAACTGGCTTTCGTTTACATTGGTTTTCATTTTCAGGTGGTCTTTTATGGTGGCAATCACGCTCGAAAGCGGTGCGTTTCCTGCTCTTTCACCTAACCCATTTACGGTGGTGTGTACACAACGAATACCCGCTTTTATGGCATGAAAAACATTGGCAATGGCCAAATCGTAATCGTTATGCGCATGATAATCGAATTCAACATCGGGAAAAGATTCAATCATTTCTTTGCAGAAATCGTATGTTTCGTCGGGGTCGAGAATTCCCAATGTATCGGGAAGCATAAAACGTTCAATTTTTTCATCTTTCAGGTTCGAAATCATAAAATGAACGTAATCTTTTGAATTGCGCATACCGTTCGACCAGTCTTCCAGGTAAATATTTACATCGATACCCATTTCCCGGGCGTATGCCAACACTTTTTTAATGTCGGCTACATGTTCTTCCGGGGTTTTACGCAACTGTTCGGTAACGTGTTTATACGAACCTTTACAAAGCAAATTGACCACTTTCCCTCCGGCATCGGCAATCCATTGTAAGGAAATGTTTCCGTCAACAAAACCAAGCACTTCCACTCTTTTGAGATGGCCTTTTTCGGCTGCCCATTTCATAACGCGTTGGGTTCCTTTAAATTCGCCCTCAGAAACCCTTGCCGAAGCAATTTCAATACGATCGACTTTTACATCTTCGAGCAGAACTTTTGCTACACTTAATTTTTCTGTTTCGCTAAACGAAACTCCCGAAGTTTGTTCGCCATCGCGTAAAGTGGTGTCCATTATGGTGAGGCACTTCCCTTCTATTTCAACTGTTTTGCCTGTCATTTTTTTTCTTTCTTAAATTTACCTTGCAGCTTCAAATGCAGCAATTTCATCTTTCATTTCAACCAGATAGTCAATGTCGTCGAGCCCGTTCTGGAGGCAGTGTTTTTTATACGGATTAATTTCAAATTTTTCCGATTCACCTGTTTCAAGAATGGTGAACGTTTGTTTTTCCAAATCCGTTTCGAATTCCGTTTCCGGATTTTTTTCGATGGCATCGAATATTTTTTGCAGGAATTCAGAAGAAACAACAACCGGCAACAACCCAGTGTTTAAAGCGTTGTTCTTAAAAATATCTGCAAAAAAGCTGGAAACCACTACCCGAAAACCGTAATCGTAAATAGCCCAGGTGGCATGTTCACGGCTCGAGCCGCTGCCAAAGTTTTTCCCGGCAACCAGAATTTTTCCCGAGTATTTCGAATCATTGAGCGGGAAATCCGCTTTCGGACTGCCATCTTTATTGTAACGCCAGTCGCGAAACAGGTTGTCTCCAAATCCTTTACGTTCTACGGCCTTTAAAAAGCGGGCCGGTATAATCTGATCGGTGTCCACGTTTTCAACCGGAAGCGCAACAGCCGGTGAAGCTATTTTTGAAAATTTATCGTAAGCCATGTAATTTATTATTTATGATTGATTAATGATTATTTAATAGAACTAACGGGTTTGAATTGTTTTTCTTGAGGCAATAAATATTGCTGTTAATTCTTTTGCTTCCTTCATTAATGGATGTGCCATTTCGGGAGTTGTTAACCCTTCATCGAGTGCAAATTCTACCCAAAAATCACATTCGTCCGATTCTTCCAGCACAACTGATAATTTTGCAGCAAAAGCCGGTGTGGAATGAGCCAAAAGGACAGCTCTGTAGTTTACCGCAACCGAGGTTGCACATCTCATTAACTGGCCTTCAATATGTGATCCTAATTTATTTTTGGGAAGTGATGAAGCAAACTTTACACATCGATGTGCAAATAGTTTCGTTCTGTTTTTTAGTTCATATTTATCCATAGCAAATGTTTTTTATGCGTCAATAATCAATAATCACTTATCATTAATCATTTACAACAGTTCTCTCGGGTCGGTAATCACTCCTGTAATCGCAGCGGCTGCGGCGGTGAGTGGACTGGCCAGCATGGTGCGGGCGCCCGGTCCCTGGCGGCCTTCAAAATTCCGGTTTGTGGTTGACACTGCATATTTCCCTTCCGGTATTTTATCTTCATTCATAGCCAGGCAGGCAGAACATCCGGGCTGGCGAAGTTCAAAACCGGCCGCTTCCAAAATTTCAACCAGACCTTCGGCACGAATCTGTTTCTCTACTTTTTGTGAACCCGGTACCAGCCAGGCTGTTACATTGTCCGCTTTTCTGCGGCCTTTCACAAATCCGGCAAATGACCGGAAGTCCTCAATACGGCCGTTGGTGCAACTTCCCACAAAAACGTAATCCACTTTTTTGCCCAGCATGGGTTCGCCTTCGTGGTACCCCATGTATTGCAACGATTTCAGGAAGGTGTTTTTGTCGCTTCCCTGCATGCCGTTGGTAGTTGGAATTTTTTGGGTAATTCCCACGCCCATTCCCGGGTTGGTTCCATAGGTAATCATGGGTTCAATATCGTTGGCACTGAATGAATATTCGGTATCGAAAACAGCACCTTCGTCGCTTTTCAGTTCATTCCAGCGGGCAACTGCTTTTTCCCACTCTTTGCCTTTGGGGGCGCACTGTCGGCCTTTTACATAATTGATGGTGGTTTCATCGGGGGCAATCATCCCGCCGCGTGCACCACTTTCAATGCTCAGGTTGCAAAGCGTCATCCGGCCTTCCATAGAAAGGCTGGTGATGGCCGAACCTGCATATTCGATAAAATGGCCGGTTCCGCCGCTGGTTGAAATCTGAGAAATAATGTAAAGCGCAATGTCTTTTGCCGTAACACCTTTTTTCAATTCTCCGTTTACCGTAATGCGCATCTTTTTGGGTTTGGGCTGCATAATGCACTGGCTGGCCAATACCATTTCCACCTCGCTGGTGCCAATTCCAAATGCAATGGCGCCAAAAGCTCCGTGGGTAGAAGTATGGCTGTCGCCGCAAACAATGGTCATTCCCGGCTGGGTAAGACCAAGTTCGGGGCCGATGATGTGTACAATTCCATGTCCGTCGCTTTGCAGGTCATGGTAAGTGATGCCATGCTCTGCACAATTTTTTTTCAGCATTTCCACCTGGTTGCGCGACAGTTCGTCCATGATGGTAAGGTGCTGGTTTTCGGTGGGAACATTATGGTCGGGTGTTGCCGTGGTCTTGTCGGGCCTGAATACTTTCAATCCCCGTGTTTTTAATCCCAAAAAGGCAACAGGACTGGTCACTTCGTGAATCAGATGCCGGTCGATATACAACACATTGGGACCGCCTGCCACTTCTTTTACCACATGCGCATCCCAAATTTTATCAAACAATGTTTTCTTTTCCATATTTTTCACTTTGAACTCTGAACTTTAAACTTTAAACTCCCTACTGCGCCACCGGCAATTTATTCACCGCATCGAGAAAAGCTTCAACCGATGCTGTAACAATATCGGTATGTGCGCCAAAACCGTGAAAAATGCCATCGTTGTATTCAATTTGCATGTGCACTTTTCCTATGTCGTCGCTGCCACGTGTGATAGCCTGCACCAGAAATTCTTCAATAGTAACTTGCCGGTGGATAATTTGTTTAACTGCTTTGATGGCTGCATCTACGGGACCGTTTCCTGATGAAGTAGCTTCAAATTTTTCGCCTGAAATATCCAGTCTGACAATGGCCATTGGCGTAAGGCTTTTCCCGGTAACCACTTGTAAAAAGTCGAGTTTAATGCGGCGTTCCTGGCGGGTGGCATCGCCAACCAGCAGGGCAATATCGTCGTCGCGAATGTCTTTTTTCTTGTCGGCCAGTTTCAGAAACTGTTCATAAACCTCGTCCAGTTTTTCTTTGGTGAGTTCAAATCCCAGCAACTCAAGCCTGTGTTTCAGTGCGGCACGTCCGCTGCGTGCGGTAAGCAGAATCGACGATTCATTGATTCCCACATCTGCCGGGTCCATAATTTCATAGTTTTCGCGGTGTTTCAGCACACCATCCTGATGAATTCCGGAAGAGTGCGCAAATGCATTGCGTCCCACCACCGCTTTGTTGGGTTGCACCGGCATGTTCATCAGCCTTGAAACCAAACGGCTGGTGTTGTAAATGTTTTTGGTGTTGATGCCGGTTTCAATACCTAAAACCGCGTACCGGCTTTTCAGTGTCATAACCACTTCTTCAAGCGATGTGTTGCCCGCGCGTTCGCCAATTCCGTTGATGGTTACTTCTGCCTGCCGGGCGCCATTCATTATACCTGAAATGGTATTGGCGGTGGCCATACCCAAATCGTTGTGGCAATGGGTGGAAATAACGGCTTTGTGGATGCCTTTTACATTTTCAACCAGGAATTTGATTTTTTCACCGAATTCTAAAGGTAGTGTATAACCGGTTGTGTCGGGAATATTAACTACGGTGGCTCCTGCCTTAATCACAGCTTCAATCACTTTTGCCAGGTATTCATTGTCGGTTCGTCCGGCATCTTCGGCATAAAATTCTACATCTTCCACATACTTTTTGGCGTATTTTACAGCCTCCACAGCCCGCTCCAGAATGGCATCGGGGTTTGAATTGAGTTTGTATTTGATGTGGTAGGGCGAGGTTCCGATTCCGGTGTGGATACGTCCTTTTTTCGCATATTTTAGCGATTCGGCTGCCACATCAATATCTTTTTGCACTGCGCGGGTAAGGGCACATATAGTGGGCCACGTAACCGCTTTTGAAATTTCTACCACCGATTCAAAATCGCCCGGGCTTGAGACGGGAAATCCGGCTTCGATAATATCTACGCCCAGTTCCTGCAAAGCTTTGGCAACTTCAATTTTTTCCACGGTGTTCAACTGGCATCCCGGTACTTGCTCGCCGTCGCGCAGGGTGGTGTCGAAAATGAAAAGTCTGTCACTCATGTTTGTTTATTTTATTAATGGTTACTTCTATGCATGAAAAAAGCCATCCTCTTTTTCTGAGAATGGCCTATTCCGTTTCTTGTTTTATATTAACAACACACCATTCTCATTTCTTCTGAATTAGAAGAATAATACCGATAATAAGGCTGAGAAGAGCGATGTTGTTTTGTATTATCATACTTTTTACTTACGATTTGCTGCAAATATTAGAATATTTTTTTAAAATGAAAACAAAAGAAATGATTTTATTGATAAAAATTAATAAACAGATAATTTAGTCTGTAATTTAACTGAGGATTTTTGATTTCTGATTTAGTGGTGTGTGCTAATGTGTTAAAAGAAATCCGGGGCAGGAGTTTCTGGTAAATTTCCCGGTTATTTTATGAATGTGATCAAATTGAGAGTTTGGTCCGATGTTATTGGTCTTCAGATGATGTGGCAGAGGATTCGGATTCGGGTTCAATAATGGATTTGGGTTCTTCCCGCCAGAAAACATCGTGCCTGGATAGCGGACGAAGATGAATTTTCCAGTCGAAATCACGGAGGGTTTTTTCTTCTTCGGTTAGTGCAAACAGGGGTTTGAGAATTCCTTCGGGCGCCTGGAGAAATGAAATACGAAACACCTTACCTTCACGAAAACGTATTGAAATCCGGCTGCTTTCTACCCGGTTCAGTCCGATGATTTCCTCCTCCTGCCGGGCATAGTACAGTGTTTGGCCATTACCATTTACATCTATCGTTTTTAACTCGTTGTTAACCATATAGCCCACCATATCTTTCCCTTTTATCTGGTCGTATTTGGTGGAATCGAGTTTCGAGATGATGAAACTGTTGTTTTTCAGGTGCAGTTCATCGGGGGCATCGCTAAACTGTTTCATTTCAATAACGTCGGCACTCAGCTGGTGGGCTTCCGACCAGATGACCGGATTTTTAAACAACTGTACCAGCGAATCTTTAGTGAAATAGACCAGTGAGTCGCATAATCCCTGAAGGTCGGAGCGGAAAAAACGGGTGCCGTACCAGGCGGTTATTATTTTTTCGTTGTCGATGGTATCGGGTACTGTTCGCAACGTATCGGCATGCAGAAACAGGGTGTCTTTTTCGGAATACATCATGAACAAAGCCGAATCGGTAACCAGAGCCAGTTCCAGGCTTTCATTGTAGTCGGCTGTATTTCCGGTAACCACAATGCTGTTTTCAAAGTCTTCCATGTGCACATTGCCCAATGCTCTTCCTTTTCCGTCGGCCTCGTTGTACTTTATGTAGTTGGCTTTCAGTTGCTGGTTTTCATTGTAAATCAACGGATTTTTCAGCAGTTCGGCTTCGCCCGTATGGGTGTCGTACCATCCGTCTTCGGCATACATGGTGTTCGACGAGTCGCGTATGGTGGTGGGCCCCATAATGAATACCCGGCCGGTTTCGGTGTTGTACAGTAGGGTATCGCTGGTGAGGGTGTAATTTTCGTTATGTGCTTCCACCGAATTGTAAAAATGGATGAGGTCGTCGTCGATAAAATACCGGGCAATTTCACTGGTGAGGGTATTGGTGCTGTCCACAATTTTTCCGTTGTATTCGTAAAAACCGATGTTGGCTGCCATGTCGTAATCGAGGGTATCGGTGTAAAGCGTTGTGTTTTTGTTCACCAGTCGCACATTATGGTAAGCCCTTGCCTTGCTGATGTCGCCGTTGTAGTAAACTTTCCGGGCATACAGGTTCAGCGTGTCGCCCTGGTTGATGTGTACATTGCCAAAGGCATCCACACGGTTGGTGCCGGTGTAGGTATATGCACTGTCGGCCCACATCAGTATGTTTTCGTGCCTGATACGCAATGGGCTCCCAATCAGACGCTGGGCGTTAGGGGCAATTTGGTCGTCGGCTTCCCAGTAATCGGCCTGTTCAATTTCAATCCGTTTTTTTTGTTGTGAAAATCCGGTGAGTGAAGCGACCAGCAAAGCAGCCAGCAGTAAAGTCCTGAAGAGGAAAGACAATGACCCGCTTTGCTTTGTCTGTTTCAAAGAGAAACCACCGGGGCGCATGTTATTTTTTTTCAGGTGTTTCAATATCTGTTTTGCTTTTCTACCTTAAATTCAATGGAAACATTATTCCTGTTGAATGCAGTTTTGTAACGGATTACAGCAGTTTGTCAATGATTTGTTCTACCGAAATATTTTCAGCTTCGGCTTTATAGTTTTTAATGATGCGGTGTCTTAAAATGGAGGGAGCAACCGCCTGCACGTCGTCAATGTCGGGAGAGTATTTTCCTTTCAGCGCTGCATGTGTTTTTGCTCCCACCACCAGGTATTGCGATGCACGTGGTCCGGCGCCCCATTTCAGGTACTGCTCCGAAACTTCGGCAGCCATGCCGTTACCGGGACGGGTTTTGGCAGCCAGTGTCACGGCGTAGTTCAGCACATTGTCGTTAATGGGAATTTTTCGGATCAGATCCTGGAAGTACAATATTTCAGTATCGGAAATTACGGTTCTTAAATTGAACTGAAGGTTAGAGGTCGTGTTTTTCACGATGGTGATTTCATCTTCGTATTTGGGGTAGTCGAGCCAAACCGAAAACATGAACCGGTCGAGCTGCGCCTCGGGCAGGGGATAGGTACCCTCCTGCTCGATGGGGTTTTGGGTTGCCAGCACAAAAAACGGATTGCCCAATTCAAACCTTTGTCCGGCAGCGGTTACCGCTCGTTCCTGCATGGCTTCCAGCAGTGCCGACTGGGTTTTTGGCGGAGTACGGTTAATCTCGTCGGCCAGAATGATGTTGGCAAATAACGGGCCCTGAATGAACTTGAACTGACGTTCCTTGTCGAGGATTTCGGTTCCGATAATATCGGAGGGCATCAGGTCGGGTGTGAACTGTATGCGGTTGTACTTCAAACCCAGAGTTTTGGCAATGGTAGTTACCAAAAGGGTTTTGGCCAGCCCGGGTACACCCACAAGCAAAACATGCCCGCGGCTGAACAGACTAACCAGCACCTGATTTATGACTTCGTCCTGTCCGTAAATAACCGTTGAAATTTCATTTTTTAATTCATGGTATTTGTCGCGCAGTGCATCCAGCGCTTCCACATCGTTTTTAAACTTCATCTGAATGTATTTTTTTCTGTTTCCTTTTGAGGTAATTTCCGGGATTTATTTGATCCAGTTGTTGAATTCAAAATTGCAGTTCGCGTAGGTATTGTCAATCCGGATATAGGTTTGTGCCTGTTTGTCCGATATCCATTTTTCCAATACTTTTTGTCGTTTTTGGGCGAGGAATAAATCGGCCAGTTTTTGGTAATCGTTTTGCAGGTTTGCTTTATGCGAATCAATTTTATCAATCAGTTTTACAATTTTGAAGGTGGGTTGCCTGCTTTCCGGGTCAATGGATTCAAACGGGTCCGAAATTTCCCCGATGCGCATGGTTGAGAGTTCTTTACTGATGTTCCCATCCAGTTCTTCTACGGTAAACCGGGAAGACAGGGTATTTGGGTTGATGGCCAGACCGCCGTTGTTGCGTGTGTTTTTATCGTTCGAAAACCGGGCGGCTGCATCGGCAAACGAAATTTCCCCTCTTCTGATTAAATTGGCCAGGCTGTCTAACCGGGTCATAGCCTGTTCTTTTGCTTCCACCGAAATTTTTGGAGTCATCAGTATGTGGCGGGTGTTTACCCGGTCGCCACGCCGGTCGATGAGCTGAATAATGTGGTATCCAAACTGGCTTTTTACCACATTTGAAATGCGGTCGCCCCTCAGGTTAAAAGCAGCGGCAGCATATTCGGGGTCCAACTGGGCCCGCCCCTGAAATCCGATTTCTCCGCCATTGTTTGCCGAAGGTCCTTCGGAATACATAACTGCCATGGCAGCAAAACTGGTGCCTTCTTCAATTCTCCGTTTCAGTTCGCGCAATTCCGCTTTCACCCGGTTATCTTCTTCCAGCGAAATCTCGGGGCGCAGGGTAATTTGTGCATATTCGTATTGTGTAGGAATGGTGGGAATTTCTTCTTCGGGCAGGTTGCGGTAAAACTGCCTCACCTCCGATGGAGTAACCGTAACATCCTGCACAATTTTATTCTGCATTTGCGAACTCATCAACTGGTCTCTGATTACCTGCCTCATTTCTGCCCTGATGTCGGCAATGGGCTTTTTAAAGAAGTTTTCCACCGCTCTTTCGGAGCCAAAGTGGGCTACGTACATTTGCAGCTGCGCATCCATTTGCTGGTTCACCTGGCTGTCGGTTACTTCAATCAGCGTATCCATTTCTGCTTCGGCAATCAACAGCTTGTCGATAAGAAAATTTTCGAGGATTTCGCATTTCATGTCTCCGTCGGAGGTTACTCCCTGCGCCTGCTGGTCCATGTACATTTTCTCAATGTCCGATTTCAAAACAATGTTGCCGCCCACAATGGCCACAATCTGGTCAACCACCCTGTCTTGTGCAAATAAGCCGCCTCCGGCAAAAAGAAATGACAGCATGAAAATAGTAGTGTTTAAAAATGTATTCCGTTTCATTCTTATTCTGTATTATAAATTTTAAAGTTGTTTTTATTAACTCCTTCCTGGTAAATATTATTTTCTACCCTTCTCAGAAATTCTATTTTCCGGCGGTTCAAAATTAAGCTTTTAATATTATCCTGCACATAATCCACCGGCGCCTGGTCGTTTTTCAGTTTATATTCATGTATGGCCATCAGGTAGTAGTATTCGTCGTCGGTATGCTCTACGAACTGATTTTGTTGCAAAAACTGCTCCGGGTTTTCAATGGTTACGGGAATATTGGCAATAACCCGGTCGAAACGAACCCAGCGGTCGGTGAAAATGTCGAATCCTTTGGCATATTGCAGGCAGTAATCGCGGATTTCAATGATTCCTTCTTCTGAGGTGTTGGCAGCCATCTGTTTAAGCAGGTCAGGATTTGCAAAATCGGCCGGAATTTTCATATACACCGCTTTTACGATGCATCTGTCGAGACTGAAATTCTCCGGAGTCTGGGAATAGAGTTCCAGAATTTCCGCATCGGTAACGGTTGTATCCATTCGTTGCGCCATCAGTTCGTTTTTATACCTGAAAATGATGAGCGAATTTCTGTACTCTTCCAGCTCTCGTGTCACATTTTTCAGTTCAGCCGAAAGGTTCTCCTCGGCTTTTTGAAGCACCAGCTCCTGTCGCACCCATTTTCTTATGTAATCATCGGCCATTATTGCACTGTCTTCTCTGGGCAGGTCGGAGGGTACAACAGCTGAAACATCGGTGAGGTAAAGTTTTTTTCCACCCACTTCTGCAACCACTTTGTCGTTGTTTTCAATCCGTTCTCCGCACCCGGAAATGAAAAAAAACAGGAAAAAGGAAAGGCCATATTTTAAAAGAACTTTAAACATGCGGTATGGACTTCAGCAATTTTTTATTCACTTTTACTTTGTATTTTTTACGGATTTTTTTCAACCATTCTTTTTCCAGAAAGTTTTGGTATTCCGAAATATACATTCCTCTGGCTTCGTCCAGGGTTTTGGGTTCGGGAGGTAAAATATCGCCCCTGATGAATGTCAGTTCCGGATTAAAACCGGCCGGGGCTGATCCGTTCCAAACGTAATAATCTACTACCTGGTTGTTGCCTTTTTCCCAGGCGCCTTGTTTTATCTCAATTTTTTGTTCTTCGGCGTTCATTAAATCTTCAATTTCCTCCGGTACCATGCCTGCATTAAAATAGGTGTCGGCTTCTTCGCGGGCTTCTTCGTTTGTGCAGGTGATTATGTGCCCGCTGAAACGTTCTTCCCAGTTGAACACCCCCCGGTTTTTCCGGTAAAAATTTTCAAGTCCGACACTGTCATCGGCAGCAAAATTCCAGATTTTTTCTTCCATAATGTTGAATAACAGCAATCCGTCGTGGTATTCCTGCATTAAAAAACGGAAATCGGTGTATTTTTCTTCAAGCCGTGCGTCTTCGAGTGCAATAATTTCATCATCAATCCAATTTTCGAAGTAATTGGAATGAGCACCTTCCGAAAGGTTTTCTTTCTGAATGAAATTTTGAAAGTCGTTCACATCGAATTCCTGATTGGCGATGGAAAAAAGTACCAGGTTCTCACCTATGGTTTCATTCACCGGAAGTGCTTTAATTATCTGAAAGTTTTCCTCATTAACATCAAAATGATATTCTTCTTTCAGTTTAGCGATGAAAGCTTTTCGTGAGCTGTTGTTGCGCTCGGGGTCTCTTTTAATCCGTTCTTCAATTTCATGCCTTAACTCTTCGAAGGGAGGCACAGGCCGGTGCCCGGTTTTTTTTATGATGTGATAACCAAAAGCGGTTTCAATGGGTTCGGTCATATCACCGGTGTTTTTTAGCGCAAAGGCAGGTTCCGAAAATTCGGCAATCATTCTGCCCGACGAAAACCAGGGCATTTCTCCGCCCTGAACTGCCGACCGCTTATCGTCGGAGTGTTGTTTGGCAAGTTCGGCAAAATCGGCGCCTTCCTTCAGATTTTTGTAGAGGACATCAATTTCAGTTTTTAAAACCGTTTTATCGAAGTTTTCTTCTCCCTGCGGAAACATTTTCATGATGTGTGAAACCTTTATCTCTCCCTGGTTTTCACGAATATCGTTCATTTTAATAAGGTGGTAGCCAAACGAGGTGCGCACCGGTTCGGAAATGGTTCCTGCCGGTGTGCTGAAGGCTGCATTTTCAAACGGAGCAACCATTTGAAAAGCTGTAAAATAACCCAGGTTTCCATGGTTGCTTTGTGCTGACGGGTCTTCGCTGTATTCAACGGCGGCATTGTTGAAATCTTTTCCGGCCAAAATTTCATTTCTCACCTGCCGTGCTTTTTGCAGCACTGCCTCTTCCTGCTCGGGCGTTGCATTTTCGTTCACCAGAAAAAGAATGTGGCTGGCGTTAATTTCGTGGGTCATGCGCCGGTACAATTCTTTCACCAGGGCTTCGTCGTAATTCATGTCGGTGAGGTAGGGTGCAGCCAGCTCTTTCCGGTACCCGGCCAGTTCTTCTGTAAATGCCCGTCCCGTGTCCATTTTCAGGTTCATGGCTTCAACCACTTTCAGCTTGAAGTCGATGTATAGGTCGAGGTACTCTTCGGGTGATTTAACATCCGAATCTTCCAGGAGGTTTTGGTTATTTTTACGGTAAATTCTTTCAAACTCAGCTTTTGTAATTTCGGTATTGCCAATAGTAAGCAGCACCTCATTTTCCTGAGATGAAACAAATCCTGAAAGCAACATTAACAGAACAAGGAACAGAGTTATCTTTTTCATACCTGAATTTTTTATCGACTGCTGTAATTTGGCGCTTCGCGCGTTATGGAAACATCGTGCGGATGACTTTCGAGAACGCCTGCATTGGTTATTTTTGTGAATTTTGCCTGTTGCAGCTGTTCAATATTTCCGGCGCCGCAATATCCCATTCCGGCGCGCAGGCCACCCATCAGCTGAAATAAAACTTCATACAGTGTTCCTTTGTAGGGTACGCGTGCAGCAATTCCCTCGGGAACCAGTTTCTTTATGTCTTCTTCCATGTCCTGGAAGTAGCGGTCTTTGGAGCCTTTTTGCATGGCTTCGATTGAGCCCATGCCGCGGTACGATTTAAATTTACGCCCCTGGTAAAGGATGGTTTCGCCGGGCGACTCTTCCACGCCGGCAAACAAACCACCTGCCATTACCGAGTTGGCGCCGGCAGCAATGGCTTTTACAATATCGCCCGAATACCTTACACCGCCGTCGGCAATTACAGGTACGCCACTGTTTTTAATGGCTTTTGCCACACTGTAAATCGCCGAAAGTTGTGGAATGCCTACGCCTGCAATAACACGGGTTGTGCAGATAGAGCCCGGGCCAATTCCTACTTTTACAGCATCGGCGCCGGCTTTTACCAGGGCTTTGGCAGCCTCTTCGGTTCCAATGTTCCCGGCAACAATGTCTTTTTCCGGATATTTTGCTTTGATTTTTTTCAGCATCTCAACTACCCCTTTCGAATGGCCGTGGGCGGTGTCAACTACAAGTGCATCTACCTGCGCCCTAATCAGTTCATCTACCCGGTCCATGGTGTCGGGTGCTATGCCCACGCCGGCAGCCACGCGCAAACGTCCTTTTTCATCTTTGCAGGCCAGCGGTTTGTCTTTGGCTTTGGTAATGTCTTTGTAAGTAACCAGCCCAATCAATATATTGTTTTTATCAACTACCGGTAATTTTTCAATTTTATAATGCTGAAGGATTTCGGCGGCCTTTTCCAGGTCGGTCGATTCGGTTGTGGTTACCAGGTTTTCGCTGGTCATCACTTCACGTATGGGGCGGTTCATGTCTTTCTCGAAACGCAGGTCGCGGTTGGTTACAATTCCCTGAAGATGCCCTTCCTTGTCAACCACCGGAATGCCGCCAATTTTAAACTGCGACATTATGCCCAGTGCATCGGCTACTTTTTTGTCTTGCGTAATGGTAATGGGGTCGTAAATCATGCCGTTTTCAGCCCTTTTTACTGTGGTAACCTGATGGGCCTGCTCATCAATATCCATGTTTTTATGAATAACGCCTATTCCTCCTTCGCGGGCAATGGCAATGGCCATTTTGTATTCGGTAACGGTATCCATTGCTGCGGTAACAATGGGAGCGTTGATGATAATGGAACGCGAAAAACGGGAAGAAAGATCAACTTCGCGCGGCAAAACTTCTGAGTAAGAGGGAACTAAAAGGACGTCGTCGAACGTGAGACCTTCAAAAATTACTTTATCGGAAAGAAATGACATGAGCTTCAGTTTTTAATTAAAAATAAAGCGCAAAAGTACAAAAAATTAGGTTACTGCCCGGTACATCAGAAGGGATTGAAAGTGTTTGGAATAATAAAAATTGTTAAACAGGAAAATTACAGGGAAATATTAATTTTACCGGAAATAACTCGACGGCAAAAATTTTACTGAAGGCACTGGTGAACAATTTCAGGCAAATACTTACACAATACTGGGGGTACGATGACTTCCGGTCGCTTCAGCTGAACATTATTGAATCGGTTGCAGCAGGAAAAGATACCCTTGGACTGATGCCCACCGGAGGCGGAAAATCTATCACATTCCAGGTGTATTCGCTTTCGCGAAAAGGAATTTGCCTTGTGATAACCCCGCTCATTGCCCTCATGAAAGACCAGGTGGAAAACCTGCAACGGAAGGGTATAAAAGCCCTGAAGATTCACAGCGGCATGTCGAAATCTGAGTTGAAAATTACCATCGACAATGCCGTTTGGGGCGATTACAAGTTCCTTTATGTTTCTCCGGAGCGGTTGAATTCCGAATATTTTAAGGAACGGCTGGTTAAAATGGATGTGAACCTGATTGCCATTGATGAAGCTCATTGTATTTCGCAGTGGGGGTATGATTTCAGGCCCAGCTATATGAACATTGTTCAGTTGAGAGAATTATTTTCTGAAATTCCGTTTTTGGCACTAACCGCCACGGCTACGCCCAAAGTAACCGAAGATATTCAGGAAAAGCTGGGATTCAGGGAACGCAATGTTTTGAGCATGTCGTTTCAGCGCGGGAATTTAAGCTACCTGGTTCGCCAGCGGGAGAACAAAATGGGGTATTTACTGGAAACACTGAAAAAGGTGAAAGGCTCAGGGGTTGTTTATGTGCGCAGCCGGAAGGGAACCCGCGAAATAGCCGGGGAGTTGCGCAAAAATGGAATTTCAGCCGATTTTTACCATGCCGGTCTGAGTACTGGCATACGGCATCAAAAGCAGGACGAATGGCTGAACGGAAAAATCCGGGTGATTGTGGCAACCAATGCCTTTGGAATGGGAATAGACAAGCCCAATGTCCGGTTTGTGGTGCATGTTGACCCGCCCGATTCGCTGGAAGCTTATTTTCAGGAAGCCGGCAGGGCAGGCCGCGACGGAGAAAAGTCGGCAGCTGTATTGCTGTTTAGCAATGCCGATAAAACCAAACTGAAAAAACATGTGTCGGTTGCATTCCCTGAAATTGAGAATATAAAACGCATTTATCAGGCATTGTGCAATTTTCTGCAAATTGCCGAGGGGTTTGGAAAAGGGCAGTCGTTCGAGTTCAGCCTTCAGAATTTTGCCCAGGCATTCAGGTTTCAGCAGGCGATGGTATATAACAGCCTCAAAATTCTGCAGCGGGAAGGTTACCTCGAGTTCACCGATGAGGTGGATAACCCTTCGCGCATTTACTTTGTTGTTTCGCGCGACGATTTGTACAAATTTCAGGTGGCCAATGCCGACTTCGATGCGTTTATCAAACTTATTTTGCGTTCTTACACCGGTCTTTTCAATGGATATGTGTATATCGACGAAGAACTTTTGGCACGCCGAGCAGGAATTGATCAGGATAAGGTTTACAATTTTTTGAAACACCTGCGCAAATCGAAAATTATCGACTACGTGCCCCGCAATCAAACACCTTTTATCTATTTCAGCAAAGAAAGAATTCGTTTGAGTCGTCTGAAAATTTCAAAAGAAAATTACGATTTTCGTAAAAAAGATTTTCTGGAGCGTGTGCAATCGGTCATTCATTATGCCAACAGCACCACAACCTGCCGCAGCCAGCTTCTTTTACAGTATTTTGGCGAAAACGACTCGCCCGAGTGCGGAATGTGCGATGTGTGCCAGTCGATGCACAAAATTGGCTTCAGCGCGTTTGAATTTAAAGAAATAAGCCGGCAGATAAAGAAAATATTGGAAACACCCTGCACCTACGAAAACCTGCTCCTGAAATTTAAAGGAAGCAGGGAGAAAACCATGGAGGTGGTGAAGTGGCTGATGGATGATAAAACCATTGTCTCGCGGGTTGATCGCAAGCTGGAGTGGAAAGAATGAACCAATAAAAAATCTTTATTACTTTTGTGGCAGATTCCATTTTAGAAGAATGATGGGTGAAGCAGATTTACATTCAGTAGTTTACAGCAAAAACGTGGTGGAGTTTGTAACGGTAGCCAACGAGTTTTGCGGGTTAATTGAAAAAGTTAACCGGATGCCGGTTGATCTAAACATGAGAAACCTGCAAAAGGTGATGCCGCTGCTTTACCTGAAAGCTGCACTGCTACCCAAAACCGAAAAACGGCTGGAGGAGCAATTGGAGAAGTATGTTTCGGAGTTGGATTACAATGTGTTGCAACAACGGTGGCTGGAAGCGCTGGGCGAATACGACAGTTATTATGAAGTGTTCGACCCCGACATTCAGTTTGGCGAGGAAATGGTAACGGCCAGCATTTCTGAAAGTTTGCTGGACATTTACCAGGATCTGAAGGATTTTTTAACCGCATACAGCCTGGGCGATGAGGAGATAATGAACGATGCCTTGTATGATAGCGTTTATCATTTCGAGGATTTCTGGGGGCAGCGGCTTGTGAATGTTTTGCGTCCGGTTCACAAATTGATTACCGATGGTGTTGAATTTTCTGCCGATGGTGGAAATAGTGATGACGATGAAATTAAACCGGGAAAAGGAAGCCCCGAATGGCTTGATCGATTTTGGGGAACCCAAACCGGCGAAGAAGAAAAAGATGTTTAAAGAAAGTATAACAAAAGAAGAATTGACCGAACTTCCGCTGAAATGGTTCAACGGAGATATTTATGTCGTTGACAAACCCGGTCAGGTTGACGATGTGGCTGAATATTTATCGGCCCAGCAGGTGATTGGATTTGACACTGAAACCCGCCCGTCGTTTAAAAAAGGGGTGGTAAACAAAGTGTCCCTTTTGCAGCTTGCAACCCCGAACGATGCTTTTTTAATCCGGGTAAACAGGGTAGGTTTGCCGGCTTCCCTGCGGGAAATTCTGGCCAGTCCGAACATCATCAAACCCGGCGTGGCCATCCGCGACGATATTAAAGGACTTCAGGGAATAGCCCGGTTTAATCCCGGAGGGTTTGTCGAACTGCAGGATTATGCCAAAGATTTGGGCATTCAGAATTTCAGCCTGAAAAAATTAACTGCCATTGTGCTGGGTTTCCGTATTTCAAAATCACAGCAACTTTCCAACTGGGAAGCCGATCATCTCACAGAAGCACAACAAATTTACGCTGCTACCGATGCCTGGACCTCGCTGAAGATTTACCAACATTTTCCAAATAATTGATATATGCCTGACGGATATGTAAAAATGGTGCTGAAATCGGGAAAAGACCAGTCGCTGAAAAGGTTTCATCCCTGGGTGTTTTCGGGCGCCATAAAAAAAATGTACGGACAGGTAAGAGAGGGCGATTTGGTGGCTGTGTTTTCCAACAAAGATGAATTTCTGGGAATCGGGCATTATCAGATTGGTTCCATTGCTGTGCGGATTGTCTCCTTTTCGGAAATCGACCCTGGTTTTGATTTTTGGAAAAATAAAATTCAAAAAGCCTGGGATTTCAGAAAGAGGATGGGGTTTGGTGAAAATGCCGAAACCAATGTTTTCAGGCTAATCCATGCCGAAGGTGACGGTTTGCCGGGCCTCATTGTTGATTTTTACAACGGAACCGTTGTTATGCAAATGCATTCGGTGGGTATGTACCTCATTCGCGAAGAACTGGTAACTGCACTGAAGGAAGTGTTGGGCGATCAGCTGAAAGCCGTTTACGACAAAAGTGAAAAAACGCTGCCTTGCAAAGCAGATATTCAGCCCAAAGACGAATGGCTGTTTGGGGAACCTGAAGGCAATGAGGTATTGGAATACGGGCTTAAATTTAAAGTGGACTGGGAAACCGGTCAAAAAACCGGATTTTTTATCGACCAGCGTGAAAGCCGCCTTCTGGTGCAGCAATACGCCAAAAACCGCGATGTGCTGAACATGTTTGGCTATACCGGCGGATTTTCTGTGTATGCCATGCAGGGAATGGCCCGCCTGGTGCACTCGGTAGATGCATCGGCGAAAGCCATCGACCTTACCGGCGAAAATGTGGAACTGAACTTTCCCGGTGATTTGCGTCACGAGGCTTTTACTGCCGATGCCTTTGAATTTCTGAAAGACATCCAGGGAAAATACGACTTAATAATTCTCGATCCGCCGGCATTTGCCAAACACCGAAATACGCTGCACCAGGCACTGCAGGGTTACAAGCGCATTAATACCCGTGCATTTGAGCAAATCAGGAGCGGCGGTATTTTGTTTACTTTTTCCTGCTCGCAGGTGGTTTCAAAAGATCGGTTCCGCGAGGCAGTTTTTACGGCAGCAGCCATTGCCGGTCGCACGGTGCGAATCATTCACCAGCTTACGCAACCGGTCGATCATCCGGTGAATATTTACCATCCCGAAGGCGAATACCTGAAAGGACTGGTGTTGTATGTGGAATAAACCAATGAATAAATTGGTTCAGAAGAAATACGTTTTAACAGAAAATAAAATGGACGGAAAGAGATCAGTTCAAAAGCTAAATGCAGAATTAAAAGGAAAATCCATCGTTGAAAAACTTGAGTTTTTGGTTGAAAATTATGTGGGGAAAATTGTTTTCACTACCAGTTTTGGGTACGAAGACCAGGTAGTAACCGACATAATTTTTAAAAATGGATTTCCCATTGGAGTGGTAACGCTCGACACAGGGCGCATGTTTGAAGAAACTTACAAGGTTTACAGAAGTACCCTCGAAAAATATGGAAAGCCCATTAAAGCCTTTTTTCCGCCAACCGACAAAGTGGAGAAACTTTTAACAGAGAAGGGACCGTTTAGTTTTTACGAATCGGTGGAAAACCGGAAAGAGTGCTGCTTCATACGAAAGGTGATTCCGCTGAAGCGAGCTCTGGAAGGGAATGAAATCTGGATAACCGGACTGCGCGCCTCGCAATCGGCAAACCGCAGTGGAATTGAGGAGTTTGAGTGGGACGAAGGGAATTCCATTGTGAAATACAATCCGCTGTTGGAGTGGAGCCTCGACGAAGTTAAAGCGTATGTGAAAGAAAACAATGTTCCATACAATGTGCTGCACGACAGAGGTTTTGTAAGTATTGGCTGCGAGCCCTGCACGCGGGCAATCAAACCGGGTGAAGATTTCAGGGCCGGTCGCTGGTGGTGGGAACAAAACTCAGGTAAAGAGTGCGGACTTCATGAAAGCAGGTAAAGAAAGTCTGCTAAAAAACAAACGGACGTTTTAAATGAATTCTTACAGTTCAGTAAGGTAACCCGATAATTCTTTAGTGGCTCCTTCAAGCGAATTTCCAACTTCTGTGAGCAGTGGTGGAATCTCGTCAGTTTTGTTGCTTTCCGCCAGATTTTGAATTTGTTTCAGGGTTTTTCCCGTTTCGTCCATCATAAAAATAAGAACCGACGACTTGGCGGTATGTGCTTCTTTTGCCAATTCGGAAATTTCGTTGTTTGTCAGAAACCTGTTCATGTTCGAAACAAAGTCGGGCACCTGTTTCAAGAATATTTCTATCAGTTCCTTTTGAAAACCGGTATCTCCACCCGAAATCTCTTCCAGGTAGCCAAGGTTTACATATTCAAATCGATTACTCATTTTAATTTTTAAAAAAATTGGCATGCAAATGTAACCAAATTATTGAACAATTGAATTGCTGAAACGATGATAAAATTCATGTGAAAGGCCTCCCCGAATCCATAGCTTTGCATTAAAATTAATTCAAACAATATGAAGTTTACTGCACTTAATGAGGTTCACAAAAAGGCAGGCGCCAAAATGGTTGAGTTTGCCGGATACGAGATGCCCATCGAATACAGCGGAATAAAGGACGAACACATGACCGTTAGAAACACAGTTGGTGTTTTCGATGTTTCGCACATGGGCGAGTTTTGGGTAAATGGCCCGCAGGCCATTGAACTGATCAATAAAATCTCGTCAAACGATCCTTCTGCTCTGCGGCAGGGACAGGCTCAATATACCTGCTTCCCCAACGGTAAGGGAGGCATTGTTGACGATCTGCTCGTGTATTGTTTCAGCAACACAAAGTACCTCATGGTTGTGAATGCTTCAAACATTCAAAAAGATTGGGAATGGGTTAATATTCAAAATGATTGCGGAGCAGAACTCGAAAATGCTTCCGACAGTTTAAGCCAGCTCGCTGTGCAGGGCCCCGCTGCGGTTAAAACACTTCAAAAACTTACCGACATTGATTTAAAAGAAATAAAATTTTACAGTTTTAGTGTCGGGCAAATAGCCGGTATTGATGATGTAATTATTTCTGCCACAGGATATACCGGAGCCGGAGGATTTGAGCTTTACTGCAAAAATGAAGATGTTGAAAAGTTATGGCATGCCGTGTTTGAAGCCGGTGAAGAATTTGGAATTAAACCCATTGGGCTGGCCGCCCGCGATACACTCCGGCTCGAAATGGGATATTGCCTCTACGGAAACGACATCGACGACACCACATCTCCCATTGAAGCAGGACTGGGCTGGATTACCCGGTTTAACAACGGCAGGCAGTTCATCGACCGTGACTTTTTAATGATGCAGAAGAATGAAGGAGTATCCCGCCGGCTGAGGGGTTTTGTGATGCTTGAAAAAGCGATTCCGCGCCACGGCTATGAACTGGTTGACAACCATGGCCTGATCGTTGGAAAAGTAACCTCAGGAACCCTTTCGCCGGTACTTGGCAAAGGAATTGGGTTGGGTTATGTGGCCAGGGAATATGCCGCTTTGGGCACTTCAATTTATGTAAAAATCAGAAACAAAACTATTCCTGCAGAAATTGTGAAGTTGCCTTTTATTTAAAAAACGTATAAATAAACTGCTGATTTCTTTTTTCTGTTCAAAAAACAGCTTTCTTTTTCCAAATCGCATAAATTTGCAGGTGTTATGATTTTTCTCATCTGCAAATCATCTGCGATTTACGAAATTTGAAGCGGGTGTTTGTACAATATGGTTTTAGTTATTCACCTAAAAAAGTTGAAAGAATGAAGAAACACAATTTTTATGCAGGGCCATCTATTTTGCCCGAGTTTACAAAAGAAAAAACGGCCGAAGCTGTATTGAACTTTGCCGGCACCGGTCTCTCAGTAATGGAAGTTTCGCACCGCAGTAAAGAGTTTGTTGCCGTTATGTCAGAAGCTCAGGCACTGGTTAAAGAACTTTTGCAGATGCCCGAGGGATACTCCGTGCTTTTCCTTCAGGGGGGGGCAAGTCTTCAGTTCCTGATGGTGCCGTACAACCTGATGGCCAAAAAAGCTGCCTACCTGAATACCGGGTCGTGGGCCTCCAAAGCCATTAAGGAAGCCAAAATGATTGGCGAGGTGGTTGAAGTAGCCAGCTCCAAAGACGCTAATTTCAATTACATACCAAAAAATTACGAAGTTCCTGCCGATGCCGATTACTTCCATATAACATCGAACAATACCATTTACGGAACCGAAATTCTGACCGATCCCGTCGTGGGTGTGCCATTGGCTGCCGACATGTCGTCGGATATTTTCAGCCGTCCGGTGGATGTGTCGAAATACGATGTAATTTACGCCGGAGCTCAGAAAAACCTGGGGCCTTCGGGAGCCACCCTTGTGATTGTGAAAGACGATGCACTTGGCAGAGTTGACCGGCCAATTCCCACCATGCTCGATTATAAAACGCATATCGACAAAGAATCGATGTTTAACACTCCGGCAACTCTTCCGGTTTTTGCCTGCTTGCAAACCTTACGCTGGCTGAAGGAAAACGGTGGCGTGGAAGCCATGGAGAAAGTAAACATGGAAAAGGCCGGTTTGCTGTATTCAGAACTCAACCGCAATAAATTATTCGTTCCTACAGTGAGCAACCCGGAAGACAGATCGCGCATGAACGTCACTTTTGTGATGACTCCGGAATATACCGAACTGGAAAAAGACTTCCTTGAGTTTGCCACATCGAAAGGAATGGTGGGCATCAAAGGCCATCGATCGGTGGGAGGATTCAGGGCGTCAATCTATAACGCCATGCCTGTGGAGAGTGTTAAGGCGCTCATTGAAACCATGCAGGATTTTGAAAGAAACAAATAGAAAAAAATGCAGGGTGAAAATCCTGCATTTTTTCTGAAAACCAATACAACATGATGAGAAAAATCTTAATTGCAACTGAAAAACCATTTGCCTCTGCGGCAATAAACAAAATTGAAAAGGTATTTGGAAAAGCCGGCGAAAAGTACAACCTCGAACTGCTGGAGGCATATACCGAAAAGGATGAATTTTTAAAGGCTGTGGCCGATGCCGATGCGTTGGTTGTGAGAAGTGATAAGGTGGACCAGGCAGTATTTGAGGCAGCCCGCAAACTGAAGATTGTAGTGCGTGCTGGTGCCGGCTACGATAATGTTGATTTGGAAGCAGCCACTGCCAAAAACGTAGTAGTAATGAATACGCCCGGACAAAATTCAAATGCTGTAGCCGAACTGGCTATTGGCCTCGCTATTTTAGGTATCCGGGAATTATTCAGTGGAAAACCGGGCGGAGAACTCCGTGGACGAACCCTTGGCCTTCACGGATTTGGATATGTTGCCCGGAATGTGTTCCGAATTGCCCGGGCATTTGGCATGAAAGTGATTGTTTACACCCGGTACAGTAAAAGTGCCGCTGCCGCAATTGGATTGAAAGTAACCAAGTCGCTGGAGCAGCTTTACGAAAAGAGCGACATCGTTTCCATTCACGTACCTGCCCGCGGCGAGCACATTAAATCAGTAAGCTACGAGGTATTGAAACATTTGAAAGACAGGGCCGTGATAGTGAATACGGCAAGGAAAGAGGTGATTAATGAACCCGATCTGGTGCGGATAATGGAAGAAAATCCCGGACTGAAGTACATGTCGGATATTACACCCGATTGTGAAAAAGAGTTTGCTGAAAAATTTGAAGGCCGCTATTTTTTCACTCCCAAAAAGGCAGGTGCACAAACGGCTGAGGCAAACATCAAGGCAGGAGTTGCAGCTGCCGAACAAATTGTGGCGTTCTTCGAAAAAGACGATACCACTTTCCAGGTCAATAAAAAATAAATATGGCTACTGTAAAACCATTTAAGGGGCTCCGGCCTCCGAAACAAATCGTCGAAGAGCTGGCCTGTCTTCCTTATGATGTAATGAATTCGGAAGAAGCAGCCCAAATGGCAAAGGGGAAAGAGAAGTCGCTTCTTCGCATTACCCGTGCCGAAATCGAGTGTCCCGGTGTTGAAGACATTCATTCGGAAACAGTGTATAACAAGGCACTCGAAAACTTCAGGGCTTTTCGGGAAAAAGGCTGGCTGGTGCAGGACGATGAGCCGAAGTATTACATTTATGCACAAACCATGAACGGGCGCACACAATACGGTATTGTGGGCGGCGCTTCCTGTGCCGATTATGAAAACGGGCTGATAAAGAAACATGAGCTTACCCGGCCCGAAAAAGAAGAAGACCGCATGGTGCTTACCCGCTACCTGAATGCCAATATCGAGCCGGTATTTTTTGCATACAAGGCGGTTCCCGAAATCGATGCCATTGTTAGCGAAGTGGTTACTTCAAATAAGCCCGATTACGATTTTACTGCCGAAGACGGCTTTGGACATCACTTCTGGGTAATAAATGATCTTGTTAAAAATAATGCCATTCAGCAACTTTTTACCCAAAAAGTGCCGTGTACCTATGTGGCCGACGGGCATCACCGCACGGCTGCTGCTGCCCGTATTGGCCTTGAGAAAACGGCTCAGAATCCAAACCACACCGGCAACGAAGAGTACAATTATTTTATGGCTGTGCATTTCCCCGACAACCAGTTGCAGATTATCGATTACAACCGCCTGGTGACTGACCTGAACGGCTTGCCGGATGAAGATTTTCTGTCGGAACTCAGCAGGGCTTTCGAGGTGGAAAACCAGGGAGCAGAAACGTTTAAGCCCACCCGGCTGCACGAGTTCAGCCTTTACCTGTCGGGCAACTGGTATAAGCTAACAGCACGACGGGGAACATTCAATGATAACGATCCTATCGGTGTGCTCGACGTAACCATTTTATCCAATCAGGTTTTGGCGCCATTGCTTGGGATTACCGATTTGCGCACGTCAAAACGCATCGACTTTGTTGGGGGCATTCGCGGATTGGGCGAGCTGAAAAAACGAGTGGACTCGGGAGAAATGAAGGCTGCATTTGCCCTTTACCCGGTTTCCATGCAACAGCTTATTAACATTGCCGACAGCGGAAATATTATGCCGCCCAAAACCACCTGGTTCGAGCCCAAACTTCGTTCCGGGCTGGTTATTCATAAACTCGACTGACATGTATTTTAAAGTTTTGGTTTGAAAAGGTTCTGTTGCTCAACAGTGCCTTTTCTGGTTTTTTAACATCCGGTTCCCTGTATTTTTTTCCTGAAAAATCGCTAAATTCAGCGGTTTAAAAATTTCAACCAATGGATATTGACAAAACAACACTGGCCAGCATTTACAAACGGAAAAAAAACGACCGCGATATTTTTCAGGAGCTAATGCCTGTCAAAATAAAGGAGGTGCTTTTGGTAGCCACCCTCTACGATTCCTATACCATAGTGCGCGAAGGACAGTTCAGCGATAAAATTTTTGGCGAATACCTTCAGCTGAATCTGTACGCCGCCCCCAGGTTTACAAGCGTAAATACCACCGAAGATGCGTTGCTTACCCTTGAACACCGCGATTTCGATTTGATTATTGTGATGGCCGGGCTCGACAAGGATGCCGCAGTGGAAACATCGCGGGCTATTGGGAAACTGAGGCCCCGGATTCCCCTGTTGCTGCTGGCAAATAATAACTCCGACCTGCGTTACTTCCAGGCCGAAATGCGAAAGTTCGACTTCATCGACCGTATTTTTGTCTGGAATGGTAATTCCAACGTTTTTCTGGCCATGATAAAATATATTGAAGACAAAAAAAATGTGGCCAGAGATACCCAAAACGGAAATGTACGCGTGGTGCTTCTGGTCGAAGACAGCATCCAGTACTATTCGCGCTATTTGCCAATGCTGTACACCACAATTATGACGCAGACACAGATTCTGGTACAGGAAGACGCCAAAGACGAGCTGCATAAAATCTTGAAAATGAGGGCCCGGCCCAAAGTGATTCTGGTCGATAATTACGAAGATGCGGTGAAAATTATCAACAGTTACCGCCGTTACATGCTTTGTGTTATCTCGGATGTGAAGTTTGAAAAGGATGGCAGGGAAGACGGCGATGCGGGAATTGAACTTTTAAAATTTGCCAAAGGTACACTCAAATATCCCATTCCTGTGTTGTTACAGTCGCAGGAAATTAACAATGCCAAAAGGGCCAAAGAGATTGATGCCGATTTCATCGACAAAAACTCGGAAAGTCTTTCCATGGATATCCTCAACTTTTTATACCGCAGGTTGGGATTTGGCAGTTTTGTATTCAAAGGAATGGATGGAAAACCGATTACGGAAGCCGCCAATTTGAATGAATTCCAGGAGAAATTCAGGGATATTCCTGCAGAAGCGCTGCTGTACCATGGCAAGCGTAATTCGTTTAGTACGTGGCTTATGGCGCGTGGAGAAATAAATATGGCAGAACTTCTGCGCCCGGTGAAAACAGAAGATTTTGGCTCGGCTGAAGACTTGCGCAGGTTTTGTCTCGATGTTTTTAAAACGGTACGTTTTGAAAAGCTGAAAGGCACAATTGTAAATTTCGATCCTGCACTGGCAACCTCAAACCGGCTGATTTCGCGTATGGCCAAAGGATCGCTGGGCGGCAAAGGACGTGGAATTGCTTTTATCTGCAACTTCATTGAGAACATCGATTTTCAGAAGCTGATACCGGAAATGAATATCCGGATTCCTGCCACCGCCGTAATTGGCGCTCTGGAGTTCGACAAGTTTGTTGAAACCAATAATTTATACGACGACATCTACTCCCTGAACGATTACGAGTCAATCCGGCAGCATTTTCTCGACTCCGAATTCGACAATAAAATAAAAGACCGGCTGATGCAGTATGTGAAACAAATGAACAAGCCGCTGGCTGTAAGATCGTCGGGGCTTTTTGAGGATTCGCTGCTGCAACCTTTTTCCGGCGTGTATGCCACGTACCTTATTCCCAATAATCACCCGGATATTGAGGTGAGGTACAACCAGCTTGAAACGGCTGTGAAACTTGTTTACTCAAGTATTTTTACCGAATCGGCACAAGCCTACTTCGACGCCATTCATTACAAAATTGAGGAAGAGAAAATGGCGGTGGTCATTCAGGAGGTAGTGGGTCAGGATTACAACAACAAATATTACCCAACCATTTCGGGAGTGGCACAATCGTACAATTATTATCCCATTTCGTACATGAAACCTGAAGATGGCTTTTCGGTGGCAGCAGTCGGACTGGGAATGTATGTGGTAGGTGGTGAAAATTCCTTCCGGTTTTGTCCCAAATACCCCAACATAAATCCGACATCCATTGGCGATCTTCTGCGCGATTCGCAAAAAAGTTTTTATGCCATTGATTTGTCTGTGCCTGACATCGATCTGGTTAGCGGCGGTGAAGAATCGGGCATTCGAAAGTTCAGGATAAAAGAAGCTGAAGAAGACGGCACCCTGGATCATGCTGCATCTACCTATTCCATGGAGAACGATGATTTGATTCCGGGAATTCAGGGGAAAGGACCCCGGATAATCGACTTTGCCAATATTTTGAAATACAAGTATATGCCGTTAACCGACACCCTGGTTTTGCTGCTGAAACTGTTTAAGGAGGCCATGGGATCGCCGGTGGAAATTGAGTATGCCATCGATTTGGATACCAAAGAAAACGGCCTGCCAACCTTTTACCTGTTACAGATAAAACCGCTCATCAGGGTTGAACAGCAGGTTGATATCGATGTGGGACAGTTCAATCAAAACGGACTTTTTATGTATGCCGAACGGGGGATGGGAAATGGTATAATTGAGCATGTCAGAGATGTGGTTTATGTCGATCCCGCCACCTTCGATAAAACAAAAACCCGGCAAATGGCGACGGAAATCAGCAAGTTGAATCACTATTTCGACAAGGAAGACAAAGAGTATATTTTGGTTGGCCCGGGACGTTGGGGATCTCGCGACCCATTTACGGGAATTCCGGTGCTGTGGGCGCATATTTCAAAAGCAAGGGTAATTGTTGAAATGGGGTTACCCAACTTTCCGCTCGATGCGTCGCTGGGGTCTCATTTTTTCCACAATGTTACCTCAATGAACGTGGGATATTTTTCGATACCCCATAACGCAACAGATGCAAAGCTCAACATGGATATATTACGAAATCAGAAACTTGTTAATGAAACGGAGTTTATAAAACACATTGAATTTGAAAAGCCACTTGTCGTTTTAATGAATGGTAAGGAAAGGCGTGCGCTTATACATGCCGGGGAGCCGTAAAATGTGTTAATTTATTTCAAATCAGTATGTAATTATTGCTGCCGGAATTTGGTAATTCATTATAAAATTTATCTTTGTCGTTTCTCGGCAGAAAAATGAAATTGTAACGAAATCAACATAAACAATAACAAAAAGTTTTATAAAATTAAACCGTAACATCTGTTACATAAAAATTATCAGCTTATGACCAATATTTTCATTTTAGTTCCGTTTGCTTCCATTCTTGCATTGGTTTTTGCATGGTTTTTCTTCAAATCGATGATGAAGAATTCGGAAGGTACCCCCCGAATGATAGAAATAGCTCAATATGTGAGAGAGGGGGCTATGGCCTATTTGAAGAGGCAGTATAAAGTGGTGGCTATTGTTTTCGTCATTTTGTTTATTTTGCTTACGATTATGGCTTATTTTAATGTTCAGAACCCGTTTGTTCCGGTAGCCTTTTTAACGGGAGGTTTCTTTTCCGGGTTATGTGGTTTTCTGGGCATGAAAACGGCCACTTTTGCTTCTGCCCGTACTGCCCACGGAGCTTCCCAGTCGCTTAACAAAGGACTGCAGGTAGCATTCCGCAGTGGTGCAGTTATGGGCCTGGTGGTAGTAGGTTTTGCGTTGCTCGACATTGCTGCATGGTTCTGGGTATTGAACGAGTATGTTTACACTCCGGACAACATGGCCAATGGTCTTCACTTTTTGGGATTAAACCTGGTGCATCCTCACCCGGAGTATGTTACCGGTGGTGTAATTAATGCAGCCGGAGAAAGGGTGAAACTGATTGAAATTACAGTTACGATGCTTACTTTCGGCATGGGTGCTTCAACACAGGCTTTGTTTGCCCGTGTGGGTGGTGGTATTTATACCAAGGCTGCCGATGTGGGTGCCGACCTCGTGGGTAAAGTGGAAGCCGGCATTCCTGAGGACGATCCGCGTAACCCCGCAACTATTGCCGATAACGTAGGCGACAATGTTGGCGATGTAGCCGGTATGGGCGCCGACCTGTACGAATCGTATGCCGGTTCCATTCTGGCAACAGCCGCACTGGGTGCATCATTGCCTGCTTTGGTTATGAAAGATGCCGGGCTTACGGCATACCAGGCTGTTTTGGCGCCAATGATGGTGGCCGCCATAGGAATCATTCTTTCCATTGTGGGAATTTTTATGGTTCGGACCAAGGAATCGGCCACCCAAAAAACGCTGCTTAATGCCCTGTTGCTTGGTACCGGAGGCAGTTCCGTGCTAATTCTGTTTGCCATGGTTGGCCTGGTATTACTGGGCTGGGTTACCTGGGGTGTATTCTGGGCTGTGGTAATTGGGTTGGCTGCCGGAGTAATTATTGGCCAGGCAACCGAATATTTTACCTCCGATGAGTATAAACCTACCAAAGGGATTGCCCGTCAGGCACAGCAGGGGCCGGCTACTACCATTATCGATGGCCTCGCTGTGGGTATGTATTCCACATGGATACCGGTAGTAACCATTGTTTTGGGAATTATGGGTGCTTTCTGGGCCGCCGGTGGCGCACAACATTTTGCCATGGGCGTTTACGGAATTGGCTTTGCAGCTGTGGGTATGCTTTCCACTCTTGGAATTACCCTGGCTACCGATGCCTTTGGGCCCATTGCCGATAACGCAGGTGGAAATGCCGAAATGGCCGAATTGGACCCGCAGGTCCGCGAACGCACCGATGCCCTCGATATGCTTGGAAATACAACCGCTGCAACCGGAAAAGGATTTGCCATCGGTTCTGCGGCACTGACTGCCATGGCGCTTATTTCAGCTTATATGGAGGAGGTGCGCCTGTGGTTTGATAAAATTGCCAAGATGGGAGAAGGATTCGTTACCAAAGGTGGATATGTTTTTTACCACGACGTAGCGCCTTCTGTGGAAGAAGGTGTTGAGGTAATTAAAATCTCAACCGCTTCGGTGAAACAGTTCTCGGCAGCTTACGATATTACCCTGTTTAATCCGTTGTTCCTCGGGGGACTTTTCCTCGGCGCTATGATGGCATTTGTGTTTAGTGCCATGACCATGAAAGCGGTTGGTCGTGCTGCCGGTGCAATGGTGGATGAGGTTCGTCGTCAGTTCCGCGAAATTAAAGGAATTTTGGAAGGAACAGCCATACCTGAATACGCCAAATGTGTTGAAATTTCAACCAAAGGCGCTCAGCGCGAAATGATGCTTCCTTCGCTGGTAGCCATTGCAGTTCCCGTAATTGTTGGTGCAACTATGGGTGTTGCCGGTGTGGTTGGTTTGCTTGCCGGCGGTTTAACTACCGGATTTACGCTTGCCGTATTTATGAATAACGCCGGTGGAGCATGGGATAACGCCAAAAAATTCATTGAAAAAGGAAATTACGGCGGAAAAGGCAGCGAAGCGCACCATGCCGGTGTAGTGGGCGACACCGTGGGCGACCCGTTTAAAGATACTTCCGGTCCTTCACTGAACATTCTTATCAAATTGATGACAATGGTTTCGGTGGTAATGGCCGGTTTAACCGTTACTCTAAGCCTTCTGTAACCGGTTTTACAATGCTTTTGGAAAAGCCATCTGTCAAACCGGCAGATGGCTTTTCTTTATGGCCCATAAAGAAAAAACAAGCTAATTTAAAATGATTCTTGAACAAAATCTTTTTATATTTAGTTCCTGTTAATAGATAGTAATAACTAAAAAATCAATGAATATGGCAGATCTTTCAACTACCTACATGGGTATTAAACTGAGAAGCCCCCTGATTTTGGGGTCGTGCAACCTGGTAATGAAACCGGGAGTAGCCGAACAACTGGAAGAAGCAGGGATTGGGGCTATTGTTTACAAATCGCTGTTCGAGGAGCAGGTACAGCTCGAAGACCTGCAAATGTCGGAAGACTTATCCGAGTATGAATACCGCAATGCCGAAATGGAACGCCTGTTTCCAAGCATTGAACATGCCGGGCCCAAGGAGCACCTGTTTAACCTTGAAAAACTGAAAAAAAGTGTGAATGTTCCGGTTATTGCCAGCCTGAATGCCATTTACGAACCTACGTGGATTGAGTATGCCAAAGAGCTGGAAAAAACCGGAGTAGATGGCCTGGAACTGAATTTGTATGCTGTGCCCGGTTATTTTGAAATGGAAGGAAATGCTGTGGAAGCCAAACAGGTGCAGATTGTGGAAGCGGTAAAACAGGCCGTTAGCATTCCGGTAAGTGTAAAAATCAGTTTGTTTTATACCAATCCGCTCAATTTTATAAAAAAAGTGGATGAGGCGGGCGCCGATGCCTACGTGTTATTTAACCGTTTTTTTCAGCCCGATATTGATGTGGATGAAGAAGAATTTTATTTCTCGTGGAGCCTGAGTAACCGCAAAGACAGCCTGATGGCCCTTCGGTTTGCCGGCTTACTTTATGGTAACCTCGATGGCAGTATTTGTGCCGGCAGGGGAGTATATAATGCCAAAGATGTAATTAAACTGATTTTGGCGGGAGCCGATGCCGTACAAATTGTGAGCACTATTTACAAGAACAAACCCGAGGTGGTGTCTGATATTTTAATGGATTTGAACCGTTGGATGGATGAGAACGAATATAAATCGCTCGACGATTTCAGGGGAAAACTTTCGCGTAAGAACCTGAAAGACCCATTTGTTTACCAACGCGGGCAATATGTTGACATCATTATGAATTCGGAGGAGATAATTAAAAAATACCCGATGGTGTAAGGCAAATCAGGTCGTGCAATGGCAACAAAAAACTACCGTAAAAAAAAGTGGTAGTTTTTTGTTTTTAAGCCTGTTTCATCAGAGGTACTCTATCTCAACATGCTTAAAAAACTTGTTTGTCAGAATTTTTACAATTCGTTTTACAACAAATTTTCGCAATTCAAGTTCAATGGGTTGCTCCGGGTCCTGATGTGCCCAGTTGATGCGTGTTCCAACGATAATGTCGATTTGGTCGTGCTGAAGCAGCAATTTAACTACTTTTTCCGCAGGGCTGTCGAGCAGCCTTATTTCGCTGTTGTAGTTTTCCAGAATTTCTTCCACTTTCCCGAGGGTCAGAATTCCTTCGGTTACCATCTCAAACCCTTCCATGCGTGCAGCCGGTGGCTGAAGGTCTTTTGTTTTAGCAACATGCTGTATTTCAACCTCAACGTCTAACTCGCGCGCTACAATTTCGGCAGTGGTTCCCCCGCATATTATCTTTTTCCCGTTAAAGCTTTTAATGCGGTCCACAAAATCGTAGTCTTTTATTTTATAAAAAGGGGGTCCGGTAATAAGCATAAATTTCCGGGGTTCCCTGAAATAAATAACTCCACAGGTGGTATCGTCTTTCATTTCAAAGTTGTCGTTCATGCTGGCCTGGTTAATTATTTTCCGGCCCAGCCTCGAGGCTGAAATATCGGGCATCCGGCTTACCTGGTTCAGGGCAAATTCATATACATTTTCAACTCCCCATCCCATGGGGTATCTGTTGTTTCCCAATCCCGACTGTACCACGCCATCGGTCAGAAAAACTATCCGGTCTTCTTTGTGGGCTGTGAATTCGCGGCATCGCAAAAGTTTTCCAATATTTTCTTTACCCCGCACCTCCAGCATATATTCTTTGGGTTGATAGGGTTTTCCGTTGCGGATAATCAAAACCGGTGGATTATCGTAATTAATTATCCGCACCTGTCCGTCGGTTTCCAGTTCAATAATAGTAAATGTGGCGTAACTCTCTTTCCCGTCGCTGCTCTTGGGCAGCGCTTCCATAATAATGCGGGCCGAAATTTCGGGTTTGGTGTGGAATCGGGCATATTTAAGTGCCATGGTCGCCGTAAGCTGCGCCAGTACGCTGGCTTTTATGCCATGCCCAATTCCGTCGCTCAGAACAAGTATGGTGCGTCCTTCTTCCTTGAAAATATCAGATAAAAACACATCCCCGCAGGCAATTTCACCCTTTGGTTTTTTTTGCTGAACATCTATTTCAACGTGGTAATTCGGATTATTAGTCGTCACCATATCTGTATGATTGTATAATTGAATTCAGTAATTCTTCGGTTTCAGCGGCATTTTCGCCCAGCAGGTGGGCAATTTTCTGAACGGTTTCAATATTCTGCTCTTTAATGCGCTGGGCCCGGTTAATTATTTCGTCGCGCACCAGCAATGGCGCCGACATGTCGCGGATGACTGCTCCCACCACTTTCTGTTTGTACAAGGTTACCACCGAAACATGCAATAATTTATTATTGTACCTGATGTCGCGTTCCAGCATATCTTCGCCCGACGACATAATGCCTGAAAGCATTTTGAAAATTACATCGGGAACGATTTCTTCCACGCCGGCGCCCTTCAGCCCCGGTATTGTATCGAACAGCTCAATAATTTCCTCGCCCATTAACCGGGCAAAACTATCGTTGGAGTCAACTACTTTGTGGTTTTCATCCATCATAATAATACCCACATTGATTTTATGAAGCATGTGCGACGAAATTTCCATCGACTCCTGTGCTTTCTCCAGCCGCAATTCGGTTTTCTTCAGTTTGGTTACATCGTTAATTGAACCTACAATGCCAATAATATCTCCGTCGTTGTTGCGGATAACGGCTTTGTTAATCACTACATCCATTCGCGTTCCGTCTTTTTGCCTCACCTGGGTTTCATAAACCTGAACGTCGGGATTGGCCAGTAATTCCTGGTCTTTTTGTGAATAAATTTCAGCCATGTGCCGGGTGTGCACATCAAAAGTCGATTGGCCAATAATCATGCTGGCCGGTTTGCCCGAAAAATCTTCGTGCGCTTTGTTGCACATTTGGTAAACGCCTTTCAGGTTGCGGTAAAAAATAGGAATAGGCAGTGCATCGAAAATTTTTTGGTAAAATTCCGGATCGTCGATATTCCCGGGCAGAAAAGATTTCTTGTCGTAAATCATTTTTAGCTTTTTTTTAATCAGGGCGAAATGTAATGAATAAAAATCTTATTTACATTCATTTTAAATCTATTTAAAAACAGGAATTTGTGATTTTTGGCAGCTCGCAAATGTTTTCTTCCGTTATCTTTGCCCAAAGGATAAATATTCAACTTTAAATGAAAAACCGTGAAAATCAGTGATATTGCAAAATTTACCCAGGCGCGTATTGTAGCCGGTGAAACCGAATCAGAAAAAGACTTTGACAAAGCTTTCAGTTCCGATTTGATGAGCGATGTGCTCACCATCGATGATGAGAATATTTTGTTGATTACCGGACTCTCGAACCTGCAACTGGTCCGAACAGCCGAAATGTCGGATATACATGCGGTGTTGCTGGCTCGCGGGAAAAAAGCCACACCGGAGATGATTGAGCTGGCAAACGAAAACAACCTGGTGATTATGGAAACACCTTTTTCCATTTACAAAGCAAGTGGAATTCTCTGGTCTCACGGTTTAAAAGCGGTTTATTAATGGCATTTGAACTGGTTTTTCAAATAGACGGAGGTGATTTTTCCAATGCAGGAAAAGCTTCGAGCCAGATAAAGAAGGTTCTGAAACAGCTGAATATTGATGCCAAAAGCATTAAACGCGTGGTGGTTGCCGTTTATGAAGCCGAAGTAAATGTGGCAGCACATGCCTACCGGGGTAAAGTGAAAGCCGAAATAGGCGAGAATTCCATCCGCATTATAGTTTCAGACCACGGGCCGGGTATAGAAGATATTGAACAGGCCATGAAGCCGGGTTTTTCAACCGCCTCGAGAGAGGTGAGGGAAATGGGTTTCGGCGCAGGAATGGGCTTGTCGAACATTGAAAAAAATACCGACGAACTGCATATTGAAAGTAAAGTGGGAGAGGGGACTGTTGTAACTTTTAGTTGTTATTACTAATGGATGAAAAAATAAAATACCATGCATTGAAAGTGGATACAGAAAAATGTTTTGGCTGTACACATTGCATGAGAATTTGTCCTACCGAGGCCATTCGCATCGAAAACGGAGTGGCTGTAATTGATGACCGGCGTTGTGTCGATTGCGGCAACTGCCTGCGTGCCTGTCCGGTAGAGGCGTTTTATGTTGAACATGCCGAACTGAGCCAGATTGAAGGCTTTAAATACAGGGTTGTATTGTTTCCTTCGGTTTTTATTGGCCAGTTTGCCGAAATTTATTCCGAGGGCCGTATCTACGAAGCTTTGCTGAACCTTGGGTTTACTCATATTTTCGAGGTAGAGCAGCCTGCCTCGTGGTTGATGGAATCGGTTAAGGAAAGCCGGAAAGAGAATACCGATGGCCCGCTTATTTCTTCGTTTTGTCCGGCCATTGTAAGGTTAATTCAATGCAAATACCCATCGCTTGCCGGAAATATTTCCCGCCGCAAAGCTCCGCACGATTTGGCTGCTCATTTTGCCATTCAGCAATTGAAAAACCAGGGTGCATCTGAAAACGAAATAGGCATTTTTTACGTTTCGCCCTGCTCCGCAAAAATGGCGGCTGTGAATGAACCGGTGGCCGAAAAAGAGTCCATTGTTACGGGCATCATCAATATGAAGGATTTATATAACCGCATCATGAAACTGATTCCGGCAAATGAAACCCGCGATACCACATCGTTTCGAAAATACCTGAGCCGGGAAGGAATTTTGTGGAGTTTGCCGCGGGGAGAAACTTCATGGTTCAAAAAAAAATCAATGGCCATCGACGGTATTCACAATGTGGTAAAGTTTCTGGAACGCTTAGAGAACGATGAGGTTCCCGAACTCGATTTTCTGGAATTAAAGTCATGCAGCCAGGGATGCGCAGGAGGTATTTTGCTCACAGGAAACAGGTTTCTTACCGTTGAACGATTGCAAAAAAGAGCTTTGAGGTATCCCAAAACTTCTCAAATTACAGTTGATGGTGTAAACAGTGAATTGGTAAAACAGAAACTGGTTACGGGAGAAGTGAAACCAAAACCGGTTTTTATATTGGACGAAGACCGTTCACGCGCACTGGAAAAACTGCAAAGAATTGACGACATCCTTTGCCAGTTGCCCGGTATCGATTGCGGAGGATGCGGCGCTCCCAACTGCCATGCGCTGGCCGAAGATATTGTGCAGAGAAAAGCACGAATGACCGATTGTGTTTTTCTTCAGAATAAATTGATTAACGAGAAAAAAATTAAACCCGAAAAGGCCTGCAAAAACCTGGAGAAAACCTGGGGGAAAGAGCGTTTTGAGGCCGATTGCAATAAAAAAGGAGGTAGAAATGAAGGTTTCTGAACTGGTTGAAAAGTACAACCTGAAAGTATTTGGCGGAGAACAGGGTCTGGAAAATGAAATTTCGGGCGGGTATGTTTCCGATTTGTTGAGCGATGTAATGGGCAATGCCGCCGAAAACGAGGTGTGGATTACCCTGCAAACGCATCAGAACGTAATGGCCATAGCCTCGCTGAAAGATTTGGCAGCCGTTATTCTTGTGAAAGGCTTTGAGCCCGACGAGGACACCCTTGCCCGGAGCCGTGAAGAAGGCATTCCGTTGCTGGGGACAAATCTCGGAACGTTTGAAATGGCCGGAAAACTTTACACCGATTTAAGCTGACATGAAAAAATTCAGGGCCGATTTACATATCCATACGTTGTTGTCGCCCTGTGCCGATTTGGAAATGACTCCGCGCAACATTGTGGAGAAAGCCAAAGCCGGCAGGCTTCAAATCCTTGGTGTTACCGATCACAATTCAACCAAAAACGCGTTGCTGGTTAAAAAGCTGGCCCAAAAAGAAGGCATATTTACCTTAACCGGCGCCGAAGTAACCACAAAGGAAGAAGTGCATTGCCTGGTTTTTTTTGACGACGAAAAACACCTGGCACTTTTTCAGCAGTTTATCGACGAAAACCTGCCTCAAATTCCAAATCCCGACGGGCACTTTGGCTACCAGCCGGTGATTGACGAGAATGAAAATATTCTTGAATTGATTCCCTGGTTTTTGCCGGCAGCACTCAACAAAGGCATTGAAAAAATTCAAAAGGTAGTGGAGGATCTGGACGGCCTTTTCATACCGGCGCATGTTGACCGGCCGGTTAACGGAATTTTCAGTCAGCTGGGTTTTATTCCCAAAGGGCTGAAATACGATGCATTGGGCATTTCGAGGTACAGTTCTGAAAAACATGTTATAAAACAATATGTTTTAGAAAATAAAACCACCTTTATTCGCAATTCCGATGCCCATTATCTGGAACAAATTGGCGAAATTTACAGCGTCTTTAATTTGCAGGAAGTTAGCTTCGGCGAAGTGAGAAAAGCATTGAATCAACTTGATAACCGTTTTGTTGAATTGCCATGAAGACCATTTCAGATCATGTACTCGATATTGTGCAAAATTCGGTGAGGGCAAAGGCAACATTGATTGAAATCATAGTTGATGAAGACAAAATAAATGATTTTTACGCCCTGAAAATTAATGACAATGGTTGCGGAATGAGCCCGGAGGTTTTACAGAACGCAGCCAACCCGTTCTTTACTTCGAGGAATACCCGGAAAGTGGGGCTGGGACTTTCGCTGCTGAAACAGAATGCTGAAGCTGCCGGCGGTTCGTTTCAGCTTTGGTCCGAGCCAGGAAAAGGTACGAATGTCCATGCCGTTTTTCAACTTTCGCACTACGACCGGCCGCCAATGGGTGATATTTGGGATACCTGGTATTTAACCTTGCTGAGTAACCCCGGTATCAGATTGGTTTACACGCACCAAACCGGGAAGGGAGCATTTAAGGTTGACTCGGAAGAGGTGCTCGAAACACTCGGGGGAGTAAGGCTGCAGCAAAAGCAAGTGAAAGAGGGAGTGATTGAATGGATTAAAAATAACCTGGAAGAAATAGAAGCAAGTAAGTAAAATAAAAATAACCGTTTCAACTATGACAAAAATAAAAACACTGGCTGATCTCAAAAAAATGAAAGATGAGGTACAGTCGAAGATCAAATTGAGAGAAAACAGCGACCATCCCGAGCAAGTTGTTCAGGTAAAGGTGGGTATGGCAACCTGCGGAATTGCCTCCGGCGCCAAAGAAACCATGAAATATTTTGTGGACGAACTGGAGCAGCAGGCCATCGATGCAGTTGTTACACAAACCGGCTGTATGGGCTACTGTTATGCCGAACCTACCGTTGAAATAACACTGCCGGGGACAGATCCAGTGGTTTTCGGTTTCGTGGATAAAGAAAAAGCCCGCGAAATTATCGATGTATATATTAAACGCGGCGAACTTATCGACGGTGTGATTCCCCTGACTTTTAAAACTATTGACGATTAAAAACAATTCAACTCATCAGTTATGACCGATTATAAAATGCACCTGCTGGTTTGCGGTGGCACTGGCTGTAAAGCAGCAGAAAGTGATGAAATTAAAAGAATGCTGAAGCAGTGGATTGACGAAGTGGGTATGGAAGAAGAAGCCCAGGTTGTTTTTACCGGCTGTTTCGGGTTTTGCGAAAAAGGCCCCATCATAAAAGTATTGCCCGACAATACCTTTTATGTGAATGTTGCTCCGGCCGATGCCGAAGAAATAGTAAAGGAACATCTGGTAAAAGGACGTCCGGTGCAGCGTCTGTTATATAAAGACCCTGTATCGAGCCAAATCATCAGCGAATCCAAGTCTATGGATTTCTACAAAAAGCAGATGCGTATTGCCCTGCGGAATTGTGGCTTTATAAACCCGGAAAGCATTCAGGAGTACATTTCCCGCGACGGTTATATGGCGCTGGGTAAATGCCTCACCGAGCTCACTCCCGAAGAAACCATTAAAGAAGTTAAAGACTCGGGTTTGCGGGGGCGTGGCGGCGGCGGTTTCCCTACCGGCTTGAAGTGGGAGATTACCCGCAACGTGGAGGCCGGCCAGAAATACGTGGTTTGCAATGCCGACGAAGGCGACCCCGGTGCATTTATGGACCGCTCCATTCTGGAAGGTGATCCTCATTCGGTGATTGAAGCCATGGCAATATGCGGCTACTGCATTGGCGCCGATAAAGGTCTGGTTTACATCAGAGCCGAATACCCGCTGGCTATCGAACGGCTGAAAACTGCCCTCAACCAGGCCCGGGAATACGGATTGCTGGGAACCGATATTCTGGGAACAGGATTTAACTTCGAAATTGAAATCAGGCTGGGTGCAGGGGCGTTCGTTTGCGGAGAAGAAACAGCTCTCATTCATTCTATGGAGGGGTTGCGTGGCGAACCTACTTTCAAACCGCCGTTTCCGTCGGTTTCGGGTTACCTCGGCAAACCTACCAATGTAAATAACGTGGAAACTTTTGCCAATATCCCGGTAATTATAAATAAAGGCGCAGGTTGGTTTAATAAAATAGGTACCCAAAACTCCAAAGGCACCAAAGTATTTGCCCTCGCCGGCAAAATTAATAACGTGGGACTTATTGAAGTGCCCATGGGAACTACCCTTCGCGAAGTGATTTATGATATTGGTGGTGGCATAAAAGACGGTAAAAAGTTTAAATCCGTGCAAACCGGTGGCCCCTCGGGAGGCTGCCTCACCAAAGATTTTCTGGACACCCCAATCGATTATGACAACCTGCTCGCTGCCGGTTCCATGATGGGCTCGGGAGGTATGATTGTGATGGACGAAGACGACTGCATGGTGGGAATTGCCAAATTTTACCTTGAATTTACCCTGGAAGAGTCGTGTGGAAAATGCTCGCCCTGCCGGATAGGAAACAAGAGGTTGTATGAAATTCTTGAAAAAATAACCGAAGGAAAAGGCGAGGAAGTTGACATCGAACGGTTGAAGTTGCTGAGCAACGTAATAAAAGATACTTCGCTTTGCGGACTCGGTCAGACTTCACCCAACCCGGTATTGTCAACCATTCTTAATTTTGAAGATGAATATCTGGCGCACGTTACCGAAAAGAAATGTCCGTCGGGGCAATGCAAGGCGCTTCTGAAATACGATATCATTGAAGATGCCTGTACCGGCTGTACACTTTGTTTCCGAAACTGCCCGGTGGGGGCCATTACGGGTGAACGCAGACAGCCGCACTACATCGATCAGTCGCTTTGTATCAAATGTGGCGTTTGTTTCGAAAAATGTAAATTCAATGCAATAAAACTGACATAGAAATGGATACAGTACACTTAACAATAGATAACAAGCCGGTAGTAGTAAAAAAGGGAATCACCATACTGGAAGCAGCATCGAGCACAGGTGTTCACATTCCTACGCTTTGCCACATGAAGCTGGAAGATTTGAACATTGAAAACAAGCCCGGTGGCTGCCGCATTTGCGTTGTAGAGGTTGAAGGGCGCAGAAACCTGGCCCCGGCCTGCTGCACCGAAGTTGCCGAAGGAATGGTGGTTAATTCTCACAGCATTAGGGTTATAAATGCCCGCCAGACAGTGCTGGAGCTTATCCTTTCCGACCACCCGGCCGATTGCCTTATCTGTGCAAAATCGGGAAAATGCGAGTTGCAGGATATGGCTCACGACCTTGGAATCAGAGAGATTCACTACAAGGGAGAACAATCGACCTACCGCGAAGATACTTCGCCCGCCATTATCCGCGATGTAGATAAGTGCATCATGTGCCGCCGTTGCGAAATGATGTGCAACGAAGTACAGACCGTTGGTGTGCTTAGCGCCATCAACCGTGGATTCAATGCTGTGGTTTCTCCGGCGTTTGAGATGAACCTCGACCATTCGGTTTGCACCTATTGCGGTCAGTGTGTGGCCGTTTGTCCTACCGGTGCATTAACCGAAGTGGACCAAACCGCGCATGTGATTCGGGCGCTCTCCGATCCGTCAAAAACAGTGATCGTGCAAACTGCCCCGGCAGTAAGGGCTGCCCTTGGCGAAGAGTTTGGCCTCGAACCAGGTACGCTGGTTACCGGAAAGCTGGTAGCTGCTTTACGCAGACTCGGTTTCGACCATGTGTTCGATACCGACTTTGCTGCCGACCTCACCATTATGGAAGAAGGCACAGAAATGCTGAACCGGCTTTCGCGGTTCCTCGAGGGCGATGAAAGTGTGAAGCTGCCCATCCTTACCTCGTGTTGCCCTGCCTGGGTGAAGTTTTTCGAACACCAGTTTCCCCAAATGAAGGATATCCCTTCAACCGCACGTTCACCACAGCAAATGTTTGGCAGCATTGCCAAAACCTATTTTGCTGAAAAGATGAAAATTAAGAGGGAAGACCTCGTAGTGGTTTCCATTATGCCCTGCGTGGCTAAAAAATATGAATGTGGCCGCGATGAATTTAAAGTGAATGACAATCCCGATGTGGATTACGCCATTACCACCCGCGAGCTTGCCGGATTGATTAAGCTGGCCAACATTAACTTCAGCCGTTTGCCCAACGAGGAATTCGATTTACCGCTGGGCGAATCATCTGGTGCGGGGGTTATTTTTGGCACCACCGGCGGGGTAATTGAAGCGGCTGTACGCACAGCTTTTGAGCTTTATACGAAAACGCCCTTGCAAAGACTCGATTTTCACGAATTGCGCGGCATGGAAGGAATACGCCAGGCTACCATCGATTTTGGCGGATTCCCGCTTAAAATTGGTATCGCCCACGGACTGGGAAATGCCCGTCGGCTGCTTGAAAAAATAGAATCGGGTGAAAGCGAATTTCATGCCATCGAAATCATGAGTTGTCCCGGAGGTTGCATTGGCGGCGGCGGACAGCCTTACCACCATGGTAATGCCGATATTCTGAAAAAACGTCAGATGGCTATCTATCAGGAAGACAGTAACAAAAAGATTCGGAAGTCGCATGAAAATCCATACATTATTCAGCTTTACGAAGAATTTCTGGGTAAACCAATGAGCGAAAAAGCACATCATTTGTTGCATACCGAGTATTTCGACAGAACTTAAAAAACTATTCATCATGCCAAAAATAAAACTTGCAGAAAACACGGTTCAAATCATAAAGGATGTTTGTGCCGAATTCAATAACAGCGAAGGGGAACTGATTAATGTTTTGCACAAAGTTCAGCATAAACTGGGGTATTTACCTGCCGAAGTTCAGGAGGTTATTGCCCGTGAGTTAAAAACCTCGGTGGCCAAAGTGTATGGGGTTGTTACTTTTTACAGCTATTTTACCATGATTCCCAAAGGCGAATTTCCCATTTCCATTTGCATGGGAACAGCCTGTTATGTGCGTGGAGCCGAGCAGGTGTTATCCGAATTCAAACGGCAACTGAAGGTAGAGGTGGGCGAATCGACCGGCGACGGTAAGTTTTCACTGAACTGCCTGCGTTGCGTGGGAGCCTGTGGGCTGGCGCCGGTGGTTATGGTTGGCGAAAAAGTATTTGGAAGGGTAGCCCCTACGCAGGTGAAGCAAATTATTGCCGAATACCGCGAGGGTTGTCCGTCTGAACAGGCAAAATCAGCTTAGGATATTTTTCGTTCATTTTTGATGTTCTCGTAGGCCTGATTTACCATCTGGAATTTGTCTTTGGCTGCCTTTTGGAAATCTTCTCCCAGGTGGCTCACCTTATCCGGATGGTATTTCATGGCCATGCGGCGGTATGCTTTCTTTAATTCTTCGTTGGAGGCAGTGGGTTCAATTTCCAGAATTTTGTAGTCGGCATGTATATTGCGCACAAACATTGCCTGAATCGATTCAAAATCGCTGTTGCCAAGCCCCATTTCCTGAGAAATGTGCTGAATGAGCTGCCTCTCCTTTTCATCCACATGCCCATCGGCATTGGCAATGCCAAACAAAAAATGCAGCAGTTGCAGCCTGGCCGAGTAGTTCATGTTTTGCCTGATTTGCCGGCAAACTTCATTCACCGGAATGGTTTGTTTTAATAAGTCGCGCAAAAGTTTTAACGCTTCCTGTGCCGAGGCCTCTCCGAAATTTTGCACTAAAAAATTTTTTACATAGTCCAGTTCCGACTTCATAACTTTCCCATCGGCTTTCATTACCGAGGCTACAAGCACAAGCAGACTCATAACATATCCGCCGGTAGTTGTTTGTCCCGGGTATCCGGTGGCTCGCCCCGTTTGCATTTCAGTGCTGCTCCCATCGATGATGGAACCAACCACAAACCCGAATATGGCGCCAATAGGCCCGCCAACAGCCCATCCAAGTCCTCCGCCAATCCATTTACCAAATTTTGCCATGCGTTTTTATGTTTTTGTCAATCCGAATAATTTCGGGTATCATCATTTCCTTATTGTCGTTTACCAGAATTTTATCGGCCAGTTTTTGTTTATCCTCCTCCGGCCACTGTTTTCCTATTCGTTTTTCAACGGTTTCTGCATTCACCCCGTCGCGCTTCGCAACCCGCTCTATTCGCTGATCTTCCGGAGCGGTTACCAGCAGGGTATAATCCATCATTTTATAAAACCCGCTTTCGAACAAAATGGCAGCTTCGTGTATCACATAAGGGAAATGCTTATGTTCATTCAGCCAGTTCTCAAATTCTTTTCGAACAGCCGGATGTACCAGTTCATTCACTTTTGCCAGCTGAATATCGTCGGTGAAAATGATGGAAGCAAGTTTTTTTCGGTCAGGTTTGCCATTGGCTTTGTAAATGCCGGCTCCAAACAGGCGAATCAATCCGTTTTTTAACTCTTCACTGGATTCATAAAGTTGTTTGGCTGCAACATCGGCTTCAAAAACAGGTACCCCCAGCATTTGAAAAACCCTGCATACTGTCGATTTTCCGCTGCCAATTCCTCCAGTTATTCCAATTACCAGGGCCATACAAAATGTTTTCTATTCAGTTTCAATTAAATATTCTACCGATGAAGGCGTCGTTTTCAAAAGATAAACATATTCCGTTTTCACCTCAACCACAATGTCGAGACTCGATTGCCCGGCTGTTATCTGGTCGTAGTCAACCATAGCCCTGAAACCGGAGGGTGAAAGGTTTTCGTAATCGCCCAAACCCACCATGGCTGCAACTTTTATTTGTGGGGGAAACAGTTTTATGTTGATCTGTTCGGGTTTGTTTCGTATTTCAATCGGGAGGGTTAGTTCTTTTTCAGTAAACCGTTCAACCGGGATATGCAGGGTAACGCTTTGGGGCTCAATACTGATTCCCGGCGGATGATTAACGCGCAAAACCTGTGTGAGACTGGCATCGAGGTTGTGGAATGTTTTCGCTTCGGTTTGAAGTGATGATATGGTGTCGATAACTCCTGCAGGCCCTGAGATTTGTATGACATCAGGCTCTGTGACCATTGCACCTTTTTGGTTGTATTGTGATTTGAAGTCGTAGTTCACCCGGGCAGTTACCGGCACTGTTTTGGTTTCGAGGCTGTCAAAAACCAGTGTTATTATCCGGGGGCTGATGTCGGTAACTGAAATTTCTTTGCTTACCTGGTTCTCTATGCGTCTTATTAAGTCTGCCGTGGAAACATTGATGGTGTTTCCGGCCCTGGGATTGTTCTGCGCGATGGAATTTAAATCGAAAATAAGAGGTGCAAAGGAAAAGGCCAGCTTCTGCCGTAGCAGGGTGAACCCGTGTGCCTGAACATTCAGCTCAATTTTTGATGGAGGTGTGTTGCCCAAAAATAAATTTTGGGGCGGATTTACATATTTGACAGAGTAGGTGAGGGTTTCAGAATAATCTTTGCCCAGGGCATTCAAAAACCAAAGCGAAGTGGCGATTAGCAAACAGATTGCAAACACAATGATTCGTCTGTCGTTCTTAATTCTCTGCAGATTAAAATATCCCGCTATTTTTGAAATGTAGTTGTTCATTTTTCATTTTCCAGACCACAAAATTAAGAAATCATTTCTTCCTGATACCTTTTCAGCATTTCAATTAGTTTGGGATATGCTTTTATTTTGTTTTCGATTAGCTCAACGTCAAACGATTTCAGTCCCCTGTCAAGGGCTGAACAATAATCCAGAACGGGTGTGCAGGAAATATTCATGGCCATGGATTCCAGTTCATTTTTGAAATTTTCTATTTCGGGAATGATCAGACTGTCTTTTATTTGCTCCCATTTTTTTAAAAAATCAGTGGTTAATATCTTCAGGGTTTCGGGCAGCATATCTTTGCAATCTGCTGGAATTTCGGGCAATGTTTTTCCGTTGGATACCTCTTGTTCGGGAGTATCGGCATAGGTGAATTTAAGAAATTTTTTCAACAGGACGTCGAGGTCTTTTTTGAAAACCGGTTTTTGCAGAAACCCATCGAAGAGTTGATTGATGCGGCTGCTTTGCTCTTTCAGGGTTGAAGCAGTAAAGGCAATTACCGGAATGTTTTTCAGCTCTTTGTCCTGTTTAATTAATTCTGTGGCATCGAAACCACTGATGCCCGGCATTCGGATATCCATGAATATGATATCGGGTTTTTCCGTTTTCAGTTTGGCCAGCGCATCGGTGCCGTCTTTTGCTTCGATATAGGTAACCTGTTCCGAGTTTATCAGTTGTTTAAGCACCATGGTGTTGTAGCTGATGTCGTCGGTAATCATAATGGTACAGGGTTCAAGATGCCATACAGCACCGTTTTTGGTATGATTTACCCGGTTTTTTTCGCCCTGCCCGATTTTAACATTGAAAAAAGTTACGGTAAAAACCGATCCTTTTCCGGTTTTGCTTTTCACCGAGATGGATCCATTCAGTTTTTTCAGAAGTCCGTTTACGATGGCCAAGCCCAGTCCCGTTCCGTCATAAACCCGGTTGGCCTGTCCGCTCTGTTGAGTAAAAATATCGAAAATGTACTTTTGTTTGTTCTCCTTAATGCCAATCCCGCTGTCTTCTATAGTAATAATAAGGTTTACCTCGTCGTCCTTGTCTGTTTTTTCGGCACGGGCAGAAATATGAACAAATCCTTTTTTAGTGAATTTAATAGCGTTGCTTACAAGGTTGAAGAGAACCTGGTAAAAGCGCAGTTCATCCATATAAATAAAATCGGGAACCGAGGCATCGGTGGTCATTTGCAGTTTCAGCGATTTTTCTTCTGCTTTTTGCTCAAAAACCTGTTTAATGTCGTCTATCACTTCCTGGTAATCCATGGGGTGAATGTCGATATTCAGTTTGCCCGCCTCTATTTTCGACAAGTCGAGGATGTTGTTTAGCAAATTGAGCAAACTGCGTGCGCTTTGCAAAATGGCAGTAAGGTATTCGCGGTGCTGGATGTCGCTGGAGTTTTCGTGCAGCCACTGGCTGAACCCCAGGATGGCATTCAGTGGTGTGCGTATCTCGTGCGAAACATTGGCCAGAAACTCCGATTTGGACCGCAGTGCATTGGCGGCATCGGTCAGTGCCAGTTGCAACTCTTGTTTCAGCCGGTTTTCCTCCGAAACATCCCCAATAACAGCAAGTACCTTGTTGGCGCCTGTTGCTGTCATTCGCACATCGAAATATTCTGTGGCATCCCGGTAATTTTGCTGAAAAGTGAACCGGGAGTTTCCTTTTTCAAGGCATTTTTTTACCTCTTTTTTGAATTCAAGGGCCAGTTTTTCATCAAATGATTTTTCTATGGAGTGTTTTTTTTGTTTCAGCAAATGGTTTGAAAGCCTGCTTTTGTGTGCTGTTTTTACAATATTGAACCGGCCGTCGCTCTCCAATATAAGAATCAGGTCGGAAACCGATTGTAAAATAAACTTTGTATCTGTTTCATTGTCAAAGCTATAGGCGTGGTGGGGTATCAACCTGTTTGTAACCGGTTTTCTCTGAAGGCCGGTTTTTTCCCGTTCAGTAGCATTATTCATGTTCATCTCAATTTTTTTAATCTTCCCGATGCCCCGAAAGTATTAAATATTTGGAAAACTCCAAATGATTTAATTTTTTATCAGGGTTACAGTTACTTTACGCATTTTAATGTTTTTTGATACAGTTTTGCAGCAAAAAATCCATGAATGGTATTTTCCCGCACAAAATGTGCATGTGCCGCTAAAATTTGATATTTTTGAAATCAATTGATTTTACAACAATTTTAATATGAAGCGGATACTGATTACCGGTGGAGCGGGTTTTGTAGGTTCGCACCTTTGTGAACGACTGTTGGAGTCTGGAAACGAGGTGGTTTGCCTCGATAATTTTTTTACAGGTAAAAAACAAAAAATTGTACATCTGTTAAACAATCCCTGGTTTGAACTGGTGCGTCACGATATTACCATGCCTTATTACATCGAGGTAGATGAGATATACAACCTGGCCTGTCCGGCGTCTCCGGTGCATTATCAGTTCAATCCCATAAAAACCATAAAAACTTCGGTTATGGGCGCCATTAATATGCTGGGACTGGCCAAACGCATCAGGGCAAAAATTTTGCAGGCTTCCACCAGCGAGGTATATGGCGATCCGGAATTGCACCCGCAACCCGAGAACTACTGGGGGCATGTAAATCCCATCGGAATCCGTTCGTGTTACGACGAAGGGAAACGGTGTGCCGAATCGTTGTTTGTGAATTACCATCAGCAAAACGATGTGAAGATAAAGATTGCACGCATTTTTAATACCTACGGGCCTAAAATGGAACCCGACGACGGCAGGGTTGTCTCCAATTTTATTGTGCAGGCGCTGCAAAACAGGGATGTTACCATTTTTGGCGATGGCACACAAACGCGCAGTTTCCAGTATGTTACCGATTTGGTAGAAGCACTGGTGCGCATGATGGCTACTGAAGATACCTTTACCGGCCCGGTGAATATAGGTAACCCGCAGGAATTTACAATGCTCGGTCTGGCAGAAGAGATTCTGGAAATTACCGGGTCCAAATCGAAAATTGTATATCTGCCCCTTCCCGGGGACGATCCCGCCCAGCGGCAGCCCGATATTTCACTGGCCCGGGAAAAACTTGGTGGATGGGAACCGCAGGTGCAATTGCGCGAAGGACTTGTAAAAACCATAGAATATTTCGACCGCCTGTTGTCGGAACAAAATTAATCATCTGCTGTTCACTTATTTTTAGGTAGAAAAGGCATTGATTTCCCGAAAAAATCACCTTTTTCTGCATGAAAAATTATTACATTTGCAGCCAAATAAAAAAAAACGCATGTTAACCAATACTATTCGTAGCACGGGTGTTTTTAAAATGCTTGTGATTTTGTTACTGTTTTTCACCTCATGCAGTACACCGCTACAAGAGTTGATCTATTTAAACGGGATTGAGCCGGACAGAACTTACCCCAGTGGTCCGCTACCGGATGAATACCGCATAAGGCCAAACGATCAGCTTTTTATTCAGGTAATTAGCGACGACCCGTTAAATGCTGCGTTCTTGAATCTCATCGATACACAGCGGGGGTCCATCGGGAATGTTTCCAACAGTATGGAATTAATAACCTATCTGGTTGACGATGAGGGAATGATTTCCTATCCCCAGTTAGGCAATATTCTTGTAAAAGACAAAACGGTATCGGAAGTTCGCGACATCATTCAGGGAAAAGTAGATATGTACCTCGAAAGTGCGTCGGTTTTTGTAAAACTGGTGAACCGGAACATTACCGTTCTCGGCGAGGTGAGGTCGCCGGGACAAAAGCTGATGGTGAAAAACCAGCTTACCATTTTCGAAGCCCTGGGAACCGCCGGAGATATAACCGATTACGGTAACCGGCAAAGTGTGAAACTCATACGGGAACTTCCCGACGGCAAACACGTTACCGAACTGGACCTTACTAATCCCCAGGTAATTTATTCTCCCTATTACTATGTGTTGCCCCACGATATTGTGTATGTGGAACACAGTACAAAGGTTTACGGAGCCAAAAATCTTTCCTATGCCGCACCTATCGGTATTGTTTCATCAGTAATATCCATCGGATTATTGATTTTAAACCTCTTTTAAAAATGACCCAGACAGAAATACGTACAAACAACGGAGCCCCCATAGGGCAGCAGGACGATGACAGCATCGATCTGAAGAAAATTATTTTCAAATTTTTGCGAAACTGGTACTGGTTTGCATTAGCGCTTATTCTTGCACTTGGAGGGGCATACGTATATAACCGGTACAAAACACCGGTTTACCAGATCAATTCAACCATGCTGGTAGAAGAAGGAAAAACCAGTTCACCTTTGTCCGGTTCATTGGCCGGGCCTTCCCAGAATATTTTTCAGGGACTGGGCGGCATGAACAGCATGCAGAATATTTTTAATCAGATGGTAATTATGGGTTCAACGCCTATTGTTGCCCGAACACTCAACGAACTCGATTTTGAAGTGAGTTATTATGCCCTGGGCCGCGTTGCCGTTTCCGAAAAGTATCACGAAGTGCCGTTTCAGGTAATTTGGGATGAAAGCCATTCGCAAATTATCGACGCCGATTTCTACCTCGACATTCAACCCAACGGGAAGTTAATGTTGAAAATGGATGCTGAAGATGTGACGGTGTTTAGCTATGCCGATGGGGAAGTTGTGAAAAAATTGCCTGACTACCATTGCTCAAGGGAATTTGACCCCGGTTCGCGGATTTCCTCGGATGAGTTCTCTTTTATGATTCTGCTGAACGAACATTTCAGCCCCAATGCATCCAATTCCTATAAGTTTCGTTTTAACACCAGACAGTCGCTGGTTAAGCGGTACAAAAGCAACCTGGAAGTAGCCCTTAACTCCAAAGAAACTTCGATTTTAGATCTTACACTTCGCGACTTCAATGTGAGAAAGGGGATTGCGTTTTTAAACAAACTGACCGAAGTTTATCAGTTGGATAACCTGGAGAAGAAGAATGAAAATGCCAACCGGACCATCCAGTTCATCAGTTCGCAGCTCGAAAGTATTTCCGATTCATTAACCGTTTCTGAAAACCGGATGGAATCGTTCCAAAGCGAACATCAGGTACTGGATATTTCAACCCAGTCGCAACAGTTGCTGGAGCAAATGCGTGACCTGGACAAGGAAAAAGTAGCTCTTGAAACGCAAAACAGGTACTACCATTATCTGCGCGATTACATTCAGGAAGGCGACGAAATGGAAACGGTAATTGCTCCTTCAGCTATGGGAATTCAGGATCCTTTGCTGAATAATCTGATTCTGCAACTGAACGAGTTAATTACAGACAAGTCGAGCCAGACATCCATCAGACAGAATTCACAACACCCGACCATCCTCAGGTTAAATGCGCAGATTGAAAGCGTAAAAAACATGCTTCGGGAGAATGTGAGCAACATCATTTCGCAATCCGACATGGCCCTCGATAATCTGAATCAGCGCATCCGCAGGTTTGAAGCAGAAGTAAGAAGGCTGCCTGCAACCGAAAGAAATTATGTGAACATTGAGAGGAAATACAAGCTGAACAACGAAACCTATACTTTTTTGCTTCAGAAACTTTCGGAGGCGCAAATTGCAAAGGCTTCCAATATTCCCGACAGTCAGGTGATTGAAGAACCCCAGATGGTTGGTACCGGGCCTGTTGAACCCAAAAAGATGATGATTTATGCCATTGCCCTGTTGCTTGGCCTCGGCCTGCCAGCCGGAAGCATTATGCTGGCCGACTTTTTCAACACAAAAATCATGTCGCAGGAAGACATTGAATCCATCACCAGTTTCCCCATCATTGGTCATGTATTTCATAGTGAACTGGGCAAAGACCATCGAACACTGGTGCTGGATAAACCAAATTCTCCGGCCAGTGAACCCTACAGGGCAATCAGAACAAAGCTGAGTTTAATTACCAAAGGAAAACCGAAACCGGTTATTGCAGTTACTTCCACTTTCCCCAAGGAGGGAAAATCGTACAACGCCATAAATATTGCCTCCTCGTTTGCTTTGATGCGGAAGAAAACAGTATTGCTCGACCTCGACCTGCGCAATTCCAGATTGAAAGAAGAATTTGAACTGGAATCGGATGAAGGGGTGGTAAATTTCATTATAGGTAGATCAAATTTGAAAGAAATCACATTCAAAACCAAACACCCTTATCTGAAGCTCATCCCTGCCGGACCCATACCGCCCAACCCGGGAGAAATGCTTACCGATGAAAAATTACTGGAGCTTGTTGAGCAGCTTAAAGAAGAATACGATGTAATTGTGATTGACTCGGCGCCGGTGGGTTATGTGGCCGACCTGTTTCATCTCCACGAAATGATAGATACCAACCTGTTTGTTGTCAGACACAAATATACCCACAAAGTTGCTCTGAAAACCGCTCTCGACGAAGTTTACAAACACCAGTTGAAAGGTGTTGGAATTATTGTAAACAACATTAACCTGGGTAAAAAGAATTACAGTTTCAGTGGCGGATACGGCTATGGCTATGGCTATGGCTATGGTTACGGCTATGGCTACGGTTACGGAAAAGGTTACGGAAACAGTAAAGAAGATAAAAGCAGCAAACGAAAAGTGCTGAAAACTGAAGAAACGATATAGGAAATGACGGAAGACCCGGCCCCGGTGGCCGGGTTTTTATTTGATCTTTTCCGCTGTTTCCAGAATCAGTTTCCAGGTTTCCATCACATGCTTTTCTTCGGTATGGGTTTGGCCGATGCTCATTCGCAATACCACCTTCCCATTGAGCCTGGTATGGGTAAAAAACGCTTTGCCCGTATCGTTAACAGCGTTCATTAGTTGCATGTTTACGTCATCATCTGCTTTGTACCTGAAGCAAACCAGGTTCAGCGGCGGTTTAAGTGTCAGTTCAAAATTGGGCGACTGGTTTATCCACTGCGCAAATTTCTGAGCCATTTCCACATGCTTTCTGATATGAAACTGCAACCCTTCCACTCCGTAATGGCGTATCACAAACCACAATTTCAATGAGCGGAAACGCCTGCCCAGTTGCACATGCCAGTCGCGGTAATCGAATACGGCGCCCGATTCGGTGGCCTTGTTTTTCAGGTATTCGGGTAAAATGGAAAAGGTGTTGATTAGCTCATTCCGGTTGGCCACCCAAAACACGTCGCAGTCGAAATTGGTAAACATCCATTTGTGCGGGTTAAAACAGTAGCTGTCGGCCAACTCAACCCCCTCTTTCAGGTGCCTGAACTCGGGGCAAAGCATGGCTGTTCCTGCCATAGCTGCATCTACGTGCAGCCAGCAGCTTTCCTTTTTGCAAATTTCACCAATTCTGCGAACCGGGTCTGTTGCATTGGAAGAGGTGGTTCCGATGGTTGCGCAAACAAAAAAAGGTTGAAAACCAGCTTTTTTGTCATCTCTAATTTGTTTTTCCAGTAATTCCGGCTGCATGGCAAACTTTTCGTCCACCTCAATCATCCGGAGGTTTTCACTGCCAATGCCAGCCATTTTAATGGCTTTTTCAAGCGATGAATGGGTCTGCGAAGACACATAAGCTGTCAGCTTTTGCCTCACTCCGGTTTTGTTCGATTCAAATTTTGTAGCACGTTCGCGGGCGGCAATCACTGCGGTTAATGCAGAAGTGGAAGCCGTATCCTGAATAACTCCGCCACCTGTGGATGTGGATTTGAACTTTTCGGGCATGTCCATCATTTCGGCCAGCCAGTCGAGCACACGGGTTTCCAGCTCGGTAGCTGCCGGGCTGGTGGCCCAAATCATTCCCTGAACACCCAGTCCCGATGAAACCAAATCGCCTAAGATGGATGGAAACGAAGTGTTGGAAGGAAAATAAGCATAAAAATTGGGCGACTGCCAGTGTGTGATTCCCGGCATGATAATTTCATCCATGTCGCGCATCATCGCATCGAACGATTCGCCTTTTTGCGGCGGATGTTCAGGTAATTTTTCTTTTACTTCACCCGGCTTAACCTGCGAAAGCACCGGATATTTTTCAATGTTTTCGTAATAATCGGCAATCCAGTCGATAATTTTTTTACCTTCTTCCCTGAATTGGGAAGGGGAAAGATGGTCGAAATATAAAGGTTTATTCTTCGGCTTCATTTAAAACGATCTTAAGTAATTACTCATCAAATCTAAAATTAAAACCGGATTTTAAAATCTGTAAAGTGTTCCAAATCCGGCATTCTGTTTTTAACCAGTTGCATAACTCTTGCAAGGGATGGCCCTGTTCTCAGGTAATCGATAAACGTTTCCACATCCTTTTCTTCTCCCTGTGCCATTACCAGAACACCTCCGTCTGAAGTGTTTTTCACCCAGCCTTTGATGCCCGTTTCAGAGGCGCGTTTTTGCACGAAGTACCGGAATCCTACTCCCTGCACCCGTCCGGTAACTTTAATTTCGTACTGAACCATTAAACCGGTTTAAACTGCTCAACTACTTCGGGTTGTACCAGCGCCCAGATGGAATAAACTCCCACCGCAGTTCCGAAAGGGAAGTTCACCAAATCGATAACCGAAAGAATGAGGGTAAGAATTCGTGCCCACTCCTTTCTTTTAAACAACCCTATCCCGGCAATTATGCCCGGAATACTGACAAGAATGATGAATCCGAATGCAACTTTGCCAACAACAGAAAGTACAAACTGTGCCTGGTGGTCATCCGATAAATCGCCTATAAAAAAAAGAACTATAAAAACAAAAATACCCAGCAGAATGCCCAAAACACTCATTCCGATATGCAAGGCTGCCACAACATTAATATGTCTTTCCATGATTCTGTAAATTTAAATTCAATTAAAATTACAAAAATCAGAATGAATCAAAAGTTTTCGGAGGAATTTTTTAGACCAACATCAACATTTTGCAGACAAACGGGTTATTTTTAAAACGGGTTTTAAATAAAGATGTAATTTTGTGCCTGAAAAAGAAAACATAAAATGGAAGTATTAAAAATTGTATTACTGGCGATTGCACTTGTTTCAATAGCCATGCTGGGACTTGCCACACAAATTTTGCTGAAACGCGGCGGGAAATTTCCGAATACCCATGTGGGAGGAAACAAGCACCTGAAAAAACAGGGAATTGCATGCGCACAAACGCAGGATAAAATGGAACGGGCTAAAGTGAAACAAAAGGTCGATTTTAAAGATGTGAAAATTGCAGGCATTGGTAAATGAGGGAGGCCTGATTTCATCCGTTTCCTATTTCATCAGATGTTCTCTGAAGTTTTCCGACACATATACCCGGATATCCCCTTCATCACCGGCATAAATAAAATAAACTTTCAGAGCAGAAATTTTTTCTGAAATTTCAATGGACTTTTCGAGACCAAGCACCATAAATGCAGTGGCAAAGGCATCGGCATCCATGCAGCTTTCGGCCAGAACAGTGGCGCTTAACAAACTGTGCTGCACCGGGTAGCCGGTTTGGGGATCGATGGTGTGCGCATATTTTTTTCCGTCTTCGACATAAAAATTGCGATAGTTGCCCGAGGTAGCCAGGGCTTCATCAGGCAGTTGCACCTTTGCCTGAATGTCGCTCATCCAAAAAAAAGCCGATTCATCGGGCTTGCTGATGCCGATGGTCCAGGTACGGCCTTTCTCATTTTTCCCTTTGGCAAGTACCTCGCCGCCAATTTCAACCATGTAATTTTTACAGCCTTTTTCTTCCAGAAAACTGCCGAGCAAATCACATGTAAAACCTTTGGCAATGGCGCTCATGTCGAGCTTCATATTGGGGTTTTCTTTTTCAATGCGACCATCTCTCAAAAGGATTTTCCGGTATCCGGTAATGTTTTTTAAACTGTCAATTATTTCCGGTGTCATTTTGCGGCGTTCTTCGGGCCCAAATCCCCAGGCATTTACCATGGGTCCGGCAGTAATGTCGAACGAACCACCGGTAATTTCCGAAATTTCCATAGCCCGGCGGTAGCATTGCAGAAACAAAGGATGCAATTCAACCGGCTGGTTACGGTTTATTTTTGAAATGTTGGAAGTGCTGTCGAACGTGGAAAAAATCCGGTTATACTCATTCAGCTTTTCAGTAATTCCCTGCTGAAAGTTTATTCCATTCGGACTTTCATAAACAATGTGATAATTGGTGCCGTAAATATAGCCCTGGTTATATATGTATGCTGCCGGCTGACTGCACGAAAACAGGGTGACAAAAAAAATAGCCGGTAACCAAAACCTGAATTGCATATTATAATGATTTAATCCGGTCCGAAATTACGAAAAATAGCGCTAACCCATAACCACCTATTCCCTCAATAAGGACTTACAGGGAAAATTTTGTATTTGGGATATAAATCAACTCTCCCATTTCGTATTAATGTACTTTGGCCATTTGTTATTTATTCTGTTTTTTTACAGATGCAGAAAGATAATTTTTATATTTGTACAAACAATAATTGACAACTATAAGTACACGTTTTTAGGGTTGTTTTTTAGGTTGCTGAATTCCTTCACTGTAACTGAGAGGGCGGAGCTGTAAAAAGTGCAGTGAAATTCTCCTTCGGCAACCATGTTAATCATTTAAATTGTAGTATCTTAGCTGTTTCAGAACCCTTCTGTTTTTCCGGCGGTTTCATTTCAAATTCAAATTATGCTCGAAGCAATTGTTCCATCCAAAACGCGCCTCAAATTACTCATAAAGCTTTTTTTTATCGAAGGCAGTTCAGGGTACATCCGTGCTATGGAAAAGGAGTTTGGGGAATCGACCAACGCCATACGCAAAGAGGTTAACCGTCTGGAAGATGCAGGCTTAATTATTTCAAAACCCGAAGGGAAGAAAAAGGTTTTCCGTGCCAACCCGGCGCATCCGCTCTACAGCGACATCCGGAAAATTGTACGCACCACAGTGGGTATCGACCAGGTTGTGGAGCGGGTAGTCAGCCGTGTGGGCGACCTGGAACAGGCTTATATTACCGGAAGTTTTGCCACAGGAGTTGATTCCGAAATTCTGGAACTGGCGCTGGTGGGCCGGAATATGGACACAGGCTATATCGGCCAGCTCGTGCAAAAAGCAGAAAAACTCATCCGCCGAAAAATTGTTTACCTATCCCTTACACCCGAACAAATGGAACATTTTTTCAGGGGCAGACCCAATTTGCTGATTTGGCAAAACGACAAGTGAAAAAGCAATACCAGGAAAATCCAAACAGAAATATCTTTACGAAAATTCATACAAATTGCCAATTTTTCAATTTAACCATTTATCAGTTTTACAATTTAACCGTTTATCAATTTTCATCACATGAACCACAAAGAAAACATTTTACAAAAGATTTCCTCCAACACCGAAGTGACAGGCATTATCGGCCTCGGATACGTAGGCCTCCCGCTGGCCGTTAACTTTGCCGAAGCCGGAGTAAAAACCATCGGGTTCGACAAAAATCCGCAAAAAGTGGACAGCATCAACCACGGGGAAAACTACATCGAAGACATCCGCGATGCCGTGCTCAGAGAAGTTGTGGAAAACGTTTCCCTCAGCGCAACAACCGATTTCAGCCGCATGGCCGAATGCGACGCTCTCATTATTGCCGTGCCCACACCCCTCGACCGGTTCAAAAAGCCCGACATGAGTTTCATCGAAGCTGCCTGTGCGGACATTGGCCGGTACATGAAACCAGGTACTTTCATCTGCCTCGAAAGCACCACGTACCCCACCACCACCGAAGACGTAATGTTGCCAATCATCGAGAGGGAGTCACAGTATAATGCAAATAACGGTTCGAAAAGTTCGAAAAGTTTGAATGATTCGACAAGTTCGAACTCTTCGAACAATTTCAAACAACCGTCAAACTCCTCGAACTCTTTAAACTTTAAACACGGAGTGGATTTCTGGCTCGCCTATTCCCCGGAGCGTGTCGATCCCGGCAACAAATCGTTCCACACCCGCAATACACCCAAAGTCCTTGGCGCAATGACACCCGACGGGCTCGAAATTGGAATGGCCCTGTATAAAAAAGCCATCGACACTATTTACCCGGTAAGCTCGCCACGTGTGGCCGAAATGGTGAAAATATTGGAAAACACCTATCGCCTGGTAAACATTAGCCTCATAAACGAACTGGCGTTGTTGTCCGGCAAAATGGACATCAACATCTGGGAGGTGATCGAAGCCGCCAAAACCAAGCCCTTCGGCTTCCAGGCCTTTTACCCCGGCCCCGGCATTGGCGGGCACTGCATTCCGCTCGACCCGTTTTACCTGGAGCACATCGCCAAAAAATACAACTTCGACCTTTCTATGATTCACACCGCCGGCCACATCAACATGCGCATGCCCCATTACATGTATATTAAAATTGCCACCGCTCTCAACCGGCACAAAAAAGCAGTAAACGGCAGCAAGGTGCTTTTCCTCGGCGTAGCCTACAAACCCAACATCAACGACGAACGCGAATCACCGGCTCTGGAAATTATGGAAACAGTAGCCCACAAAGGCGGCGAAGTAGCCTATCACGATCCACATATTCACGTGGCAAGAACCCACGACGGAAAAAAATACCACTCTGTTGAGCTCACTGCCGAAACACTGGCGCAGGCCGATGTAGTTGTTCTCACCACAAATCATTCTGCATTCGATGTGGATTTTATTCAGGAACATGCGCAAATGATTGTGGATATGCGAAACATGATAAATAAATCTGGTGATAAAGTTTATAAACTCTAAGAATTTAAAACAAAATTTGAATGAAAATCTTAGTTACAGGCACAGCGGGTTTTATAGGATACCATTTAGCTAAGAAACTTTTGGAAAGAGGAGATACTGTGGTAGGAATAGACAATATCAATGACTATTATGATATAGAATTAAAATACGCCCGTTTAGCCGAAACCGGCATTTCCCGGGAGGCGGAACAATGGCACAACAAAGTGCAAAGCACCAAGTACCCCAACTACAATTTTGTGCGCATGAACCTCGAAGACCGTGAACAGCTCAACCAACTCTTTGAACAGGAAAAATTCGACAAAGTGTGCAACCTCGCAGCACAGGCCGGGGTACGGTACAGTTTGGAAAACCCGCATGTTTACATTAACAGCAACATTGTGGGGTTTGTGAACATACTTGAGGTTTGCCGCCATCACAACATCAAGCATTTGGCGTATGCCAGCTCCAGCAGTGTTTACGGCAACAACACCAAAATGCCGCTCAGCACCAGCGACAATGTCGATCATCCCATAAGCATGTACGCTGCCACCAAAAAAAGCAACGAGCTGATGGCCCACACCTACAGCCATTTGTTTGGCCTCCCCACCACCGGACTCCGGTTCTTTACCGTGTATGGCCCCTGGGGACGCCCCGATATGGCCTATTTTCTCTATACAAAAGCCATCCTCGCCGGCCAGCCCATAAAAGTTTTCAACAACGGCAACATGGTCCGCGACTTCACCTATGTGGACGACATTGTGGAAGGAGTAGTTCGGGTAATTGATTCGCCCGCAACCGTTTCAAATATTGAAAACCCCGATGTTTCTTGTAGCAACACCGCCCCTTATAAAGTTTACAACATTGGAAATTCCTCACCGGTGCAATTGATGGAATATATTGGAGCAATAGAACAATTTCTGGGAAAAACCGCCCAAAAAGAGTTTTTGCCCATGCAACCCGGCGATGTACCGAGGACAGAGGCGGATGTGACAGATTTAGTTGAAAACCTGGGCTATAAACCAGACACGCCTGTGCAGAACGGGATTGAAAAGTTTATAAAATGGTACAAATCCTATTTTTGATTTTTGTAACTTTGAACTTTATAAATTGTATTTTCAAACAAAGAAATAAATTTTAAAATGGTAAATTGGAATTTACATATTGAATCAGATCCTGGTAAGTTATTCGGAAAACCCACAATAATCAACACAAGGATATCTGTAGATTTAATTCTGGAAAAACTGGCGGCAGGCGACACCGTTGAAGATTTATTGGCGGCATATCCAAAACTGACGAACGACGATATTATTGCTTGTTTATTATTTGCCGCCGATTCAATCAAAAATGAAGTCATAATTCCAAAAGCTTCTTAAAATGAATTTGGTGGCTGACGAAAGTGTTGACTCCGGAATAACCCAGGGATTGAGAAAAAAGGGAATAAACGTATTTTCAATTGCCGAAGAATCCGGAGGAATAAAAGATACCGAAGTATTGGAATTGGCAGTCAAAAATGATGCTTTACTCATTACCGAAGACAAAGATTTTGGAGAACTGGCTTTTCGGCTAAAATTTCAACACGAAGGAATTCTATTAATAAGATTAAGTGATTTACCGCGTAATGAACGTTTATTACTCGCAGTTAAAACTATTTTCTCAAACTTAAATAAACTGAAAGGAAACTTTTCAGTGCTTACAAAAAACGGACTTCGAATTAAAAACTTACAAGGAAAGGCAAAATAATACCAATTGTTTTTCAAACTGAGCCTTAAGCGAAGTTTGAAATTAGAGGAATTGAACGGTTTATTGAATGGTACAAATCATATTTTTTTGCACAATAAACCTGGTTGGCTTTGGCACATAAAAAGTTTCTTGTAATCAACTTAAACGCACATAAAAACAATGGAGCAGACCAGAAACCCGCAACCCGTTCAGTAAGCCCCGGTTTTCAGGAGCGCAGAGAACTGAAAAACGTTGGGCGCACTAATCCCGCACAGCGGGGCAACCCCGAACTCTGAACCCGGAACTCTTCTCTTTCTCTTGTGGCTAAAAAATCAAATGTGGCTAAAGCCGGGAGAAAGAGATTTAACTTTCATCACCTATCCGTTGGCTAAAGCCGAACGGCAATATCAGCAACCTGAAACCAGCAACCAATGACCAATCTCCGGCCTCTCCAGTCCTGAACCCTGTGTCTAACCAGCTTGTGCCGCTCATTCTTTTGTAACAAAAATTTAACTTATGCTCTTAACCATTTCCCTGAAGACTTTTTGTATTTTTAAAAACAATACTATATTTACAATCTTATTATTGAGTATATTTTTAGTACAAATAATAATACTATTTGAAAATGCCTTGTCTGTAACTGACGGGGCGGAGCTATGAAAAAACAGCCCTTTTTCAATTTATAAACAACTCTTAAACAACAACAAACAACAAACATAAAAAAGAAATCCCTCTGTGTAAATCCGTGTAATCTGTGGCAAAATATATCTCTCTCCGTGTAAATCCGTGTAATCTGTGGCAAATTCTCTCTCCCTCCGTGTAAATCCGTGCAATCTGTGGCAAAATATATATCTCTCCGTGTAAATCCGTGTAATTAGTGGCAAATTCTCTCTCCGTTTAATCTGTGCTTAAAAATTTCATCATGCTCGATACGCTCATCTCTTCAAAAACCCGTCTCAAGCTCCTCATCAAATTCTTCCTCTTCGACGGCAATCGCGGTTACCTTCGAAATATGGAGAAGGAGTTCCACGGTTCCACCAACGCCATCCGCATGGAGCTGAACCGCTTCACCGAGGCCGGACTGCTCACCTCCGAATACGAAGGGAGGAAGCGGTTTTACCAGGCCAACAGGAAGCACCCGCTCTATGAAGACCTGAAACGCATCGTGCGCAAAACCGTTGGCATCGACCAGATCGTGGAGCGCATTACCAGCCAGATAGGACAGTTGGAGGCAGCCTGGATTATTGGCGACTTTGCCAAAGGGAACGATGCCGAAGTGATTGAACTGGCCCTGGTAGGCGAACAGTTAGACGTGCCCTATATCAACCAGCTGGTAGCCAAAGCCGAATCACTTATCGACCGCAAAATCATGTACCAGATACTCACCCGCGAGCAGATGGACTGGTTCTTCAAGGATAAGCCGGCGTTCCTCATCTGGTCGGACACGTATGACACGGATAACACGAATTAACACACGAATTGCTCGGATTAAGGCGGATTACGCAGAACTCCAAATGACGAACCTAATCTACGAAAAAGAGACATATGGGATTATTGGAGCTTGCCCTGTATAATAAAATGGATTAATAATGTATTATACTTATGTATTATTAAGCTTGAAGGATAATAAATTCTATACCGGATATACTTCTGATATAGAAAAAAGACTAAAAAAGCACAACAATGGTGAAGTCTTTTTCACAAAAAGCAGAAGACCATTTAAGCTGATTTACTTTGAGTCATGTTTAAACCAGGAAGATGCCCTGCACCGCGAAAATTATTTAAAAACAACTTATGGGAAAAGATATATTAAAAACCGTAACAAACATTATCTTTACTTCGTTTCGTCCAAATCACAATTTCACTATATTTGTTTCTATTATTCAAAACAATATCACGTGGATACAATTGAGAAAAATAAATTACTGAGCCAACTACTTTGGGGCTATACTATCTCTGGCGAAGATATTGAAGCAGTGTTAAAAGGCGAAAAAAAGGTTGCCGGACATTATACACGTGAGATGCTTTTCCAAAAAATGCTTGAATCATATTCTTGGTTCACTATTATACAATTGCTTACTTTAAACGAAATACAGTATTTATTAACAAATCGGTCTATTAGCAAACTTAGATCACCGTCATTACGTCAAAAATATGAATTCGTCCAAAAAAGATTACAGCAAATTATATCAGTTACAGGATAAATTCCTCTCTTGGTGGTTTTCCCTGAATCTTCCGTTCTACCTTACAGGAGAAACTGCACTCGGACGTTTTTACCTTAACCATCGTTTCAGCGAAGACCTCGATTTTTTCATCAATGCCGATTCTCAATATCAGCATTACATCTCAGAATTGAAAAACAAAATTACAGACAAGTTTACAGTAAACATTCAGCAATCGCTTTTTGCCGATGATTACACCCGTTTCTTTATCATAGAAGACGAATTATTTCTCAAAATCGAATTCGTTAATGATGTAAGTTATTATCCCGGAAAGCCGATTAATTACAAGTTTGGAAAGATAGACACACCAATAAATATTCTTTCCAATAAACTTACGGCCTTAATAGGTCGCGATGAGCCCAAAGATATTTTCGACATCATTCATCTTTCACTGAACTATTCATTTAACTGGATCAATATTTTTGAAAATGCGAAACAAAAAGCAGTTATCAACGAATTGGATGTTGAACAACGCTTAGTGTCTTTTCCAGTTGAATGGCTCGAAAATGTCAATTGGTTGAACAAACCTGTTAATATTGATAAAACCCGGAAAATACTGAATCAAATTGCAGATGACTTCTTACTTGGCAAAACCAATTCGCTGGGTATAAAGCAAACACCGATAGGAAAGGCTATACCTATCTCTTTCGACTAATTAATGTAATCCATATTAACCAAGGGCGTTCCCGCTAACAATGTCTTAACCGACGAATACAAAAACAACAAAATCAGTTTTCCCGATTATGCCTGATCGTTTTAAAAAGTTAAATCCAATACAAAGCTTTCAACTGTTTTGTCTCGAAAGCTACCGCAGCGCTAAAGGTGTTTCGGCAAAAAAAGCTTTATCCAGCTTTAAAAAGATACACATTAAAAGAACTTGCCGGTATATTTGAAAAAGCAACTAAGAAAAAACTAAATATTAATTGGGGCGGAAAACCTTACCGGGAAAGAGAAATAATGATTCCGTGGAATAATGTAAAAGTTGTACCGGAATGGAAACCATTCATCTCTGTTTTTGATGGAATAAATGAATTATAAATATGAATCAAAAAGAACAACTGAAATTAGCATTATGAACTCCGAACTCCGAACTTTCCGAACTCAAACCAGCAACCAGCAGCCAGCAATCAACAGCCAGCAACCAGCAACCAGCAACCCTCTTCCCCCCATGCTCTCTGCTCTTTGCTTGTCACAATTTGACAATTTCTCAATTTGGCAATTTCACAGTTTAGCAATTTGGCAATTTCTCCATTTGACATTTTGTTTATCTTTACCGACTGAAAATAAAGACATTGAAACACTTTTTTATTGAAAAAAGAGATAAACTTATTGCACTCAAAAACAGCAATAATTTAGTATCTTTACAAAAATTCTGACAAGATGCTTGACATTAAGAAAACATACCTTACAGACGAAAAAAAACGACCAGTAGCCGTTCAGGTCGATATTGAAACCTTCGAAAAAATGGAACAACTGCTCGAAGATTATGCGTTAGCGCAATTTATCGAAGAAAACAATCCTGATGAAAATCTTTCTCTAAACGAAGCAAAGGAATACTATAGAAAATTAGAAAAATAATGAGTCTGGAAATTCGGATAAACAAAACGTTTTTAAAAGAACTGTTCCGGTTACCGGTAAATCAAAGAAAAATTATCGAACATTTTGTTTTTAATGAAGCACGAAATTTCAAAAGGCCAGACGATATCCCAAATTTAAAAAAACTTAAAGGATTTAAATTTTACTATAGAATCAGGTTCGGTAAATATAGAGCAGGGCTCCGAATACAAAATAATATTCTGGTGTTTGAGCGGCTGCTTCATAGAAAAGATATTTATAAGTTTTATCCATGAAAATATTTTATTTGAAGACCAATACCAGCAAAAGTAAGTGACACAAAGCCTGAAAAATTAGCTGGTAGTTTAATACTCTGAACTTTAAAAATGGCAAAGCAACAAATCATATTGGATTTAAATGCAGCTCTGGAACTTGGCGAAGGCCAGTTCATTGAATTCAAGGAGTTGCCCGATAAAAACCTGCCCAAAGAAATGGTTGCTTTTGCCAATGCATCTGGTGGCGTTATTTATCTTGGAATTACCGATAACGGAAAAATAAAAGGCATTGAAACATCAAACAGGCTGAAATCGCAGATACAAGATACAGCCCGGAATTGCGACCCGCCAGTTGCTGTTCTTTTAACTCAAATACAAAATGTACTGGCCATTGAAGTGAAAGAAGGCATAAATAAACCCTACTCCTGTGCTTCCGGTTTTTTTATGCGAATGGGTGCCAATTCACAAAAAATGAATCGTGACGAAATTCTGTCGCTGGCAATTAAAACAGGAAAAATCCGCTACGACGAGCAAATTTGTGTCGATTTCGACTGGAAAGATTTCGACGACGAAAAATTTGAATATTACCTTAAACTTGCCGGTATTTCAAACAACATGCCCAAAGAAGAAATCCTGAGAAACCTGAGGGTGCTTACCAGCGATGGGCTTACAAATGCCGGAGTGCTCTATTTTGCCAAAAAACCTTACAAATACATCATCAGCTCAAAAATCAGGTGCATCCATTTTAACGACGACAAACGTGTTGATATTTTGGACAAAAAGGAGGTGGACCGCGGAATCATCGGGAACATTGAATTTGCCGTTGCATATCTCAAAGAACGCATCCCGGTAAGGTTTGAAATAAAAGACCTGAAAAGAGATGAATTCCCGGAATATCCTATCGAAGCTTATCGGGAAGCAATAGTAAATGCAGTAATCCACTTCGATTATTTCCTGGGCGATACCATTGCTATTGAAAAACTTAAAAACAGTATCATTATCAACAATAAAGGAGAACTTTTATTCCCCGAAAGTGATTTTGGAAAACGAAGCGAAGCCAGAAATCGTTTGCTGGTAGATTTACTTGCCCGTACCGATTTTATGGAAAAAGCAGGCACCGGTATAAAACGGGTAACCGATGCCTGCATTGATAACGGAAATAAATGTACCTTTAATTTCTCCGATGCGTTTTGGGTAACCATAAAATCAAATGTCATCAGTAAGGTCGGTGAAAAGGTCGGTGAAAAGGTCGGTGAAAAGGTCGGTGAAAAGGTTACCGATAACCAATATAAAATTGTATATCAAATGCAAAAAAACCCATACATTTCAGCTAAAGTGTTAGCGGATATAGTAGGTATCTCGGTTCGTAAAATTGAAACAAACATTAAAAAACTGAAAGATTTGGGCATTATCGAACGCATCGGCTCCCCAAAAGGCGGGCATTGGAAAATTATCAATTAACCTGTCAAACCTTTAACCTGAAACTTTAAACTCTGTCCCGATAGCTATCGGGATAAACTCTCTTCCCCCCATGCCTGCCCCGTGAAATTCGGCGTAGCAGAGTATTTCACCGGGGCTCTCTGCTCTTTGCTTGTCACAATTTAACCATTTAACCATTTATCCCATGAAATTCGTGAAATTCAATCCGTGAAATATTCACGATGTGATTTCACTGGATCGAATATTTCATTGGGATTTGACCATTTCACATTTTCCTTATCTTTGCCGCTGAATCCAAACTTCAGAAAACATATTTACAATGAACATCCTCAATTTAATAGGACGCGATAAAGAACTCTTCACCGAAGATATTGCAGACAGATTAGTAAATATTCCAGGTAGTGTAATTGTTTAATGAACGAAAGTCAGAACATAGAATATAAAATAAATTGGCGCGACGAATACCTGAAATGGATCGCAGGTTTTGCCAATGCATCAGGTGGTAAAATTTATATTGGCCTCGATGATACGGGTAAAGCTGTTGGATTAACCAATGTGCATAAATTAATGGAAGACATTCCAAATAAAATTGTCAATTACCTGGGAATCATTGCCGATGTAAATTTATTGCAAACAGACAACAGACCCTACATCGAAATCAACGTTTCTCCTTCAGGAGTCCCCATTTCATATAAGGGAGCTTATCATTATCGTTCAGGAAGTACTAAACAAGAACTCAAAGGCTCAGCATTGCAGCAGTTTATTCTGAAACGTTTAGGGAGAACATGGGACGATTTACCCTGCGAAAACGCCACTTTCTCAGATATTGATTCGGATGCGCTTTCCTATTTCTTTAAAAAAGCGGCAAGCAGTAAACGTTTAACTACCGATATCGAAAAAAGCGATTTAAAAACAGCATTCGAAAACCTCAACCTTTTAACCAACGGCAATAAACTTAAAAATGCAGCACTATTGTTATTCGGTAAAAAACCTTCAAAGTTTTTTCCCTCGGTGTCATTTAAAATTGGCCGGTTTATAACTGGCGACGACGATTTGCGTTACCAGGATGTTATAGAAGGCAATATTTTGCAAATGGCAGATAAAGTAATGGATATCCTTAAAACAAAATACCTTTTCTCCCCTATAATTTACGAAGGCTTGCAACGTATCGAAAAACTGGAAGTGCCCGAAATGGCATTACGCGAAGTAATCTTCAACGCAATCATTCATAAAGATTACACCGGAGCCCCCATTCAGTTAAGCGTGTATAACCATAAATTAATTCTTTGGAACGAAGGCCGTTTACCCGACGATTTTACCATCGAAACCTTGCTCGGCAAACATCCTTCACGGCCGTTTAATAAAAATGTAGCCGACATATTTTTTAAAGCTGGTTTTATTGAAGCCTGGGGCCGGGGAATTGCTAAAATCACCAATGGTTTCAAAAATGAAGGATTAAAAATTCCGGTATTTGAAACTACCATGGGTGGCATATTGGTTACTATCGACAGGCCCAACTATAATTTAAAAGATCGTGACACCAATGATGTCCCCGATGATGTCCCCGATGATGTCCCCGATAATGTCACCGATAATGTCACCGATAAGGTCGTAGATAAAGTCGCAGATAAGGTCCCCGATAAAGTCCCCGATAAGGTCCCCGATAAGGTCCCCGATAATCTGACAGAAAACCAACAAAAAATTTTGAAATTAGTTGCACAAAACAAAACCGTTTCAATGTCGGAAATAGCTGAAAATATTGGCATCTCAAAACGAAAAGTGCTTGACAATATCAACAAGCTGAAAAACCGCGGATTAATCGAACGCATCGGCTCCCCAAAAGGCGGGCATTGGAAAATTATCAATTAACCTGTCAAACCTTTAACCTGAAACTTTAAACTCTGTCCCGATAGCTATCGGGATGAACTTTGAACTCCGAACTCCGAACTTTCCGAACTCAAACTAGCAACCAGCAACCAGCAACCAGCAACCAGCAACCAGCAACCAGCAACTCCTAACTTTCCGAATGATAATTAGTATCTTTGCACCCGCAAAAAATGATTGCAACAGTAAGAAAACAAAACAATCATCAACGGGAGGTTACTTCACTTTTAACATGTAA